>Ga0265298_10000210_pt1 | contig 90683 bp, 58 predicted proteins | sample AusTroGonzalo_MG_3_FD_193486 | JGI IMG/M metagenome (GOLD analysis project Ga0265298, IMG submission 193486) | Bovine rumen microbial communities from tropical cattle in Woodstock, Queensland, Australia - Gonzalo_01 | ecosystem: Host-associated > Mammals > Digestive system > Stomach > Rumen ...
GATGCTCGCGTCCTTAGCAGGTCGTACCAAGCACATGACCATCACGCGACCATCTCCCGGGGAGAACAGAATCACAACACCATGACACTGAAATGGGTACAGCTATTACCGCATTTCGAAAAATTGGTGGATGCACTATTCGTAAAGAAGGATGTGGACCTATACATCACCGGCTCCAATGCTTATATGCTCTCCAGCGATTTGAGCACATTGCTTTCCGGGCGATATATCAACATTCATTTGCACCCATTCTCGTTTGCAGAGTACATAGCATCTTTCCCCGATGAGCATGATTACGGCATGCTGTTTCGCCGATATATGAACACCTCGTGTTTTCCGGAAGCAGTCAATCTATCGCGTACAGCACCGGATATGGTAAACACTTACCTGCAATCTGTATATGACACGGTAGTAGTCAAAGATATTGTACAGAGGAATAAGTTGCGCAAGTTTGACACATTGCAGCGTGTCATCAATTTTCTGTACGATAGTATCGGTAGCGTGGTATCTCCGAATAATATTGCAGATACGCTGAACCGTACCTATGGACAACAGTTGTCACATAATACCGTTTTGAAATATCTCCGCTATTTCTCGGAATCCTATTTGATATATCCTGTCCGTTTGTATAATATAAAGGGCAAACGCTTGTTGGCAAGCAATTACAAGTATTATGCGGTGGATCTCGGCTTCCGTAATCTGCTCCAAACAAATGTGCCAACCATTGATTTGGGGCATAAGTTGGAAAATGTAGTGTATTTTGAACTCTTGAGGCGAGGCGGCGAAGTATATGCCGGCAGAACAGATACGGGAGAAGTGGATTTCGTGGTGATGAAACACAACGGAGAACGCGAATATTATCAAGTGGCTTATACCGCTAATGACGAAAATACACTAAAAAGGGAAATTTCGTCATTAAGAAAGATTCAAGACACACATCCGAAATATCTTCTGACGATGGATTTTGACAGTGCGAATATAGACGGTATCCGCAAAATCAATGTAATAGACTGGTTGCTATTGCAGCAGAGCTGCGGTTAATAAACAGCGAAGCGATAAACTTCAAACAGCGAAGCGGTCTAAATTAATTTTTAATTTTTTAATTTGTAATTTGTAATTACGTAATGACGTGCTTTGAGTAGCCTCCGGCTACGGTCTAAATTAATTTTTAATTTGTAATTTGTAATTTCTATCCTCTTTGAGTCCTCCGGCCGGTCTAAATAAATTTTCCATTTTCAATTTTCAACTCCTTTGAGCGCAGCGGTCTTTGAGTGAAACGGTCTTTGAGCGTTAGCGGTCTTTCTACTTTGAGGCACGCAGTGCCGGTCTGAAAAAATGACGTGAAATGTACTCACGTCATTTTTTTTGTACCTTCGGCACGCCCCTTCCCTTTATGCGGCTGACGCCTTGCATAAAGGGTGGGTTCCCTCCGAACGTACGGTCGCACCTTGCGGTGCGTATGCAAGTTTTCGGGCATTTTTTGCCAAGCCTAACGGCTTTCCTTTTTAGAACGGCTATAGGTCATCATATGCAAGCATCCATGCCCTATAGCCGTTCTAAATAGATAAAATTTCATTTTATTTGGCAAAAAATGACCCGAATCCTTGCATATGTGCAATTTTTGTTGTACCTTTGTGCGCTGAAACAGTTAATGCTATGAAATAACTAACAATATTCACTTTAAAAAATTAACATCATGAAAAAATTAAAACTCCTAATGGCGTTGGGAATGATGCTCCTTGGCGCAGGACTAAATCCGGCAAAGGCCGATCACGTTACTATTGATGGCATCAATTACAATCTCACCTCATCAGGAGGAGAAGTACTTCCCCTGACGGATGGTGGAAAGTACACCGGTGATGTTGTTATACCATCTTCTGTTGAGTACAACAGTGAAATCTACCAGATTAAAAGAATCTATCAAGGAGCTTTCAAAAACTGCACCGACTTGTCCTCTATCACGTTTCCGGAGACGTTGGCATCAATTTACACAGATGCCTTTAACGGCTGTATCGGCTTAACGACTATCACACTTCCAGAGAACGTTTTTGTGTTAGGAGATAATGCTTTCAAAGATTGTTCCGGTTTGAAGTCCATTACTGTCTGGGCCAAGGATCCGATAGAAATTCCCGATAATGCATTTGAAGGTGTTTCCAAAGATATTCCTCTCTACGTGCCGGGATCAAGTAGAAGTCTGTACCGTGCAGCGGATGTTTGGAAAGAGTTTACGAATATCCAACCCATCCCGGGTACGGAGAATGAGATATATGGCGTATATGACGAAGAAAGCACCAAGCTCACGCTCTATTACGACGACCAGCGCGAAACGCGTAATGGTCGAACTAACTGGCGCATCTATATCTCGAACATTACCGTTGTGATATTGGATGAGTCTATGAAAAATGCACGTCCGACCAGTACGGAAAGATGGTTTGCAAACGCTAATTCTCTTACGGAAATCAAGCATCTAGACTATCTGAACACCTCTGAGGTTACAGACATGTCGAGTATGTTCTATGATTGTGCAGCACTCACTGAATTGGATGTCCATAGTTTTGATACCCGAAAAGTAACAGACATGACACAAATGTTCTGCGCTTGCATAGGACTTACTTCTTTGGATGTTCGTCGCTTTAACACTGCGAATGTAATAACGTTCGATCGTATGTTCCAACAGTGTAGAGCACTCACTTCACTGGATGTCAGCTATTTTGACACGCACAATGCCACCGATTTGAGTGAAATGTTCAAAGGCTGCAAAGAACTCACAACGCTTTATATGAACGACTGTGCTATTTCCGGTGCAACGGATGTATCATATATGTTCTATGGATGTAATAAACTGACAACCATTTATTGCAATAACGACTGGACTTCGAGTACCGCAGAAAGCACCAGTATGTTTGCCGATTGTTTTGCTTTGGTTGGTGGAAATGGCACGCCCTTTGACAAAGACGGTTATATGAATCTTAGGTACGCTCGTCCGGATGACCCTGAGAATGGCAAGCCGGGATATTTCACGCACTATGAGCCGAAGACGGAGGTTTATGCTGTAGCGGACGGTAGAAAGATGGTGCTCTATTACGACAATCTCAAGCGTACACGTGAAAACGTGATCTTCGAATGGACAGAGGAGAATGGTACGCACGAAATGAGTTGGGATGATATGCGTAGTTATACCAGCGTAGAACTGGATGCATCGATGCAGACAGCACGCCCGACATCGTTGAAATTCTGGTTCTACAGTATGGGAAATGTAACCGAAATCGTACATCTGGACTATTTGAACACTTCCGAGGTGACGGATATGTCTTACCTGTTCAGTTCATGCGGTGTACGAACATTGGATCTGAGTACGTTCAATACGGACAAAGTGACCACGATGCGTTCTATGTTCAACCAGTGTGGTGTTGTAGAGTTGAATATAAGTTCGTTCAATACCTCCAATGTGACTGATATGAGTTATATGTTCTCCTCTGGTTGGCAACTCACCGAGTTGGACATCACGCATTTTAATACGGAGAGGGTACTGGATATGAGTTATATGTTCCATCAATCCCGTATTAAAGTACTGGACTTACGGAATTTCAGCGTAGCGCAAAATCCGAGTATGACAGCGATGTTTGAAAGAGCATCCACCACTACCATCATTTGTGATCAGGACTGGAGTCAGACTACCGGATGGGACAGTTGGATGTTCGAGGATAGTAAGTCTTTGGAAGGTGGTCAGGGTACTAAATGGTCATCCGAGAACCCGACAGACAAGACGTATGCACGTCCGGATGACCCTGAGAATGGCAAGCCGGGTTACTTTACGACCACTGAGGATCTGACGAGACGGTGGATTTATGCAGTACAGGACGGTACTAAGATGGTGCTCTATTACGATAACCAGAAAAGAACGCGTGAAAACGTGATTGTAAACTGGACACCTGAACAGGGTGCGAATAATATGACCGATGAAGAAAGGGCTGCCATCACATCGGTTGAGTTGGATGCATCCATGCAGGCTGCCCGCCCGACCTCTACCTTTTGTTGGTTCTACTGGCTTAAATACCTGACTACTATAGAGGGCTTGGCATACCTCAATACCTCGGAGGTGACGAATATGGCGGGAATGTTATACGGTTGTTCTTCGCTGACCTCGCTGGACGTAAGCAATTTCAATACCGGCAAGGTGACGGATATGAGCTATATGTTCAATGGCTGTTCTTCGCTGACCTCGCTGGACGTAAGTAATTTCAATACCGCTAACGTGACGGATATGAACGGAATGTTCTACGGTTGTTCTTCGCTGACCTCGTTGGATCTAAGCAGTTTCAATACCGCCAATGTAACGAATACGGCCATAATGTTCCAAGGCTGCTCTTCATTGACCACTATTATTTGTGAGGACGATTGGAGTGCAAGCACGGTTTTGAAGAATTCGGAAAATATGTTCGCCGGCTGTACTGCTCTGAAAGGCGGCAAGGGGACGGCATTTGATGCAGAGCACGTAGATGCAGCTTATGCTCGTCCGGATGGATTAGATGATGCACCGGGATACTTCACTTCCGAAGAGGATACCGACTGGCCTTGCGGTGTAGGAGAGTACGCGTATAGTGTGGATGTGATTGAGCCGGGTACGTTTGCTATCTTGATGGTCGATGCGATGGGTGCACAGACCTGGACGGAGGTTAAGTCGCTCTGCGTCAGCGGTAACCTCAATGCCGATGACCAGGCTTGGCTGGCTAAGTTGCCGAACATCCAATACCTCAACCTGCGTCATACAAACATCACCGAGTTCGGTGAGTGCGCGAACTACAAGTCGCTGGAGAAAATAGTTCTTCCGAAGACCTGTAAGACGCTGAAGAAAAATGCTTTCTATCGCTGCGAGAAGTTGACTTCGATTAATCTCAAGAATGTGGAGAATATTGGCGAAGAAGCCTTCTGTTACTGCTCGTTGCTCCCCAGCGAGAGCTTGGATTTGCGTAACGCCAAATGGGTGAATCACCGTGCATTCGAATACTGCAAGGCACTGACGACGGTTAGCCTGCCGAAAGCGACGTACGTAGGTACACAGTGCTTCGTCGGCTGTGAGGAGCTCACCTCTATTGTTGTGCCGAACCTGCAGAAAGTAGGCGGTAGTGCTTTCGCTTATAACACCAAATTGACGTATGCTTACATAGGTGATGTTTTGGAGAAAATGGAAGGCAGCGAGTTCTACGGCTGTAAAGCCTTGAAATCCCTCCATCTGCCGGCAGCACTTCGCTATTTGGGTAGCAGTTCAGTAGGTGGCATTGAGCGTCTTGATGGCGACTGGCCGAAATACTTGAACCATGTAGGAACCGGCAACTTCACGAACCTGACCTCCGTAGTTATTGGCCCGTATATCACTTACTGGTATGCTCTCTCCGACAAGTGGACGGATATCTACTGCTACGCGATTGATCCGGCTACCGTGCTTTCCGAGTATGAACATGTGTTCAACGACAACAAGGTAGCGAACATGACGCTGCACGTACCGGCTGCCAGTGTGGCATCCTACAAGTTGAATGCCAACTACAGCAAGTTCGGACATATCGTACCGATGGATGATATCATCTATGACTTGAATGTCAATTCGGACTTCCAGTTGCTCAAGACCGATAACATCAGCGAGCACGCTAACCTTGACCTGAAGGAAGGCGCGGGTATGACGACCAGTGCGTCGGGTACATTGAACCTGGGTTCGTATCATCAGATCGTCACCTGCGTAGATAAATATCATCGTTCGGAGGGTTCAGGCGACAATATAAAATATTATGCTCATCTCTACCGTACGGGTGTGCTTTGTGCCAATTCGCCGGTTTATTCGGATGAGGTGATGGTTAGCCTTGTACCGCGTCATAAAGCTTGGAGTTTCTTCAGCCTGCCGTTTGATGTCAATATGCAAGACATCACTATATCAACGATAGGCAAAGGTAAGTACGCTTACGGCGAAGGAGTAGAAGGTGTTTCGCAGTGGGTGATCCGTGAGTACTCTTGCGAGAACCGTGCATCGGGTGAAGGTGCTACTTGGAATAACGTATCGGCAGACGGTGTACTCAAAGCCCACACGGGTTACATCCTCTACTGGCTCGTAGAAGGCGGTACGAACAACAGTAATGACTACCCGTCCGGTGGTCTGACCGATGAGTTCCTCTATGTCTTCAATATGCCGGCTATGCATACGGATAACCTGCAGGATATCTTCGAGACCGGCGACGCTATCGTACCGTTGACGCACTATTCGTCGGAGTTCCCGCAGAATCGTAACTGGAACTTCATCGGTAACCCGTACCCGTGTGCATTCAATATCCGGGAGACGAATCTCGATGCCCCGATCACCATCTGGAAGGACAAGGGTTACACCGCTTATTCGCCGATCGACGATCCGTTTATCCTTCGTCCGGCAGAGGCCTTCTTCGTGCAGGCCCCGGATGCGATGGATGCGATCACGTTCTATAAAGAAGGTCGCTACCCGAGCACGAAGATTGAGATCGATGAGAACTCGTATCAGTTGAAACTGGTTCCGTCGCGTGAGCGTGCAGGTGAGCGTACCTTGTATAACTTCCTGCTCTCGAGCGACACCTATACCGACCGTGCACGTCTCGTGCTCAATGAAGAGGCTTCGATGGCTTACGAACTGAACCGCGATGCATCGAAGATGATGTCTTCCGATAACAGCGTACCGCAGATCTGGATGGAGAACGACGGTATCCGCTATGCAATCAACGAGCAGCCGGAAAGCGAGGCTTATACGATGGGTGCACTCTTCGGACAAGCCGGTGAATATACATTGAATGTACAAAGCGGCGATGCACAACATACCATCCTGCTGACAGATAAGGTGGAGAACAAGACCGTCGATCTGACCGAAGGCGCTTATACCTTCTCTACGAAGGCAGGCGAGTACGAAGGACGATTCCTCGTTCAGTTCGGTCATAAGATGCCGACCGGAATGGAGCGCATTGAGTCTTCAGCAAACAGCTATCAGAAGGTGATTGTGAACGGTCAGCTGATCCTCATCACTCCGGAAGGCAAACGCTATACCGCCAACGGCGTGGAATTCTAAGAATCGTAATCACGTAATTACGTCATTTCGTAATAACGAACTTTTAAATGAAAAAAGCTATGAAACGATTCCTAATAACGATATGTGCCATGTGCTTGTGGGTGTTGAGCCCACAAGCATGGGGCGATGAGTTCGACCCGGTCAACCCGGGCGACCCGCAGCCGTATTACATGTTGCGTCTGGAGACCTCTCCTGCCGGAGGCGGTAAACTCAGTTTCGACCATCAGATGGTGGAAGCCGGTAAGAATGTGACGATCGAGATCACGCCGTACACCGACTTTGAGTTTGTGCAGTGGGTATGTGGTGAGGATATACTGTCCAAGTACAAGAAGTTCACCTATACGATGCCGGCTAAAAACGTGACCCTCACGGCGCAGATGATCTATAACGAACCCGAAGAACCGGGACCGTTCAATCCTGCCAACCCGGGTGACCCGGAAGGTAGCGAACCTGCCAAGCCGAGGCATCATGTGACGATATTCACGAGTCCGTCGGTAGGCGGTACGGTATCCAAATCGAATTTCTATATGAGGGAAGATACCAAACAGGACCTGTACGCGTATAACAGCACTTCGTATGAGTTCGCCGGATGGTATCACAACGGTGAGTTGCAGTCGATGAACAATCCTGTGACGCTGACGATGAAGAAAGAGGATATCTCGCTGACGGCTAAGTTCCGCTTTAACCCGCTCTCTCCGGATGATCCGGGAGTCAACTACCTCAACCTCGAGACAGGCGAGATGATCATCGATCATTTCACCCCGGGTCGCCTCATTGACGCCATCGAGGCGCTGACGGATATCTACACGCGTGTCCTGACGATCACGGTAGTGGGACAGATGAACGCTTCGGACTACGGTGCGATGCGTAAATGCCTCCACGCCAAATCGATTGACATCAGCCGTACCTCGGGTTATACCGCCGTACCTTCGAGTGCTTTCTCGGGTATGAGTGAGCTGGAGGTCGTTTACCTGCCGGCTACAGTAGAGAAGATCGGTAACTATGCCTTCCAGAACTGTACCTCGCTCAAAGAGATCGTGCTCTACGCCCCTGTTCCGCCGGTCAAAGAGAGCGGCGCAAGTGTAAGTTATATCTTCAAGAACGTGCCCGAAGGACTGGCAGTACGTGTTCCGGCGCAGTCCTTGGCCTTGTATCAGGAGAGCGATCTATGGAAAGGATTTTCCCTGATGCCGATGGAACTCAAGGCCCTGAAGGCCAAGCTGCCGAAGAAAGATATTGAGTTATACAAGGATATGTTCCTTGAACTCTTGGATACGAAGTCCGGTCAGACACGCCGCTATGTAGTGACGGATCGCGACTCGTACGTATTCACGAATATCTTCGGCGAGACGATCTATCAGTTGACGCTGCGCAATGCACAGGGCACTATTTTCGGTCAGGAGATGATCGAGTTCAAGGGCGAAGATATCGAAGTGACGTTCGCCGAACTGCTTAAACCGGCTGTAGTGCAGGCACAGATACTCGACAAGGACGGCAATGATGTGACGAGCGCCACCACCATCACGTGGTATGACGTGGACGGCAACTACCTGAGCAAAGGTGCCACGCTGACCGCGCAGATGGAGAAAGAGGTGGTACTATTCAGCATCGAACTGAACGACGCCTTGGGCAAATGGTACATCGAGCCGGCAGAGCGTCAACAGGTCTTCCTGCAGGCAGGCGAGAACATAGCCGGCGTGACGCTGACGCCGATAGAGTACCAAACGAAGAACGGCCGTCTTTTGGATGACCGGTACGGCAAAGCACTTTATACCGTCGCACCGATCACTATGACCCAAACGGTCAACGGACGGTTTAAAGTGAACTCCGTCATCCACTCGAATACGGAAGGAGCTTTTGCGATGCAGCTCGCTGACGCGCCATTTGTGATGGTTGTTTCTGCTCCGGGCTATCAGCAACTGACGGTCACCGACGAGACAATGCCGGAGAACGGCGTTCTCTTCCTTACCAAGATACAAGGTAGCCGCATTCATGTGACCGTACCTGCTTTCGTCTCGGTGCAGGATCTGAATTTCGAACTCCATGACCTGATATACGATGAGCCGATAGAAGGCTTTGAGTTGCAGGACTATGATATATTGCTCTATAGCCACCTGCCGGACTGTGAGGTGCGTGTCACGGCAAGCAGTAAGAGCGGTCAGTTTATGCCGGTGGAGGCTGTAGCCTCGCTGACGAACGGCAAAGCGTCCGTTGACCTGCCCATCCTGCCGTTCGGAGGCATAGACGCTACGTATGCGGCTTCGGGACAGGAGAACGTCGTAGCAATGCTGTATGACGCGGAAGGCGTGTTCATGAAAAAACAAGCCTTTAGCGCCAAAGAGGTGACCTTCGATGACCTGCCTGACGGCAGTTATACGCTCGTCGCGATGGGCCTCTATGCTCCGCTGAACCAGCTGGAGAACTTGGCGCAGTTTGCGCAGGTAGGACTGCAAGTAAATAAGGATTACGCGCAGAAGAGTTTCAGTGTAGTGAGCGGTCAGACTACGGCAGTAGAGTTCGCTTCCGTACCGAAACTTGATATCGAGCGCTTCAACTACACGGGTAAGAACACCTCGTTCGGCGCCAACCAGCACGTCGTAGTGGTCGGCAATTATGTCACGCTGACGGCAGAGATCGACTTCAAGGAAGCCTATGCCGCTGCGTCGAACGTACAACTGGAGGTCGAGATGCCGGAAGGATGTAAGTTCGTGGAGGGTTCTGTGATGATCGGTTCGCAAGTATCGTCTTACCTCTTTGAAGACAATAAGCTGCGTGTAACGCTGCCGGAAAACAGCGGACGTGTGCGTTTCTGCGCCGTACCTACCAAAGGCGGCGAGTACGCGATGAACGCGTTTGTGGCGTTCTCGTATGACGAGGAACAGAAAAACCAAGCCATCGGTGCAGCGACCTTCCATGCGGATGATATATCCATCAACACTCCGGACTTCACCTGCTTCCAGTCTATTCATGTAAGCGGTAGTGCGATAGGCGGTTCGTATGTGGCGATCTACGACAAGGGTGCCATCATCGGTACGCTCAAAGTACCCGCTTCGGGTCAGTGGCTCGCCGAGGTGGATCTGCTGCGACCGATGGACTTCTCCATCCACCAGATCAGCGCCGTCATCACTACTCCGGACGGTATCGAAATGGAAACCGAGACCAAGCAGGTCATCCATAACATCAACGCTGTCGAGCTCTCGCAGATCCATATGAAGTACGTATGTGCCGAGGAGCATAAGCGCTATGATATGTTGTTCGACCAGCTCTATCCGTCCAAGAAACCGAACAGTTACCGCTTCGGTCATGGTAACCATACCTACGAGTTCTCCATCTCCTTCACGAAGAACGATCCGGAGATCATCGATAATGTAGAGCTGTACGTCAAGACCAAGAACGGCAGCTGGCACACCCTGCCTGCGTGGTATGACGACGTACACGGTAACTGGTACGCCACCGGTGATTTCGACGGACGTGACGGTAACCTGCCGGTGAACGTAGATGCGACCTTCTGGTTGATGTCCGGCGAAGCGGTAGGTACAGGTCGGGCCTTTCAATCCGAGACGGAGAACCTCAAGTCCTTCTCGCAGCTGATGGCATTTACCTTTGGATGGTACAGCGTGAATTTCGATTGGTTAGGAGATGAAGATCTCGGCGACGAGTACCATGAGACCTATGAGATGTACGATGACACCTATGACAAGAAAGTACAGGTTCGTCTGGAGTGGTTTGATTATGAAGAGTCGCTTAAACTCTTCGACCATACGCCATTTAAGTTCACCCCTCTTCCTGCCGGTTTCTTCTGCCTCTATGACGATTTTAAGGAGGACGGTTACCACGGTATCGTGGTCAACTCGGAAGAGAAATACGCAGTGCGTATCCACGCTACCCGTCCGGGTATGACCCTGAGTGCCCGTCGTCGTGCACCGAAAACAGGCGAGGCGTCGGTAGAAGATATCCTGGCGGCGTATTCGGCACAGCAAGGTGCAGTCTTCCGTCAGGGTCTGGATCTGTACGAAGGTCTGGTGGATGTGGACGCAGCTTCGGAGGCCAGCGGTTTCAAGCAGCATGTGGAACTCCTCTCTTCGTACGTCAAAGATGCCAAGGCGGCACAGAAGAAAGTGGAAGACGCCATCAACGCGAAGAATGTGAAAGGTCAGTACCTGTTGAGCGAAGAGAAACGAAAAGAGTATCAACAGCACTTACAGACTATCCTCGCTCAGGTCGAGACCTTCCAATCGAAGTATGTGCGCTTCATCGATGCGTACGAGAACACATTGGAGAAAGCCTCGATGTTTGATGTCACGATGGGACTGCTCGCCAAGGCGAATCGTCCTTCGACCGCTGGACAGCGCCGTGCACCGATGGGTGGTATTGTGCCGGAAACAGAGGAAGAGTACTTCAAAGATTTTTCCGGCAAGACGGAGTATCTGACCGAGAACGCCATCGAGAACGACGCTTGGACCATCTTCATGGAAACAGAGGATGTGATTCAGCCCGGTGATGAGAACCATCCGATAGAGGAGACGATGGAGGTCATCGCGAAGCAGCAACAAGAGTACATAGCCGACATGTTGGAGATGGAGGATGACGTGGTACGCTCCTACCCGCAGGACGACGAACCGGCACCCTCTGCCATCAAACCGCGTGGACTGATCAATCCCGATGCGAAAGTGTCGTTCGACCCTGCCGGATATGTCTATGAGGGTGTAAGCACCAATCGTATCGAAGGCGTCAAAGCAACCGTATATTACAAAGAGGTGACCACGAACGTCTTCGACGAACCCGTAGAACGTGAAGTACGCTGGGATGCCTCGGAATACGACCAGGAGAACCCGCTCTACACCGATGAGAACGGTTATTACCAGTGGTTCGTACCCGAAGGACTGTGGCAGGTTCGCTATGAGAAAGACGGCTATGAACCGACACGAAGCGAATGGCTGCCTGTGCCGCCGCCGCAACTGGAAGTGAACATCCCGATGACGCAACTCCGTCAGCCCGAGGTCATCAGTGCCATCGCGCACAAGGATGCCATCGACATCACCTTCGACAAGTATATGAAACCCTCGCTGCTGACGACGGAAAACATCTTCGTCATGGCAGAAGAACGGGTCATCGCCGGTACGGTGACGCTGCTCGACGAGCAGGAGTCCTACGGCACCGGTTCGGCCACGTACGCCACCAAGGTACGTTTCGTGCCGGATGAGCCGTTCGCAGGCGGCGAAGTGACGCTGACCGTCAGCCAGCGCGTACGCAGTTATGCGGACGTGGCGATGCGCGAGGCCTTCCAACAGGTGTTTGACGTTGAGGGGGCCGTGGAAGTGCCGCAGGCTGCCACGCCGACCGCCTCCATCGAGACCGGCAGCGTCATCACGCCGGCTACCGAACTGACGCTCAGCTGCGAGACAGAAGGGGCCCTCATCCGTTATACAACCGACGGCAGCGAACCCGACTGCCTGAACGGACTCCTGTATGGCGAGGGCATCAAACTGTATGACGAAGGAGAAGTGACCGTCAAGGCCATCGCCTGCGCCGACGGCTTCAACCCCAGCGAGGTGGCTGTGTTCGTATACACCGTTTCCTCGGAACCCACGGCCTTGGAGTGTGTTCAGCCCGCCGTACGCGTGGAGAAGACCATGCGCGACGGAATGCTCCTCATCCAACGCGGAGACAAGACATACACCGTCATGGGGGAGGAAATCGTTTTGTGACGGGGCGTCACAAAACAGACCGCTGCGCTCAAAGTAGAAAGACCGTTTCACTCAAAGACCGGCACTGCGTGCCTCAAAGAAGAAAGCCCAACGGGCGTTCTAAATTAATTTGTAATTTTTAATTTTTAATTTGTAATTTCTCTTGTCTTTGAGTAGCCTTAGGCTACGGTCTTTTGTCTTTCGACTTTTGTCTTAAAAATCGACTTTCGACTAAAAAATTGCAAAACAAGAATAACATGATATGAAAAGTAAATCATATGTATTGATTGGATTGGCATGTGCCTTGCTCGCTATCCCGAGCAAGGCGCAGGCTGATCCGTATGACGTCCCCATTACCGGTGGGGCAAGAAATTGCTATTCGATTGATAAGATTCCTAACAAAGCACAGGAAGGCTGGCGCCTCGGCATCAACGGCGGCGCAGCATGGAATCATTATTCCATTGACAAGAAGTATCAGACGGACTACCGCTATCCCTCCCAATGGGGCGGTACGGCGGGCGTGTTCACGCAGTACAATTTCTTTGACTGGCTCGGCGTACGCGCGGGTGCATATTTCGTGCAACGCAACTATCGCCATACGCGCGCGGAATACAGCGGCCTTCTGGACGTACGGTATGAGAACAACTACCTGCTCTTCCCCGTGACGGCGAACTTCAGCTTCGGCGGACAGCATGTGCGCGGATTGGTGAATGCCGGTGTCTATGGCGGTGCTTGGCTCAACTGCCGTCGCCACGGCACAGACGCCGTGACGGTAGGTCCGGGGTCGATCAATGAGTTCGATGAGCAGATGGCCTTCAATGCGAAGAAAGACCAGCGCGGGGATTTCGGTATGACCGGCGGTGTAGGGGTCGAGTACCGCTTCCATGACCATTGGGCGGCGCAGATAGAGGCAACGTGCTACTACAGCCTCATCAGCACGACCAAGCAGTACATGACCCATGTGAAGGACTACCGCTATCATACCACCATCGGCCTACAGGCTGGGATAAGTTATATTTTTTAGACCGCTGAGATCAAAGTAGAAAGACCGTAGCCTTTGGCTACTCAAAGTAGAAAGTAGAAAGACCGCTTCGCTCAAAGTAGAAAGACGATAGAAATTACAAATTAAAAATTAAAAATTAAAAATTTATTTAGACCGTAGCCGGAGGCTACTCAAAGTAGAAAGTAGAAAGTAGAAAGACAAAAGACTGATTGAAAATGAAAACCAATCCATCCTATAGCGGCGAGAGCCGCAGACATACAGCCAAGCGGTCGTACGGACTGCTGGCAGCCGGTTTGACGGCGTTGGTGCTCAGTGCGCTGGCGATGACTTCCTGCCGGCAGGAGAGTGACCCTGTAATGAACTACGCCTATAATGACCAAATGGCCTTCGGCGCAGCGGAGAACAGTTATGCCGCCAAGTTCGACGTGCTCTGGAACGGCATGAACACCAACTACGCTATGTGGGATTATGAAGAGCAGTTCGGTGTAGACTGGGATCAGGTCTATGATGAGTTCTATCCGCAGTTTGCGGCGCTGGACTCGCAGAAGACCGCAGTCACGGACGCACAGTTGAAAGCGCTGCTGGATTCCGTTATGGCGCCCTTGCACGACGGCCATATGCTGGTGTCGCTCAAGAACCATGCCACGGGCAAGTTTGTCAACTCTTCGCCTGCAGCCTTGCGTATGATGCGCGAGCGCCGGGATGAATATCTCTCCGTCACCCAAAAAGGCATCGACTCGCTGTCTTATACCTATTACCGCGAGGCCGGTGAGATCCTCGAGGAGCGGTACATCTGTACCAACGCGCTCTCCACCGTGGTGGGACCGGCGCTCACCACCGTGGGAGACCTGATGGAACCGTTGAAGGAAAAAGAGCGTCAAGGTACCATCACGCCGGAGGAGAGCGACACGCTCAAGATCTATACCGAAATCAACACAGAGATCCAACGGATCATCGCGCTGCTGTTTGCTTCCGGTGACGACTCGTCAGAAGCAGTGGCCATCTTCAACACCGTCGCGTACCGCTACGAATATCTACATATACCGGGCCTCGTGCCGGTAGACCCGCTGCTCGCCCAATACGGTATGACGCTGAGCTATGTGCTGTTCAAAGGCAACATAGCCTATCTGGCGTTCGACCAGTTCATGCTCAGCGCCTATCTCAACGAGGAAATCAGAAACAGTATCTTCGGCACGCCGTCCGAGAGTACGCAGCTGGTGATTGACCATCTCACTGCCACCTGGCAGGCCTGGTTCAACGCTATCCAGACCCATCAGAAGGCCGGTGACCTCGGCGGCGTCATCATCGATGTGCGCAACAACGGAGGAGGTATCCTCAATGACTACCAGTATGTGTTGGGCGCCTTGCTGCCGTCCGGCAACTACCACAACACCAACGCACGTTTCAAACGCGGTACGGGACGTCTCGACTATTCGCCCATCATGCCGCAGCTTATGCCTACCTATAGCGACGAGCATGTCACGGTCACCGCGCCTGTCGTCACCCTCTGTAACGTAGCTTCGGTCAGCATGGCTGAGCATACCTCTTACGGCACCACGACCCTGGACAACGGTACGCTCATCGGTACGCGTACTTGGGGCGGATTCAGCGCACTTAATTCCGGAGAGGTCTATACCAATAACTACGCCGGTTATGTGGGCATACAGAACGTCACACCTGTCTTCTGCTACATCCCGCTCGAACTGGCGATGACCAAGGATAACGAGGTGCTCGAAGGCAAGGGCGTCACGCCGGACATCGAAGTGGCGTGGGATGAGAACATGTTCATGACCACCGGCCGTGACAACCAGTTAGACCGTGCCCTCCAGTTTATCAAGGGAGGAAATTGATCAATAGACCGCCCTTCGGGCTCAAAGTAGAAAGTAGAAAGACCGGCACTACGTGCCTCAAAGAAAAATTACAAATTACAAATTAAAAATTAAGAATTGAAAGGGGAAAGGAATCAAAAAAAAGTGACGTGAAATTTGCACACGTCATTTTTTTTTTGTAATTTTGTACCCGATATCCGTTATAAACGGATAAAGAACCTAAAAAACAATATCGTTTATGAGTAATTATACCTATTTGACATGGCCGCTGCAGATCCTTTTTTTCGCACTCGCGTGCATGATTGCGGTGCCGTCTGCCGCTTGGGACACGACGCCCGATGAGGAGGGTTTATACGACGGTTTGTATGACCGTCCGACCTATTTTCCGGAATGGGAACAGCCGGAGACGTGGCCGAACGCTATGTATATCCTCTGCGACGTGCGGGAGGGTAGTGAGGACGGTGCGCGTGTGCCGAGTTATGAGGTGGCGGTGTACGATGCGGAGAACGCGTTGCGCCACTGCGGCCGCAGTCTGGCGAAGCAGGACCATTACTGTGTGCTCACCCTTCGCGGAGAGGACGGCGAGGATGAGTTTCATTTTCAGGTCATCTACGGAGAGGACTTCGCCCATCCGTTGATCGTGGACATAGACGCACCGGCCGTGCCTTTCGAGACCAATCGCTCTATCGGCACCAAAGCTGATCCGTTCCTGCTCGTCATTCCGATGGTGCCTTCGGGCATCGGGAGCGTTCCGCCGTCAGACATCAGCACTCGGAAAATGCTCCGTGACGGCCGGCTCGTCATCCTCCGCAACGGCGTTGAGTATAACGCCGGAGGGGGAAGAAATTAAAAATTAATTTAGACCGGCACTACGTGCCTCAAAGTAGAAAGTAGAAAGACCGGCACTGCGTGCCTCAAAGACAAATTACAAATTACAAATTAAAAATTAATTTAGACCGTAGCCGTCGTCGAAAGCGGCAATCCATGATTAAGTTACTTCGTAACAAATGTAATGGTTGCGCTTTCTCCTCTCCCCACCACAACTTTACAAGTTGCGTCGGGGACCCCATAAAGGCCTCAAAGACAAATTACAAATTACAAATTACAAATTAATTTAGAACGCCCTTCGGCCTCAAAGTAGAAAGACCAAAGAAATTAAGAATTACAAATTACAAATTACAAATTAAGAATTAATATAGATCGATAACGCTCAAAGTAGAAAGCGTCTTTGAGGGAGCAAAGCGACCGGTCTTTCGACTTTCGACTTTTGTCTTAAAAATCGACTTTCGACTAAAAATAACTACTCTATATGAAACCAATTCAATGTATTAGCAAATGGTGCGGGCGGGTGCTCGCAGTATGGATGATGATGTGCGCCGCATGGACGGCGCACGCAGAGGCCTACATCACCGATGTCATGGTCCTCGGCGTGGAGTCAGGCGGCGGATATGCCGTGAAGAACTCCTACCGCGAGTGGGGATGGACAGTGCTGGACAACGACCTGAACAACAACGCCGAAGGATGGTATATCTATCTGGCGTACAAGACCTCCTCCACCGCCGATCCGGAGAAGGGCTACATCACCGACGTCTTCGCCTCCACGAGATGGATGAACAGCTATGTGTTTGAGGGACGTACCTATTACCGTGCCGGAACGAACGCAGGCTTCAACGGCGACTTGAACTGCGGTGCCAGCGGTGAGTTTATCTACCTCTACTACACGCGCGACCGCGTCAACCTCTCTTCGTTCGGCGGCACCAAGCGTGTGATCACCCAGTTGAGTGTTACCGGAGCGCCGGAAGACGGGTGGTCGACCACCAACGCCGTCTACTGGCGCAACAGCGACTTCGGCGGCGCAGCGGATATGAACCAAGGCGCCGGTGGGGATTTCATCTATATCCAGCAGCATTTCGCCACCCAGACGCTGTCGATGAATAATCCTCCGCAGGCGGTGGACAACATCGTCTATGACGGCACACCGCAGTTCCTCGTGGCGTCCAACCCGACCGGTAACTACGGCACGATGAAGTACAGGGTGGGGGAGGAAGGCACTTTCTCCAGCAGTCTGCCCCGTGCCACCCAGGTAGGCACCTACACGGTGGAGTACATGCTTGACGGCGGCTCGTACGCCAACAGCAGTGCCGTGGGTTCGCTCCAGGCCACTATCCAGCCGCCGATGTTCAAGGCCGCTTCTTTCGATGCCACCTTCAACCAGGCGGACCTCTCCGTCTATCTGACTTGGACGGCCGGTGCCGCTCCCGGTAACTACACCGATTACCAATGGGTGCTCTACCGCGGCAACACCCGCATAGCGACGCTCGGACCCAACCAGCGCTCCTACTCCGACCGGGGCTACCGCAACGAGCAGGAAGAGACCTATACGCTCTACTACGTGTCCAACGAGTGGGACATCAATACGAAACGCGATGACGCGGCGCTCACCAAGTCCATCAGCTGCAGCCGCACGATGCCGGTGAACAACTTCCAGGCAGAGGGCTACAGCGACCATATCGAACTGTCATGGACCTCGGACAGCTATCCCGAGGGCTTCGGCCATAAGTTCAATATCTATGTCAATGATGAGACCACGCCCATCTATACCGTCGTTCCCGGGGATTACCAGACCTCTTTCGTCTGGCAGCACCGCACCACGACCGAGCATACGGAGCGTCAGAACGGCGTGGATGAGACGACCGGCGTGCCCTATACGGAAGAGCCGCTCAACGGCTGCCAGCCACGTAACTACCGTGTGGAAGGCTGGATAGACGACGTCAAACTCAGCGAAGTGACCGCCGCTAAGAAGAGCATCGGTCAGGGAACGCTCTTCGTCAATTTCGAAGCCGAGAAAGGAGTCTATCCCGGCGTGGTCAAGCTGGCATGGCAGGTGAACCAGCAGCAGGAGACCTATACCCCGAAGATCTATATCGTCGACCGCCGTCTGGCGGAGCATCCGTCCGATGCATGGACGACCATCCACCGCATGTCGAGTGCGGATGAGTACCTCCTGTTCACCGATGAGACCCCGCAGACCGGCGTCTATTACGACTATCGTATCACGGTGCAGGACAAGTGCCCCGACGGCACGGTGCTGGAGAACGAGATCACGGATATCGGCTTCGCGCACACGACCGGTACCGTCAGCGGCCGCATCACCTACGGCACCACCGGTACGGCGGTAGCGGGAGTGGATGTAGTGGCCGTCAAGACCGATGACCAGTCCGACGGCAACGAGCAGTACCACTCCATGCATTTCACCAACGACCGCGGCGCCGTGCGCTGGACCTATCCCTCCGAGACCTATGCGGCCGACCTGCTGCGCGGCGATTTCTCCATCCAGCTCTGGATCTATCCCGAGCAGCTGCAGGAGTGTGCGTTCATCTGTCTGGCGGATAACACGCTGTTCACGCTCTCGTCCGACGGCGCCGTCTCTTTTGTCGGCGGCGCGACCGGCGAAGCGGAGACCTACCTCTTCGAGGGCCTGACCCTGCAGCCGGAGGTGTACAGTTTCCTGACCTTCACCCGCAGCGGCAGCACCATGACCGCCTATCTGATCACCGTCGATGAGAACGGCACCACTACCCGGAGCAAGGCCGTGCAGACTCTGGCCGGCGACCTGGTGCCCGTCACCAAGACCACCGACCCTGCTGTCCGCAACCAGTTCCGCCTGGGCTATTTCAAGGGCTATGCGGATGAGTTCCGCCTCTGGACACGCTGTCTGAGCGAGGAGGAGACAGACGAGAACTACGACCATCTGCTCGTTGGCAACGAGAAGAACCTGGAGACCTACTGGACCTTTGACGAGGGCCTCAAGTACCAGTTCTTCGATTATTCGCGCGACGGCACTTTCTACCACCAGCACCACGGCAAGGTGGGTAATAATGCCGAGAGTTCGACGCTCACGCCCTCTGCCCTGTCCCTCAAAGCCCGGACAGACGGGGACGGCAACTATATCATCCAGGGCGTGCCCTTCGCCGGAGAAGGCGCCACCTATTCGATCGTGCCCACCTTCGGCATCCACCGCTTCAATCCGACCCAGCAGTTACGCTATGTAGGCAATAACTCGCTGGTGCACAACAGCGTGGATTTTGATGACGTCAGCTCGTTCCGCGTGCGCGGTGTGGCCTACTACGAGCATACGACCGTGCCGGTGCAGGAGGCTTATATCTACGTGGACGGCTCCATCGCCTCACGCGACGGCGAGGCGGTGATGACCAATGACTACGGCGAGTTTGAAGTGAGTGTGCCCATCGGCGACCATTTCATCTCCGTCAAGAAGCAGGGCCACACCTTCCTCAACGACGGCCGTTACCCGGCTGACCCCGACGGAGTGGGTGTACGCCATACCTTTGACCGTGAACTCAGCGGCCTCACATTCTATGACCAGACGACTGTCACGGTGGCCGGTCGTGTCGTGGGCGGCGATGTAGAGCACGAGAAGCCTCTGGGTCTGGGTGCCAGCGTGGCCACTATCGGACAGGCCAAGCTGGAACTGCGTCTGGCCAACGAGAACGGCTATCTGAACGCCGCCACACCCGATGCAGGCAGCACCGCCGTCTCCTATGACATGAGCAGCGACACCCTGCGCTACGAGAGCACCAGCGGACGCGTGTACGTACCCGCCAACAAGAACTATATAGTGGTGGAGACGGACCCGACTACGGGCGAGTGGGTGGCACAGCTGCCGCCTTTGCGCTACGACGTGACGGATGTCAGGATCCCTTCACGGCCGGAGGAAGACATGATCGGCAAGAGCGATTTCAACCTACCCTCCGTGGACGCCACCCCCACCACCGCTATCTATATCGACTCCGTCCAGGACGAGAGCGGCGAATGGCGCAAACTCGAATACGTGGCAGGCGTCAAGATGGTGTACAAAGCGCCTTCCGTCATGGAACTGACGGAGAACAAGAACGGCACCTTCGGCATGGCCTCCTATACCGTCCGGGACCTCTCCGGCGCGGAGCACACCGTACCGCTCTATGCCGTGGACGAACAGGGCAAGCCCGTCACGGATGCTGCCGGAAAAGTGCAGTACACCTTCGGCTATCCCGTGTATGAGGAGCTGTCCTCCTATACCTATCAGCTCTATGCCTACGAGCGCTACGTCAACTACGACGGCGACAAACCCGTGCAGTACGATGTGCCATTAGCGGGCAAGAACGTGACCGTCAAGAACCAGTACGCCTCCACTACCGCTGTCTCTGTCAAGACCGACACCACCGAGTTGGGCGAGTTCTACGAGACGATGGACGAGGCGCTGACCCTCGATGATGACGGCAAAGCGCTCTACCGCTTCACCGTCGGCTTCCCGAACATACAACCGCCTTACACACGCGGCCTCTCCGTCACCTATGACAACAACGGCACGCAGATGTCCTGGAGCGGCAACGCCACCTTCAAGGTCATCGTGCTGGGCGGACTGCCTACGGGTAACAACTTCGTGACCCAGGGACCGGATGAGGTGCTCATGGTGCTCCGTGACCCTCCTGGATCGAACTCCAAGACCACGTGGAAGCAGGGCAGCAGCGTCAGCGTCTCCGAGTCCTCCACCGCCACCTTCAAGGACAAGACCGCCATCAAGACCACCTGGAAATTAGGTGTCGAGGTGGAAACGGGAACGGGTATCGGCCTCATGATGATCAGCCAGATGGAATCGAAGAACGATATCAAGGTCGGAGCCGAGTATGTATGCGAACGCCAGTCCGCCACCACCTCCACCCATACGCTGACCAACACGCGGGATATATCCACCAGCAGCTCGCCGGATTTCACCGGCCTTTGGGGCGATGTGTTCATCGGCGGATCGAAGAACCTGCTCTTCGGTATGAGTTACTGCGTCAACATCGACTGGGATCCCTTAACCCAGACACCCCAGCTGGTACGGGACACAGCCGTCTCCATCGGCGAAGAGTTCGAGACCTTCTTCAGTTATGACCAGTATTATATCCGTAATTCGCTGCTGCCGAACTATAAGATGCTGCGCAACAACCTGCTCGTTCAGGTGAGCGACCCGTCTCAGGTGGCACGCCCGGCCAAGGGTGCCGATCCGATATACGTCACCACCCTCAGCCCCGATCATCCCCTCTACGGCACGAGCAACGGCGACACCATCGCCTGGGGCGATGCGGCTGTGCCCGTCGACAGCATGCATGACGGACTGTACATAGGTCCGTCCTACACCATGCTCCTGCCGCTCGACTACGAGAAAGAGGAAGGCAAGATCTATCAGGACATGGTCAATTTCTACAACGTGCAGGTGGCTAAATGGGAGAGACAGCTCGCCCGCAACGAGAGGACGAAAGTCAACGCCATCAACAACCGCTCGGAGACCATCATACAGAACTACTCCCTCTCTTCCGGCTCAACCATCACGGAGAGCCATACGGAGGAAGGCAGCCACGGCGTCTCTGACCGCGACATGGACGGCTTCAATGTGATCATCGGCGATGAGTTCGGTCTGTACTTGGGCGGTTTCGGACTCGGCGTGGAGGTCTCCACCACCAACGGAGGCGAGTGGGTGGAGCAGACGTCGCAAACCGTCACCAACTCCAATACCATCAGTTATACCCTGGCGGACGACAACTTCACGGACTATCTGTCCGTCGATGTGCTGGCCGCGGAGGATAAGTTCAGTCCCGTATTTGTCACCCGCGGCGGTCTGACCAGCTGTCCTTACGAAGATCAGGACACCACCGCGTATTACGAACCCGGCACGGTCATCTCCGCCAAGACGCTGCAGCTCGAGCATCCGGAGATAGAGATACAAACCCCGGTTGTCACCGGTGTGCCTGCCGGCGGTACGGCTACCATACAGGTCCAGCTGCGCAACCTCTGCGAGGTGAACAACACCGTCACCCTGGCTATCAGTGTGACCGGCGGCTCCAACCCCGACGGACTGTCCGTCATGATGGATGACGCCAGCCTCAACAGAGGCTCCGCTGTCTTCCTGCAGCCGAACTCAAGCATGACCAAGACCCTCACCGTGCGGCAGACCAATCCTGATGTGCTCAGTTATGAGAACATCCTCATCCGTCTGGGGTCCCAATGCCAGAACGACGCGGTAGCCTCCCGGGGCGAGGTGGCCTGCTACAAGCCCTTCTCCGTCTATTTCCAGCCTGCCTGTTCGGACATAACGCTCGAGGCCTCCCATACGCTCATCAATAGCGACACGGAGGAACCGCTGACGCTCTCCATGAGCGGATATAACTACTCGATGAGTTCGCTCAAAGGCATCCGGCTCCAGTACAAGGCGCTGAACGATGCGGACTTCCGCACCTTGCAGGAGTACACCAAGGACGAGGCCCGTCTGGCTTCCGATCCGGCGCTGCGGCCCCTTACCGCTCTGGAAGGAACCGCCAAACTGAGATATGTGCTGGATTTGCGTTCGGCGGATTTTGCGGACAAGACCTATGTCTTCCGTGCCGTCACCGTCTGCGAACAGGGCGGTCAGGAGGTGGTCAACGAGAGCGAAGAGGTACAGGTCATCCGGGATCTGTCACGCCCGCAGCTCATCGCGATGCCGAGTCCTGCCAGCGGCGTGCTGACCGGTGTGGAGGATCTGCTCATCACGTTCAACGAGGATATACAATCCTCTGTACTGACCAAACCCAATAACTTCGACGTGACGGGTGTGCTCAACGAGGGCGAGGTGGCACATGACGTCGCGCTCAACCTCTCCGGCGACGCGCAGGCGATGACCGATGCCACGATCAACCTGGAGGGCAAGTCCTTCTCCTTCTCTTTGTGGCTCAATCATCAGACGGACGGCACCCTGCTCACCCACGGAACGGCGGACCATCATTTTGCCCTGGCAATCGAGTCGCACTACCTCACCGTGACCGTGGCGGACAGCCGGCTGACCGCTGCCGAACCGCTGCCGGTAGGCCAATGGATCTACCTCCATGTGAGCTATAACGCGGACCACGGCGTGGTCACCGCCGGTTATGCACAGGACGATGCCACGGTGCTGCTCATCGATCATATGCCGTCCGCAGCCTATGAAGGCAACGGAGACCTCCGTCTGGGCGGCAACGGTCTGGCGGCGCAGGTACAGGAACTGGCGTTGTGGGACAGCGACCGCTCGATGGCGGAAGCCCAGCACACCATGTACACCACCAAGAGCCGTTACACGCACGGACTGTCCGGCTACTGGCCCTTCCGTGAGGGACACGGCACCAAGGCATCCGACCTGGCACGCTCACGGCATATGACCCTGCCGTCGCTCAATGCATGGTGGACCGAAGGCGACAACTACGCCCTTACGCTCGACGGCACCCATGCGGCTACCGTCCTTATCGGCGAACTCAATACCTCCGAAGAGGAGGACTACCTCATCGAAGCATGGCTGAGAGCCGACAGCCGGCAGCCGGCGGATGACAACCAGCTGCCCTCCGTCCTGGCCACCGACCGCATGGACCTGCGTCTCAACAGGCAGGGTTACCTCGAGATAGCGCTGGACGGTTCGCCGGTTGAGGTGCTCCGTCGCGACCTGCGTGACGACCAATGGCATCATATAGCTATCAATGTGCTCAAGAGCACCAACGGCAGCGCCGTCATCTATCTGGACGGCGAAGCCTGCAAGCAGATAGCCGCATCGACGATGCCGGTACTGCACGGCAACACCCTGACTTTGGGTCAGGGCCTGAAGGGTGCGGTGGATGAGCTTCGTATATGGAAAGCGCGCCGCACCGCCGAGGTGATACGCAACAACCGTTACACGCGTCTCTCGGGCAGCGAGGCGGGTCTGGCGGCCTACTACCCGATGGAGCGTTTCTCACGCGACACCTACAACCAGGTCATCACCACGTCCACCCCGGAGGACTTCGTTTCGGACCATGCCGTCAGCGCAACGGGCCTGACGCTCAGTGCGCTGGGTACGGCAGCCCTCCAACCCGCGCCGAAAGTGGAGAATGTGTCCTTCTCCTTCGTAGCCAGTGACCGCCAGGTACGGATCGTGCTGGAGGAAGAGCCGGCGAAGATAGAAGGATGTACCGTCTCGCTCACCGTCAAACGTGTGAAAGACCTGTACGGCAACGAGGCGCAACCCGTTACATGGAGCGTCTATGTGCAACAGAACCTCCTCCAGTGGCAGACCGACGAACAGAGCGTGACCAAGACCGGCACGCAGGCAGTGTCCTTCACCGCCACGATAGAGAACCGCAGTTCGCAAAGCGAAGTATGGGGCATCAACGGTCTGCCCGAATGGCTCACGGCGAACGCCGAAAGCGGTGTGCTCACGCCGATCAGCTCCGCTACGCTCACCTTCACGGTGAACGAGAGCCTGCCTGTCGGCACCTATGAGACCGTGGTCTATCTGACCGGTTCACAGAACATCGCCGCACCGCTGCATATCACCGTGGTCAGCGAAGGGGAGGCACCCGACTGGACCGCGGCACCGGGAGAGACGACGATGACTATTCTCGGCGTGCTCCGCATCAACGGCATACAGAGCAGCGATACCAAGGATATGATTGCCGCCTTCCGCGGCACGGAGTGCGTGGGTGTGGCCCATCCGCAGTACTTCAGCCGTTATGACAGTTACATGGTACTCATGTCCGTGTACGGCAAGGAGACGGCTCCGCTCACCTATAAGATCTACGACGCCGGCACGGGTACCGTCTATCCGTCTGTCAGCGTGTCCAACGAGCAGGCTTATACTTTCGTCAGCGACAAGAGCATCGGTTCATTCACCAACCCCGTTGTCTTCACGCCGCTCAATGAGATAGAGCAGGATCTGTCTCATGACGCTGCTACCTGGAAATGGTTCTCGCTCTACGCGCAACCCAAGGAGAACGACGTAGCCGCCGTCTTCCGGGATGCACAGGATGCCGTCTCTGTCATCACGGACGGTACGAACACCTTGATGGAATGGACGGGCACGCTCCGCTCGTTCGCATACGACCGCATGTATAAACTGCTGGCCGTAGCGCCGTACGAAGAGACCTTCGTGGGCGAACCGACGGACCCGACGCAGATAGCTATCACGCTCAAGGCGGACAGCTGGACCTGGATCGGTTATCCGGCACAGGCGGCCAACTCCCTGGATGCCGCGTTCGCCGAGGCCGAACCGATGGAAGGCGATATTGTGAAGAACCAGTCCGCTTTTGCGTTCTATACCGAAGGCGAATGGCTCGGCACACTCCGCGCGATGGTACCCGGGGACGGATACATGTACTCCAGCAACGCAGCGGTGAACAAGACCTTCCGCTTCCCCAAGCCGTCCGCCTACGGCCGTGTCAACCTGCCTATGCAGGCTGACGACCAGCGACTGATGACCATCGGCCAACCCGACAACATGACGATGATCGCCGTGGTGATGGACGGAATGACCGTCGTAGAGGAGGCGCAGGTGAGCATCTATGCCAACGGCGTCTGCCGCGGTTCATCCGTCCAAGCTCTGGACAACGGCCTGCATTTCATCACGATAGGCGGAGAGGCGGGACAGAATGATGACCTGACTGCCCTTGTCACCCTGGACGACGGCCGAACCGTCATAGTGCCGCTGGGTATTGTCTTTGAAGCGGACAAGCACTACGGCTCCGTGACCGAGGCGGTCATCCTCCGGATAGACGGCACGCAAGACATCGAGAGCGTTCAGCCGTCAGACATCAGCACTCGGAAAATGCTCCGTGACGGACATCTCATCATCCTCCGCAACGGCGTTGAGTATAATGCTGTTGGAGGAGAGATGAGATAGACCGTCCTTCGGACTCAAAGTAGAAAGTAGAAAGACCGGCACTGCGTGCCTCAAAGACAAAAGTCGAAAGACAAAAGACAAAAGACAAAAGACAAAAGACCGGCTCCGCCTCAAAGTAGAAAGGTGAAAGCCGCAAATAACAAAAAAGCCTGCTTCGTGCAGGCTTTTTTAGTAGTGCTACCCGGACTCGAACCGGGGTTTACGGCGTGAGAGGCCGTTGTCCTAGGCCACTAGACGATAGCACCCTAATGTATCCCCTCATTCGGGGAAACCTGCTTCCGCCGGAAGGGGCAAATATACCGTCCTCGAACGAAAGCGGGTGCAAGGTACTGCTTTTTTCTGATATATGCAAATTTTTTGACAAAAAAATGACATTTTACCGCATTTTTTTGCATATGTCAATTTTTATTAGTACCTTTGCAGCGTATTATGTGCCCTATTTAAATAATAGAAAATTATTTAACCTGTCAATAGTATGAAAGAGTACCAGCTTGCGGCTAAGATGCGTTCCTATCAATGGGACGAATTATCTGAAGCGCAAAAGAACGTAGTGCAAATCGCCAAGTCGCAGATCAAGAAGAGTTATTGTCCGTACAGTCATTTCCACGTGGGTGCGGCAGCGGAGTTGGCGAATGGGGTGGTTATCCCCGGCAGTAATCAGGAGAATGCCGCATACCCGAGCGGTCTGTGCGCCGAACGGACGGCACTGTTTGCCGCCGGATCGCAGTACCCTGAGCAGAAAGTGGTGCGGTTGGCTATCGCTTGTTTCACAGACGGCCATTTTACCAAGGAACCGGGTTCGCCCTGCGGCGCGTGCCGTCAGGTGATGGTCGAGACCGAGCACCGCTATGAAGGTAAGATGGAGGTGTTGCTGTACGGCGAAGACGAGATTTTGGTTTTTGAGTCCGCTGCCGATCTGCTGCCCTTGATCTTCGTGAGTGAGAATTTGAAAGGATAATTGTCCATCGTCCTTTAGCGGCAAACCGTGATCCACAACAAGCTATGAAAATGATAAAGAAAATAGACGTATATCTGCTCCGGAATTTTCTGGGGCTGTTTACGGCTACGTTCTTTATCGCTATTTTTATCCTATTGATGCAGTTCATGTGGATGCACGTGAACGATTTGGTGGGAAAAGGCATCGAGATCAATGTGCTGGCGGAGTTCTTCATCTATGCCACCGCGTCGGTGGTGCCGCTGGCGCTGCCTTTAGCTATCCTGCTCAGTTCGCTCATCTCCTTCGGTAACCTGGCGGAGAAATTCGAACTGACGGCCATGAAGGCGGCGGGCATATCGCTGTTCCGCATCATGCGGTCGCTGACGGTGGCGGTGGCTATATTGAGCATCGGCGCGTTCTTCTTCAGCAATAACGTGCTGCCCAAATCGCAGATGAAACTATGGGCACTCATTTTTTCGCTCCGGCAGAAGAGCCCGGAACTGGAGATCCCCGTAGGTGAGTTCTATGATGACATCAAAGGCTATCATATTTTTGTGCGGCAGAAGACCCAGCGCGGTGAACTGTTAGACATGATGATCTATGATTACTCCGCCGGTTTTGAGAATGCGAAAGTGATGGTGGCGGACACAGGCCATCTGGCAGCCAGTTCGGACAAACGCTATCTGATCCTGGATTTGCTGCACGGCGAATCGTTCGAGAACCTCAACGCCAAGCAGCAGCGTTCGACAGGTACGACCAAGAACATACCGTACCGGCGTGAGACCTTCCGCCACAAGCGTATACTGATTGATTTCTCCACCGATTTCAGCCGCTACGACGAGTCTATCCTGGCGGACCAGCACGTGAGCAAGGACGTGACCAAGCTGGTGGAATCGATTGACTCGATGCGCGTGGTGGCTGTGGAGCGGAGCAAGGAGCAGAGCGATAAACTGATTAATGACCGCTATCTCGGTCGTGACAACGGGCGCAAGGTGGAGCTGCCGGACCGTGTGACGCAGGAGGAACGGAAGATGTACAACCTCGATTCGCTGTGGGCGGCTTTGGATGTAGCGAAGATGAACCAGATGTATACATTAGCGGAAGACCGCGCACGCACGTACGGCGACCAGGTGGAGTACAACTCCATCATGTTGGACGATGCGGAGCGTTACATCCGCAAGCACCAGATAGAGCTCTACCGCAAGTTCACACTGGCGTTCGCCTGTCTCATCTTCTTCTTCATCGGTGCGCCCTTAGGTGCCATCATCCGCAAAGGCGGTCTGGGGGCGCCGGTGGTCATCTCGGTGGTCATGTTTATTATCTATTACATCATTGACAATACAGGATATAAGATGGCACGTGAGGCTTTATGGCCCTGCTGGGCCGGCATGTGGCTGAGTTCGTTCATTCTGCTGCCGATAGGTATGTTCCTTACCTACAAGGCCGCCACCGACTCGCCGCTGTTCAATCCCGAGGCATGGGAAAAAGCCATCAAGGAGGGTATAGAACGAGTGAAAACGTACAAATTAAGAATTGATTTAGACCGTAGCCGGAGGCTACTCAAAGTAGAAAGACAAAAGACCGTTCACTGCGTTCACTGAAAGACAAAGGACCGCTGCGCTGGAAGACAATAGACAAAAGACAAATCGAGATCACGAGATCACGACCATATTAAAAACAGATATGAAGATCAACACTATAGAAGAAGCATTGGATGATTTCCGGAAAGGCAAGTTCGTCATTGTAGTCGATGACGAGGACCGCGAGAATGAAGGTGATTTCATTATTGCGGCAGAGAAGATCACGCCGGAGAAGGTCAATTTTATGTTACAGCACGGCCGCGGTGTGCTTTGTTGCCCCATTACGGAGGCGCGTTGCGCGGAGCTGGACTTGATGCACCAGGTGGCGAACAACACCTCGATGCTCGGCACGCCGTTCACGGTGACGGTGGACAAGCTGGAAGGTTGTACGACAGGTGTGTCCGCGGCTGACCGTGCCGCTACTATCCGTGCACTGGCTGATCCGGCAAGCAGGCCGGAGACGTTCGGCCGTCCCGGACATATCAATCCGTTGTACGCCCGGATGGGTGGGGTGCTGCAACGTGCCGGTCATACGGAGGCCGGAGTGGATCTGGCACGCCTGGCTGGTTTCTATCCCGCCGCTGCGCTTATAGAGATCATGAACGCCGACGGCACGATGGCACGTATGCCGCAGTTACAGGAGGTGGCCCGGCTGTTTGACCTCAAGATCATCACCATCAAGGACCTCATCGCCTACCGCCTGGAGAAAGAGTCCCACAGTCAGGAGGACGGTCATGGCACGCAGTGGTCCGACAGCGTCAGCGGTCTGACAGGCGAGGCCGGTCTCATCGAGAAGGGGGAGACGGTGTTCCTGCCGACACGCAACGGGGAGTTCATGCTGACGCCCTTCCGCGACCTGACCACCGGTCTGGAGCACGTGGCGCTGACCAAAGGCGAGTGGCAGGAGGACGAACCGATCCTGTGCCGGGTTCATTCGAGCTGCATGACCGGAGACATCTTCGGTTCGCAGCGATGCGAGTGCGGCGAACAACTGGTACGGGCCATGCAGATGATAGAGGCCGAAGGACGCGGCATTATCGTCTATATGAACCAGGAGGGACGCGGCATTGGACTGATGAACAAGATACGTGCGTATAAGTTGCAGGAGGAAGGAGACGACACAGTGGAAGCCAATGTGCATCTCGGTTTCCGTCCCGATGAACGCGATTACGGCGTAGGTGCGCAGATCCTCAGGCAGATGGGGGCGCATAAGCTGCGGCTGATGACCAATAATCCCGTCAAACGGGTGGGGTTGGAGAGCTACGGCATAGAAATTGTTGAGAACGTGCCGATTGAGATTGAACCCAACCGCTGGAACAGACGCTATATGCAGACCAAAAAGGAAAAAATGCACCACGATCTGAAATTAGTGTGAGTGGTTTGGCACGATAATTGAGGTAGTATGAGTAAATGACGTGATCCGGGACCGTACGATTCCGGGACCGCGGCAAGAAACGATTAAAACAATACGATTATGAAACGATTAACAACACTTATGATGACGTTGCTACTCATGAGTGCGACGTTATGGGCAGACGAAACAGTGACGGTTTCTGCGAACAGTACGGATATCTCCGAGGGTCTGGACCTGAAGATAGTGGCTAAACTGTTTGCGCAGGCGAAGAACCTGGAGGAGTTTGAGATGATGCTCAATAATCCCGACAGCGCGTTCTGTAACCTCGACCTGAACGGCGACGGTCAAGTGGATTACCTGCGCGTGGTGGAGACCGGCGAAGGCAACAAACGGCTGATCGTTCTGCAGGCAGTGCTGGCCAAGGATATCTACCAGGACGTGGCTTCGATATACGTGGAGAAGAACGATAATAACGAAGTGAGCGTGCAGGTGGTGGGTGACGAATATGTGTATGGTGCCAATTATATCATCGAACCGGTGTATATCTACCGTCCTGTCATCTATGACTGGTTCTGGAGCGACGCGTGGTACGCATGGCATTCACCCTGGTACTGGGGCTATTACCCGGGCTGGTGGTACGTGCACAGGTGTTGGGCGAATGACTGGTACTGGCATCACTGCTATGCTTATCACCACTGTCATCACCATTGTTCGTTCCGGCCGGGACGTCATATACACGAAGGCTATCATACCCTGCGCAGCGGCGTAGCGCGTCGTGACTACGCAGTGTCGCATCCGGAGCGTACCTTCTCCAGCCGTAATCAAGGCATGACCAATGCCCGTGAGATACGTACGACCAGCGGAGTGCAGACGCGTCAGACGGCGGTATCTTCCGCCCGTACTTCCGATGCCGGCAGCAGTCGCACCTACGGAAGCCGGAACACCGCCGCAACCCGTTCCGCCGGCGTGGATGGCGCGACGCGTAGCAGCGTATCGGGCAGCACATCGAGAACATCGGCATCCGCTACGGCCACACGCTCGGTTTCCTCGGACAGCCGTTCCGCCGGAATGACCCGCTCAAGCAGCAGTTCCGCCAATGTCCGCTCGGCCGGTACGACCACTACGCGTTCATCCGGTACCGCCAGCACCCGTTCGTCCGTCAACTCCACGACCCGTTCATCGGGTTACAGCGGTTCGTCGAACATCAACACGCGCAGCAGTTATTCGGCAGGAAACAGCACTCCCCGCAGTAGCAGCAGTTATTCCTCCGGTAGCAGTACCCGCAGCAGTTACTCGGGAGGCGGAGGTTATTCGGGCGGCAGTAGCAGAAGTGTCTCTTCCGGTGGCGGCAGCAGCCGCGGTAGCAGCGGAAGCGTGAGAAGATAAGAAAAAAGGTGACTCGATGTCACCTTTTTTTATTTACGTGGTCTCGTGATCTCGTGATCTCGTGATCACGACAGTCCGACAGCCTTAATTTTTTATTCCCAAAAGGGATGAAACAAACTCGACGCGGTTGAAGCACTGCAGGTCGGTCATTTTTTCGCCGAGGCCTATATAGCGTACGGGAATCTTGAACTGGTCGGAGATACCAATCACTACACCACCTTTGGCGGTACCATCCAGTTTGGTGATGGCGAGCGAACTGACTTGTGTTGCTGCTGTGAACTGGCGTGCCTGCTCAAAAGCGTTCTGTCCGGTTGAGCCGTCCAGCACGAGCATCACATCATGCGGTGCGTCCGGCACCACTTTCTGCATCACGTTCTTGATCTTGGTCAGCTCGTTCATCAGGTTGATCTTATTATGCAGACGCCCGGCCGTGTCAATAAGCACAACATCGGCATCGTTCGCTTTGGCGGACTGGAGGGTGTCGAAGGCCACGGACGCCGGGTCCGAACCCTGCTGTTGTTTGATGACGGGCACACCTACGCGTTCGCCCCATATACATAACTGCTCCACTGCGGCGGCACGGAACGTATCCGCGGCGCCGAGGTACACTTTCTTGCCGGCGGCTTTGTACTGGTATGCCAGTTTGCCGATGGTGGTGGTCTTGCCCACGCCGTTGACGCCTACCACCATGATGACATAGGGTTTGGCAGGAAGCGGCGCGGAGAAATCCAACACATCCTCCACGTTGTTCTCCTGCAGCAAGGACGCTATCTCGTCCACGAGCAGGTTGTTCAGTTCGCCGGTGCCGATATACTTGTCGCGTTTCACGCGCGCCTGCACGCGTTCTATTATACGGAGTGTCGTCTCCACACCTACGTCGGAGGTGATCAGCGCTTCCTCCAGATTATCCAGCACATCGTCATCAATAGTCGATTTGCCGGCGATAGCGTGGCCGATCTTGCTCAATACGCTCTCTTTGCTTTTCTCCAAGCCTTTGTCAAGCGTTTCTTTTTTCTCTCTGTTAAATAATCCGAAAAAAGCCATAGTTATTTACGATTGGGTCATTACCATTTATTTACGATTTGAGGAAAGCGTCCTTGAATCCGAGGAAATAGAGGATGCCGTCCAGTCCGACCGTTGAGATGGATTGCTGCGCACTGGCCTGTACTTTGGGTTTGGCGTGGAAGGCTATCCCCAGTCCGGCCTTGCCGAGCATGTTGAGGTCGTTCGCTCCGTCTCCGACGGCTATCACTTGTGCGAGTTCGATGTGCTCCACCTGCGCGATGAGTTCCAGCAGTTCGGCTTTGCGTCGTGCATCCACTACGTCGCCTATATAGCGGCCTGTGAACTTGCCGTCCTCCTCTTCCAGTTCGTTGGCATAGACATAATCCACTCCGAAGCGCTGCTGCAGGTACTTGCCCACGAAGGTGAATCCGCCGGATAGGATCGCTATCTTGAACCCGCAGCGCTTGAGGATGCCAAACAGCCGGTCGGCGCCTTCGGTGATAGGCAGATGGTCGATGATATCCTGCTTGGCGCTGACATCGAGACCTTTGAGTAATGCCACGCGGCGCGTGAAACTCTCCTTGAAATCGATCTCTCCGCGCATGGCAGACAGCGTGATGGCGCGTACTTCTTCTCCGACACCGGCACGTTCCGCCAGTTCGTCAATGACCTCCGTCTGGATGAAAGTGGAGTCCATGTCGACGCATATGAGGCGTCTGTTACGGCGGAACATATCATCACGCTGGAAGGAGATGTCAATACCTTCTTCGCGGGACACTTCCATCAGTTCTTTCTGTAAAGCCTCGCGGTCAGGCAGGTTGCCGCGCAGCGAGAATTCGATGCACGAGTGCCGTTTCTCGACCGGCAGTTCGACGTTGGGGCGTCCGCTCAGGCGCAGGATATTATCGATGTTCAGTTGACGACCGGCCAGCAAAGCCGTGACGCGTGCTATATGGCGCGCATTGATCTCGCGTGCCAGAAGGGTCACTACATAGCGGTCCTGCTCCTGCCGTCCTACCCATGCGGCATATTCTTCTTCGCTGAGCGGCGTGAAACGCACAATCATCTCCAGACGCGAGCAGCAGAAGAGCACCTCTTTGATCATGTCGCCGCTGGAGGACGGGTCATCCACGCGGATGAGGATGCTCAGGTTCAGTTGATGGTGAAGGTTGGACTGGCCGATGTCCTGCACGTAGGCACCGTACTTGCCGAGCACTTCTGTCACGGCAGAGGTCACACCCGGTTTGTCAAAACCGATGATGTTGATTAATATAAACTCCCGTTCCATGGTTGATTACAGAATAGCGCTTTTGATGCTTTCTACGATATAGGCGACATCTTCATCGGTGACCATCGGTCCGGCCGGCAGGCACATCCCCACTTTGAAGAGCGCTTCGCTGACGCCGTTGACATATGCCGGACAATCGGCATAGACCGGCTGCTTGTGCATGGGTTTCCATACAGGACGCGCTTCGATCTTGCGCTCCAGCATGTATACGCGCAGGGCTTCGATATTATCATTGGGCTGGCAGTCCGTGGTGGGCGAGTCGACCTGATGGATGACTCCGGCAGCACCGCCGACAGCGGATTTGACGGTCTCTTTGTAGGCGTTCTCCTGACCTTTGATGCGCACCTCGGGATCGATGGTGATAGTGCACAGCCAGTAGTTGGGGTCATAATCCGCATTGGGCGCACTATGCACATGAATACCCGGCACGTCCCGGAACAGGTTTTCATATAGCTTCTGCACATGTTTGTGGTGCGCAATATGATCATTGACAATCGCCATCTGGCCGCGACCGATGCCGGCGCATATGTTAGACATGCGGTAGTTGTATCCGATCTCCTCGTGCTGGTAGTACGGATAGGCCTCGCGTGCCTGCGTGGCGTACCACATGATCTTGTTCTTCTGGTCCTCGTCCGCACATATCAACGCTCCGCCACCGGAAGTGGTGATCATCTTGTTGCCGTTGAAACTAAGCACGCCGTAGCGGCCGAAGGTACCCAGTACCTGTCCCTTGAAACGGCTGCCGAAGCCCTCTGCGGCATCTTCGATAACAGGAATACCATATTTGTTGCCGATAGCCATGATGCGCTCGCAGTCATACGGCATGCCGTACAACGCTACGGGCACGATAGCTTTCGGGTATTTGCCGGTCTTGGCTTTGCGGTCCAGGATGGCTTTCTCCAGCAGGTCCGGATCCATATTCCATGTGTCCGGTTCGGAGTCAATGAAGACCGGCGTGGCACCTAAGTATTTGATAGGGTGGGAACTGGCGCAGAAAGTGAAGGACTGTACGCACACCTCGTCTCCCGGGCCTACTCCGCAGCCGATAAGCGCCAGGTGTACCGCCGCGGTGCCGGCTGAGAGCGCCACTACGTGCTTGTCCTCTCCGACAAATGTTTCCAGATCTTTCTCAAAAGCGTTCACATTCGGCCCCAGAGGCACTACCCAGTTGGTGTCAAACGCTTCTTTGATGTACTGCTGCTCCAGTCCCTGTTCGGACATGTGAGCCAAGCATAGATATATCGTTTTTCGTTCCATAGTGGATGTATTTTATTCACGTGTTGCTTGTCGTTTCAACTCAAGAGCAAAGAACATATCATAGATATGTCATTCTATTTCCTGTTCGGACATATGAGATTTACCACTCTCTGCCATATGCGGTAGAAGCGGCTTCTTTTTGCCATGGTGATCCAATGGGTGGTTCTGAACCGTGCGGCATAGACAGCAAACCCGTTCTGAACGATGGTGTCCATCACAGTCTCCCAGTTATCTTTCTTTTTGGACCGGTTCCGTAGGTGATAGTTGCCTTGGATGATCGAATCGACAGTCACCTTATTGGTGTTAATATTCAATTGTGCAAATACTTCTTTTGCTTTGCCCGTATTCAAGAGGCAGCAGCTCACGCCTTCTTGTGTGGACATGGTGATATGCGCCTTCTGCCATCCCCAGAAATCACCAAGTGTCAAATCTCCGACCCGTTTGCCAGTGGCATATTTGCATTCAAAACAACTCGGGCGTTGGAGATAGGCAAAATGAAACGCTTCATAATACAGATCACGTATGACGGACCAGGTCTTAAAACTGCCGTCCTCAAAGCCGACACCTATAGACGGTTTAGCCCATCCTTTTATCTTGTTCCGGAATTGGAAGATCTTGATTTTCTTGTGAAATTTATCTTCCAGATAGTGAATATAGTTCCTGAAAACAAGCGGGCTGGGCACTCCGTGACAGACAATATCCATCGTGAGGAGTTTTTGGGTATCCGCTTTGCCCAGATAGGCATACAGACCGGCCACTTGGCACGGCGTGCCGGTAAACAACACCCATTTGCCTTCCTGCAAGCGGCTCTTCACTTTCTGATAGCCAAACCCTGTGTCCGATTGCACATACTTGGATCCGCGCATAGGAATCACTTTTTCCATACAGTCGGCTTCTATATGCATCGGTCGCCAGTCGTCGGTAAACGTACATCCGTACACCACTCCGTCTCTATCCAATATCCACTGTGCCAATGCGCTGAAAACGCCTCCGGAGGTACTGTTGGCATATACTTCCCGGTCGATGTGCCGCGCCGCGTATCCTTCCAGCGGCGTATGCATTGTTACACCTTCCTGTTCGCTTTTCTTGAAGTCGCAGGCCTTGAGGCACTTGCCGCATTCGACGCATTTATCGGCATCTATATGCGGATATTCGAACCCGTACTCATCGGGCAAGAACGAAATGGCATTACGGCTACACGCATTGGCACAAGCCTTGCAGCCGCAACATTCTTTTTTCGATGGAGTTAATTCGGGTATCATACTTGTATGTTGTCTTTTAGTGCCTCGCAGAGCGATTCTTTGAGCCAGGTTTGATTCTCTTTCCGTATTTCGTCCAGTTTCTTATTCACCGACTCCCAATCGATCTGTTTGGTCAAATCCATTTCTTCCGGGCGAGTGATGAGTCTGTCACGCAATCCGACCGCGTTCAAAATAGACGTAATACGGTTGCCGCCACGCGAGATGATGGCGTAGAACGGAATATTATTATTAATACTGAATGCCACTCCATGGAAGGAATCGGTGATTACCAATTTGGCATTGAGCAGATATCCTAACCACTCATCTGCGCCTACAAACTGCTTTTTTATTTGTTTGACTGGTATGCCGAGTGTTTGGATCGCGTGTTCCGTTGATTGAGCCAGAACAGGATGATTGGCTCTTCCCAGAATGCAATATTCCATAATATAGCTATCCTTTCTCTCTTTGGGAGCACGTGCTATCTGACTCCATTCAGATTTAGTGACCAGGAAGGTCGGATCGATGGTCCAATGAACCGGTTTCTGAAAGGTCTTTTCTACAGCAGGTATAGATGTCTTCTCGCGAATGCCAATAAACTTGAAATCTCTAATAAATCCTTGCACTTCGGGCTTGAGTTCTTCTGCCCATTCATCTTTTCCTAACGAAGGCGCGTAAGCTGCTTTTTTCGCATCTCTCACAAAATCAAGGAAGAAAGAGTTGTCGTGTCCGGTGATTTCCGGATTCCACACTTGGTCACTACCTACCAAAATCATGTCATACCTGCCGTTAATGGAACTGATATTTTCCCGAACGAGCGGTCTATACAAGGGGTACTTTTTGATGGTTCTGGCAAAACGGCAATTAAGCAATTGCAAGAACCGAATGGCTAAAATCCGCAACGAAATCTTCTTCTGCTGATTACTTTTATTACTTTTGTACCATATTACTTCTGATTCTATACCGGGTATACTATCTAAGAAATGACATAAACTCCATGACTGAAATACAGTACCCGGATTAAGAGTCATGGGCGAAAAGGTCATAACACCTATATGTACGTTTTTTTCTTTCATCACCATGTCGTTCGTTAGTTATGTCCGTTAAATGCCTCTGCCGTAGCCACTCCTTCATGGGATATATCCTTACGATGGAGCACATTGTGGATCGTCATAAAGATGATTTTGATGTCCAGCGCCATCGTCAGATGATCTACATACCATACATCATATTCAAATTTCTTGGTGTGCGTGATGGCATTACGTCCGTTCACCTGTGCCCATCCGGTGATACCCGGCCGTACTTCATGACGGCGGTGTTGCTCCGGTGTGTATATGTCCAGATATTGAACAAGCAACGGTCTCGGACCGATGAGTGCCATGTCGCCCTTGAGCACGTTGAACAACTGTGGTAGTTCATCAATGGAAGTCTTTCGGATGATATTGCCGATATTGGTCAATCGTTTCTCATCCGGAAGCAGGTTGCCGTTGGCATCCCGCTCGTCCGTCATGGATTTGAACTTGATGACTCGGAATATCTTCTCGTCTTTGCCCGGTCGCTCCTGTGTAAAGAAGGCGCCTGCGCCCTTGTTGGCGAAATGCAGCCAGATAGTCACGATAACAAGTATCGGGCTGAGGCACAGGACAGCTATCAGCGCTATCGTAAAATCGAATATACGTTTGAAACAATGTGCGTACATGTTGCTTACCATTTATTTTCCATGAAATCTATCAATTCCTCCTGGAGGATATTGGCCATGACGGATTGAATGTATTCCCCTTCCTTGCCGCGTAACGGATGCCAGCCGTACAGCACTCCATTGATGACTTCCGTGTCTTTCGCATACAGGAGCGAAGGCTGTCTGCCGTCTGGCAGCGGTTTGTCTTTGGTGAAACCGATATGTTTATCCAATTCGCACAGACCGGCGTTCCAGCGTTGCGCCAGTTTACGGACATTCCTATTGTACACTACGCGTCCGTCGTGCCAGTGGGTGACGAAGATAACCCGCATCGGTTTATGGTGCTTATTACATATCTGTTGCCATTTTTTCAGGATATAATCCATCTGCTGGGCATACGTGTATTCCGAAAACAGTTCGTCGTTGTATGTGGTATAATGGCGTGTGTAGTCATCCGCGGTGGGAAGCAGGGTGGTTGAATCGCCATACACGTTTCTGCAGTTGGCGAACTGGATGAGTAGAATATCTATCCGTGCCAGTTCTTCTTCGGTGGCGTATTTGTCTTGCCATAGCAGTCGGGCAAAATCAACCGTTGTGGCACTGCTGACCGCTTTATTGATGCATCCGAAACCTTGAGCCTCACAGGCTTTCTCCACCCATCCGTTTCCCGGGTACATCAAGGACGCACCCATTGTTCCTACCACGATCCGCCTGATCTTGGACGTTCGTGGAATAGTGATCTCCTCTTGCTGCTTGCATCCGGTGCACGCCCATATAATACTGATGAGGCATGTGAGGAAACTTATGTAACGAATTCTGCCCATTGTTATGGATTTATGCTTTTACGCGTTCTCCGTTTTCTATGATCTGTGTGTAATCGCTGATGACGGTTCCCGTTCTTACCATACGTGCCGGATTGCCTGCAATCATGCAGTGGTCCGGAAAACTCTTGGTGACGACACTGCCGGCCGCTACAAAGACATGGTTGCCCAAGGTGACGCCCGGCAGAATGATCGAGCGGCCTCCGATCACACAGTGATGTCCGATCCGAGTGTCTGTCCACGTACTTGTATGAAGTCCGCGGGAATAATCATGCGCGATGATGAGTGCCTCTAACATCACGCGGCTGTAGTCTCCTATATGTACTCCTTTGGGGTTCGCACGGTCCAGAGTGGCACGCCATGAAATGTTGCAGTGCTTGCCGATATCATACTTGCGAACTTTGGTCAGGTAAACCACGTATAAGTTGGAAATGAAGGCACTTAATTTCTGACGAAATTTCTGAGTTATCATATTTCAATCAATTCAGGTACTACTACATTCTTTATATTCAGCACCATGGTGCCCCAACTCAGTCCCAGGCCGAAAGACGAGCACAGCAGCCGGTTCGGACGGTCTTGCTGCAACTGGTCGCGCAGACGGGTTACCATCAGTCCCGGAATGCTGGCACCGCCGGTGTTGCCGAACTGCTCCAAGTTATAAGGCACTTTCTCGACAGGCAGTTTGAGTTTCTTCACCAGACGGTCCACAATCATTTTGTTGGCCTGGTGAATGAGGTAATAATCAATGTCCTGATCCTTGTCAATGCCCATTTCCTCCATCAGTCGGGCAACGGCTTTCGCCGGCTTGCTGATGGCGAAAGTGAATACTGCCATTCCGTCGATGAGCGTGTCTTTGGGTGCACGGATGATACCGTTGCCGAAATCTTCCTGAATGAATGATTCCGGTGTGATCGGATGGCGGAAACCGCCGTGGGGTGTCATCAATGCGGCATGCTCGCTTCCCTGCGTATGGAAATCGATGAGGATGGGTTCGGCAGCAGGATCATACTCCAGTGCAACGGCTGTGCCGCAGTCTCCGAACAAGGGCACACGGCTCTTGTCCTGCATAGACCCCATGCGCAGCGCGGTGTCGCCTACCAATAGTAAGGCACGCTTGATATTGCCGGATGACAACATGTTACCCGCAACGTTAATCGCGTACATGCATCCGCAGCAACCCATCGGGAGATCCAGACAGAAGCAGTTTTCTGACAAACCCAGACGGTCTTGCAACAAACATGAGGTAGGAGGGGTGGGGTGGTAGTCCGCTGTGACGGATTCAAAAACCAACATGTCTATGCTCTCACGCTCCCAGCCCAGTTCTGCCAGCAGTTTTTCTGCGGCTGCCTGGCACATATCCGATGCGCATAGACTGTCCGGTCCCAGGCGGCGTTCGCGAATGCCTACGGTGTTGTTGAAGGTTTCTGCTCCCTCATGGTCAAAGAAAGGAAACTCTTCCGTGCGTACGATGTGTTTAGGTACGCACGCGCTCACGCCCGCGAATCGCACATTTTGTATGTTCCAACAAGCCATAAAATCTCAAATTTCAAATTTCAAATCTCAAATCTCTATGCCGTTTTTGGAAAGAATCTCTTTGCCGGCATGGTAACTGGTACATGCCATGATGTCTTCTGGGTCCAGCATGAGGTCAAAAGATTCTTCAATCATCGAGATGATATTCAATTGGTGTACCGAATCCCACTGGGAAACAGTCTCCTTGGAGAAATTGTCACCTAACTGGGCAGCATCTACACCAAATACTTCAACGAAAATATTGTTGTACTTCTCTAAATTATTCATATCTATTTGTTGTCTAATTTACTAAATAGTTTTTTGCCGGCTTCGTTTTTGGGGATTTCTGCGATGACGCGGATCTCAAACGAGGTGGCGACAATATGGGTCTTTTCGACAAGGGCGTCTTTGACAGCCTGGGTCTTCGCGGAATCCGTGATATAGACAATCATTTTCTCGTCTGTACCGACACAAGCGCTCTCTGTCTGGCAGTCTGAAGCGATGATCTGTTCGCATTCATCCAATCCGACGCGCATACCGAACAGTTTGAGGAACCGTCCCATACGCCCGACGATATAATAACAGCCGTCTTCGTCAAAGTATGCCAGATCGCCGGTACGAATGAACCCGTGCCGCTCGTCACCTTTCTGTAAGTCTTCCGAACATGTGGCATAGCCTAAGGTCACGTTCTTGCCACGATAGCACATCTCACCTTCCGTGTGAGGGGTGGTGATGGCATTTCCGTCGGCATCGATGAGACTCAACTCGCCGTTAGGCACGGCTATACCGATACTTCCCGCTTTGTCTATCGCCCATCGGGCCGGCAGATATGCCATACGCGCTGTGCATTCCGACTGGCCGTAGGTGGCTATCCATCGTTTGCCGTGATCCCGGCAGTACTCCGCGAACTTGAGATTGAGCCCCCGTTCCATTTTACCGCCGCCTTGTGTCAACAGTTCCAATTGCGGCAGGTCCATCCGGAAGAACCGCATGAGGTTGAGAATCTGGAAAGAGTAGGGTACTCCGGTAAAAGAGGTAGCCTGCTCTTCTTTGAGGAACTTCCAGAACACAGGATCCGTCATGTTGCGTCCTGTGATGAGCACGGTGGCACCCACTTTGAAATGGCTGAACACCATCGAAAGCCCCATCGTGTAATAGAGCGGCAGCACCATCAGCGGACGGTCGGACGCTTTGAGCTCAAAGAAAGTGGATATATTCAATCCCGCAGCCTCGATGTTGTCATAGCAGTGACGCACCAGTTTGGGACTGCCGGTAGAACCGGATGTAGGCAGCAAGTGGGATAGCTCTTCGTAGAGCGGCGTAATAGGATGATCCGTGCGGGTCAGATGACCTGCCTGCCAGATATATGCCGGCTTATAGGTCTCTAACAGATTGGCATAGAGTGTTTCGTCAGTTTTGACATTCAGGATCAGGGGTACCAGTCTGCGGCTGATAAGCGAAGCCATCACCCACTCAATGCAACTGACGTTGTTCTCCACCATCATGAAGCACAACGCCCGCTCCGGCACAGAAGCGGTAATCTCCTCCGCACGACGCTGTATGTCACCATACGTCAGTTGGCCGCCCTCGCTATCTATAACCGCCAAACGGTTAGCATCAATATGTTCTAAACCCAATATCATCTGAATAACTGTCAACTAAATAGACGCGCATCCGTCCACACCCAAGATATGTCCGGATATATAACCTGCTCTGTCGCTGGCCAGGAACGAGCATGCGTTGGCGATGTCCTCCGGTGTTCCGAGGCGACCCAAGGCGATGCGGCTGATACGTTCGTCAATCTTCTCGCCGTTTGCTTCGTACAGTTCGGCAAAACGTTCTGTTTTGACGATACCCGGAGCTACTGCATTGACGCGGATACCCTGCGGCGCTAATTCCTTGGCAGCCGATTTGGTGAGCGCGATGATGGCACCCTTGGTAGCCGAATACGCCACCTGACCCGGCGAACCGAGTACGGCAGTCACCGATGCGATATTGACAATGCTTCCTCCTCCGTTGCGTGCCATCAGACGGCTGACGAGTTGGATGAGTTCCAAAACTGCGATAACATTGATACGGAACATCAATTCGGTCTCCTCACGCATGATCATACCGATCTTACGGTTGAAAACCACACCGGCATTGTTCACCAGCACGTCAATGCGTCCTTCGGTCTTGAAGACCTGCATCATCGCCGCTTTGACAGCAGCTGCATCGGTGATGTCGAACACCATGGGATGGATACGTGCGTTGTCGGATGTGAATTCCTGACGGTCACATGCATAGACGATAGCACCGTCATCTGCAAAACGACGTGCTATCTCACGCCCGATTCCTTGTGCCGCACCGGTGATGATGCATATTTTGTTGGCTAACAAGAGTTCCATATATCTTATTTCATTGTAGCTCCGCCATCAATCACCAGAGAATGTCCGGTAATCCATGAAGCCGCATCTGAAAGCAGGTAGATGATTGCCCACGCAATTTCTTCCGGTTTACCGTAGCGACCTAATGGATAATGCGCCATATCCTTCTTCAATTCTTCATCCGAAAAAGTCCCTTTCTGAATTAAAGGCGTTTCTACCATTGCAGGATGCACGGAATTAGCGCGAATGCCCTTAGGCGACAATTCGCGTGCCACATAGCGTGTATATGCTTGCAGTGCAGCTTTGGATGATCCATAAGCCGCATTACCTATAGTAGAGTTAAGAGCTGCTACGGATGAGGTGAATACCAATGAGGCTCCATTATTGAGTTTTTTGCGACGAATAAGTTGTTTTATCAACATCATCGGGGCAAAAGTATTGGTGGTGAAGATACGTTGCAAATCATCTTCTTTGATAAAACTGATGGGGCGTGTTGCTCCAATACCGGCGTTGTTTACTACACCATCCAACAAAGGCAGCTGCTGTACCATCTCTTCCAATTGAGCAGAGTCAGTCAATTCTGCAATTACTTGCATATGACCGTCTCCTTCCAATAGGTCAAAGGTTTGTTGCAAACGTTCAGCGTTACGGCCGGTGATAACCACGTGTGCACCTAACTTGGAACACTCAATGGCAGTTGATTGACCGATTCCTGAAGACGCACCTGTTATAAGAATGGTTTTGCCATTCAATGAATAAGGATTATACGACATAAGTACTTGTTTCTGAATCGTCCAGTTCAACTAATTTGGAAATAATAACATCGCTATCTGTGTCGAAAGCAACGGTTCCCCAACTCAAACCTACACCGAAACCGCAACAGATGAATTTCTTGTTGGCGGATGTGTCTTGGAGTTGAGCCACGATGGTCAATGGGATAGATGCAGATGAGGTGTTACCGAAATAACGCATGCATGAAGGCACTTTCTCTTCGGGGAGTTTGAGTTTCTTCATAATCATGTTGTTCATCTTCATGTTCGCCTGGTGGAACACAAAATAGTCAGCATCCAAGTAGTCAAACCCGAAATGTTCACCTAATTTCTTAACGGTTTTAGGAGCTGTGGAGATACCGAAACTGAATACATCCATACCTTTCATCCGGCTCATCATACGGTGATATTTCTTGCCCTCAATCTCTTCGAATTCAAACGTATGGTCATCAATCGGGAAACGGGCACCGCCGGCAGGTGTAATAATCGCGTCAAAGCCGCTGCCGTCTGTTCCGAAATGGAATTGGAATCCCTTCGCTCCCTCTTTGAACTCAACGGCAGTTGCTGTACCTGCTCCTCCAAACAACGGGTCACGTCCGCCACCGGAGAAACGTTTCTTCGCATCGCCGCAAAGCAACAGCGCTTTCTTGATATCGCCTGTGGCTAATAAAGAGGCCACTTGACTCAATCCATATACCCATCCGGAGCAACCAAGTGTGCAATCTGAAGCATAGCATTCTTTGCTCAAACCAAGACGGTCTTGAAGAATACATGCAGTAGCAGGCAGGATGTAATCAGCCGTCTGGCTGACAAAAATCAATGCCTCAATCTCGCTTTTGTCCCAACCAAGGTCGGCAATCAACTGCTCTGCTGCGCCGTAGCAAAGGTCAGATGTACATAGCGTTTTCGAAACACGACGTTCCTCTACACCCGTTGTGGCCACGAAATCTTCCGGAGTATATTCGGAGGATATATTGTCATCTGCCGTCGGATGGAGGTTGCTGGCTATGTTCTTAGGAACGCCGGCTGCAATACCGGCGATCCTAACGTTCTTGAATTGCAAAAAAGCCATTACACGCGGGATTTAACAATGTTAAACAAGTCTAAAATGGTATTCGAGTTCTTTACATCATCACCCTTCAGAGTTACATCGTACTCTTCATCTACCATTGCAATGACACTTAAACCAATCAGAGAGCTCCACTCGTCAATATCGCGGAAACGGGTTTCCGGAGTGAATACACTTGCATCCGTTGCATCAAACTGCTCAGCGAAGTGAGCTACAAATTCATTTAAATCCATAATTGTAATTTTTTTTAAGTGTTAATATATTTTGTTAATTATATTTCTATTGTCAACTGTCAAGATTTGACTATGTCAAATAATCGTTCCCGTTGGAGCTGAAAATTGTTAATATTTCAATAGTTTGGCGGGGTTGCCGATGTAGGTGGAGTCATTCTTGGGTTTGGTGAGAACCACTCCTCCGGCTCCTATAGTCACCCGCTCGCCAATCTTGGTCTGCTGTAGAATGATACTGCCTACTCCCAACAGGTTCTCTGACCCGATGTGCACTTCTCCCGAGATACGTACTCCCGGCATGATGGAGTTGAAATCGCCGATCTCTACATCATGACCCACATTGACAAAACCGTTCAACAGGTTGAAATTACCGATTTTTACATCGCATGAGAACGTGGTGGCTCCGCATATCACATTACCCATACCGATTTCTACGGTGCTTTTGTCCAAATACCATACATCCGGATAAATGAGGTTCGGATAGGTGATATGGGGGTTCGTTATGTTCTCAACCACTTTTTTTCTTGTCTTCTGGTTGCCGATGGCCAAAACCAGTGCCAGCGGTTTGTCATAGGCATTGACTTCTTTCATTCCGCCCAGCACTTTGCCCCAATGCGATATAGCCGTCCCTTTCTCGACACCATCATCAAAAAAACCTATGATATTCCACAAAGGTTCTCCACCTCCTTTACGGATAGCATATGAGTTAAAATACGTGATATGTCCGGCCACTTCTTTCCCGTATCCGCTTGCTCCGTATATAGCTATATCTTGCATTGTAGAAAACTGTTTATTCAAATTAGCGCACAAAGTTACTGCTTTTTTTTGACATATGCAAATTTTTATATATTTTTATATAAAAAAAGTGTCCATAATAAACTATCCATGAGTTTTTGCTATCAATATCGTATCAATATCGTATCAAAGCCGCGATATGGCCGCGACCACACCGCGACCACACCGCGACCACACCGCGACCACACTGAACCGTTAGACAGGAATGAGTTATGAAAGGGAAAAGAAAGGGTGTCTACAACCCCCAAAGGGAATAAAGACGTACCTGTGACGTCCGTAATGCGAACGTAGTGCGAATGGTGGACTGTGGTAAATGGAAAGAGAGAGTTTCAACTGACTCATAGGAGAGCCTGTCGCATAGGCATTGCCTCCGTGATACCTCCGAGATTACCTCGACTTGCCTCCGATAACATGTTTGTAAAACGCTTAGAATAAGGGAGTTGTGAAGTTGAAAAAATCATAATTCACAATCTCGCGGAAATAACTTTTTCAAAGATTTCCGTGAGTTGCTTGGCAATCGCTTTGGACGAAAAACGCTCAACGGCCTCTTCCGACATTCGCTTCTTGTCAAACTCCGTATAGTGCGCATACATATATTCAATTCCTTTCCGGAGTGCCTCATTATTGTCTTCACACAAACGCCCGTTGTGTGGCGTGATAAATGCACGCGGACCTTCCGAGTCAATCGCTAATACCGGTACGCCGCAACAAATGGCTTCCAAGGCCGCCACACCAAATGTCTCCAGATGAGACGAACTGATGAAGACATCGCTGCAATTCAGCATGGAGACAATCTCCGCCTTGCTCTTTTTGCCTGCCAACCGGATCTGATGCAATCCGTTACGGGCAATCAAGTCCTTCAGCGTTTTTTCCTCAGCCCCTTCGCCGATAATGGTCAGCGTCCATTTGTCGCTCGGCAATGAGGAACCGGCAAAAGCCCTGATCAGATCATCGTATCCTTTGCGCGGAATGAGACTGCCGACGGATATGAAATGCACTTTTCCGTCTTCCGGCCTTTTCTCTCCGGTTATACGAACGGAGTCATGAATAGTGTCAAAAACGACATCGGACGGAATACCGAAATGCTTTTCAATGTTCTTTTGTAGCGAATGTGAAACGGTAATTAAACCATCTATTTGCGGATAAATACGTCTTGCATGGGCTTCAATCATAGGTTTTATTTCTTCATAGCCCATTTCGCTCCAATGCTCAATGCCTACCAACGGAATACCGTATTTGTGCTTTAGGTATAATCCCCAATCCATGTTCCAAAGGTAGTGCGCATAGATAATATCCGGCTTGCCTGATTCCTTTACAATTTTCTTATAAAGAAAATCGAACTGTAGATGGAAGAATTTTCCGTAAAGACCGTTTCCCGGGAAAAATTTCGAGGGAAGGAAACATATATTGTAGGATAGAACACCGTTTTTTTCTACGCGATGAATACCATATTCTCCGGGAACAAACTCACGCCCAAGATCAATGCTGACCATACTCACAGTATGACCTAATTGAACCAATCCTTCTGCCTGATCGACTTCAAAATTCCCTATCTGAGGGCGTTGAACGCTGGGGTAGCCCCGCGGAATAATTAGTATGTGCATGATTATTGCTTTTGAAAGGTGGATAATAGGTATTCCCTAGATGCTTTCTGTAAGGGAATAAGCCGTTCGCGAACGGGTTCGTAATCAATAATACCCAAGCTGGCAGGGTCTTCCGTATATCGTTCGCGGATGCCTAATTGACCCAATAAGGATAACACACGTCCACTCCTGTTTCCTTGGCCTACGACGCAAAACTGTTTCTCCAGAATGATGGAGAATGCCGTTCCGTGAAAAGAAGTGGAGACCACATAATCAGCATAATGGATGAGAGAAAGGAACTCCAAGGCGTCCGCGGTTTGTATGAGGTTCGGCAACGGCCGAAAATCCCGTACTTTCGCCGTAACTTCAATCAATCGCAATCCTTTTGCCTTCGCCATTTGAACAGCATGATTGTGAGCTTCTTTTGACGGTATTAAACTATAATACAACAAGTAGGGCACCTCAATAAGTCGCTTGGGTATCTGACGAAGCCAGAAATCCTTATCCGGCAGAAAAACAGGATCCAATACCACTTGAATATCTTTGTCGGTATAGGGCAGCAACGCATCGCGTAGTGTCGTCTCCCGAGTAGAAAGCGAATCGAAATTCAAGAGGGATTTGCTAATAAACGCTTTGTCCTCTTCGCGTATATCAATGATGCCCATACTGGGAGCATAGGCTACCCGTTTGGTCTTTGCCGGCAGATAATATCCCCAATAGGTGTCATCGTAGGCGATCTTATCGGAATAGATGGCGTGATTCCACCATATCTGGTCGCTGCCATAGACCACGACATCATAATCGGTTTGGGCCAGTTCGGCACCGGAGCGATAGGCCGGTGTCGGGCCAATCTCCAAATACCGTTCGCGTAGCCTTTCCATCTTCCGCGTCCTTTTATGGAAAAGGGGCTTGCTGAGCAGGTATAGTATAGCTTGTTTGCACTTTCCTGACACTCCTTTAGCCGTCAGCCTGCGCCGGTTGACATAATCAGCATGCTCTTTGGGCCAGTAATCCACCATCTCGGCCTCATATCCGCAGCTGCTCAAAAAACTCTTGGTGGCATAGGCTTGCAGAAATGCACCATAGTTCAGCGCCCTGTGAAAAGTCAGTATGCCCGTCTTCATCGCTTGATCTTGCTTGTGAACCGTTTGACAAATTGCAGAATTACATTCTTTTCCATGCTGTTGAGCAGGAAGAGCCAGGAGAGTCCTCCGGAAATGGCAACACTCAGCGCGCTGTTGAGCACCAAGCGCAATAGGGAGGTATCCAATAGGCGCGTCACCGCCGTGAGTATGATCCAGTTAACGCTTAGAATGACCAGTAACGGGATGATCACTTTCCAGCAGAACTGTCCCACAGGCAGTTCGAATAACTGTTTGGAGAAAATCAGCCGGGCAATGAGACACAGGATTTCGCATACAATCATACCGACCAATATCCATGGCGGAGCAAAGCCCGTTTTAAGGAATACATATGCTAATGGCAGGTTGATCAGCATCAATATACTGATCACAATCTGGTACGCCTTCACTTTGCCTACCGACAGCACACCCGCCATCAACCCGGCGCTCATCTGATAAATCAGGGACGCTATCAAGATCAGTTGGGTGAACTCCAGCGCATATTCCGGCACATTGGTCAGCCATAGTTTGAGAACCAGCGGCAGTTCCACAATGAGCGGAATAGCGATTACTCCCATCACCAATACACTGAATTTGGACGAAGTGAATACCAATCGTAACATGCGCGCACGGTCGCCTTTTCCCTCGCTCTGCATCAACTGCGGGTGAATGCTCTTGCGGAGTGTTTGGGAGAAATAACCCATGATGGCGTTGATCTGGCTGGCAATACCGTACGCAGCATTGATCACAGTGCCTCGGAACAGGTTCAGTATGATCGCCAGACCTTGATTGCGCCCCACGATGGCTAAGGCACCAAAGGTGTTCCAACTCGTGAAATTAAACATCTGCTTCAATACAGCCGGATTCCAAAGCAGCGTTCTGCTAATATACAATTCCTTATATGTATAGTGCGTGTACAGGTATTTGATGACAAAATTGATGATCGGAATGGCAGTCATACCGATTCCGTACCAGATCAGTTTGTCCCAATGGGTGATGAACTGCAATGAAAATGCCATCGCTAATTTCAATAGGGCGTCCAGTACCTCAATGACCGCAAAAACAGGCATGTTCTCGTAGGCATTCAGTTCCGCATCAAAAGGAATGGTCATGATGGTGATGAACATGCTGGCGAGCAAGGTCTGATAGATGATTGTGCCGGCAAACATACGCTCCGGAGCGATATTGAGAAAATGCCCGAACAGGAATGGTGTCAGCGCTTCCAGAACCACCACAATAACCAGACCGAATAACAGATGGAGAGTGAACGCACTGTTAAAAACCGCGTTCATCTTTTGTGAATCACCCTCACCACGGGCTACACTCAAATAGCGCTGCGTGGAACTGGCCATGGCGGTTTTCAAAAATGCCAACATGGCAATAACACCGGCCACTAATGCGTACAGACCGTAGTCGCTTTCACCCAATCCGTGGAGAACGATAGGTACTGTCCATAAAGACAGCACTATGCAAATCAGTATTTTTGCATAGAGAACGATCGAGTTCCATATGACGCGTTCCGAGTTGTTCATTCTTTGTATTCGGTAATCTGATCCTCTCCGTATATTCGCATGACATTCCGGCTAAGGACATGTAACGGATTGCCGCCATGCAGGCAATAAGACTCATATTTTCCACCCCGGGTGATGATACTTCTTGCTCCGAAAATACAGCGTTCCGGCGTTTCGACACTATGCATAATCATACATTGAGTGCTAAACCAGTTATTGGCACCTATATGTATTTTTCCGTATGCCTTTTTGAATTGCTTTTTCTCTATGTCATATAGTGGATGGAAATTGGAATCCATAATGATACATTCCCATCCGAAATGGACTCCTTCTTCAAACTCAATTCCGATACATGACACCATTTTTAACGCGGCTGAACAGGAAAAATCATCGCCCATGATGATATGACCATTAGGCCGGATTAAAATATAAGAGTCAGAGCCAATGGAAACTCTTCCTTTAAAAACGATTGTACCTTCATTTAACCATGATATACCGTTATCCGGATACACATTCACCCGGTTGAATCCCAAACGAATCATACCGCAGGTAATAGTATCGCTCTCAATAACAACATTTCCGCCCAACTTGCGAAAGTCAGGCTTATATAGCAGAACGGGTAACTTCACTGCCTGTTTGAAAGGTAGGTAGTGAAAATTAAACCGAATAGATGGTAGCCAGACACGAAAGACGTTTTTAATTATGCAATATATATTCATGGGTCAGATTGTTTGAATGTGGTTTCGGTATATTTTCTTCCATTTCGCTATCCGCCAATCCGGCTATGATACCTGTCGTGAACATAAGCAGTACCATCCAGAAATAGAGCACCACAATGGAAATCATGGAAAGGAAAATATAAAATGTCATTGTCATCGCCAGATGCGGCGCATAGCGGCTCTTTCTCTTGATCAACCGAATCGTATAACGCAAGAGACTGAAGAAAGCGATGGCGTACAGAATGATACCTATGCCGCCGAAATCATACCATATCTCCAATACATCATTATGTGCCGGCAGATGGAATTTGGATACTTTCTGGGCGGAACGATAGCCGTTGCCTATCGCTCGTGAGAGCGCATCCCGGTTATGGATGTTCCGATAGGTGTCTTCCCACAGCACATCACGGCCGCTACCTCCGTCATCGGTGATATTGTACATACGTTCAACAACGTTATTATCCTCCTGCTTCTGCAAATAATAAAGCACGCCACTCATTACCAAAGCAACGGAAATCAATGCTACCAATTGTTTGATCTTGCTTTCTCCGCTAACTATCTGTTTGATAATTACATAGACCAGCAAACTGGCTCCTAATGCAATCAATCCGCCTCGTTTGATCGAAGAAATAATCACAATGGTTGTAATAAGGATGGACAGATATCGGACAAACTTGGAAGACGGCAGCAGTAGCACCGGCAGGATGAAAAGCGGGAAATAGCTGACTGCGATATGGCTCTTTTCATCACCCAACTGGTTGGCAATAGAATACAATCTGACATACTGCAGCACAATGCACGCCATCATGAATAGCACCGCCAGAAAAAATAGTTTATTCAGTTCCCCGTTTCTTGCTCTGTAATAACTGGAACTAAGCATCAGTGGAAAAACGAGGATGGTTAGGGACAATACGGTCAGGCCGATTATATTTCGAAAATCATCGGTTAGTATACAGACAGCCGTCATCCAGCAGAAGTAGATAGCGTAGAACGTAATAAAACGTGGCTTGGGAATCGTGTATGGTGTCTTTAACCGATTGGCAAAAGTGTATAGCAGGAAAGGTATTTGGACCGCAGCCAAACCGGCCATGGCAATAAACGAAAGACCGGATCCCACATCCGTCTTGTTGTCCAAATCCGGCATGGCAAGATAAGAACTGCCTGCCAGCACGATCAGTATTCCGATGAAATACAAATTGCTCAATACATGTTGGGGAAAGGTAAGCCTCATAATATTTCAATCTCTATATCCGGGTATCCGGAAGTTTTGGCAATAAACGTACGATAAATGGGAAAAGCTTCGTCTGCTTTCTCATCACGCCATACGAAGCAACCGAAATTGTGTGTAGATACATAGCGATGGAGCCGCATGTAGTTTCCGCTGCATAGCAGAATAATGGCATTGACAGCCGACTGCGGACGCTCCTTGCCTGCAATACGGTATAAAATGGCAGATAGACGCATGCATAGTTGTGTCCGTTTCGGCAGACGGGCATAAAACGCCTTCATCACGTATATCGGGAAAGTGGACCCTAAGTTCTGTTTCGGACCTTCCTGCCGGGTCTTGCGGTAGAGCGTATTGGCTTCGGCTTTCTCCAACAGCCGTTCTTTCGCTTCCTGACGGCGGCAGTCCAACGTGACGCTCAGAAGTACCCCCTCTTGTTCGCCTCTCTTGAAGACGGAACTACGTTCCGTATATCCGAACATGTCTTTGGTAAACGTCCGGATGGTCCCATCCGGACAGAGCACGCTTGCCTCCACTAATAAATCGGAGAGGCCGCATTGGAAACAACCGGCGTTGTTAACCGCTGCACTGGCAACCGTTCCGGGCAGGTTGACCAGACCTTCGTAGCCGGCGTGTCCGGCTTCTGTCGCTTGTTTGGACAGATGAGCGATAGGCACACCGCATTCACATACATACTGTCCGTTCTTTTCTTCGAAGCGGTTAAGATGAAGGGTGGATAGGACAATCTCAATATCGGTCGTGTTGCGGATATACAGATTCGATGTATGTCCGACTACGGTGAAGGCTTGGTGATCCTCGTACAGCCGCATAACAAGAATGCGCAACTGATCAGTGGACTCAGGGCTGATAAAATATCCTGCCGTCCCTCCACGGTGAATCCAAGTCTTCTTTTTGAGGTCTGCATGTTCCTCAAAAGGAATATGTTCCGATAGTAAGAATGTCTTTAAATCCATGATCTTCTGCCCTGGTATGGAACAACTAGTCTCTTTGGAAGATATCCCGGGTATATACTTTCTCTTTCACGTCATCCAGAACGGCATCATACCGGTTGGCGATGATGGCCTGGCTGCGGCGCTTGAACTCCGTCATGTCATTGACTACGAGACTGCCGAAGAACGTAGTGCCGTTCTCTAGCGTCGGCTCGTAGATAATCACCTGTGCACCCTTCGCTTTCACACGTTTCATGATGCCCTGGATACTCGACTGACGGAAATTGTCGCTGTTCGCTTTCATCGTCAGACGATACACGCCGATGACGCATGCATGCTCGTTCTTGGCATCAAAATCGCCTCGCTGGTAGTAGTCATAATAGCCGGCCATACTCAGAACACGGTCGGCAATAAAGTCCTTCCGTGTGCGGTTGCTCTCTACAATCGCACCGATCAGGTTCTCCGGCACATCCGCATAATTGGCAAGCAACTGCTTCGTGTCTTTGGGCAGACAGTAGCCGCCGTAGCCGAACGACGGGTTGTTGTAGTGCGTACCGATTCGGGGATCCAGACACACACCGTCAATGATGGACTTAGTGTCCAGTCCTTTCATCTCCGCATATGTGTCCAGCTCATTGAAATAGCTTACGCGCAACGCCAGATACGTGTTGGCGAATAGTTTCACAGCCTCGGCTTCCGTCAGGCCCATGATTCGTGTCTCGATATCTTGCTTGATGGCGCCCTCTTGAAGCAATGACGCAAAACGCTCTGCCGCCGCTACCAGCTCTTCGTCCCCTAATACCGTACCCACAATGATGCGACTCGGGTAGAGGTTGTCGTACAGCGCCTTGCTCTCTCGCAGGAACTCCGGCGAGAAAAGAATCCGGTTGCAAGCATATTTTTTGCGAACACTCTCCGTATAGCCTACAGGAACGGTGGATTTGATGACCATGATCGCCTTCGGATTGACGCGGAGCACGGTTTCTATCACATTCTCCACCGCAGAAGTGTCAAAATAATTGCGGTACGGATCATAGTTCGTCGGCGCAGCAATCACCACATACTCAGCCTCTTTGTATGCCGCCTCTGCATCCAGCGTCGCAACGAGATGCAGGAAGGGTGGTTGACAATGGTCAATCTTCAATTTTCCATTGTCAATGTCGAAATATTTTTCGATATACTCGTCCTGAATAGGCGACTGCCGGCGGTTGATCATATCCACCTTCTCCGGCACAATATCCACAGCCAGCACTTCATGATGCTGGGCGAGTAGGGTGGCGATGCTCAGTCCTACGTATCCCGTTCCTGCTACTGCTATCTTCATTTTTTTATCTTCAATCGTCAATCAAATATGTTCTTCAACGCCGCGGAAATGCACATTCAGTTCGTGCAGGTGCTCCAACAGCATTCCCAGCGATGTGCCTTTGGTCATTTCAGCAAACGCATTCACATCCTTCGGGAAGCACTTGCCGCCGTAGCCGTACTTGCCGTCCGGTCCCGGTACATACGTATGGGTGTCGTTGATATAACCCGACAGCAGTACACCCGTGTGCACCTTGCGCCAGTCGGCACCCATCTTCTCGCAATACTCCTTGCAGGCGTTGAAATACGTCACTTTGTATGCGCCGAACACATTGTGCATGTACTTGGTCAGCTCTGCCTCTAACGGACTCATTACCGTAAATTTCTTACCCACGAAAATCTTTGTCAGCAACTCCTGCGCACCTGTGAATACCATCGTCTGTTTGTTGAAGTCCTCAATGAACGTGCGTTCGGTCAGGAACTCCGGCATGTAATACACATTATGCCCCGTCTCACGGGTAAGCATCTCACTCGTACCAGGCAAAATAGTGGTACGTACAAAAACAGGTACGTCCGGTAGGTTCTTGATCAACTCTTTCATCAGTCGCAAGTCCTGCGTGCCGTCTTCCTCGGTGGGTACATGAATCTGCAGAAAAGCGATATCAATCTTGCTCAGATCGTCATTGTAGCCTTTGTACGGATCGCTGATGAACAGTTTGCACTCCGGATTGTTGTTCTCCAACCAGTTCTTCAACGCTCCGCCTACGAAGCCGCACCCGATAATTCCAACATTAATCATAGTTTTGTATTGTTTTTTATTTATTCTTCATTTTTCGTGGTTCTCGAAGTCCCGTATCCCATAACCGGTAACCCCTAACCCATCTTCCACGTTATACGCGAAAAAGCCTACAAAGGTACGACTATTTTTTCATATACGCAAGTGCGCGCGATTTTTTTTAATAAAAAAGTGCATTCAAGGGCCTAAAAACGCAAAATTCGCTATTAAAAATTTGCTAATTGATATAATTTTTGTAATTTTGCACCCAAATTGGCTTATTATGGGCTTATAATTAAAAATCAACGATAAAAATGAAAAATTTTAAACTTTGGAATACCGTTTGCGGATGGGTGGTCTTTATGATTGCCGCGGCAACGTATCTCCTTACGATGGAACCCACAGCCTCTTTCTGGGACTGCGGTGAGTTCATCTCCAGTGCTTGGAAACTGGATGTCGGTCACCCGCCCGGAGCACCTTTCTTCATGCTGATGGGCCATTTCTTCAGCCTTTTTGCCTCTGACACCTCACATGTGGCGATGTGTGTCAATGCCCTGTCGGCGCTGGCAAGTGCCTTCACGATCTTGTTCCTCTTCTGGACCATCACCGCGCTGGCGAAAAAACTGGTGGTGCATAATCAGCCTGCGTCAACGCCAATGCCGCTTTGGCAAGGTATCGCTTTGCTTGGCGCGGGAGCAGTAGGCGCACTGGCGTACACCTTCTCCGATACCTTCTGGTTCTCGGCGGTGGAAGGTGAAGTGTATGCCTCGTCCTCTCTCTTCACCGCTGTCGTGTTCTGGCTCATCCTCAAATGGGACGAACGCGCAGACGAAGAAGGAAGCGACAAATGGCTGATTCTCATCGCTTATCTGATGGGTCTGTCCATCGGCGTGCACCTCTTGAACCTGCTGACGATTCCGGCTATCGGACTGGTCTATTATTTCCGCAAATACGAGTTCTCGTGGAAAGGTCTTATCTATGCTTTCCTCGCCTCCTGTGCGGTGTTGTTAGTCATACTGTATGGCATCATTCCGGGCTTCCCGACCGTCATCGGTTGGTTTGAACTGCTGTTCGTCAACGGCTTGGGATGTCCGTTCAATACGGGTATGTGGGTGTGCCTCGTCCTGACGGTGGCCCTGCTCACATGGGCTATCCTTTACACGCATAAGCGTGCTGATCTGGAATACGAAGCCAATGAGCAATCATCCAATGCGCAATCCCTCTGGCGCTGGCTCAATACGGCGGTCATTATGGTTACTGTCATCCTCATCGGTTACAGTTCGTATGCCGCACTTGTCATTCGTTCCAATGCCGATACGCCGATGGACCAGAACTCGCCCGATAATGTCTTCTCGCTCATCTATTACCTCAATCGTGAGCAGTACGGCGACTGTCCGCTGTTCTACGGCCAGACCTATAATGCGCCTGTGGAACTGCGCGTGGAAGGCAATATGTGCGTGCCCGTAGAGGAAAAAGGACGTGCACAGTACGCTCCGGCGCCCAAAGTGGAAGGTGAGAAGGACCGCTATGTCATCACCGGATATAAGTCGTCCTACAAGTATATGAAGCACTTCTGCATGCTCTTCCCGCGTATGTATTCGTCGCAGGGCAATCATGTGCAGGCATACAAGGAATGGGCGGACATCAAAGGCAAACGCGTCCGTTACGAGTACTGCGGACAGCAGAAAACGGAGTATTGTCCTACCTTCGGAGAGAACCTTCGTTTCTTCTTCCGCTACCAGGTCAACTTCATGTACTGGCGCTATTTCATGTGGAACTTCGTAGGCCGTCAGAATGACCTCCAGTCCTATGGTGACATCACCAAAGGTAACTGGATCTCCGGTATCCCGTTTATTGATAATGCGATGCTCGGCGACCAGAGCATGCTGCCTACCGAACTCAAGGAGAACAAAGGCCATAACGTCTATTATTTCCTGCCGTTGCTGCTCGGTATCATCGGTATCGTTTGGCAGTGCGGCAAGCGCGATAAGGACGGCAAGGCGGAGGGATGGAAGAACTTCGCCCTCACCTTCCTCTTGTTCTTCCTCACGGGTCTCGCCATCGTGCTGTACCTCAACCAGACGCCCTACCAGCCGCGTGAACGTGACTACGCTTATGCCGGCTCGTTCTATGCGTTCTGTATCTGGATCGGCCTCGGTGTCCTTGCTATCATTGATTGGTGCCAGCAGTTGATGGGTAACAGCCAATGGCCAAAGACCGCACTGGCGGTCTGCATATCCCTGATATGTCTCCTCGTACCTGCACAAATGGCATCCCAGAACTGGGATGACCACGACCGCAGCCAGCGCTATTCATGCCGTGATTTCGGTGCCAATTATCTCAAGTCATGTGAGACACAGGCCATCCTCTTCTCCAACGGCGATAACGACACCTTCCCCTTGTGGTACAACCAGGAGGTGGAGGAGGTGGGTACGGACCTGCGCGTCTGCAACCTCTCCTATCTCCAGACTGACTGGTACATCAGCCAGATGAAACGGCCGTACTACGAATCCGAAGCGCTGCCTATCTCATGGGAGTACAAGGATTTCATGCCGGGCTCAAACGAGATAGCACGCGTCGACAACCGTCTGGGACAACCCATCACGGTTGAAAAAGCCTTCAATTTCCTGCGTTCGGATGATCCGCGTACCAAGACGCGCGAAGGGGACAACTACCTCCCGTCCGACCAGCTCTATATCGAGACCCCGGATGGAGAACAGATCATGTTCCAGAAGAAACGTATGTACACCCGTTCGCAGATGATGATCATGGAAATGCTGTCCACCAACAAGTGGCAGCGGCCTATCTATTTCTGCGCTACCGTGGGCAATGACTACTACCTTGGTCTCGAACCATGGATGGAACTGACCGGCCTCGCATACCGTGTCACGCCGACCCGCAGCCGAGACGGACAGCCGCGTGTCAACTCCGAACTCATGTATGAGAACATGATGCATAAGTTCGCGTACGGAAACATGAATATTCCGGGTATCTATATCGACGAAAACCTCATGCGCATGTGCCGCACCCACCGTATGATGTTTGCCCAACTGGCGGAACAGCTCATTCGCGAGAACCAGCGTGAAAAAGCGCTGGAAGTGCTTGACTATGCGGAGGAACAGCTGCCGGGATATAATGTGCCTTACGACTATACTTCCGCGTCCATGGCATCCATGTATTTCCTCCTTAAAGAGGACGAAAAAGCGGTGGCTATCATGGATAAGGTGGCGAATAACTGTGTCGAGTACCTCCGTTTTGCGGCTTCACTCGGTCGTGACCAACGCCGTGCCATGGAGGGTACCACCAGCCGCGAAGGTGCTATATTGGGCTATGTCCTCCAGACTTGCGAACGATACGGACAAAAAGAAATGTTGGATAAATATTATCCTGAATATGCCGTATATGTGAAATAAAAGGTAAATGACTCAATGGTAAATATCCCTAAGGTTCCGGTTCTGTTGATCACCGGATTTCTCGGAAGCGGTAAAACTACGCTTCTCAACCGCATCCTGACCAACGAAAAAGGTATTCGCTTTGCCGTTATCGTCAATGATATCGGCGAAGTGAATATCGACGCTTCGTTGATTCAGAAAGGCGGAGTGGTCAGCCAGCAGGACGACTCGCTCGTCGCTCTGCAGAATGGTTGTATCTGTTGTTCCCTCAAAATGGACCTCATTGCCCAACTGCACGATCTGGTGAGCCAAAAACTGGATGCCGATAGCCGGCAGCCAATGTTTGACTACATCGTTATCGAAGCCAGCGGCATATGTGAACCCGCACCTATCGCACAGACACTCTGCTCCTACGCGCAGATGGTACCGCAGTTCGCTACTGACGGACTGCCCGTGCTGGACTGCATCTGTTCGGTGGTGGATGCGCTCCGGTTGCGCGATGAGTTCAATGGCGGTGAGGAACTGGCGCATTATGTGCCCAAAGAGGAAGACCTTGCCGCACTTGTCATTGAGCAGATCGAGTTCAGCAATCTCATCCTTCTCAACAAGGCCTCCGAGGTCACGCCCGAAGAACTGGCGCGTATCAAGTCTATCGTCCGGGCCATCCAACCTACGGCGCAAATCATCGAAACCGATTATTGCAACGTGGACTTGAACTTGTTGCTCAATACGCATCTGTTCGATTTCGACCGCACCGCCACTTCCGCTACTTGGATTCAGGAGGTCGAGGACGCCTCGCATCACCATCATCATGACGATGACGATGATGATGACGACCACGATCACGATCACGACGATCACGACGAAGAGGAGCCGGCAGCCAGTCATGGTCATCACCATCACCATGACCACGACGATGACCACGATCACGATGATCACGACCATTTGGCGGAGTTCGGCATTGATACCTATGTGTATTACGCACGCAAGCCTTTTGACCTCGGCCTCTTTGATGAGTTCGTTGCCGCACACTGGCCAAAGAACGTCATACGATGCAAAGGTATGTGCTATTTTGCCGAAGAGTACGACATGTGCTATCTCTTCGAGCAGGCGGGACGTCAGTTCAATCTCCGCAAGGCCGGTGAGTGGTTCGCTACGATGCCCAAGGAGGAACTTATGCAACTCATGGCGGATGATGCCCAGCTCCGTAAGGACTGGGATGACCAGTACGGTGACCGTATGCAGAAATTGGTCTTTATCGGTCAACACCTCGACCATAAAGCCCTTGCGGATGCCTTGGACCGCTGTCTCCAGTAGTCCTCTCCGCAATCCGCCCCTGTCCAATGCGGTATACTTCCCGGGTATTGTCAATGTGTATAAAATCACTATGGCAAACCGAAGGATAACTACAAGATTACCGTAGGATCTCCGCAAGATGAACCGCAAAATACAGCAATTATGCCACATTTACTATATATATACTACGTATATATATTATTGAGGCTTGAAAGTTCTGAAAAAGATGAAACGCATAATCAACCCTTGGACTTCTACGCCGGGCTACAACTGTTTCGGTTGTAGCCCGGATAATCCGATAGGAACACGCATGCGCTTTTTTGAAGACGGTGACGATATCGTCTCTATCTGGAAGCCTACACAGAATCACCAGTCATGGATCAATACCCTTCACGGCGGCATTCAGGCGGTGCTGTTGGATGAAGTATGCGGATGGGTTGTCTTTCATAAACTCAAAACGGCTGGTGTGACGGCGAAAATGGAGATGCGATACCACAAACCTGTCTCCACGCTTCAGGACTATATCAAACTGCGTGCGTACCTCAAGGAGATGCGCCGTAATGTGGCCATCGTGCAGGGCGAGTTATACGCCGCCGGCGGAGAACTGCTTTGCGAATGTGTCTGCACCTATTTCACCTTCCCGCAGGACAAAGCAAAAGAAACGATGGGCTATGTCCCATCGTCTACTGAAGAGAAAGACTACACTTTCGAAGAGTGTATCAACCTCTAACCCCTAAACGCTAAACGCTAAACGCTAAACGTTAAACGCTATCACATATTCGCATTATAGTATTGTGGTAGCCCGGTCACTTCCTCTCCGATCCATTCCGGACGTTCGATAGGCTCATGTTCGTCCCCTAATTCTATCTCCGCCAGGACAAGACCGTCTAACCGTCCGTGGAATACGTCCACTTCCCATTTACGTGCTTCGCCCTTGTATGGCGGGGCGGGGATGATATAACGCGTCTTGTGAATAGCACCCGGCAGACAGATCTGCATCATCTCCTTTGCGTCCGCCAAATCAATCTCACGTTCCCATTCGAACTTGGCCAGCCCTTCACGCAGGAGTGAAGACTTAATAGTTAAGAACGCGCGTGTGTCACGTATGCGTACGCGTATGGTCTTGCCGGCTTCTTTGCTCAGGTAACCTTGTTCGATGTCATATTCTTTCTCCGCCTGGGCCTTGAATGCATCCGAGCGGACCAGAAACTTACGCTCTATTTCTGTGTTGTTCGCCATATGGGGTGTTATAGGAATTTGCTGAGTTGGTCATAATACTTGGGCGATACGGGAACAGGTTTGGCGGACGTGATGTCCAACTCTGCCTGGATGATTCCCTCTTTGTCCCGCCGAAGCACTGTGACATGTCTGGGGTTGACGAAGAACGAACGCTGGCAACGTATAATCCCGTGTTTCTCCATGAGTTCTTCTATGCCGCGCATCGATTGCCGCAACGAATACTCCTTCCGCTTCTCTCCTTCCATATAGTGGATGGATACATAGTTCTCTTGCGCCTCTATATATAGAATAACATCATGAGCAATCACCAACTTGAGTCGGCCGGTGCTGTCCGTGAATCGTACCAGGTCTTCTTCCGCCACCTCGTCTTCATCGGGACGAATCAGCGCAAACAGCAGTGCGAAAATAATATACGGATAGGAGATAACCGCAAACGACATCCGCAAGCATTCGCCCAAGGTCGGAAAATAACCGGCGGCATGTATTAACGACATGTACAGCGCGGCAAAACAGGAGAACACAAATATCTCGCCGATCGACCATAACGCATACTGCCACCAGCTGATGCGCCATTTCCGGCCCACATACAGCATACTGATGCGCGAAATCAGTGCAATGGCAATCAGAATGCAAGTGAGCATCAGTGTGTTGAAGATAACCCCTAAACCGGCATCTAAAAAACTGTCTATCCATTCACTGGAGTAAATCAATATAAATCCCAGGAAAAATACCGGCATGGCAAATACATGCAGCAGCAATGTACTCAAAGATACAATCGAAGCGGGTACTTTTTTCATTATTTAATCTCCTATTATGATGTGACAAAACACATACAGCACTAATTTCGTCACTATATTTCCAATTTAGTCATCAAATATGCTTGTTTCGTCACTTTTGTTCGTCACTAATCACAATTAGTTGCAGGGTTCGCAATTTTGCAGTAATTTTGCATCAAATTTTTTAAAAACTTACTGCTATGGACAAGACTTTTATTATTCAACCCGAAAGCGGCTTGCAATATGATTGGGCTGCAATTGCGACAAACCCCAGTGGTCATCATGCACCTCAAATGGATCTGGTTGCATATAAAGCGCTCTATATAAATAAGATTGCTCAAGCGCGTGCTCACGGATATGAACCGGTGTTGGTTAGCCTTCCTATTATGGATGAGAACCGTTACTTCGCGTTCATTACGCGTGGCATGAGTATGCAGGAGCGCAAAAACCTCCTTTATTGGTTAGGCGGCAAGACTGAGCGTCTGCGGAATATTCATGCCTTATATAACCTTTCCCTTTTCCGCTTGGCTGCTCAGCAGTGTGTGCATATTGTGGATATCACCAGCCCGATGCTCGAGTGTGCTCATTTTGAGCAACTACTCGAACAAGACGGGGTAACGCTTTCCCAAACGGGAAAAGCGCTGGTGGACAACGAATTAGCGTCGCTTGCTAGCCGCCTTAGCCTGCTCGCGAGCTAAGCGTTGCTGCTCGCGTTGCATGCGCTCCAAGCGCTCCATAAAGCCGGACTTTGGTTTGCCGGCTTTTTTCTTTTTATTCTCCTCCATTTCGCGGAGCATCTTCTCGTCATCCAGTGACCAGCGGAAAATCATGGTCTGGAAGATTGTGAAGAAGAGCGAAACGAGGTAGTAATAACTCAATCCGGCTGCATAGTCGTTGAAGATGAACAGGAACATGAGCGGCATGGCGTACATCATGTATTTCATGAACTTCATGTTCGGATCGGTTGCCTGCGACTGCATCGTCACATATGTGTAGCCGATGTTGGCAATGGTCATCAACAGACAGAATAGGGACAGGTGGTCGCCGATCAGCGGCAGGTTGAAGCCCCAGTGGAACACGGCATCATAGGTCGACAGGTCGTCGGCCCAGAAGAGCGACTTGCCGCGCAGCTCGATAGCCGTAGGCAGGAACCAGAACATGGCCATCAATACCGGGAACTGGAACAGCATCGGCAGACAGCCGGACATAGGACTCACTCCTGCCTGCTGGTACAACTGCATGGTTGCGGCCTGGCGTTCCTGCATCTTGTCCGCAGGGTACTTCTCGTTGATGGCGTCTATCTGCGGTTTGAGCACACGCATCTTGGCGCTGGATTTGTAGGAAACAAAGACAAACGGCAGGATAATGAGCTTGATGACAATGGTCATCAGCAGAATGACAATACCGATATGCAATCCCCAGCTCGTGAATAGGTCGAACATCGGAATAACCAGTGCCGTGTTGATCCAGCTCACGATCTTCCACCCCAGCGGCACGAGTGCGTTGAGGTGCAGACGCTCGTCTTTGGCTACGCCGTCGTCATATGCTTTCAGCGTGTGGTAGTGGTTCGGTCCTAGATACCAGCGCATGCCGGTAATGCTCTTGCCGCTGATATCAAACGGTATAGACGTATGCGTGCTGTATTCCTTGATATAACCGGACAGACGGTTTTGCGGGGTGGAGTGGAACTGTGAAGACTGGAATGCATCGTCTGCAATAAGCACCGTGGAGAAGAACTGGTCCTTGTAACCGATCCATTTGACGCGGGTGCTCTCTTTGGCGTTGTCCTCCTTGCTCTCGCTCAGTGTCTCCATATCGCCGCCTACAAGCATATACTGCAGTTGTGCATAGCGCTCTTCAAACTTGCGGCCCTGCTCCTGTTGCGGAATACGTTGGCGCCATTGGAGTTCCAGCGAATTGACGTTTTGTGCCAGCTCGTTTTGCATGTTATGCGGCACTACCGTCATATGTACCATGTACGTGTCCGACAACTCATACACGAAATCCAGCCAGGCCTCTTCGTTGGTGCCCGGCAGACGCATGATCGCCTTGTTCGGCTCATCGCACGCAATGGGCGTGAAGCATAGTGCCGAGGTGTGCAGAATGCGGTTGTTGATCGTGATCAGAGTCAGTCCGAAAGAGGCTTCGTCCGCACGGAACAGGCACAGCGGGTTGACGCTGTCACCCGATGCATGGTACTGCAGCAGTTCGGCGCGCTGGATGACTCCTCCATATGACGAGAGAGTCAGACGCACATGCTCGTTCTGCAGTGTGACCCATTGTTCCTCCGGTTTGGTCTCCGGTACGGGTTGCTCCTCCGCGGCTTGCGGAATCTGCTCATTGAGCGTACCGGACAGAAGTTGTGCTTCTGCTTCCGCCATCCGGACCAGAGCGATAGAATCTTGTACTCGTTGACGTTCAGCCAGCTCCTCCTTCGACGGACGGTTGAGCATGGTGAACCCGACAATAATTGCGGCTATCAATAGAAAGCCAATCCAAGTGTTTTTATCCATTTATTGTTGTTGTGTTAAATAATATCGAATGCGACGTCCATCATGTTCGTAAACGAGTTCTGGCGTTGTTCGGCAGTGGTGGCTTCGCCGGTCAGTATATGGTCACTGACGGTGCAGATCACCAGGGCTTTCTTACCCAGACGCGCTGCGTTCATGTAGAGTGCGGGCGCTTCCATCTCGTCGGCCAGGACACCCATCTTCGTCCAGTTCGCCTTACGCGGGTCTTCGCTGTAGAAGATGTCTGCGGAGAAGACGTTGCCTACATGGTAGGTGTAGCCGAATTTCTCGCAGGCGTCTGCCGCTTTGCGGGCCAATTGGAAATCGGCAATAGGAGCGAAGGAACCGCCTAAGTCATACTGCTGTGCATAATTGCTGTCGGTGCAGCTGCCCAGCGCAATAACGAGTTCGCCAAGGTGCACGTGCATCTGACGGGCACCGCACGAACCTACGCGGATGATGGTGTCTACATCATAGAAATTGAATAGCTCGTATGTGTAGATGCCGATGGACGGAATACCCATACCATGACCCATTACGGATACTTCTTTCCCTTTGTAGATGCCGGTATAACCGAACATATTACGTACCGATGTAACTAATCTGGGGTTCTCCAGGTAGCGCTCTGCCATCAGCTTGGCGCGAAGCGGGTCACCTGCCATAATCACTGTTTTTGCAATCTCTCCATACTGCGCACCGATGTGCGGAGTCGGGCATTGTTCTTTTGCCATAATAATTTGTGTTTTTTGAGGTTAATATATTATCTTTCAATTTTTATTCTTCACTTTTCACTCTCTCTCATCCATTCCATTTATACCACTCAATGGCTTTCTCCAGATCCTCGGGAGTGTCAATGCCGATGGTCTGCGTGTGGGTGAGACCGACGCGTATGCGGTAGCCGTTTTCCAGCCAGCGCATTTGCTCCAGACTCTCCGCCTTCTCAATAGGGGAAGGGGGCAGTTGGGTGATCTGCGCCAATATATCCGCACGATAGGCATATAGGCCTATGTGCCGGTAGAACAAACCTTGGCTTAACCATTCGCTTTTGTCCACTCCGCGCACATAGGGAATCACGCTGCGGGAGAAAAGGAGCGCCTCGCCGGTGGCTTTGGACCATGCCACTTTCGGCGTGTTGGGGTTCTCCAGGTCTGCCAGTGTGTCCTCCGCCGTGAACGGGCGTACCAGAGTGGCGATCTGTGTCTCCGGCTGGTCAAAACAAGCCATAAGGGTCTCTATCTGTTCGGGCTGTACAAACGGTTCGTCACCTTGGATATTGACAATCACGGTGTTGGTGTCGTTCTGTTCACGCCAGGCGGGCGTAGTGATTGCCAGATATGCTTCCAGGCAGCGGTCTGTGCCGCAGCGATGGTCTTTGCGTGTCATGACCACTTTGCCGCCGAAGGACTCTACGGTATCGTAAATCCGTTCGTCGTCAGTAGCCACTACCACCGTGTCCAGCGCTTTGCATGCCTGTTCGTACACGCGGCGGATGACGGTTTTGCCGCATATCTCTTCCAGTGGTTTGCCCGGGAAACGCGTCGAGGCGTAGCGGGCAGGGATGATACCTATGTATTTCATATTCTGATGTTTAATTTTCTGTAGTCAATGACCCGTCTTCTATCTTCGACAGCAGCCGGATGGCTCCGGCTATGGTTTTCACGTTGGTGATGGTGACATAGCGTCTGCCGGTTTTGATGCCTTTCTTGTCCCGTTCCTCATTGAGTGTGCAGCGTTCGGGACGATGGATGGCGTACTGGATGATATTGCCGAAAATCTCCGATTGCCAATAGGCGTCTTTGTGCTGAACCAGATATAGGGTCATACGTTCCTGTTTGAGCAGTATCTTCTCAATGCCTAGACGGCAGCACAGCCAGCGCAGGCGCACAACGGATAACAGTTCCTCTGCCGGCTCTGGCAGCACGCCGAAGCGGTCTATGAGCCGTTTGCGGTAGTCCAGTAACTGCTCCTCCGAATGTAGATTGTCCAACTCGCGATAGAGCGTGATGCGCTCGGAGATGTTCTCGATATAATCCGTCGGAAAACAGATCGGCAGGTCCGTCTCCAACTGACTGTCCTGGCACCAGGAATGGGGGGTATGCTCTGTTGTCCGTTGGCCGTTGTCCGTCTCTTCTAATCCTTCTTCCTCCTTCAACTCTTCCACTGCTTCATTGAGGATGCGCTGGTAGGTCTCATAGCCGAGGTCGGCGATGAAGCCGGATTGTTCGGAGCCTAACATGTTGCCGGCGCCGCGGATGTCCAGATCCTGCATGGCCAAACTGAAACCGGCTCCTAATTCGGCGAACGTGCTCAGCGCTTCCAGGCGTCTGCGTGCATCTTCGGTCAGCAGCTCTTTCTCCGGAGCGATGAGGTAGCAGTATGCCTTGCGGTTGCTCCGGCCTACACGTCCGCGTAACTGGTGCAGGTCTGCCAGACCGTACTTGTCCGCGGAGAAGATAAGGATGGTGTTCACGTTCGGTATGTCCACGCCGGACTCGATGATGGTGGTGGAGAGCAGGATGTCGTAGTCGTAGTTGATAAACGCTTCCAAACGTTCCTCCATTTCGTTGGCCGGCAGTTGTCCGTGTGCCACCACAATACGCGCTTCGGGGCATAGTTTGCGGATGCGTCGTTCGATGCGCGGCAGCATCTCAATGCGGTTATTGACGATGAACACCTGGCCGTTCCGCTCCAGCTCCATATCAATGGCATCCTTGATGAGGTCTTCGTCATCCAGCGTGATGAGTTCTGTTTGCACGGGATAGCGGTTCGGCGGCGGAGTGGTCATCACGCTCAGGTCACGTGCGCCCAGCAGCGAGAACTGTAAGGTGCGCGGGATAGGAGTTGCCGTTAGGGTCAGTACGTCAATATTGGTGCGCAGGCTCTTCAGTTTCTCTTTGGCGGCTACTCCGAACTTCTGTTCCTCGTCAATGATGAGCAGACCCAAATCGTGCCATTTGACACTCTTGCCAATCAGTTTGTGGGTGCCGATAAGGATGTCTATTTTGCCGTTCTCCAGTTCTGCTAACAGCTCTTTGATCTCTTTCGCCGATTTCAAACGGCTCAGGTATTCTATGCGGACTGGCAGGTTCTTCATGCGTTCGCTGAACGTGTTGTAGTGTTGCAGGGCCAGTACGGTCGTGGGTACCAGCACCGCCACCTGTTTGCCGTCCGTGGCGGCTTTGAAAGCGGCACGCATCGCCACTTCCGTCTTGCCGAAACCTACATCGCCGCATACCAGCCGGTCCATCGGCATAGGACTTTCCATATCGCGCTTGACATCGGCGGTCGCCTTGGCCTGGTCGGGCGTGTCTTCGTATAAAAATGAGGCCTCCAGCTCATGTTGCATATAGCCGTCCGGTGTATAGGCAAAGCCTTTCTGCTGTTTGCGGGTGGCATACAGCCGGATGAGGTCTCTGGCCAGGTCCTTGACCTTCTCCTTGGTACGTTCTTTCAGTCGTTCCCATGCGCCGCTGCCCAGACGGGCGATAGTCGGTTCGCTGCCTTCCCGTCCTTTGTATTTGCTGATGCGGTGCAGGTTATGGATAGAGACGAACACATTCGCTCCGTCGCGGTAGTTCAGTTTGATCATCTCTTGCGGCTTGCCGTTGACAGGAGTAGTGACCAAGCCTCCGAACTTGGCAATACCGTGGTCCGAGTGCACGACATAATCGCCTATCTGCAACTGGTTGATCTCTTTGAGGGTGATGATGGCTTTGCCTCGACGGGCATTCTCGCTGGCCATCGCCACACGGTGGTAACGCTCGAAAATCTGATGGTCGGTATAGCAGCAGATCTTCATTCCGTGGTCCACAAACCCTTCATGCAGCGTCGCATTGATGCCGATAAACCGTACAGCGTTTGCTGCCTGTGTCTTGTCTTGCGATACCGTTCCGTCGTCCTGCAGTCTTTCAGGATCAGCGGTCGACTCGAAAATCATTTCCAGTCGGTCTAACTGTTTCTGCTGTTCTGCCAGGATATAGACTTTGTATCCGTTCTCAATATGCCGTTTCAGATCTTCCGTCAGCAGGTCAAACTGCTTGTGGAAGACAGGCTGGGGAATGGTCTCGAATGGTATCTTGCTGTGTGCGGGGAAAGTACTCTTTTCCGCCAGCTCGATAGTGCGGCGGTTATCCAAAACCGATAGCTCTTCGGACAAGCCTAAAGCGTCTGATTTGAATCGTAACAGGGAGAAATCGTTGGATACCCATACGGTCTCTTCCGGCAGATAGGCGGTGATGGATGTCTCCGTCTCCGGCGTTTCGGGGTAGGCGCCGATGATCTCCGCTTTCTGCACTTTGTTTTTGGACAACTGGTCCTCAATATCGAATTCCCGGATGCTGTCTATCTCGTCTCCGAAGAAGTCGAAGCGGAACGGTATGTCATGACCGTAACTGTATATATCCACGATGCTGCCGCGTACGGCGTATTGACCGGGTTGGTACACAAAGTCCACCCGCTCGAAGCCGAGGTCGGCTAATTGGACGGTCAGCGCGGATTGTTGTATCTCCTGTCCCGATTGTAGCGTCAGGCTGCTCTTCGTGAGACTCTCTTTCTGTGGCACACGCTCCGCCATGGCTTCAGGATAAGTGACGACAATCTGTACGCCGCTGTTGGCTAAGGCGGACAGGGTCTCTGTCCGCTGGATGACCATGGCCTCATCTGTCGTACGGCGTCTTTTGCTGGAGGGGAAGAACAGTACGTTGCATCCGATGGCGCGCAGGTCGCCGAAGAGGTATTGGGCCGCTTCTCCGTTATCCAGAGCAATGAAAAGAGGGGATTGTATATGCGCGAGTGCCAGTGCGCGCGCGCTGGCATGCAAACCGGTTAGGAGAAGGTGGCATACCTTCCCCTTTCCCAGTTCCCGGTTTGCGGACGCAAGCTCGGGATGGTGACCGAATAGTATTTGTAGGTCGCTAATCTGCGTAAATCCTTATCGTGTTATTTTAAGGGTCTTGCCGGTTTCCGTGACGATGATGTAAATGCCGTTCGGAAGCGGAAGCGTGTATATATTCTCGTTGGTGACGGTTAACTTGCGTCCAAAGAGGTCATATATGTTCACCCATTCGCCAACACTGTAAACCTCTTCAATACCGTCGGAGGTGTATGTGTGCACCGTCACATGGTATACGCGGCGGTTGATGTAATCCGTCACTTCATACGGCACGGCGGTGAAATGGCTCCATGACAGATCAACCGTGTCGGTGGCAGCCGGTGTGACATCCGTATACGGACTGGCCATCGTAATGGTGGGAACCACCTTGGTCAGATCCAGTACATTCTCGGGATAAACGGTCCGGTCTACCTCAAGATGGATGGTGTTATTGGCCTCGCTGATGGTCGCTGCGATGTCGCCGATGGCAAAGCCGGTGATCTGCAGGGTCGGTACTGCGACGCTTGATGCGTTGCCGGTCAGGTACTGTACAACGGCTTCTAACAATGCCTCGCCTTGGGTCGAGAGATAGGCTCCGCCGCTGAGTGAGAGAGGCAGACAGATATATTTCTGTCCTCCGCGCATATTGGAGGGTATCTCATGCAGGAAGGTCTGCATCTCGCCGTCGCTGTAGTAGTCTTTGCCGCGTGTCAGCGAGGTGGCCAGACATAACGTACCTTTCAGGTATACGTTGATCGGCATCAGACCTTTCTGGCTGATGGAGTCGATTACCTGTATCTTGTCACCTCTCTTGGCGTTGAGTGTCTTGAAAATGGGGTGGTCGTCACGTTGTACGGTGATGAAGCGTCCCTCATGTGTGATACTGCCGTTGTCCGGTTCGCCCCATCCGTTCGGCATATCGGCATTCTGCTCATAGACATACGTAAAGGCCTGCATGTTCAGAACGGGCAGGTTGGCTCCGCCGCGAATAACGGCCAGCACCTCTTCATTGTTGGCGTCTGCGTCCTCGGAGATGAGTATCCATTTATACTTGGCGTACTGGTCCGCAGTGCGCAGTCCGTCTTTGGCTTTGCGGGCGATGAGATTATGACCTTTTCTGCTCAGCGTCAGGAAGGCGCCGTCACGGTCGTAAGCTCCGTTATGCTTGTACAGATAGAGCACAGGGTTATTGCCTAAATCCAGTTCGCGTACGTTGATCCGGCCTTCGATAGTGTCTCCGTCCGTTACGTGGATGCGGTAGTTGAACGTACCGGTCTCTGTCGGTGTGCCTCCGATAGTGAAAATACCGTTGGAGGTGGTCGTCTCAATACCTGCCGGTGTGGCTTCACTGAGCCATTCGAAGATGATGTCTTCTTCGTGGAACACATAGTAGCGGAACTGGATGATGTCGATCGCCTCGTTCTGATAGGCGTCAGCATCGGTTTCCGTAAGGGCACGGAGCTGGTTGACAACGGTGAAATGACCGTTGACGCGGTTGGTTTCTGCGCCCTGGAAATAGCTCACTACATCGTATGAATAGACTCCGGCACGGCAGTTGGCGTTGCCGGTCAGCACAAGCGTGTCACCCAACTCGTTGCTGTTCTCCGTCTCTAATGTGATGCCGTCTGCTGCGGGGCCGTTCCATACCAGTTTAGTCTCTCCCATCGAGTTGTATTTGGTGAAGTAATAGACAGGAGTAATTTTGTCGGTCGCTTTGACGCGTTGGGTGGAGTCGTTTCCGTACAACCATTTGGTGTGCGGTTCTTGTGCTACGCGCAGGGAGAAAGAGCAGAACTTGCTGTCGCTGCCGCCTATGGCGGTGATGCGGATCACGTGCTCTCCGGTGGTGAGGTCAAAACGGTTGATGGCGTAGTCGCTCGGAGTGCGTGTCTGCTGCACACCATCGATATATACCACGAAATGTTTGCCTTTGCTTTCCGTCTGGTTATTGTCCTTGCCGTAGAAACTGAACTGGTCATATCCACTGATATGCATTTCCAGTTCGTGGCTCTCGCTGTTCATCTTGACGCTTCGCAGGGAGTTGCCGAATTCGTCCTTCGCACTGGCATTGGAGTCGCCGCCGGTACCGTTACTGTCGCTGATTTTGGCCCAGCCGTCACGGGTGATGGTCTTCTTGTCGGTGGACTGGCTGTCATCAGAGATGCTTCCCGTCTTGTCGATGTTGCTGGTGGCGATGGTCAGCAGTTTGCCCGTTTGGTCACGATTGATATAATATACTTCGTATTCACGGCCGTTGAAGATGGTCAGCGGGGTACCGTAACCGCCGTACATCGTTTCTGCTTCGTATACCTCCGGCTCGTGTAAGGCCAGATCCGACATGGGAACTGCCACGGTGAACTGGATCGTATAGGTCAGTCGGGTGCCGTCTTCGGCTGTTACGACAATCTTGGTGCTGCCCGGCAGACCGGTCGCATCGGTCTTTTCGGCGGTTGCCTTGGCGTCGTTCACTTCATAGCGAACCGTAGGAACAGTGGTGGTCCCGCTCTTCAGTTCCACCTCATAGGTGTATGTTGTGGGAGCAAAAGCAATCGAATAGCCGTCCACGCTGAGGCTCTTGAGAGTGGCATCGGACGACAAAGCGGGTGCTTCAGTGATTGACACGGCGTACACGATGCTCTCTTCCGTCTCGCTAAGGAAAGTATAGAAGACAGCACCTGAACTGAAATCCTGTGCTTCTTCCGGGGTCCAGGATACAATATGCTTGCCGGTGAAGACCGGTGTGAGCTGCAAACTGCTGCCGTTGGTCACTCGTCCGGTGACGCTCTTGGCGGTTTGGTCGATGACGGCTTGTCCTTGGATGTTCTCCCAGGTTGCACTCTGAACTACCGGTAATCCGCTCTCTACGGTAAATGTGATCTTGTATTCTTTCGTCGTGGTGCCGTCTTCTGCCGTTACGTTCACCTTTGCAGTTCCGGGAAGGGATTCGGCTTGGGTGACGAGTACGGAGGCTGCTTCATGATTGGTTTCCGCCTCTACGGTGGGTATTGTCGTGGTGCCGGCCGGCAGTTCCACTTCGTAGTTCTCTTTATCCGGTGAGAAATCCGGTATGGTGATACCGTCATAACGGAGGCTCTTGAGCGTCGCATCCGTAGAAGGACCGGGCGGAACGGCCAATGTGTATTGCACGCCCTTGATCTTGTAGTCATCTTTTGTGGCGAAGACGAGATAGTACTTGCCTCCGGCAGTCAGCACGTCGGATGCAAAGAACTCAATCGGGTCGGCATAGCCGTTCTTCATGGCTATCCGACGGCTTTCGTCTTTGACCGTTCCATGCTCCTTATAGATATAAATGAAGCGACCGCTATTACTGCTGGTGCAGGCCATCGTGATAGTACCCTCCGCGTCCTCTACGGGCAGTTCTACAAAGATATAGTCGTAGTTCTTGGCCTTCAGTTCGCTGATGTTGGCTTCGTAGGTGTTGTCCGAGACATTGAAATTGTCCAGTGTGATCGCATATACATTACCTTCAATGGGTATGTCGCTGGCGATGGTGAATGCAACCGTATAGTGCAGAACAGTCTCGCCGTCTTCGGCAGTGACATTCACATTGGCGGTTCCGGGAAGGGCGATTGCCTGCTTGATATCCAGAACGGCCTTTGCATCATTGGCCTCCGCGGTTACAACCGGTACTGCGGTTGTGCCGGCGGGTAACTCAATGTTGTAATTGTATTTGTCCGCCTCTAATGCAATAGATGTGCCGTCATAGGCAAGACTCTTGAGGGTGGCGTCGGAGGAAAGTACCGGTCCGCTAGGCTCGGTCACCATAACCGAGCAGATGGCGGTCTTTCCGCCGTCTTCAGTAGTCACGGTTATATAGGCGATGCCGGGTGTGATGGCGGATACCTTGCCGCTGGCATCTACGGTCGCAATAGTCTCGTCACTACTGCTCCAGGTGACTTTCTTGTTGGTGGCGTCGGCCGGTGACACGGTTGCGGTCAGCTGTGCCGTTTTGCCGGCTTCTATGTATAATGATGACTCATTCAGCGTAACACCCGTCACAGCAATCTCTTCCTGACCCGGTTGTGCGGGGAGGGTTACTGCGGCTACCGGTTCGTCTATCATCAGTTGTTTGAATACCAGCGTCTTGGTGCTGTTGCAGGTAAACAGGATATACGTATCTGCATCATTTGCTTTGTAGTCAAACACATTGGCACTCTCCGGAGTACTGTTTGCCAAAGAATTAGTCAGCGTTCCTTCTGTGCCGTTAATGGCCACTTTGAAGTCTGCTCCTACGTTTCCGAAACGAACGGTAAGTAAAGAGCCTTGTTGGAGCCATAAACCGATTTGTGCGTCTGTCTTCTTGACTTTTAATCCGAGATAGGGATAGTTGCGGTTCGGCTTCTCGTCATTGAGCGAATCCAACTGATCGATATTGTTATAGTCATACCCCTTCGCCGTCAGAATAGCCTGTATATCGGCTCCCTTTCCTTCATCCAATACCAATTGCTCAATATTAAGCGACTGCGCATATTGTTTCTCTATCGGTGTTAAATCAGCGGAGTAGTGTACCTCTACACTCTTGGTCAACTCGCCTATGGTGAGACTGATTGTGGCATTGGCCGGTGCTACATCCGTTTCGCTGGTGTAGGCAAGACTCACTTCCGTGTTCAATGTGCCGCCTTCCGGTACGGTCACTTCGGCCGGACTGGCACTCAACCCGGCTACGTTCGGTACATTCAGCGAGTATGTTCCGGCATCCAGATTCTTTCCGGTAAACTGTATCTTGGCTTCCGCCGTCGGTATATCTGCCGTCACGGCCAGCGTCACTTCCGTCGGACTGACATTCAGTACCGGTTCGGTAGATGGAGTGCCGCCCTCGTAAGTATACTCAAATTTTTTAAATTTGAAGTCGAGCGTGGTGGAGAAAACCAAATACGGTTTGGTTTCAACAGTGGCAATATCGTCAGCTGTGAAATCCACGGATGCACCATCTGAAGTCATGACGATCCCGCGGTTCGTGTCTTGTTCCGTACCATGTGAACCATGGATGTACAGGAAACGGTCTTCTTTTTTTGAACTGCCGTAGAAAGTAATGGTTCCATAGATGTTGTCGGATGGTAGTTCAATGTACACCGTATTGTTTTTCGCTTTTACTTCTGTGCCTTCGTATTGAACGGTGTTGCCGTCTTGTGTCATGCTTGACAACGCGATAAATACGTCAGCTGCCCAAAGATTAAAACTTGCCAATAGGGCTGCAAGGGTTAAGATTTTTTTCATTGTATTTTAATTGTTATTATGCTCGTTTACCTGCTTTTTAACGAACCCTATGGCCAAAGCCGCAATAGGGTATATTAAATCACGCTGCAAAATTACTGCTTTTTTCGCACATACGTGTGCATATATTTATAAAAAATGTGTAAAAATTGACACTTTACGGTAAAAAATCGTCGCGCGCGTACATTTTAATTTGCATATATGAGATTTTTTTTGTACCTTTGCACGGTTTTTTGAGAAAACCGTAAAACAATAGGTATAACAAACAATTTTTGAATAGTATGCAACGTAGATTTTTATCTGTTATCGTAAGTGCCTTTATGGCAATGGGTATGATGGCTCAAGAGGCGGAAGCCCCGAAAGAGAGCCCTTGGAAGTTTGATGGCACGGTAGGCTTGAATGCTGCCGCAACGGGTCTGGTGAACTGGGCTGCCGGTGGTAAGAACAATGTGAATGGTATCGCTTATGCCAAGCTGCACCTTCTCTATCACGCCGATGCTATCGCATGGGAAACGAATTTTGATACCGATTTCGGTATGACCTGGATCGACCAGAAGGAAGATGCATTCCAGAAATCCAGTGATAACATCAAGCTGGCTACCAAGTTTGGTTGGGAGTTCCACAAGAACTGGTATCTGACGGTGCTGGGTGGTTTCCAGAGCCAGTATGCGCTGGGACGCAATTATGTGGAGGGATATAACAATATCATCTCCAAGTGGCTGGCTCCTTCCTACACCGATATCTCTGTCGGTATTGACTACAAGTACAGTTATAAGGGAGCTGATTTCTCTGTTTATCTGTCGCCTGTTGCCGGTCGTATCACTACCGCTTATATTGGCGAGTCCTGGAACAAGAAGTATACCGAAGAGGCATACATGGAGCCGCTCAAACTGCAATTGGCTGCGGGTGAGATTACCCAGGCTGTCTATGACGCGGCAGTGGCTGCATATGATTACAACGCCATGGTAAGCATGAACTCGGACCTTCGCTCCGAGTTGCAGCAGTCCAATGGCACCTACACCTACGACAAACAAGGTAACCCTGTTTATCACAATGTACGTGCTGAGTTCGGTTTGAGTTTCAAAGGATCCATCGCATATGCTTACAAGGATTTCAAGTTGAGCACTACGCTGGGTCTCTTTACTCCGTATCAGGGAAAAGGATTCAGTCTGAAAGATATTTATGAGGAGAATTATGGCGCCGGTTCGTGGGCGGAAAGAGACAAGAACGTGGATTATTTCGAGTACTCGAATAACAATCGTCAGTTCGGTCATTTCGACGTGGATTGGGATGTGGCACTCAGCTATCAGTTCCTCAAATGTCTGCAAGTGACGCTTCAAACGAACCTCAAGTATTATCCCGGAACGCTTATCGCCGACAAAGAAGGCAATGTGTCTGAGCGTTGCCAGTTCAAAGGGGTTATCGGTCTCGGCGTAGGGTATAGTTTCTAATGCAGGCACTTGACAATCTTTCGCAAAACGTGCATCTCCTGCTGGAGCGCTATGAGGCGTTGCAGCAGGAGAATGCCGCCTTGCGGGAAGATGTCGAGCGGCAGCGTCAGGAGTTGATCCGCACCCATAGTGAACTGCTGGACTTGCAGCAGAAGAACCGTCGCATTGCTACCGCGAACGCTCTCGTTTCCGCGGAGACAAGTGAGGATGCCTTGAAGCGTATCAACGCCCTCATCGCACAAGTGGACCGCGCCATCGCAGCGCTGAAGAGATAATTTTGAATTTTTAATTTTGATTTTTTAATTGCCAGCTGACAAGCAACATATCAACCTCCATCTCGACGCTCACACCGTGGGACTGGATGTTCCGCGTGATCAGGAGCCGAACTTCCGCAAGGCGGCGGAGTTGTTGAACAGGCGCTATCAGTATTATCTCAAGTTACGTCCGAACGCTTCGGCGGAGCAGTTATGGATGTACACGGCGCTCGAAGTGGCGGTCGCTCTGCAGTCCGATGCGCGGGAGAAAAGTCTCGCGCCCGTCGAGAAAGAGCTGAAGCAATTGAACGAGTTGATTTTGGAAAAACTGTCGTGATCACGCGATCACGAAATAACGTAATAACGAATAATTTTTAACAACAATGATCTTAGCAATTATTACTGGAGTAGTCGGTCTTCTTTTGGGAGCCGGAATCTACTACCTCATCTCGCGTACTACTGCCGCTAACTTGCTCAAGAAGGCGGAAGAGGAAGCGGAGGTGATCAAGAAAAACAAGATTGTTGAGGCCAAGGAGAAATTTATCGCCCTGAAACTGGAGCACGACAATACGGTGCGGGAGCAAGACAAACGCATTCAGCAGCACGAGCAGCGTCTGCAGCAGCGTGAGCAGCAGCTCAACCAGCGCCAGGGGGATATCCAGCGCAGTCTCAACGAAGTGAACCAAAAGACACAAGCTGTGGAGCAGCGCCAGCAGGCCCTCGACTACAAGCAGCAGGAAGTGGAGAAAATGCATCATGAGGCGGAGAAGCAACTGGAGCAACTCAGCGGTATGTCTGCCGAGGAAGCGAAGAAGCAACTCATTGAGGCCTTGAGGGATGAAGCCAAGACTGCCGCCTTGTCCTACATCAACGAGATCATGGATAATGCGCGTCTGGAGGCCAACAAGGAAGCGAAGAAAATCATCATCCAGACCATCCAGCGTGTGGCGTCCGAGACGGCGGCTGAGAGCACCGTCTCCGTCTTCCATATTGAGAATGACGAAGTGAAGGGGCGTATCATCGGCCGCGAGGGACGTAATATCCGTGCGCTGGAGGCGGCTACCGGAGTGGAGATCGTCGTGGACGATACGCCTGAAGCCATCACCCTTTCAGCTTTCGATCCCGTACGCCGTGAGATAGCTCGTCTGAGTTTGCACCAGTTGGTGCAGGACGGACGTATCCACCCGGCGCGCATCGAAGAGGTCGTAGCCAAGGTAACCAAACAGGTGGAGGACGAGATCATGGAGGTCGGCAAGCGCACGACCATTGACCTCGGTATACATGGCCTGCATCCTGAGTTGATCCGTCTGGTAGGTAAGATGAAATATCGTTCGTCGTACGGACAGAACCTGCTCCAGCACAGCCGCGAGACGGCGAACCTCTGTGCCGCGATGGCCGGAGAACTGGGCTTGAATGTCAAGGCGGCCAAGCGTGCCGGTCTGTTGCACGACCTCGGTAAGGTGGCAGACGATGATGTCGAACTGCCGCACGCAGAACTCGGTATGAAACTCTGTGAGAAATATGGCGAGAAACCCGATATCTGCAATGCTGTTGGTGCACACCATGACGAGTGTGAGATGACCAGTCTCATTGCGCCTATCGTGCAGGCTTGTGATGCGATCTCCGGTGCCCGTCCCGGTGCCCGTCGTGAGATCGTGGAGTCGTATGTCAAGCGTCTCAATGACCTGGAGAACCTGGCTATGTCCTTCCCCGGTGTCGTGAAGACATATGCGCTTCAGGCCGGTCGCGAACTGCGTGTCATTGTCGGGGCGGATAAGATTTCCGATAAGGATACCGAACTCCTCTCCTTCGACCTTGCGAAGCGTATTCAGGATGAGATGACCTATCCCGGACAGGTGAAGGTGACCGTCATCCGTGAGGTGCGCGCCGTCAATGTCGCAAAGTAAGCTGAATGCTGACAGCTGACTGCTGAATACTCAAAGGACTTCCGCCTTATAGGTAGAAGTCCTTTGTTAGTTCCTGGTAGGCGGCGGAACGACCGCCTTTGTCATCCTCTAACACGAGTGTATCCTCTGACGGCTGAATGCTGATAGCTGAATGCTGGTATTTGAACGCTATTAACACCCTTCTTGCCGGCTTGCTCTCCTTACTATACACGCGCGTGACGTGCGTACAATATAAGGAGTACCTTTGCGCCAACTGGCGTATCTCCTGTTCCGCTTCTGCGGGCAGGATAAGTGCCAACAGACCGTTTGGAGCAAGCAAACGTGCGCTATGCGCTATCAACTCCTCGTAACTCAAACTGTCCGTATGCCGTGCTAACTCACGCCCCTTGTCCGGGTTCTTCAAGCTGTTCTGAAAATAGGGCGGATTGGAGACGATGAGATCGTATTGGGTGGACGGTTCCCAATCTTGAAGGCTTCTGCAATACGCATGTAAACGCGCTCTCCAGGGGGATGCATCAATATTCTCTTTCGCTTGCTTAACGGCTTCCTCGTCAATGTCAATCGCATCGATCTGTGCCTCAAGACACCGCTGCGCCATCATTAGAGCCACTAATCCGCTGCCTGTTCCGACATCCAGAATGCTGAATGCTGAATGCTGATGGCTGATGGCTGTCGGAGACCATGCACCGAGGAGCACCCCGTCCGTGCCCACTTTCATGGCACAACGGCTGTCTTCTATGAAAAACTGTTTGAACCGGAACGACACGAATTCGTAATTTTTAACTTTTAATTTTTAATTCAGTGTGTTCGTGTTCGCAGCAACAGCCATGCTCATGTTCATGTGCTTCAATATAGCAATGAACGGCCAGATAGACGCCGAGAATAAGGAACAGCACCGCACATATGTGCCGGAACCATTTCTCGAATGTCTTCATATTGCTGGTCAGTTTGGCGATGCTGACAGCGCTGTAACTTACCAGCCACGCAATCAGCATAATAGGCAGTCCGGTGCCTAAGCCGAAAATCACCGGCATGAGCCAGTTCCAGGTGTTCGGCAAGGTGAGCATGATATCTATCATCGTCAGGAAATACACCAGGCGGTGAGGACAGAAAGCGATTGCAAAGAAGATGCCGAGAATGAATGACCATAACCAGCTCTCCTTGCTGTCCGTCTCCTTCAGCCATTTGCTGATGCCGTGGTCATGCTCGTGGTGATGATGACCGCTGATAAGCAGCACGATGCCGCAGATAATCATGAATCCTGCTAAGATAGGCTCTCCCCAATGGCCGAGCATATGTTGGATGCCTTCTGTCTGTGCGCCCATGAGGAACGGAATACTGAGCAGAACGTACGTGGCGAGTTTGCCCAATACGAACATCAGACCGTTGGTTAGCACGAGACGGCGGTTGTTGATTTCCTTGTCGATATACCCGATGGCGGTGATACTGGTCATGAGGGTGCACGGGTCCAAAATGGTCAGCAAACCCAGCAGCAAAGCGGTAAGAAATTGCATATATGTTTGATTTATAAATTAGTGTTCAACCATTCAAAGCGGATCTTCATCCAGTCGATAAGCGCCTGTATATCCTCATCATACGTGGCGTTAGGCGTGAGATACGGACTGACGGACTGGCCGATGGTATGCCATATACGGTCGTTCTGCGCTACATACGGACGGAGCTCTTCGGCCTTCTGACGGATGAATTGATAATACGATTCCTGATGACTATAGTAATACTGAAAGCGCTCGCGTACGCTATGCGCAAAGCGCTCATCTTCCATCAGTCGCGTGAACCACTGGGTGTTGCGTACGTAGAACCCTTCCGGATTGCGCGGATCCTCCCATATACAGTTGCCGAAACAGGTGTCATAATCCCATAGAGGCCCCATGGTTATCTTGCCGTCTTTTCCGCTGTGCATGTAGCAGCTGCTGTAGAAATTGCCGTCGCAGTTCTTCGCTATTTCATTAATCAGATACCAGTCTGTGACGGATCCTTCGTCTATGTATTGACGCCATCCGGCATGCTCGTCTTCGAACTCCGTCCCGAACAATGCCTCTTCCGCTTGGATGAAAACCGATTGGATATGTGCCACTTGTGCCTCTGTGACATGCTTGTGCGGCCAGTCGATACGATAGGGGTTTTCCATGTGCGGTGTCCGGAAAAAATGATCCTTCTCTGTCACACGGGCGTCTATCTCAATCAGCCATCCGTCTGCCGGCAGGGCAACACGCCCCTCGTGTGCCTCCACTTTTTCGCACAACTGGTAGATGCCTTTATGCGTGCCGTTATACTTCAGTTCGACGAACTCATAATGCGGCGTCCAGTCCATACAACTCTGTTCCGACAGATGGAAGGCCAGGGCGTTGCGCAGCATCGTTTTGTCGAAATAATTGGCAAGCAGCACCCAGGATTTGGCGGCGGGCATACCGTACAGGGGCTTGTTCTGCGGCACCTGGATATTGAATGCCCGTTTGGGAAACTGGGCGGTGCTGTTGCCGCGTAAGCGGATTTCGGCTTCGCAGCTCATATCCGGTTGGTACAACTCGGTCACTAAGAGAGTGCATCGCTTGTCGTCTTTCGTCAGTTCCTCATACGCCACCGGAACATCTATTTCCACACGCGAGCATAAGGTGTCCGGCATATCGTTGTGACATCCGGACAAGACCAACAGTAATACCCATATAACGACCGCTTGGTACCGCATCGGTTGTTTTTTTCGTTACGAAGATGCAAAGGTACTGCTTTTTTCTGAATTATGCAAATTATGGTGCGATTTTTGTTGAATATTTGCATATATGAAAAATATTTTGTAATTTTGCACGCCCAAATGAAAAGGAAAAGTCAAATATTAGGGTTGTTCCTGCTGTTCGTCTTACTGACGCTTTTCGGTTGTCAGTCGCGTCAGGAGTACGCGGAGCAGAGGACATCTGCGCTGGTGGCGGCGCTGGAGCGCAATGCGCCGATAGATACGATCCGTGCCATCGCGGAGAAAGATCAGGATGTGCTCTTTTATATCTTCGACTCCCGCCAGATGGTGTACTGGTCTTCCAATCGTCTGGCCTCGGATGCGGTGTACCTGAAGGACTATGATATATGGCGTGACCAGACCTTCAGCAATGCGCAGGCGCAGGTGCGATGGACCAAGGCCGGCATCTATAACGTCCTGACGGTCTTGCCGCTCAGTTATACGGAAACGCCGGAGACCGGCCAGACAGCGCACGCATCGCCTATCTCCGGTTTGCAGTACATCATCATTGCTATTTTTGCGCTCATCATAGTAATCGGCATAGTCGGACTGGTTCGCCGTCACGGCATTCGTAACATGCGTCTCTCGACGCGCATCATGTATATCATTTTCTCCTGTGTGCTGGCGGTGTTCATCTATATTTTTGTGATGTCGGTCCGCTATGTTCATACTAATTTTGAGCAGCATCAGCGTCATGACCTCCAGATGCGTTCGGAGTATATCCAGGCTTTCCTCCGCTCGTTGTATTATTGGGATATGTCCTTGTCCTCTGTCCAGGCGCCGGGTCTGGCGATTGACCTGCATGATCTGGCGTATGACATGAATCAGGACATACATGTCTATTCACTGTCGGGTGAACTGCTGGCCTCTTCTTCGCCTGCTCTTTTTGAAAACGGCCTGCTTTCTCGCCGCATGGCGCCGGAGGCCTTGTTCACGGACTCTCATACCGCAGTTTGCTATGAGCAGTTGGGCGGGAAACCCTATCTGGTGTCCTATATCCCTTTCCATAACGGTTCGTTTGTGACCATCGGTTACATAGCCGTTCCGTATTTCCTGAGCGAGCAGACGCGGGATGCCGAAGTGGATGCGCTTCTGACACGCCTCCTGCCGCCGTATTTCATTGTCCTGCTGTTGGCCTTGTTCTTCTCTTTCTGGGCGGCGAAGAGCATGACAGCGCCTATCTCCATGCTGGATGAGAAAATGCGGCAGTTTGAGATTGGTGCGAAGGATAATCATATCTCCTATCCCTACAAAGATGAACTCGGTGCACTGGTGGAGCGCTATAACTTGCTGGTGGACAGGGTGGAGGAGAGTGCCACCAAACTGGCGAATGCGGAGCGCGAAGGAGCTTGGCGGACCATGGCTCGACAGATAGCCCATGAGATCAACAACCCCTTGACGCCGATGAAACTGAGTGTGCAGAAACTGCAGCTCAAGCATGGCAAAGACGGCTTCGACGAGTATTTCGACAAGACCACCCGAATGCTCATTTCGGAGATCGATAATCTGGCACACATTGCGCAGTCCTTCTCCACTTTTGCCAAGCAACCCGAAGTGGTGACCACCGAAGTGGATGTGGCGCAGAAACTCTCCCATGTCATCACCCTCCAGCGGGCCAATGATGAACAGATACCCATCCGATATGTCGGAGCCGATTCCGGCGTCATGGCGCTGGCGGACCAGGAGCAGATCAGCCAGGTCTTTGTCAATATCCTCCGCAATGCCATCCAGGCACTGGAGGGGCAAGCCGGCGCGGACGTCATCGTAGTGCTCAATGCGGCATATGCCGACCGCGAGATCCAGATATCCATTTCCGACAACGGACCGGGCATACCGGAGGAGGTACGCGAGAAGATCTTCCGCCCGAACTTCACCACCAAGTCTAACGGCAACGGTCTCGGACTCGCCATCTCCAGGCATATCGTTGAGACTTCCGGCGGACGCATCGAGTTCGAAACATCGCCCAAAGGAACGACCTTCTATATCTATCTGCGCAAAAGTTAAGCCGTACAGGTTGGAAACTAAGAAAAAACAGACTTTTTTTGCAAAAAATGACGTACCTATTGCGTATGTCATTTTTTTTTAGTAATTTTGCACCGCAAAATTGATTTTTAAACAACCAGAAAAACATACAAAACAATGAAAGTTCAAACTATCATGCAGCGCTTGGCTGCAAAGCATCCTGGAGAAGCAGAGTACCTCCAGGCCGTTCAGGAAGTATTGGAGTCTATTGAAGAGGTGTACAATCAGCACCCCGAGTTTGAGGAAGCCAAGATCGTGGAGCGTATGGTCGAGCCGGACCGTATCTTCACCTTCCGCGTAACGTGGATAGATGATCAGGGCGAGGTGCAGACCAATCTCGGCTACCGTGTGCAGTTCAACAGCGCCATCGGTCCGTACAAGGGCGGTTTGCGTTTCCACCGAGCCGTGACACCTTCCATGCTCAAGTTCCTCGGTTTTGAGCAGACCTTCAAGAATGCACTGACCACGCTGCCGATGGGTGGCGCCAAGGGTGGTGCGGATTTTGATCCCGTGGGCAAGTCCGATGCGGAGATCATGCGTTTCTGCCAGGCCTTCATGCTCGAGCTCTGGCGCTGCATCGGTCCCGACCAGGATATTCCTGCCGGTGACGTGGGCGTAGGCGGACGTGAGATAGGTTTCCTCAATGGTATGTACCAGAAGCTGGCACGCGAGTATCACACCGGCGTGCTCACCGGCAAAGGTATGACATGGGGCGGTTCCATCCTTCGTCCCGAGGCTACCGGATACGGTGCGCTCTATTTCACGCAGCACCTGCTCCATGAGGCCGGAAAAGATATCAAGGGCAAGACAGTCGCTATCTCCGGTTTCGGTAACGTGGCATGGGGTGCGGCGAAGAAAGCCATTGAACTCGGCGCCAAAGTGGTGGCAGTCAGCGGTCCGGATGGTGTAGTGGCTATCCCGAACGGCATCACGCCGGAGATGATTGACTACATGCTCGTCATGCGTGCCTCCAACCGCAACAAGGTGCAGGATATGGCCGACAAGTTCCCATCGCTCTGCTCCTTCATGGCGGATAAGAAAGCATGGTCCGTGCCTTGCGACATCGCCCTGCCTTGCGCCTTCCAGAATGAGCTGTCCGAAGAGGATGCCAAGGAGCTCAAAGCCAACGGTTGCTGGTGCTGCTGCGAAGTAAGCAACATGGGCTGCCAGCCGGGAGCTATCCATTTCTTCCAGAACAACGGTGTGCTCTTTGCGCCGGGTAAAGCCGTCAACGCTGGTGGCGTGGCTACCTCCGGTCTCGAAATGACCCAGAACGCCGAGCACCTCAGCTGGAAAGCCGAAGAGGTGGACGAACGTCTACATCATATCATGCAGTCCATCCACGAGCAATGCGTCAAGTTCGGTCGCCAGGCCGACGGACATATTGACTACGTCAAAGGGGCCAACATCGCCGGATTTATGAAGGTCGCTACCGCCATGTTGGAGCAGGGAATTATCTAATTTTTAATTCTTAATTTTTAATTCGTAATTCCTCATGTACAACGATTTTCAATCCCACCTGCAATCCACTCTTGCGGACATCCGCGAGGCAGGTCTCTATAAGAACGAGCGCGTCATCATCACGCCCCAGTCTTCCGGCATCAAAGTGGCCGACAACCAGGATGTCATCAACTTCTGTGCGAACAACTATCTCGGCCTGGCCGATAACCCCGAACTCATCCAGGCGGCCAAAGAGCGCATGGATGCCCGCGGTTATGGCATGGCGTCCGTGCGTTTCATCTGCGGTACGCAGGATACGCACAAGGAGCTGGAGCGCGTCATCTCGGAGTTCTTCGGCACCGAGGACACCATCCTCTATGCCGCGTGCTTTGACGCCAACGGCGGTTTGTTTGAGCCGCTGCTCACCGAAGAGGACGCCATCATCTCCGATGCCCTCAATCATGCCTCTATCATTGACGGCGTGCGGCTCTGCAAGGCGGTGCGTTACCGCTATGCCAACGGCGACATGGCCGATCTGGAGCAGCAACTCATCAAGGCCCAGGCGCAGCGCTTCCGTATCATCGCCACCGACGGTGTCTTCTCCATGGACGGCAATGTATGCCCGCTGGATAAGATATACGAACTGGCGAACAAGTACAACGCGCTCGTCATGGTGGACGAGTCCCACTCGGCCGGCGTGGTCGGTCAAACGGGACACGGTGTCACCGAACTGTACAACCTCCGCGGTAAGATAGAGATCATCACCGGCACGCTCGGCAAGGCCTTCGGCGGTTCGGTCGGCGGCTTCACCACCGGCCGCAAGGAGATCATCGACCTCCTCCGCCAGCGTTCGCGTCCGTACCTCTTCTCGAACTCCATCCCGCCCATGATTGCCGCCGCAGGCATCAAGACTTTTGAGATACTCACGCGTTCCAACGAACTGCAGGACCGCCTGCATGAGAACACCGCCTATTTCATCGAGCGCATGAAAGCTGCAGGCTTTGATATCAAACCGACCCAGTCTGCCATCTGTGCGGTCATGCTGTACGATGCGCGGCTCTCGCAGGAGTTTGCGGCAGCCCTTCAGGACGAAGGTATCTACGTCACCGGTTTCTATTACCCCGTAGTGCCGAAAGGTCAGGCGCGTATCCGCGTGCAGGTATCCGCGGCGCACACTCGCGAACAACTCGACAAATGCATCGCCGCCTTCACCAAGATTGGCAAGAAACTGGCAGTGTTAAAATAGAATAAGGAGTAGGACAAAAGACATAATGTCTCAACTATACAAAGCATTTAAGTCTTTACTCTTTTAGTGAAACGATCTGAATTATGAAAGCTCTTGTAAAGCGATTTCCGGAGCCCGGTATCTGGATGGAAGATGTCCCGACGCCGGAGATGGGAGTCAATGATGTGATCATCAAGGTGACCAAAGCCGCTATCTGCGGAACCGACCTGCATATGTATAAATGGGATGCTTGGTCGCAGGCGCATTGCAAACCGCCCTATATCATGGGCCATGAGTTCGTGGGAATAGTGGTCGACTGCGGACCGGGTGTCCGGAATTTCAAGATTGGTGACCGGGTCACGGCGGAAGGACATATCACGTGCGGACACTGCCGCAACTGCCGTCGGGGCATGGGCCATGTGTGCGAGAATACGATCTCACTCGGTATCATGGGGCGCGACGGTTGCTTTGCGGAGTACGTCTCCGTGCCGGAATCCAATGTGGTCCGGGTGCACCCGCAGATACCCGATAACTTCGCAGCCATCATGGATCCTTTCGGTAATGCCACCCATACGGCACTGGCGTTCCCGCTCCTGGGCGAAGATGTGCTCATCACCGGCGCCGGACTCATCGGAACGATGGCAGCAGGCATATGCCGCTTTGCCGGTGCAAAGAACATCGTCGTGACGGACATCAACCCGCTCCGCCTTGAGATAGCCAGGAAGATGGGTGCAACGCTCACCGTCGACGGCTCCAAAGGCGAGAAGATAGAAGACGCCATGTTCCAGCTCGGTATACGAGGCTTCGATGTCGGACTGGAGATGTCTGGCGCACCCTCTGCCTTCAATGACATGATTGCGCATATGTACAAAGGGGCCAACATCGCCCAGCTCGGTATCCTGCCGTCCGAGACGCAGGTCAACTGGTCCGATGTCATCTTCAACGCCCTCACCATCAAAGGTATCACGGGCCGTCGTATGTGGGAGACCTGGTACCAGATGGAGCAGATGCTCGTCGGCGGACTGGATCTCACCCCTGTGATCACCCACCGCTTCAAGTTTGAGGATTTCCAGCAGGGCTTCGACATCATGGTGTCCGGCAAATGCGGCAAGGTGCTTCTTGAATGGTGAGGAATTAGCGCGGCATAGAAAGGCGCGCCTGCGAGATCACGTAATCTCGAGATCACGAAAAAATCAAACCAAAACAATAAACAATGAGAAAAATCTTTTTAAGCTTGCTGCTTCTTTGCGGCACAATGCTCCTCTTTGCGCAACTGCCGCAAGGACTTACCCAGTATCAGTTGGACAACGGCATGAAAGTGTTCCTGTGGGAAGATCAGGACCAGCCTGACGTCTTCGGTATCACGGTCACCCGTGCCGGTTCTATCGACGAACCCGAAACGGCAACCGGTCTGGCCCACTACCTCGAGCATATGCTCTTCAAGGGAACCGACCGTATCGGTGCCATCGATTGGGAGAAAGAGAAACCCCACTACGAGCACATCATCGCGCTCTATGACACCTTGGCGATGACCACCGATGCGAAGGAGCGTGAGGCGATCCAGCTCAAGATCAATGAGCAGAGCCGTATATCGGCCCAGTACAACGCAACCGATGAGTTCTCCAATCTGGTTCAGTTCATCGGTGGTGAAGGACTCAATGCCGGTACGTCCTATGACTACACCTTGTATCATAACTCCTTCCCTGCCTACCAGATGGAGCGTTGGCTCAACCTCTATGTGGATCGTCTGACCAATCCTGTCTTCCGTTCCTTCCAGGCGGAGCTGGAGAACGTGTTCGAGGAGTACAACATGTATTCGGATGACAACTCCGAGCACGTGCGCAATTTCATCAATGAGAAGTTGTACGCCGGTAGCGCTTACGCACGTGAGATCATCGGTTACCCCGAGGACCTCAAGAACCCCAAACTGCGTCAGCTCATCGAGTTCTACAATACCTGGTATGTGCCTAACAACATGGCGCTGATCCTCGTCGGTAATTTCTCGACCGAGGATGTCAAACCGCTCATTGAGAAGACTTTCGGACGCATGGAGAGCAAACCCCTCCCGGAGCGCAAGGCTTTCAAACCGACCGATTTCTCGCAGAACGAGCGCTTCAGCGCCAAGCTCGGTTACTATCCCGAACTGTGCATCGGTTATAATGGCGTCAAAGCCGGAGCGGATGACGAACTGGCATTGAATTTCGCTTGCGACCTCCTTTCCAACTCAATGGGTATCGGCCTCCTGGACGAGCTCATACTGGATAACAAACTCATGTATGCCGGTGCAATGAACCGCGCCGTGCGTGATATGGGACGTATCCAGGTGATCGGCATTCCCTATATGGATATGCAGACACAGTCCTACGAGTCGCTCAAAACGACCGAGAACGTGATGATGTCCGCCATCGACAAACTCATCAAGGGGGATATCTCTGACGATCTCTTTGAAGCTGTCCGCCTCAATCACCTCCAGGAGTACGACCGCATGATGGAGTATCAGTATCTCAAGGCAATGACCCTCATGATGGGCTTCACCTACCAGATCCCGCTGGAGAAACTCTTCGCCGAGAAAGAGGAACTCAGCCGACTGACCAAAGACGAAGTCATCCGCGTGGCTGCCAAGTATTTCTCTGCGCCGCATAAGACCTTCGAGATCTCCGAAGGATCGCCTAAAAAGGACAAACTCGCCAAACCGAAAATCAAACCGCTCGATCCTGCGAAGGGACAATCCCAATATTACAAGGACTTCGCTTCCATCCCGGCCGGCAAACTTATTCCGCGTTTCGTCGACCTCAAGGACATCGACCGTGACCGTTTCGGTGAGAATATCTACGTATTCGTCACGCCGAACCCCAAGAATGACATCTTCACCCTCCGCCTCAAGTATGGGGTAGGTACCTACCAGCTGCCTAATCTGGAATATGCGGTCAACATGATGAACGTGGCAGGCATGAAGGGCGCACCGGGTCTCAGTGCCGGTGAGTTCCGTGCCAAACTGGCCAAATTGGGTGGTAAATGTTCATACAGCGTGGATGACAACTACGTCACCGTCGATATCGAAGGTGCGGAGAAGAACATGCAGGAGATCGTCTCGCTCGTACACCTCCATATGCTCTTCCCGGAGTTTGCTTCGGAGAACAGCGCCAAACTGAACAGTATCAAGGGCCAGGTTTATTCTTCGCGCAAAGTGGAGCGCAAGAATACGGATGTCCTGGCTGCTGCAGCACGTGACTATGTGCTCTATGGCAAAGCGTCCAAGTATCTCAAGCGTCTGCCCCTGGATGAAGTGCTCCAGTTGGACGAGCATCAGCTGGAGAGCGAATGGCACCGCGCATTGGATTTTGAATTGGAGATCCATTACGCCGGCCAACTGCCTGCCGATTCAGTAAAGACAGCCCTCTACGGACGTATCCCGATGTCCGAGAAAGCGATCCCGACCACCTCGCCGATTGAGCGCCCGCGCGTACCTATTGAGAATACCGAACTGTACTTCCTCGCTGATGGTACGATGCAGCAGGCGAAAGTGTACTTCTTCATTGAGGGACAACCTTATAGCATTGATGAAGAGGTGCTCTATGAGGCCTTCAACGAGTACTTCGGCGGTGGCTTCTCCGGTCTGGTGCTCAATGAGATACGTGAGAAACGCTCCATGGCGTATACGGCCTTTGGCGCCTTCATCACGCCCCCCGTACAGCAGCGTAACACCCGTTTCCTGGGCTATGTCGGCACGCAGTCCGACAAGGTGATTGATGCCGTCAATGTGTACTGCTCCTTGCTGGATGACATGCCGCAGTATAGTGAGAATATTGAGAATATACGTACTATCCTGCGCCAATCCATGCTCAGCAATCATCCCACTTTCCGTACCAAGAGCCAGCGCATGACCGAATGGAACCGCCTCGGCTATCAGATTGACCCGGCTACGCTCCAGATACGCAAGGTGCAGAAACTCCAGTTCGAGGATATCGTTCGTTTCTATGAAGCGCACGTCAAAGGCCAGCCGGTGAAGGTGCTCGTCATGGGCGATCCCAAACTGATTGACCAGAAGGCGCTCAAAGAGCGTTTCGGCAAAGTGAACAAACTCTCGGCCGGTAAGCTCTTCAGCGAATAATAATAATTAAATGGTTCAATGACCCAATAAATGACCAAATGGAAAATGAACAAATGGTAAATAAACAATATTCACAAACCCATCGCAGTGGGTTTGTGAATATTGTCGGCAATCCCAACGTCGGCAAGTCCACCTTGATGAACGCCCTCGTCGGAGAGCGTCTGTCGATCATCACGTCCAAGGCGCAGACGACCCGCCATCGTATCATGGGCATCGTCAACGGAGAGGATTTCCAAATGGTCTATTCCGACACGCCGGGCGTCCTCTCCCCGAACTACCAGCTCCAGAAGCAGATGTTGGAGTTCAGCCGTTCCGCCCTCGTGGATGCGGACGTGCTGCTCTATGTCACGGAGGTACAGGACAATCCCGACCGCAACGCCGATTTTCTGGACAAGGTCAAGAAGATGTGTGCGGCATCTAAGTCGGTCAGTACGAAGGACGGTCTGTCTTCTGTCAGTGAAACGCTCTGTCAGCGGGCAACGCCCGCGGTCTTTCTTGTTATCAACAAGATCGACCTCACGACCCAGGAGACTCTGGAGTCCTTGGTGTCCTTCTGGCACACCCAGCTGCCCGAAGCGCGGATCTTCCCTATATCCGCACAGGAGAAGTTCGGCGTGGCGCAGCTCTTCGATGCCATTCGGGACGCCCTCCCCGTCGGACCGCCTTTCTTCCCCAAAGACCAGCTGACCGACAAGCCCGAACGCTTCTTTGTCAATGAGATCATCCGCGAGAAGATACTCCTTAACTACGACAAGGAAATCCCGTACTCCGTCGAAGTCGAGGTGGAGTCCTTCAAAGATGAGGAAGATATCGTCCGAATATCCGCTGTCATCTATTGTGAACGTGAGAGCCAGAAGGGCATCCTTATCGGTAAAGCGGGAACGGCGCTCAAGCGCGTCGGTTCACAGGCCCGCAAGGACATTGAGGACTTCCTCCAGAAGCAAGTCTTCCTGCAGCTCTTCGTCAAGGTCGATCGCGATTGGCGTTCCAACACAGGCCGCCTGAAACACTACGGCTACGACCTGACATAGCCATCATTAAGCACCGAAGGTGCGTTACCATTAATCATTTCATCTCTGAAAAAAAAGTCTGCCAATTTGTCATGTTTGGCAGACTTTTTTTGTATGGCACACTATTTGTCATTATCAAGGTGAATCGTCTGCATGTAAATCAGTCAGTCAGGCGAAGCCGGTCTGTATTCTGTCAGCCGAAGGCGGTCTGTCAGCACAGCGGTCATAAATTTGATTGTTAAATAAAATTTATATACAACTATGAGTAAAATTATTGGAATTGACCTCGGTACCACGAACTCGTGTGTAGCCGTAATGGAGGGTAACGAACCTATCGTCATTGCTAACGCTGAGGGTAAGCGTACGACCCCTTCTGTTGTTGGATTTATTGATGGTGGCGAGCGCAAAGTAGGTGACCCTGCCAAGCGTCAAGC
>Ga0265298_10000212_pt1 | contig 90267 bp, 74 predicted proteins | sample AusTroGonzalo_MG_3_FD_193486 | JGI IMG/M metagenome (GOLD analysis project Ga0265298, IMG submission 193486) | Bovine rumen microbial communities from tropical cattle in Woodstock, Queensland, Australia - Gonzalo_01 | ecosystem: Host-associated > Mammals > Digestive system > Stomach > Rumen ...
ATTGTGCCTGCAACGCATCCTGCCAATGATGCCTTGATTTTGTTTGCGATTTTCAATTGCATAACCTCCCACAATAAAATTGTTGATACAATTTTAATATATTATTAACACTTTGTAAACCCACTATTTGAATCATTGGTGGACAAAACAACGCAAAAATGATTTTGTACAGACAAATACCGCAATTTATGGTCAATCATAAATTGCGGTATTTAAAGCTCTTATTTTTGATAGTCAGACTACGCCCTGAATATCGGTATTTCCAGCATTATACGTTAAAAGGGTACTCCTCCATGTACTTATCCAGCACTTTACAAGCTGTACGAACAAATTTAACGCAAGGGCGTACCTTGTAATACTGCTCGGTACGCTTTTCCGGGATTGGCGAATTTGTCACTTTCAGACCTTGCAGGAGCTCCCGGCAGATTATCGTACCATGCTCAGCGCGGAACTGCTCCGCAAGATACTGTATCCTCCTGTAATGCTCGGCTTTTTCCTTGTCATCAAGGGCGCCGCCTGTGCCGTAAAGTATACCCGCTACCATGAACATTGCCGAGCAGGCACCGCAGACCTCACGCATTCTTCCCATGCCGCCTCCGAAGGACGACGAAAGCCTCAGAGCAAGCTCCCTGTCCAGTCCTGTAACATCAGTGTACGCCGCAAAAACTGACTGAGCACAGTTCATTCCTCCGGCAAACAATTGGCAGGCTGTTTCAGCATGATCGTATTTCATATTTTTCCTCCTCTGAAAATGTTAATATAATTTTACCATTATTTTCCGCAGCTGTCAATATTCCCCCCCCTTGACGTTTTTCCTATTATATGCTATAATGTATACCACACAAGGAGGTGCATCGCCATGAACGAAAATACCGAAAAATATATCTCCTCTCATCTGTTCTCCCAGCGCGAGGAGAATTTCGTCCACGCCTCTTTCGATCGTGAGATAGCTTTCTATGAGAGCATATGCTCCGGCAACATCGAACTGGTAAAGGTCTTTCAGCAGCCCCTTTGCTGCGAGGGCTGCGGCATTCTCAGCGACGATCCCCTCCGCAACCTCAAATACCATTTCGTCGTCCTCGCCGCACTTATAGCAAGAGTCTGCATAAATGGCGGTATGTCTCCCGAGGAATCTTACAGCCTCAGCGACTACTACATCCAGAAGGCCGACAAATGCCGTGACGAAGCCTCCCTGCGTGAGGTACACTCCAAGATGATAATCGGCTACACCGACAAAATGCGCCAGCTGAAATCGGGCGGCGTCTGCTCAAAGCAGATCGTCCACACCATAGACTACATCACCAGCCACCTCCACGGACGGATAACCCTCGAAAGCACCGCAGAAGCCCTGAATATCAGCCCTGCATATCTTTCAAGGCTCTTCAAGTCCGAGACAGGCTTCTCATTCAGTGACTACGTGAACAAGCTGAAGATCGAGGAAGCCTCCGCGCTGCTCCTTTACACGCGCTACACCGACCTTGAGATAAGCAATCTGCTGTGTTTCAGCTCCCAGAGCTACTTCATCAAGGTGTTCAAGAAGTTCACCGGTGTTACGCCGAAGGAATACAAAAAACAGTACGACCTTAAAAATATCATGCCGGAACTCGGCGGGAAGCCCCAGTAATCTGGGGCTTCTATTTTTTGCCTTGTCAAGATTTTACCATTTTTATCAACAAAATTATATACTTTCTCAAAGGGATGTGTTATCATTAAACTGCGAATTTAGTACCGTCCGGAGTACGGATCTTTCCGGACATTTTTAAGAGAGGGGTTTTCAATTATGAAAAAACGCGCACTAAGGCGCTTCGCTGCCGTTATGTCAGCCTGCGCCGTCATGGTATCAGCCCTTCCGGCTATACCGGCTTCCGCAGCGTCCACCGGCAAAAACCTGATCGACAATTCGGCCTTTGAATCAGGCACCTCCGGCTGGGGCACCTACAAGGAAAGAAACGGCGTATGCTCGCTTTCCACCGACGACGGCAGACTTGCGCTGAAAGTCTCCAACGTGGGCAAGGTAAACTACTCCGTGCAGGTATTCTACGACATCCTGCCGCTTTATAAAAACGGTGTTTACCGCCTGAAGTACGACATCTCCAGCACCATGGACCGTTACATCGAGGCTATGATCCAGCAGAACGGCGGCAAATACACCGCCTATACATGGAGAGGTCTTGATATTACCACAGAACCGCAGACCGTGGATTATGAGTTCACTATGGCTTACGACACCGACATCATGTCAAAGCTCGTATTCAACTGCGGATTCCAGGAGGACTACGAGGGCTACCTCCCCGAGCACACTGTCTACATCGACAACGTTTCCCTTGAGCTCGTGGACGACAGCAAGGTGGATTACGACTCCGATAAGCCATATCAGCCCGATATTCTGGTAAATCAGGTGGGTTACAGACCCGATGCTGCCAAGGCAGCTGTCATAAGAGGCAAGGCTACATCGGATAAATTCAAGGTAGTTGACGACAAGACAAAGGAAGTCGTTTACACAGGCTCACTCAGTGCAGAGTATAAGTACGTCTCCGCAGATGAGACCGATCGTGTGGGCGTTTTCACCGATGTCAGAGATCCTGGCAGCTACCACATCGAATGCGAGGGCTGCGACGATTCATACAGCTTCGTCATCAGAGACGCCGTTTACAATGGCCTCACAGACGAAACAGTAAAGATGCTCTACCTCCAGCGCTGCGGCGTGGAGATCGACGACAAAGACTTCGGGCACCCTGCCTGCCATGACTCTCAGGCTACGCTCTACGGCACCACCGATAAGATAGACGTGAGCGGCGGCTGGCACGATGCCGGCGACTACGGCAGATATGTCGTTCCCGCTGCCAAGGCTGTTGCGGACCTCCTTTTCGCTTACCAGTCCGCACCTACGCTCTTCGGCGATAACATCGGCATCCCCGAAAGCGGCAACGGTATCCCCGACATCCTCGACGAGACTCGCTTCGAGCTGGAGTGGATGCTGAAAATGCAGGACTCCGACGGCGGCGTTCACCACAAGGTAACTTGTGAGACCTTCCCCGGATATGTAGCAGCAGACAAGGAAACAGCTCCCCTTATCGTTACCCCCGTTTCCTCCCCCGCAACAGCAGATTTCTGCGCTTCAATGGCTATGGCCGCCGAGTTCTACAAGGAAGTTGATTCCAAGTTTGCCGACAAGTGCCTCGCAGCTGCCGAAAAGGCTTGGGGCTGGCTCGACAAGAACCCCGATTTTCTGTTCAAGAATCCCTCAGATATATCCACCGGCGACTACGGCGACTTCGCAAAATCCGACAAGGACGAGCGCTACTGGGCTTCCGCTCAGATGTACCGCACTACCGGCAATGAGAAGTATCTTACATATTTCAATGAAACCAAAGTTCAGCAGGGACTCGACTGGTCAACTGTTGGCGACTACGGCAATCTCGCTATCCTGACAATGCCCAATGCCGACAAGACCTCCGATGCCTACAAAAAGGCTGAAAACTCCGTTCTTTCACAGGCTGAGGACATCCTCATCGTTGTACAGGATTCCCCCTACTACACTTCCATAAGCAAGTTCGACTGGGGCAGCAACATGACTATTGCCAACATGGGCATAATCCTCGATGAGGCTTACAAGCTCACCGGCAAACAGCTTTACCGCGACGCTGCCAACGCTCAGATAGACTACCTTCTCGGCGAAAATCCCCTCGGCACTTGCTTCGTAACAGGCTGGGGAACAGTTTCTCCCGAGCATCCACACCACCGTCCCTCAATGGCTGCCGGCAAGGCTATGCCCGGTATGCTGGTAGGCGGCGTGAACCAGAACCTCGAGGACAGCGCTGCAAAGGCTTACTGCAAGGAATCCCCCGCAGCCAAGTGCTACATCGACAACTCTGAGAGCTATTCCACAAACGAGATAACTATCTACTGGAACTCTCCCCTTACATACCTCCTTGCTTCCACAGCAGGCGAAGCAGCCCCCGTGGAGATGCCCGAGGATCCCAATGTTACCCTCTGGGGCGATGCTAACTGCGACGGTCAGGTAAACCTGGCAGACGCCGTATTCATCATGCAGTCCATACTCAATCCTGACAAGTACGGTCTCGGCAAGCCCGAGGGCATGACAGATCAGGGACAGCTCAACGGCGACGTTAACGAGCACGGAAACGGTCTCACCAGCAAGGACGCTCTTGCTATCCAGAAATACAAGCTGGGCATAGTAAAGAGCCTGCCGCAGTCGTTCAGCCCTGACTTCAATTCAACTACAACTACAACCGATACGACCACTGTTCCCGGCACAACAACAACCAAGCCTGACACTACAACTACCACAAAGCCCGATACTACCACCACAACGACGACTACAACGACAACCACTACTACCACCACCACAACAACTACTACCACAACTACCACAACAACTACAACTACCACAACAACTACAACTACCACGACAACTACAACTACCACAACAACTACCACGACAACAACTACTACAACGACTACGACCACCACACAAGGTCCTAAGTCATATGACGGTATCCCCAACAAGGGTATCGAAATGAACCCCAACGCTACCATGAAGTCCGACTTCCGCACCGGAAACGCCGGCGACTTCATCGCTTCCGTCGGCTGGACCAACGGCTCGCCCTTTGACTGCTGGTGGTATAAGCAGAACGCTCAGATAAAGGGCGATCACCTCGAGCTCAGCATCGACCGCAAGTGGACAGACGATAAGAACCCCGACTGGAATCCTAAGTATTCCGGCGGCGAGTTCCGTACAAACAACTTCTACCACTACGGTTACTACGAGACCACCATGCAGGCTATCAAGAACGACGGCGTTGTTTCATCGTTCTTCACCTACACCGGCGAGTCCGACGGCAACCCTTGGGACGAGATAGACATCGAGATCCTCGGCAAGGACACCACCAAGGTACAGTTCAACTACTATACCAGCGGCGTGGGCAAGCACGAGTATATGTACGACCTCGGCTTCGACTCCTCCAAGGAATTCCACACCTATGGCTTCGACTGGCAGCCCGACCACATCACATGGTATGTTGACGGAAAGCCCGTTTACACCGCAAGGGACAACATTCCCAGAACCGCAGGCAAGATCATGATGAACGCTTGGCCCGGCTCTTCAGAAAAGGACCCCGGAATCAGAGACTGGCTCAAGGATTACAACGGAAATACTCCTCTTGTAGCACGTTACCTCTGGGTGACCTACAATAAACAATGATACCTTCTACTCCAATTTCTTCAGGCACAGTCGTTACAACCGGCTGTGCCTGAATAGATTCCCGGCACTTTTTCAAAAAAGCGCAACAAACTGATATAAAAATCAATAATGTACTATACAATCATAAGAAAATATGCTATAATATAAATGTTGAAGAACGATATGAACGTCAGCACATATTTACTATAATATATATTAATGAGGCACCGATCATTTCGTGTACCTTTCCCCGCCTCCGGCTGGGGAATATATACATTGATCACAGCATACAACTATCCATATTCAGCTGACTGAATAATAAAAGAAAGAGGTGCGTATTATGCTTAAAGATAAACATTTCTACAAAGGCGTCAATTTCGGCGGCTGGCTCTCACAATGCGATTACAGCGAAAAAAGGCTCAACGAATTCATCACCGAGGACGATTTCCGCAAAGCAGCTTCATGGGGCGTTGACCATGTACGCATACCCTTTGACTACAATATCCTTGAGGATAACAACGGAAACTACATCGAGGACGGCTTCCGCCGCTTGGAGAACGCTGTCCTGCTCAGCCGCAAATACGGTCTGAATACGGTGCTCGATCTCCACAAGACCGCAGGCTTCTCCTTCGATGATTACGGCGAGGACGAGCACGGCTTCTTTGAAAGTCACGCATATCAGGAGCGCTTCTGCTGCCTTTGGGAAAAGCTCGCTGAAAGATTCGGCAAGTATTCCGATACAGTAGCCTTTGAGCTGCTCAACGAGGTCACAGACCAGAGCTTCATAGACGTATGGAACAGAGTCGCTGATGAATGTATCGGCAGGATAAGAAAAATCGCTCCCGATACACTGATATTTGTGGGCAGCTACCACAATAACAGCGCTCAGGCTGTCAAGGACCTCGATCCTCCCCACGACAGCTTGATCGTCTACAATATGCACTGCTACGATCCACTGGATTTCACACATCAGGGCGCTTACTGGACAGATAAGATCGACCAGTCACGCCGCTTCCCCTATTCCGAGAGCGGCTGCTCGGCAGCTTATTTTGAAGAGCTCTTCGCTTCAGCCATAGAAAAGGCTGAAAAGTACGGCGTACCGCTCTACTGCGGCGAGTACGGCGTAATAGATCAGGTGCCTCCCACAGAGGCTATCCGCTGGTTCAGGGACATAAACTCCGTTTTCGAGAAGCACGGCATCGGCAGATGCGTCTGGAGCTACAAGGAAATGGACTTCGGCATCTCCGACCAGCGTTATGACAACGACCGTTCCGAACTCCTTAAATATATATGAGAATATCAGGCAATATCCCCGCTTTCCCGCGGGGATATTGCTTTTATACCAGTCCCCGGCGGCATTGTTTGTGAATATGCTGACATATATTTTTCAAAAACACTTGATTTAGAATCGAAAATGTAGTATTATATTATTATGTAAGGGCAGTCACGCAGCTGTCTTAATAACCGAAAGGAGTATTTATAATGATTTATTCGCACGAAGTTGAAACAATGTGCCCTATCGCACAGGGCGTTGCTCACGGCGCTGCTCCGATCCCGGAGGAAGCAAAATGGGTAAAAGCTAAGGAGATCGCTGACATCTCAGGATTTACACACGGTATCGGTTGGTGTGCTCCTGAACAGGGTACCTGCAAACTTACCCTCAATGTTAAGAACGGCGTTATCCAGGAAGCTCTCGTTGAGACTATCGGATGCTCCGGTATGACTCATTCTGCTGCTATGGCTGCTGAGATCCTCCCCGGAAGAACTATCCTCGAGGCTCTCAATACAGACCTTGTCTGTGACGCTATCAATACCGCTATGAGAGAGCTCTTCCTCCAGATCGTTTACGGACGTTCACAGTCTGCTTTCTCTGAGGACGGTCTCGTTATCGGCGCAGGTCTCGAAGACCTCGGTAAGGGCCTCCGCTCACAGATCGGTACAACTTACGGCACACTCGCTAAAGGTCCCCGCTATCTCGAACTCACAGACGGCTATATCACAGGTATCGCCCTCAATGAGGACAATGAGATCATCGGCTATAAGTTCATCAACTTCGGTAAGATGATGGACTTCATCAAGGCTGGCGACGACGCTAATACTGCCTTTGAAAAGGCTCAGGGACAGTACGGCAGAGTTGCTGACGCTGTTAAGATCGTTGATCCCAGAAAGGAATAAGGAGGACTTTTAAAATGGCTTTATTTGAATCATATGAAAGACGCGAGAAGCAGATTCTCGCCGTTATAAAAGAATACGGCATCAACTCCATCGAGGAGTGCGCCGACGTTTGTAAGGCTAAGGGACTCGACATCTACAAGCTCGTTGAGGGCATCCAGCCTATCTGCTTCGAGAACGCTAAGTGGGCTTACACAGTAGGCTGCGCTATCGCTATCAAGAAGGGCTGCACAAGAGCTGCTGACGCTGCTGCTGCTATCGGTGAGGGACTTCAGGCTTTCTGTATCCCCGGTTCCGTTGCTGACCAGCGTAAGGTAGGTCTCGGTCACGGCAACCTCGGCAAGATGCTCCTTGAGGAAGACACCGAGTGCTTCGCTTTCCTCGCAGGTCACGAGTCATTCGCTGCTGCTGAGGGCGCTATCGGTATCGCTGAGAAGGCTAACAAGGTTCGCCAGAAGCCCCTCCGCGTTATCCTCAACGGTCTCGGCAAGGACGCTGCTCAGATCATCGCCCGTATCAACGGCTTCACATACATCGAGACAGAAATGGACTATGCTACCGGAGAAGTAAAGGAAGTTTTCCGCAAGGCTTACTCCAACGGTCTCCGCGCTAAGGTAAACTGCTACGGCGCTAACGACGTTAGAGAGGGCGTTGCTATCATGTGGAAGGAGAACGTTGATGTTTCTATCACCGGTAACTCCACTAACCCCACTCGTTTCCAGCACCCCGTTGCAGGTACTTACAAGAAGGAGCGCACTGACGCTGGCAAGAAGTACTTCTCAGTTGCTTCCGGCGGCGGTACAGGACGTACTCTCCACCCCGATAATATGGCTGCTGGTCCTGCTTCCTACGGTATGACCGATACTATGGGCCGTATGCACTCTGACGCTCAGTTCGCAGGTTCTTCCTCTGTTCCTGCTCACGTTGAGATGATGGGACTCATCGGCATGGGCAATAACCCCATGGTCGGTGCAACAGTTGCTTGCGCAGTTGCTGTTGAAGAGGCTATGAAGTGAGTTTTTCACTAAGCTGAATAAATTTAAGGGACGACCGCTGGTCGTCCCTTTTTTATAGGAAAGAAAAAAGGGACTGTCGGAACAGTTCCTTTTTTCAGTATATTTAAGGAGAGGAATTACTTGTTCTGTCCGTAGTAGGCATTTGCGCCGTGCTTGCGGAAAAAGTGCTTGTCAAGGAGCTCCTGAGGCATATTCTTCACATCGGGACACATGGTCTTGGTTATCCATGCCATTGCCGCGAGTTCCTCCAGTACAACGGAATTGTGTACTGCCTCCATGCCGTCCTTGCCCCACACGAACGGTCCGTGATTTGCCACCAGCACCGCAGGTATGTTCTTATAATCGGGACAGCACTCCACGATGACCTTGCCGGTCTCCAGCTCGTACTCTCCGCCGATCTCCTCCTTGGTCATGCCCCGGGTACAGGGAATCTCCCCGTAGAAATAGTCCCCGTGAGTAGTGCCGAGAGGAGGTATGCCTGTCCTTGCCTGAGCGAAGGATGTAGCGTAACGGCTGTGGGTGTGGACGATTCCGCCTATGCCATCGAAATTGCGGTAAAGCTCCAGATGAGTGGGAGTATCGCTGGAGGGATTGAGCTTTCCGTCCACTTTTTTGCCGTCGAGAGTAAGAACGACTATATCATCAGCGGTCATGGTATCGTAGTCCACGCCGCTGGGCTTAATTGCCACAAGACCGGTCTCGCGGTCATATTCGCTGACGTTGCCCCATGTAAAGGTCACGAGCCCGTATTTTGGCAGGAGCAGATTTGCTTGCAGTACCCGCTCTTTAAGCTCCTTAACGTCCATAGATAACATCTCCGATCTTCAGGTCGCGCTCGAGTCCCTCTGTTGTAGTGGACTCATTTATAACAACGAGCTCGATACCCATGATACGGGCGAAATCGCGGACTGTCTCATCGGTTATATCATAGGAAAGCACAGTATGATGTGCTCCGCCGGCAATTATCCAGCATTCAAGTCCTTTGAGGAACGAGGGCTTGGGACACCACATGGTACGTGCCACAGGAAGATTCGGCATATCCTGGAACGGCTTCTTGCAGGTAACGTCCTGAGAGATAAGGCGGAGCCTGCCGCCGATGTCCACCAGTGACAGAGCCTTTGCGTCGCCAGCCTTGCCCTCGAAGACTATTCTCGCGGGAGCGTCCTTGCCGCCGATACCCAGAGGATGTACCTCTATGCGGGGACGTCCCTCAGCTATTGAGGGGCATACCTCCAGCATATGTGAACCCAGTATCAGCTCGTGCTTGTAGTCGTATGTGTAATCCTCCATGAAAGAGGTATTTCCGTCTGGATACATAGCCTTTACGATAGCGGTCATGCCGGCAGTTTTCCAGTCGCCCTCAGCACCGAAGCCGTAGCCCTTGTACATGAGGTGCTGGGAAGCAAGTCCGGGAAGCTGCTTCATACCGTAGAGGTCCTGGAATGTATTGGAGAAAGCCTTAGCACCCTCTGCAACGAGAATCTTCTCGATAGCTATCTCCTCTCTTGCCTGATAGCGGATAGCCTCGGTGTCAGCCTCATTGAAGTCATAGAGCTTCCTGTACTCTGCCATGAGCTCGTCTATCTGGGCATCGGTAACAGCATCCATTTCCTTTACGAGGTCGCCCACAGCCCATGTATTCACCTGCCAGCCGAGCTTTATCTGAGCCTCTACCTTGTCGCCCTCGGTAACGGCTACCTCTCGCATATTGTCGCCGAAACGTACTATCTTCAGGCTCTTGCTGAACATAGCTCCCACTGCTGCACGCTGCCACTCAGCTATCTTAGCCTGCACCTCGGGATCCTTCCAGTGACCGGCTACGACTGCTCTGGGCATACGCAGACGGGCTCCGATGAAGCCGTGCTCGCGGTCGCCGTGAGCGGACTGGTGGAGGTTCATGTAGTCCATGTCTATCTCCTCATTGGGGATAGTCTCATTGAACTGTGTGTGAAAATGGAGCCATGGCTTCTGAAGGAGAGTAAGTCCGTTTATCCACATCTTTGAAGGCGAGAATGTATGGCAGAATGTGATTATGCCGGCACAGTCATCGTCATAGTTAGCTTCTCTTATTATCTTTTCGATCTCGCCTTCAGTCTTGGCAGTGATCTTGTATTCAACAGGGAAAGGCAGCTTGAGACCGGCTACGATCACCTTTGAATTTGCTTCTACCTGCCTTAGCGTCTCTTCTCCGTATAAAAACTGAGAGCCTGTAATAAACCAGAATTTCATATAAAGACCGTCCTTTCCATATCAGATCGCCGCAGCCCGTTCTGCTGCAAGACCGCTCCGATAGAATTTCATATAATTATTGATACCGTCGATGTCGTCCTGCGACGGTGATACCGTACTGCCTTCCATGCCGGCGAATACACGTCCGCTGAGGAAGTCTCCCAGCGTTTCTCCGGCGGCTCTCTGAGCCATATAGGCTGCGAGGAGGGCTATTCCCCACGCTCCGCCTTCGCCTGCCGACTGCATGAGCGTTACGTCAACTCCCAGAGCCGCAGCAAGTATGCTCTGGCTGGGAACTGGAGTCTTGAACAGTCCGCCGTGAGCGTAGATACGGTCAAGAGTGACATTTTCCTGCTCGGTGAGAATGTCCATACCGATCTTAAGAGTGGCAACACAGGCATATACCTGACTTCTCATGAAGTTTTCGATAGACAGCTTTGAGGCCGGCTCTCTTATGAGCATGGGCTTTCCCTTCTGGAGCTCTGTTACCTGCTCGCCGGCGTAATAGTTGTAGGAAACTATGCCGCCGCAGTCCTTTTCACCCTTATCTGCCAGTGCATAAAGGGTATCGTAGAGTTTGCCCTTGGGCATACCGGCTCCTATCTTTTCGAGGAAGCCTCCCAGCATTGCCACCCAAGCGTCCAGATCGGTAGTGCAGTTATTGCAGTGTACCATTGCCACCGGATCGCCGTTGGGAGTCGTAACTATGTCTATCTCCCGGTGAACAGATTTCAGGCTGTTCTCCAGAACTATCATTGAGAATATGGATGTGCCTGCCGAGACATTTCCTGTCCTCGGAGCTATACTGTTCGTCGCCGCCATGCCGGTCTGGGCATCGCCCTCCGGCGGACAGAGAGGAACTCCGGCTTTGAAGGTGCCCGTGGGATCAAGGAGCCTTGCTCCCTCGTCCGTAAGAGTACCGGCGCACTCACCTACCGGGATTATCTCCGGCAGTATATCTGTCAGCTGCTTACCGAAAGCTGTGCCTGCGGTAAGCTGTGAGAATCTGCTTAGCATTTCGCCGTCATATGTGCATTTGGCGGGATCTATGGGGAAAATTCCCGAAGCGTCGCCAACTCCTATCACCTTTTTACCGGTGAGGAGAAAATGTACATATCCGGCAAGAGTAGTCATGAAGGCAATGCTGCCTACGTGTTCCTCTCCGCTGAGTATAGCCTGATAAAGGTGAGCTATGCTCCAGCGCTGAGGAATGTTGAAGCCGAAAACGTCCGTGAGCTTTGCGGCAGCCTCCTCGGTCATGGTGTTGCGCCATGTCCTGAAGGAAACGAGCTGTTCGCCGCTGCTGCCGAACACGAGATAGCCGTGCATCATAGCCGATATACCCATACCGCCGGTGCGTTCGAGCTTTACTCCGTATTCGCTCTCAACGTTTTTCATCAGGTCAGCAAAGCTTTCCTGAAGTCCTTTGCGGACAGCCTCAAGGGAGTAGGTCCACACCCCGTTATCCAGTTCGTTCTGCCAGTCGTGGACTCCGGATGCAAGAGGTGCATGGTCCCCGCCGATGAGAACGGCTTTTATGCGTGTTGAGCCTAACTCTATTCCAATGGCTGTTTTTCCGCTGATTATATCGTCTGCACGTTTCATTTTTTCACCTCTTTTGCTCCGCCCATTGCAGCCTCAGAATTGTTCATCTTCTTGCGGCGGGCGATTATTATGCTCTGTACCACAAGGAATATGCAAAGCATAGAGGCTATCGTGATACCTGTCCACCAGGGCTCATCAAGTCCAAGTGATGAAACTATCTGCTGGATAAGTGCCAGTGAGAGCACTCCGAAGAGAGTACCGATGATATTTCCTACGCCGCCGGTGAGCATGGTACCGCCGATGATAGACGAAGCTATGGCGTTCATCTCAGCACCGGTCGCGTGAGTCGGTGAACCGGAGCCGGCGTGCATGAAGTATACAAATCCTCCGATGCCGGCAAGCAGTCCGCACATCAGGTAGGCAAGGAAGGTTATCCTCTTTACGTTGATACCGAGCATGAGTGCGCTCTGGCGGTTTCCGCCTACTGCATAGAAGCTGCGACCGGTCTTGGTCCATTTCAGGAATACGAACAGTGCTGCTACCACAACAAGAGCTACGATAACTCCGATCTCGATATAGGCATCGATATAAACACCGTGCTTGTTCTCAGAGCCCATGAACGGGACGATTATCCTCTTTTCCTTGAGCTTTAGGAAGTCGCTGTTATAGACATTGAATGGGTTTGTGTGTACGATAGTTGTCATGCCGCGCGCGAAGAACATTCCCGCCAGCGACACTATAAACGGCTGTATATCGAGATATGCTACAAGGAAGCCCTGAACGAGGCCGAATGCAAGACCTATTCCCAGTGCCATAAGCATTGAGAGGAACAGGTTTCCGTTCTGTTTTTCCAGATACACCGCACAGCTCATGCTTACCAGAGCTGTAACACCGCCGACTGAAATATCGATTCCGCCGGTTATCATTACGAGTGTGAGTCCGCAGGAAAGTATTATCAGCGCTGCGTTGGCATTGAGTATGTTGAAGAAGGTCTGTGGCTTCAGAAAGCCTTTTTGAAGATACAATACTGCAAACAGATACATCAGCAGGAAAACTACTATGGTTATCGACATCAGCAGGTTGGTATCAGTCATCTTTCCGATACGGCGTCTTACTGTGCTTAACGGATTATTTGATCGTGACATAGTCTTTACCTCCGTTCCTGCCGGTCAGACGCGATTTTCCGCACTCTTCTGAGGGCGGAGCTTCTTTGCTGCGAGGCTTATCTTTTCTCTTACCACAGGTGCGCTGAATACAACAAGGGCAATAACTACTACTGCCTTGTAAGCCGGAAGAGCTGCCGCCTTTACTTCCATAGCGTAGAGCGTTGTAGTAAGGAACTGGATAACGTATGCACCGATAACCGAGCCTGCCATGCAGAACTTACCGCCGCTGAGAGCGTTTCCGCCGAGAGCTACGGCAAGAATAGCGTCCATTTCTATGTCCTTGGCGATTACGGAATAATTTATAGTAGAGAAGCGGCTTACCTTAATGAAGCCTGCAACTCCCACGCAAAAGCCGAGGATAACATAGGTCAGTATCTTGATAGCCGCGGGATTAAGTCCGTTGAGCTTAGCTGTCTTTTCGTTGATACCAACTGCCTGTGAGTACAGTCCGAGGTTGGTGAACTTCAGCAGCAGCCATGCCAGCACACAGCAGAGTGCAGCTATGAATATCGGTGTAGGAAGCGGTATTCCGGGGATAAATGTACCGAAATAGGAGAAGTGATCGTCCTTGAGGACAGGAAGCTCGCCGCCGTTTACCCATGAGGCGATATTTCTTCCTGCGGTGAAGAGTATCAGGGTTGCGACCATGGGCTGTATCTTGAACACAGCCACAAGCGCACCGTTAAAGGCTCCGCACGCCATAGCGGCTAAACAGCCGGCAAGGAATGCCACGATTATAGGAGCCTGTGCGGTCTGGTGGAGGTCAGAGCCGCAGAGCACTCGCATAACAACGCTTCCGCTGATAGCAATAGTAGCACCTACGCTGATGTCCTGTCCCTTTGAAGCAGCGGTAACGAGAGTCATGCCGATAGCAAGTATGGCAAGCTCTGAACCGTTGTCAAGAATGGATATAAGATTACCGGAGAATACCCGGTGACCGTCGGAATTCTTATTGAAAGCTATTTTGAAAAACGACGGATCCTTTATTAAATTGAATATCGCAAGGAACAGCAGAGCTGCTATCGGAATGAACAGCTGATGTCTGACTATTCTTGATAACAGCGAACTGTTTGGCGCTGTATTGGGCCTTGCCGTCATTCTCTTCCACCTCCTGCGATAGTATTCATAATGGTAGTCTGATTGAGCTCGTCGCCCTTGAGCTCGCCCACAAGCGCTCTGTCGCGCATTACGAGCATTCTTGAACAGGTACGGAGCATCTCGTCGGTCTCGGATGAGATAAAGGTTATGCTCATTCCCTCAGAGGCAAGCTTGAGCACCAGCTTCTGGATGTCTATCTTCGTACCGATGTCGATACCTCTTGTAGGCTCGTCGAGTATGAGGTACTTGGGATGAGTGAGCAGCCAGCGTCCGAGTATGACCTTCTGCTGGTTTCCTCCTGAAAGCGACTTTATTGGGGTATCCACAGAAGCGGTCTTGATGTCAAGAAGCTTTATGTATTCCTCCGCGAACTTTATCGCCTCTGACTTGGAGAAGGGCTTGAAGAAACCTTTCTTCACCTGAAGTGCGAGGATGATATTGTCTCTTACGGAAAGGTCGCCTACGATACCATCGCGTTTTCTGTCCTCTGGGAGGTAAGCGATGCCGTTCTTCATAGCGTCGATAGGCTTCTTTATGCTTACTTCCTTTCCGTCCATTTTCACCTTGCCGCTGGTAACAGCGTCGGCGCCGAATATAGCTCTTACGCACTCACTTCTGCCTGAACCGAGAAGTCCAGTAAAGCCGTTGACCTCGCCGCGGCGGATGTAGAAGTCGAAGGGCTTGATGCCCTCAGCGCTGCAAAGGTTCTTCGCCTCATAGACGGGAGTAGTTTCCTTTTCGCTGTAAACGGGAATATCGTTCTTGATGTCAGCCATATCGTCCAGCTCCTTACCGAGCATCTTTGATACCAGCTGTACGCGGGGAAGGTCCTCTATCTTGTACTCTCCCACGAGCTTTCCGTCCCGGAGGACCGTTATGCGGTCGCAGACCTCATATACCTGATCGAGGAAATGAGTAACGAAGATTATACCTACTCCGCGGGCTTTAAGCTGACGCATAAGTCCGAAGAGCTTTTCTATCTCGGATTCATCGAGGGACGATGTAGGCTCGTCGAGGATGAGCACGCTGCACTCCATATCGACGGCTCTTGCTATGGCTACCATCTGCTGTACTGCGATAGAACAGCTTGCAAGCTGCTGAGTGGGCTTGACCGCGATTCCAAGGGAATCCAGAAGCTCGCCAGCCTTGCGGTTCATGGTACGCCAGCTGACCATGCGTCCTTCGCCGCGTCCGATGAAGATATTCTCGGCTACGGAGAGATTGGGACAAAGTGAGATCTCCTGATATACCGTACTTATTCCGAGGCGCTGTGCCTCCTGCGGAGAGTGTATCTGCACTGCGCCGCTGTGACCTTTTAAATATATGCTGCCCTCATCCTTGATATTGACGCCTGTGAGCACCTTTATCAATGTGGATTTTCCGGCGCCGTTTTCTCCCATAAGAGCGTGTATCTCGCCCTCACGAAGCGTGAAATCGACGTTCTGAAGCGCCTTTACGCCGGGAAAGGATTTGTATATCCCGCGCATTTCGAGCAAAGTTTTTTCGTGCATTACGCTCCCTCCAAGTGAATTTGTTTCAAAATAAGTGCGGGGACATACAGCATTTCACATATGCCTCACCGCACTTATAAAGCTATTCTGTTTTATAGTGAGCGTTCACTATAAACTGTTATCTGACTGTCACGCAGCCTCATCAGATGCCGTAGTCGTTAACGTCCTGCTGAGTGATAGTAGAAGCATCGAAGCCCTTTTCCTGCATGATGATAGTCTTTTCCTTAAGTGTCTCACCCTTTTCGAGCTTGTCGATAACATCCTTGATGTAGGATGACTGGAAAGGATTGCACTGTCCGTCGTAGTTCCAGTTCTTGTTGAGGAGTTCCTCAAGAGCCCACTTGTTGCAGTCGAAGCCCATTACGATAACGTCCTTGCCAACGCCGTGGGAAATATTAGCCTTATCGAGAGCAGCAACTGCGCCCTGAGCCATATTGTCGTTCTCAGCGTAGATAACGTTGAACTTCTTGTTGGAGTCGATAACTGACTGAACGATCTGCTGAGCCTTTTCAGCGTTCCACTCAGCGGTCTGCTGTGTAACGATCTTCCAGCCAAGCTCTGAGGCGGTATCGTTCAGAGCGCCTGAACGTCCCTTCTGAGCGGCAGAGCCCATAACGCCCTGAATGTGGATGATATTGTATTCGCTGAGGTTCTGGCTCTTGAGCCATTCAACAGCCTGCTCGCCTTCCTTATCCATATCGGAAACGATAGAAGCCTCATAGAGAGAAGGATCAGCATCGATAGTACGGTCAAAGAGGATGACCTTTACGCCTGCGTCCTTAGCGTCCTTGAGAACTGAATCCCAGCCGGCTGTATCAGCAGCTGAGAGCAGCAGATAGTCCACTTCATCCTGAATGTACTTCTGAGCGTAACCGATCTGCTCTTCGTTCTTGAGGCTGTATGAGAACTGTGCATCGAAGCCGTTCTCCTTATTGAATGTAGACTTTAGGTCTCTGTCGTTAGCGGTACGGTAGCCGGACTCGTTGGGATCATTGTTGATGATGCCGACGCTTATGAGTTTGTCCTTGTCACTCTTCTTGCTTCCGCAGCCTGTGATCATTGTTGCACAGAGCACTGTGCTTGCTACCATTGCTAAGATCTTTTTTACTTTCATAATAACACTCCTTCATAATAACGAAAAATTAAATCGTTGTTCTCTTTAACTTGTACTTACATTATAAACAAATTGTACATACATTTATACCGAAAATATCACTGAAAATGTTTGATATTTTTCGGACCTTCATTTTTTTGAGGATAAATCTGCCTTATCCGTTCTGCGGACAGACATTGGCACTGTTCTGGAACTGCCTCGGCGTCTGCCCGGTATACTTCTTGAATATCTGGCTGAAATAGCGGTAATCCCGGAACCCCACATCGTATGCTACCTCATATATCCTCTTTGAAGTGCAGCAAAGGAGTTCCTTTGACCTTAGTATTCTTGCCAGCGTAAGATATTCGGACAAATTCTGTCCGAACTCTCTTTTGAACGTCGTACTGAGATAGGACGGGCTGAGTCCCACTGCATCGGCAACACATTTCAGATTAAGATCCTCGTTCATATAATTCTTGTCGATGTAGTCACGGGCGTTGTTCAGCACCGAGTTGCCGCTTTCTTTTGCAGCGGCTATCCTCCACAGGATGCACTGTTCCACGATCTCGTATAAAAACTCCAGTGTATCCTCAACGGTCATCAGCTTGGTGCCGACCTCGTCCACAGTTCCGAAACGTTCTATATATTTCTCATTAGTTATCCCAATATCCCTTGAAAAGCTTCGTGCAGCGACATATATGTCCATGCACACGTAAAGTCTCAGCATGAAAGACTGTAATTCTCTGAGACGCACCTCGTCAACAACAGAATCAAGTACCTGACGGCAGCTTTCAAGACTGCCGCTGTGCAGAAGTTCCTCTATCCTTTTTATGTCAAGTCTCTTGACGTCAAAATTCTCGTTTTCGGAGCAGACCTGCTTCATACCGTTATTCACCCCCTGTCATCCCTGAGGCAGGTTCACTTTTTAGCGTAGGCTTTAGCTGATGATTCCAAGTGCTTTACGGAATTCCTTATTATAAGATCAGGCGTGAAGAGTATGTCCTTTGAGTCTGTCGGATGAGTCTTTATCTGATCGAGGATAGCCTCGGCAGCCACCTCGCCCAGCTTCCTGTGAGGATGTCTTACCGTGGTGAGCGGCACATCACATATGGAAGCGTATTTTGAATCGTCTATTCCGACAATTGATACATCGTTGGGCACATTCACATTATGCTCGCGGCAGAACTGGAGGAGCTTTACCGCAAGATTATCGTTGTAGCATACTATGGCGGTAGACTTGCCGATAAGATCCAGTATTCTCTGCTCGAAATACTTGAACATCATATTCTTATCTGAAGTTGAATACCAGATAACGTTCTCCTCGGATTTCAGAGCGTTGTGAGCAAGGCAGCTCTTCATAAAGCCGCTGTAACGCTTGTGTCCCTGAATATCGTCCAGAGCGAAAATACCGGATATTTTTGTATGACCGCAGTCGAAAAGGTGATCGGTTATCACCTTTCCTGCTATCTCGTCATCCATAGCAACGCAGGGGTAATCCGTCCACGGATACTTTGCGTTGAAGAAGATTATCGGTATGTTATTGCGCTTGAGCTCCATGTAAAGCTCCATATTCGGGTTCGGGAGAGCGCTCTTTGAGGGCTCGATGATAAGTCCCTGAACGCCGTGGGACATCATAGCCTTGAGAGCCTGAGTCTCCTCCGACACCTGATTGTGAGTGATAGCCAGCTGCATAGCGTATCCGGCATCGTTGAGCACTCTTTCGATTCCGGTAACTATATGCGGGAAGATATAGTCGCTGAAATAGGTGGAGATAACGCCGATGCTCTTGGTGGGGCTGGGAGAGGCAGTAATGCCGCGGCTTACGAATGTGCCGCTTCCGCGCACTCTGCAAATAATGTTTTCGCTCTCAAGGCGCATGAGCGCCTGACGCACCGTCTGTCTGCTGACACCGTGGATCTCGCAGAGCTCCTTCTCGGTGAGGAAGCGGTCGTTCGGTTTGAGCTGTTCTGTTGAGATATACTCCTTTACCCACTCAACTATGGCAAGATATTTGTAATCCTCCATAAAAACCTCCTTTAAAATATTAGAATATCAGTTTTCTTATACGTACTTATTCTTATCATCCAATTGTATTTATCATAACATATTTTTTTGGAATTGTAAATACAACTTGATAAATTCGCAGTGCATTTTGTAGACTTTTTCAAAAACTCCGTTCGATTATTGTGCACTTCCAACAAATACACTGTCTATCAAATATTAAATTAGTCTGTAACGATACAACTTTTGTCTGAAAACAAAAACAGCCATAAAGAGGTGAAAGCCTCTTTATAGCTGTTGTCCTATGCTGTATCATGTCCACTCGGGAGTCTCGTTGCCTGAAAGCGCTGCGTAATATCTAAGTATAGAGGAAGCGTCCACGGCAGTTATCTTGCCGTCGTTGTTGACGTCCGCAGCCGCAAACTGTGAGGGAGTAAATGTCCCCTTGCCGTCGGCTGAAAGCTCGGCAAATTCAATGAGCACCGCAGAAGCGTCCACAGCGGTTATCTTGCCGTCGCCGTTCACATCGCCCTTTATGCGGTGGTCGGGGTAGACTATGTAAGTCGCGGTCTTGTAGACATCGCCGGACTTCACTCGCTCGGGAGCGTCCTTCATCTCAACGAAGGAATCCTCGGATTCGTTCTCGCCGATGACAAAATAATAATCATACACGGTGAATGTACCGGGATTCTCCACGCCGTCGGGCACCTCAATATCCAGCTTCAGCGGCACTGTGGGAGCGCTGCTTCCGCTGCCGGTAAAGGAAATGCTCAGCTGGTACTTTCTGAAGTCCTCCTCGGTATTGTCTCTGCCCTCAATATCGAAGCTGTATGTCAGCGAGCCGTCAAGGTCGCTGGAATAGTAGGCAATGCTGCCGCCCTCGGGAGAGGCAAAGGTCACATCCGCATGAGCCTTGGCTTCTGCCGGCATATGCACCAGCACCGTGCCGTTAACGTCATTTTTGTTGAAATCCTCAAGAACAGGCACTGCCTTTACAGCCTCACCCTCCTCAGCACTGGCACTGAATGCAGGCATAGCAGTCATCAGGGCAGCTGCTGCAATTGCTGCAAAACGGTTCATTTTCATTTCTCATCATCCTTCTGTTACGATATTTTCTGTTTTAAGCGTTTTGCCGCCGGAGCTGACTATCAGCGACAGTGAGGAGCCCTCCTCCGCAGCCTCCGCCGGTATGTACAGCGAGAAGCCGTTATCGCTTGTTTCGTCCTCACGTCCGAGGAGGCCGCACTCGAAGCAGTTGAAAGCCTCGTAAGCCTTACCGTTTACGGCAAGGTATATCTCAGCCTCCGCACCGCTGAAAAATTCATCCGGCAGCACGCCGTATATGTGTACGAGCTCACCGCTGCGCTCCCGTCTCACGCTCACCTGACCGGAATACTCCTCCGGTTCCAGTCCGCTTATATCAGCCTCCGGAGCGCTCATGACCGGAGCATATTTCTGGAGGTCGGCGAGATTTCTCTCCACTATCTCTATAATGAGCTCGTCGCAGTCCTTACCCTCTATGTAATAAGGAACGGTACGGGAAAACTCCGCCGAAGCGTAGCTCTCAGCCATATAGGGCAGCAGAGCCTCGCCGAAAGAATCCCGGTACATGAGCAGCGAGCCCTCACGGCCGCCACAGACCGTCTTTATGGTAACGTCGTCAAGTCCGCCGAAGCGTCCGCGGTACTTGTAGGTGAATCCATAGTCGTTGTAGACCTGAGTATCCTTTGCGCCCTCGGCAGGATAGAGCATGGCGGCAAGGTCGCCGAGGCGGTCATCCTTGGTGTACCACGAATCCCCGGCAGGACAGCTTTCCCTGCCCAGCATTTCCATGAGCTTTACGTGTCCGGCGTAAGCACCGAGGTTGTTCCAGTGGGTATCGGTCTTATGGTAAAGTGGGATACTGGAATCTGTTTCCAGCAGAGCCTTTTTCATATCAAGGAAAAATCCGCTTTCTGCGAGGCTCTCCGCAAGTCTCTCATAGTTTCCGGCATTGTCGCTCTCCACATAGTTGAAGGGCATATTCTCCGGATATATGGAGTTCTTATTGGGAGCCACAGTGAACACGAACTTTATCCCGTTTTCGTCGCAGTACCTTTTCACCAGCTCAAGGTTATGGCAGATATTGTTTATGCCGCGCTGGCTGAGGGTGTTTATGTTCAGGAAATCATCAGCAGTGGCACTGTAATACAGCCAGCCGTCCTTTCCCACGATGACATCCTCGTTCGCCGAGGTCTTAAACAGTGTAGACCTCAGTCTTGCGTCCGCGTTGACGAGCTGCTGGCGGAACGCCATATGATCCGAGAACCACTTGTCGAATTCCTTGAAAAAGTCAAAATTCAGCTTTCCGTCTTTATCCGTTATCTCCGGAGCGGAAGCCAGCTTGCGCTTTTCCTTGGAGGAATCGCTTTTACTGAAAGGCATGAGCACCGACGGCACAAGGCATATGCCAACGAACGCCGCCGCATAGAGCCTGTATAGAATATTCTTTTTATTCATCACGTCCGCCTCCCCTAAAACCTGAAATAGATGAACGGATTATAGGTCGCCGACGAGAGCGTGAATATGCACACAAGGAGCAGCACCAGCGATACGCCGTAAGCGCACGCTTCTCCGGCAGCCGCAGTCTTCGGGGAGCGCATACCGCTCCGGAGCTTCTGCACCACCGGCATGGAGAATACCACCGCCAGCACCAGCATAACAAGGTACATAGGCGTCAGCTGGCTCAGCAGCAGAGCTCTCTCGCCGCTTCCGCCTGCTCCCGGACTGAACATCTTTCCGATGAACCTGCAGGCTGTGGGAAGGTCGTCTGCACGGAAGAATACAAAGGCGATAGTGGTGACGAACACCGCGTATATATGCCTGAAAGGTCTGAACCACTTTCCGGTGTTTATGAGCTTGTAGGATTCCAGCATCATAAAGGCTCCGTTGAGGAGTCCCCAGACGATGAAATTCAGGCTTGCTCCGTGCCACAGACCGGTGCAGAAGAACACAGCCAGCTTGTTGAAGGCTGTCCTAACCCTGCCCTTGCGGTTGCCTCCCAGCGGTATATAGAGGTATTCCTTGAACCATGTGGAAACCGATATGTGCCACCTGCGCCAGAATTCCTGCATACTCTGGGATATATATGGATAGTTGAAGTTCTCCCTGAACTTAAAGCCGAACATAGCGCCAAGTCCGATAGCCATGTCGCTGTATCCGCTGAAATCGAAGTATATCTGGAAAAGATAGGAGATCGCTCCCAGCCACGCCAGCCCCATGGAAAGCTCTCCCGTGCCGAGACCGTATACCTTGTCTGCGGCGACTGCCATAGTATTGGCGATGAGGAGCTTCTTTGAAAGTCCGAATATGAACCTTCTTATGCCAAGAGCGGTTTGCTCCGGAGAGTGGGTGCGGTGGTCTATCTGGTGGGCGAAGTCATAATACTTAACGATAGGTCCAGCCACCAGCTGCGGGAAAAAGGTTATGTACAGCGCAAGCTTGTATATATTGCGCTGGACGTAGCCCCTGTCCTTGTAGGCATCGATGACATAGGACATCGCCTGGAATGTATAGAAGGATATTCCTATGGGAAGGGCTATCCTCGGCACGGCTACGCTTACAAAGGGCAGCCTGTTGAGCATTTCCGCTCCGAAGCCGGCATACTTGAATATGCCCAGCATGGTGAGATTAGCCGTCACAGCAAGTCCGAGAACAGGCTTTCTCGCCTTTGAGCTGCTGCCCATTACCAGACCGAAGCCGTAGTTCATCAGTATGGATATGAGCATGAGCACGACCGCCTTGGGTTCGCCGTATGTATAGAAGGCTATGCTGAACACCAGCAGGAGCACATTCTTGGCGGTCATGGTGGGTATAAGGCGGTAGGATATGTATACCGCCGTCAGAAATATGAAAAGGAATACCGGACTGCTGAATACCAAAGCTGTTCTCCTCTAACTATCAGAGATCGTAGTTTGCGGTAATATCTATGGAGGAAACTATGTCTCCGTCCATTGTAAAGTAGATGTCGTTGCTTCCGACAGTATAGCAGAGGTCGCTTCCGTAGCTCTCTGTGGGAGTTCCGTAAATAGCGGTTACCTCATCCTTTGTCATGCCTGCCTTTATGCCGTCGGCAGTAGAAACGTTCTTGCCGGTAAGCTCTGCCTCACAGATGTAGTGTACTCCGCCCTGTGAATAGCATGTGAGCTTTATGCCCTTGTAGGTGTAGACGTGTATCTTATCGCCCTCATCACCCACAGGGATGCACGCAGAGGCTGTGCCGTAGCTGTAAGAATCACCCAGTATAGCTGTTACCAGACTTACAGGCTGACGGAGATATGCTGTATCGAAAACGAATTCCTCCGGCATTGCGGGAGATGATGAAGCAGCCTCGGTCTCAGTGGGAATCTCGGGGAGAGTCATTTCCTCGGTAACTGTAACAGCCTCGGTAGTCAGAACCTCGGCAGTGGTGACTGCCTTTGTGGTAACGGCAGCCTCAGTGGTCACAGCAGGAGCCGAAGTCTCAACCGCAGCAGTTGTTGTTGCTCCTGAAGCGGTAGTTCCCACGTTTATTGTCACCGACGCATCGGATGTCTTATCCTTGCCACATGACACGACAGATACTGCACATATCAGTGCTAAAGCGGCAGTAGCTGCCATTTTTCTGTTTTTCATCTTTTCTTATTCCTCCGAATCTTTCTTGTCTGAATCTGTCTTTATATCGAAATCTGCGTAGATATATTCTCTGAACTTATATCCTATTCCGGTACGGGTGCTCGGTGTAGTGAGGTCCTTATCGGTAACTCCGGCAAAGCCGTTGCAGGTATCATAATTCTTCCATACGCCGTCAACCTTCACCTGATTCCAGTAGTGGTCGCTGGTACCGCGTCCGGAGCCGTAGACTATCCTGCTTTCCAGATTAGCCTCCTGGAAGAGAAGGTCGGTTATAGCTGCCAGATAATAGCAGACCACGTTTTTGTGCTCAAGAGAATACTTTGCGAAATAGGTCCAGCCTATCTCCTTGATCTCAGCCAGATGACGAGTCTCCTCGATAGCACTGTACTTGTTGTGCTTGATGACGTAATTATATATAGCGGTGGGAGTAGCGCCTATCTCCGCGATTATCTTGTCGGCAGCCTTCTGGACCTCGCTGAGCTCCTTTGCAACACCGTCCGCACCGAAGCGATAGCCCTCATAGGTCTTGTTAGTCTCCATTTTGCCGGTGGTGGTATTGAAGTAATACTTGTTTTCGCCGATAGTCTGGAGACCTGTCTGCATAACGCCCTTGTCGCTGAAGAGGTATTTGCCGTCCTCCAGTTCAACGAAGCCTGTCTGCACCACGCCGTCGTCGTCGATGAAGTATTTGTCGCCCTTTATGAGCAGGCGGCCGGTGAGCATAGTGCCCTCCTCGTCGAAGTAGTGGAGCTTTCCGTCTATCTCCTGCCAGCCGGTGAGCATTTCGCCGTCCTCGCCGAAATAGTTCATAACGTCGCCACACTTGTACAGACCGCCCTTGGGCTGACCGTCGTCGCCGAAGTAGTAATACTTATCGCCTATCTTGCCCTTGCAGTTCCTGCACATAGCGCCGTCCTCGCCGAAGAGGTATCTAACGCCGTCTATCTCCTGCCAGCCGGTGAGCATTTTGCCGTCCTCGCCAAAGATGTACTTATCCTCGCCGATAGTCTGGAGACCGGTGCAGATAACGCCGTCCTCGCCGATGTAGTATTTATCCTCCTGATACTTCTGGCGGCCGGTGAGCATAACACCCTCAGAGCTGAAAAGGTAATTCTTTCCGTCGATAGTGGTCACGCCTACAGCCATAGAGGCGTCCTCGGGAGAGAAGTAATACTTCTTTCCGTCGAACTCCTGCCAGCCGGTCTGGATAACGCCCTCATCGTCGGCGTAGTATTTCTTTCCGCCAGCGATGAATTTGCCTCTGTATCTTCCGTGCTCGAGGTCGGCGTAATACAGCTTGCCGTCCGCCCTGAATATGCCGGTGAGCATAGTGCCGTCCTCCGGCGAATAATAGTAGTTTTTTCCGTCAACGTTCTGCCAGCCGGTAAGGAGGGCTAAATCCTCGCCGAAAACGTAAGGTACGCCGTTCATATCAACTATGCCGGAAGCCAGAGAACCGTCCTCCTGCACATAGTACACCTTGCCGTCCTCCTTGACAGCGCCCTCCTCCTTGCAGAGACTTCCGTCGCTGCTGAGGAAGAAGCCCTTGCTTCCGTCGGTGACTACGCCTGTTTCCTTGCCGTTTTCCTCTGAGATATAGTATTTTGTGCCGTTGTAATCCAGCCAGCCGTAAACAGCCTCGCCGCTCACCTTATCGAAGTAATATCTTTTGCCTTCGATAGTGCGCCAGCCTGTCCTGAGCACGCCGTTAGAGCCGAAAAGGAATCTCTGTCCCTGTATCTCGTGAACTCCGGTGAGCATAACATCGCCCTTGCCGTAGCAGAATATCTGACCGTTCCTGTCGGTTATCCATGTATAGCTGTCAGCATCCTCCAATACAGTAGGATACTCCGGAGCTGCTGCGGCGTTAGCTGCCGCAGGTACGGCTGCAAAAGCCGTTATAGCGGCGGCTGCCATGCTGACGAAAAATATCTTTCTCTTTTTCATTTCATGCTCCTTTCTGATTTTACAGATATATGTATGATAGTATGATCGAAAGCTTACACCTATCCTGATGCGGACTATAAACATTTTGTCCCAACGCAGCTGAAATAAAACTGTATATAAAAACATTCGTGCATGGGTAAAGGAATCAGACACGTCTGAAAACACCCATGCACTATATATTATATCAAATATTCTCTTTAACTGCAACCGTTTTTTTTATTTTTTGCAGTTTTTTTGCTGGAAATTCACGTCATATTCATATTTGCCGCTTATTCCGGCATTGCATCGGCAGGTGTGAAGTATTCCATAACGCCCTGCACTCCGTTGCAGCCTTTTTCCCATGCTATCGCCATTATGTTTTTATTGGTGAAGTACACCGTACCCTTGTCCCGCTGCGTATCGCTGAGAGTACCGTCTGCGTTGTAGGCTGCATATTCTATCTTGCCTGCATTCTGGTCGTAGGTGTAGTGGAAGTCATAACCCCAGCAGGTGGTGCTGTCGTAGTAGGAGCCCTTGCCGTCTGCTCCGAACCGGTAATAAGCATGAGCAGTTCTGGTGGAGGTCCAGTAGCCGGTTACAGGCTTCAGCACGGTAAGGTAAACATCCGGAACGCCGGGATCAGGCTCGGTCTTCTCTTCCGGCACATTATCATTGAAATCTCTGAGCTTTACTCCGAAATTATTGACAAGCGCACCCTTGTCTACCTCTATAAGTATGTGCCATTCAGCCATATCAGCCGTGCCGACCTCCGGTGAATACCGCTCGATCACCACGAGGTCTCCGCCTTCCACAGAGGCGACCTTATGAGTAACGCTTCCGCTGCTCTCCTCAAGCAATACCATTGCCAGATCGTGGGTGCTGAACCATTCGCTGTCGTACTTCTTCGCCGTTTTCACAAATGTGACATCAGCCCAGCTGTTGTCGAGATCATATTTTCCCTTATTCTGCGCGATATAGCTGTTAAGTGCGGAAATGTCGCGGATAAGGACGGTCTTGGGGTAGGATACCTCGTCATTATAGCCGTTTGTGCGGATATAGTATATGCTGTTGGGACCGTATTCCTTCGTGGTGGTGATCGGCTCTGTCACCTTTATGGCGGTAGTTGTCACTGTTTTTGCGGTAGTTGTAACTGTCGTTTTTCCTCCCTTAGAAGCAGGCTCGGTCACAGCGGCACCGGTAGTGGACTCAGTAGGCTCCTCCGGCTCGTAGTCCAGGACCTCACTGAGCTTTACGCCGAAATCATCGTCAAGCACGGATTTATCGACCTCTATGAGAATATGCCATTCAGCCATATCATCTGTGCACGAATACGGTATATGCCGCTCAGCCGATACGCAGTTATTTTCCACTGAAGTGACCTTGTGTGTTATGCTTCCGCTGCACTCCTCAAGAAGCACCATTGCCAGATCGTGAGCGTCGAACCAATCGCTGTCGTACTTTTTCACTGCTTCCACAAAGGGAATACCGTCCCAGCCATTGTCAAGGTTATATTTGTCCCTGTTCTGCGCGATATAGCTTTCAAGCTCTGCCGTATCGCGGATAAGGACGGTCTTGGGGTATTTTTCTCCATCGTGCCAGCCGTTTGTGCGAATATACTGCACATAATTGAAGCACCGCTCTGAAACGGGGCTCATCGTCGGCTCAACGGCACCTGAACCGGTAGTCTGCTCAGCTGCATTTCCCTGCTCTCCGGAGGAATTAGTCGCGCTTTCCCTGCCGCTTGTATTCGTAGACTCAACACCCTCATGCACTACCTTGGAGTCGTCCCCAAGGCGTCTGCTTATGGCGAAGGCTCCGCCGATTCCACCCAGCACCAGCAGTACAGCCGCCGCAGCTGTGGCAATGGTCCTCGCTATGGGACGGCGGTAAGGCTCTGTACCGGATACCACGTCGCCTATCTCCTCGCCGGTATCCTTTTTCAGACAGCGCTCAAGTATGCGCTGCTTTGCCTTTTCGTCAGGCATAGGCGAATTATTCGTCATTTTCTCAACAGTATCCTCATCGAGCTCTGTGAACTCATCAAATATGTCCTTTTTCATGATCATCATCCTTTCAGTATCTCACGGATGCGCTCCCTCGCCCTGAGACTGCGCTTCTGTACAGCATCAGCGCTCATGGAGAGCTTTTCGGCGATGTCGCGTACCTTCATGTTGTAAAAATACTGCCATATAATTATGTCGGAGTCAGGCTTACCCAATGAGGTCACCGCTTCCCAGAGCCGCTTTTTCATTATGCGGCTCTCAGCCTCGGCAGCGGTATCGTCCCCGGAGCGCGTCTGCGCCAGAGTCTCCTCGTCGGCATCGGCTGTGAACCTCTTCCGGTAGCTCAGCCGCCGGAAAGCGTCTATCGCCCTGCGTGTGGCAATGCTCCGCACAAATGCGCCTATCTCACCGTTCTCGGGAGAGTACCTCGGCAGACTGGAATAAAGCTCAACGAAAACATCGCTGACGCAGTCCTCCACGTCCTCCCGTGTACCGCACCTGTTAAGCCGGTTCATAACAATAGTGTAAACAAGACCTCCAAAGCTGTCGATAAGAGCTCTATATACAGCCTCCGGCGTTTTGCCGGAAAGCTGCTCCCAGTTTAATTCTGCCATCTAAGTCACCTCCGGATGTGCTTGATAGTTTTGCCCTTTCACTATATACTATCGCCCGGCTGAGCAAAAAAGGACATATTATTTCTGATCCGCTTTTTCCGCGGTTTATCCGCTCTTCTCATCTTTCATTCTTTTATTATACCATTTTACGGCATTATTGCAAATATAATTATTCAATGTACGAACACCAAAAACTGATTGACTTTTTTGCCGGAAAAGAGTATAATTATTGTTATACTTATTTATAAGGGGATGGTCTTTATAATTCCGTTCAACGTACCGCCTTTCACCGGCGACGAAATAGACTACATCAAGGAATCCGTCGTTTCCCACAAGATCTCAGGCGATGGCAAATTCACCCATTTATGCACAAAATGGCTGGAGGAGCGCTTCGGTGCAAAGAAGCTGCTGCTCACCACCAGCTGTACCAGCGCACTGGATATGTCCGCTATACTCAGCGGCTTCAAGCCCGGTGACGAGGTAATACTCCCCAGCTTTACCTTTTCCAGTACAGCCACCTCCATGATACTGGGAGGCGCTTCGCTGGTATTTTCGGATATACGTCCCGACACCATGAATCTGGACGAGAAGAAAATAGAGTCGGCTATCACGAAGCATACCCGTGCTATCGTCGCAGTCCACTATGCGGGAGTCTCCTGCGAAATGGACACTATCCTTGATATTGCCAGAAGATATAACCTCCTTGTCATCGAGGATGCCGCTCAGGGCGTAATGAGCAGCTACAAGGGACGTCCTCTTGGTACTATCGGCGATTTCGGCTGCTATTCCTTCCACGAGACCAAGAACTACTCTATGGGAGAGGGCGGAGCTATCCTTGTGAACAACGAAGCCTACATGGAGCGTGCCGAGATACTCCGCGAAAAGGGCACCAACCGCTCGAAGTTCTTCAGAGGCGAGGTGGACAAGTATACTTGGGTTGACATCGGAGACAGCTACCTTGCCAGCGACATCAACGCTGCCTACCTCTACGCCCAGCTCATGCACGCCGACGAGATATACAACGACCGCATGAAGACCTATGATACCTATTATGAGGCGCTCAAGCCCATTGCTGACAAGGGCGAGATCGAGCTCCAGTACATACCTCCGGAGTGCGTCCACAATGCCCATATGTTCTACCTGAAACTCCGTGACTTGGACGAGAGAACACGCTTCATAGACTACATGAAAAAGAACGGCATATGCGCTGTGTTCCATTACGTGCCGCTCCATTCCGCACCTGCCGGAAGAAAGTACGGCAGATTTAACGGCATAGACGAATATACCACCCGCGAGAGCGACAGGCTCGTGAGACTGCCAATGTATTACGGTATTTCTGACAGTGACCGCCATAAAGTCGCAGAAACGGCTCTCAGCTTCTTCACTAAGTAACTGCGGTGGCTCTCTATGAAGAAGACCGGACTGTTCGTATTTATAATGCTCCAGCTGATGATAGCTGTATATTCATTCAGCGGAGTATTCATAAAAATGGCTTCACGCTGCCGTTTTATGAGCATTAAGTTCTGCCTGTTCTATGCTCTTGCCATAGGAATGCTGTTCGTGTACGCCATAGGCTGGCAGCAGGTGATAAAAAAGGTGGAGCTCACCTCCGCCTATTCCGCTAAGGCAGCCGCCGTAATATGGGGACTTATCTGGGGCATGACCATTTTTCACGAGAAGCTCACCTTCCTGAAGGTTCTCGGAGTAATGCTCGTATTCTCCGGTCTCATTGTCTATTTCAGCGGAGACAGGGAGGAGGACTCATGAAGGGCTGGCAGATACTCGTGGGCACCTTTATCAGCTCTGTATCTCAGGTCATGCTGAAAAAGTCTGCCGGAAAGAACTACGGCTCGCGGATGAAGGAATATCTCAATCCGCTGGTCATAACAGCTTATATACTGTTTTTTGCCGCAACTCTCCTGTCTGTGCTCGCCTATCGCAGCATAGGTCTTTCCACAGGCGCCATACTTGAGACGTCCGGCTACATCTATATAACCATATTCGGTCTCATATTCTTCCGGGAAAAGCTCACCCCGAGAAAGCTCGCGGCGCTGGGACTCATAATATCCGGAACCGTAATATTCACGCTTGGTTAAGGAGATAATATGAAATTCGTAAAACAAAGAAGAGAGCATTTCATTGCTCCGCTGGTGGTAATGGCGATACTCTGCGTCATATTCATCATAAAGGGAGTATACCCCTTTGGCAGCCGTACAGTTGCCTACTACGATATGCCTTTTCAGTATGTGCCGCTTTTTACTCACGCCCATGATTTCCTGCATGGAAAGGCATCGCTGTTCTACAACTGGTACAACGGAGCTTCCTGCAATTTCTACTGCAACTATATCACATACGGAATCAATCCATTCAATCTGATATTCCTGTTCACCTCACGTGATAATATTATTCAGGCAATGAGCATACTGCTTACGATAAAGCTTATGCTGTGTTCAGAAACGATGTCTGTATATCTGAGGCGTACCTACTCCATGAAAGCGCTGCCGAATATCGCTCTGTCAGTGGCATATGCGTTCAGCGGATATGTTTATATAAACTATATGAACATATTCTTCTTAGACATTGTGATACTGTTCCCGCTGTTCATGATGGCGCTGAAATGCATGATAGATAAGGGAATATGCAAGTGGTATCTCCTTATGGCAGCTATATTGCTGTCTCTGAACTGGTACCTTGCGGCAATGGTGCTGATATTTACTGTACTTTATGTATTCGGTCATATGGTGTGCTTCAGGAGGAAGAAGGAAAGCGACCGCGTACTTGCTGCAAATCTCGGTATATATACAGTGCTTGCACTGCTTATCTCAATTGCGGTATTCTTCGCAAATATCTTTAAGACGCTGAATTCTGCAAGAACTGATTATAATGATAATTCTTACCTTGAAATTATACAAAAAAGAACAGGTGAATTCGATATTCAGAAGCACTTCATGCTTTTCGGAGCTGAATTCGGTATCGCCGCTATCCTGCTCATGGTCATCCGCACTATCAAGGACAAAAAAAAGCTTTCTCCGCAGCTGAAGCTTTATCTCTATCTGATCCCTGTATTTGCAGTTCCGATCATCTGTGAGGCTTCAAATCTCATATGGCACTTCGGTTCCTATGCACATTTCCCTTATCGTTTCGGATTTATACTGAGCTTCACTTTGCTGGATGTGATCGGTTACTATCTTCACACATATCCGAAGCAGGCTCCTGTTTTTGAGATCAAGAGACCAAAATTAAAGCGCTTTTCGGCAAGCGGCATCTATATTCTCAGTGCAATACCGACGATAGTCCTTGTGCTGACGGTCATATTTGTCAGGGAACACGGAATCGCAGATCTTGAGAGCTTTATGCTCTATCATTTCTATCTGGCTTCTGCAATACTCGTAGGAGCTCTTGCTCTGGGCTTCCTCAACAAAAAGGTGCTTGGCGGATTTATGCTTGCATTTGTGGTATTACAGTCCGGAATCAGCGGATACGGCTTCATTGCTCCGGATGAATGCTCAAATGTTGACGGTGCAGTAGAAATAGGCAAGATAGAGCATATTGACGACAATCTTTCGCGTGTCAAGCAGCTTGCACCGTTTCAGATCCCGAATTATTCCATGACAGCGGGCATACCAGCCCTCTGCGACTGGACCTTGGATATATCCACTGATTATTTCAAGGAGCTCCCCAGACTCGGCTATTCCCGCAGATATACCATGGCGTGTGACAACGGCGGCACCGCTTTTTCCGATGCTCTCCTGAATATAAAGCAGGTAATAAGCGATAAGAACTTAGATGAAGAGCTTTACGACAGGACAGGCGATGTAGCTGACTGCATAAGTGCAGACTGCAAGTATACAGTGCCATTCGGCATACTTGTTAGCAGGGAGTTCGTGGAGCTGAAGCAAGAAGAGGATGAAACGCCCTTTGAATACCAGAACCGTATCTATCAGGCACTTACCGGCGACGATGAGCCGCTGATAAAGATAGTCAATTACGGCTCAATAACCAATGCAGAGGATATTGAGATAATAAAGAATCTTCTGTTCCCGTATAAGCATAAAGGTTCACTGGATATAGATGAGAAATCAACGGTTTACATCTATGCGGCAGGCACGCAGCCGGAATTTCTCATAAATATCAACGGCAAAGCCGCCCCGATGGCACCAGCCAATCGTCTCAACTTCAACGCATATCCTATATCAGATTCTAACAACATAGTGTCTCTGGGCACCTATGAAAATACTACCTTGCAGCTGGATTTCGAGTCCAGCACCAGCGACGCTTCCATACTGGACATCGGTCTTATGGACCACGAAAAGCTGGAAAATTTCTGCCGTATGTTCAGCAGCAATGCAGCTCACGATGTTTCGGCGAAGGGCTCGAAGCTCTCCATGAAGGTTTCCGATCCCGAAAACAGCTACATCTTCCTGCCTATCGAATACGACAAGGAATGGAAGGTCAAGATCAACGGCAAAAAGGCTGAGACCATTCCCGTGCTGGAAGGAGCTTTCATGGCGATAAAGCTGGGCAGCGAGGACGCTGAGATCAGCATGAAGTTCGTACCGGTGAAGTTCTATACCGGACTTCTCATAGGCGCGGTAGGTCTGTTCATGCTGGCGGTCATCACGGTGATGAAGCGCAAAAAGCACGATCTGGCAAGAATGAAGTTCTTCAATACAACTGCGCTGATATGCTTTGATATTGCGGCTATCGCAGTCATAGCGATAATCTACGTAATACCTGTGGTCGGCAATATAGAATCATTCTTCATTTTATGATAACGGAAAAGGGACTTCCCGGTGTGGGAAGTCCCTTTCTTTATTAGCTGCCAGAGTTATTCTTCAAACTGTGTATTTCCTTACGTCCAGCAGCCTAACGGAATTCAGCACGCATATCATCGCCGTGCCGGAATCCGCAAATACAGCCAGCCACATATTCGGATGTCCCATGAGTCCCAGCACTAGCACCGCAGCCTTTACTCCCAGCGCAAAGACTATATTGCCAAGGGAGATCCTCCGTGCCTTGTCCGCAATCTTCTTTGCCACCACCACCGACTCCGGCTCAGGATTCATGAATATCACATCGGCAGCCTCCATTGCAAGGTCAGAGCCGTTCTGCATAGCGCCTCCCACGTCAGCTCCGGCGAGCACAGGACCGTCGTTTATGCCGTCGCCGATGAACATAACCTTGCCGGCTTCTTCCCGTATGCGGCTGAGCTCCGAGAGCTTTTCGCCGGGGAGCAGACCTCCCCTGACGTTATCTATGCCGAGCTCCCTGCCGGCAGCGTCAGCATTCTCCGCCTTGTCTCCGGTGAGCATACAAACCTCCAGCCCCATTTTCTTCAGACCGGACACTGCCGATGCCGAGGTGCGCTTTACGGTATCGGACACTACTATCATTCCCTCGGCTCTGCCGTCCACGGCAACATAGACCACGCTTCCGGCAGCCTCCTCCATATCCGGGGGCAGAGCTATGCCGTTCTCAGCCATGAGCCGCAGATTTCCGCATATTATCCTCCTGCCCTCAGCCTCAGAGACGACTCCTCTGCCGGCAAGCTCCGAGGCTTTTTCCGGCTCGGCAAGCTTTATGCCGCTCTCACGGCAGTGCTCTACTATGCTCTGAGCCACAGGATGAGTGGACACCTGCTCACAGCCTCCGCACAGTCTGATGAGTTCCTCAGCGGTCATTCCGCCGAAGCTCACTGTGTCAGTAACGGTGAAGCTGCCGTTTGTGAGAGTACCTGTCTTGTCAAAGGCAACTGCTCCTACCTTGCCCAGAGCCTCCACTGCATTTCCGCCCTTGAACAGTATGCCCAGCTTTGATGCTGCACCGATAGCCGAAAAATACGCCAGCGGCACACTCAGCACCAGAGCGCAGGGACAGCTTATTACAAGAAATGTGAGGGCGGAGTGGACCCACCTGCTCCACTCCCCTGTGATAAGGGAAGGTATCACCGCAGTCAGTACAGCCGCAGCTATGACTATGGGGGTATATATCTTCGCAAAACGTGTTATGAAGCGGTCCACCTTCGGCTTTGCGGAGGAGGCTTCCTCCACAGCCGCAGCTATCTTCGCTATCATGGAATCATCCGCAGCCGAGGTCGTTCTCATAGTGAAGGTATCCGCAAGATTAATACAGCCGGACATTACCGGATCCCCTGCACGAACCGTAAGGGGCACAGGCTCGCCGTTTACAGCGGAGGTATCTATACGTGACTCTCCGCTTTCCACGATACCGTCAGCAGCAATACGCTCGCCGTTCTTTATGCGGAGAATGTCCCCCACCGCTATCTCCTCAGAGCTGACGCGGCGGAATTCGCCGTCCCGTAGCACATCTGCTTCCTCCACCTTCAGCTCAGCGGCTGCCGTGATAGCCTTCCGGCTGCGGGAAACGGCGAAATCCTCGAAGAGCTCGCCGATACTGAAAAACAGCACGACTCCCACAGCCTCGGCGTACTCGCCGATAGCAAAGGCTCCGACAGTAGCCACGGTCATAAGTGTATTCTCGTCAAAGAAGTTGCCCTTTGCAACATTCTTCAATGCTGAGAGGATTATGCCGTGTCCCAGTATCAGGTAGGCGGCGATATACAGCACCAGAGCCGGAATTCCGGCATGGGCAAGGTGCTCCGTGAGCAGAGCCGCTGCGAAAACGGCGGTTCCCACAGCGACGGATATTATCTCGCCTGAAACGGAGTGCTCCTCCTCGTGGGAATGCCCGTGCTCATGCTCATGGTCATGGTCGTGGTCGTGCTCATGCTCGTGACCGCATTCACAGCCATCCTCATGGCAGTGGTGATGCTCGGCATGGCGGTGATGATGACCTCCGCTGTGGACTATCTCCACGTCAGGCTCAATGGCACGGGCGGTACGGTTCATAAGCTCCAGAATGTCCTCACTGAGCTCGCCGGTGACCTTTAGCTTCTTCATGGGGAAATTCAGTACCGCCGATTCCACGCCCTCCAGCCTGCCGATAGCCTCCTCTATTTTAGCGCCGCAATGAGCGCAGTCCAGATTATTGATAATGAAAGTTTTCTCCATAAAATCACTCTCCAAACATATGAACACTTGTTCATATGTTTATTGTATCACACATCCCCACACTTGTCAATAGGTTTCACGCATATATTGAAAAATTTCCTCTGTCATATTATAATATGATAGATACAAAGACAGCTTTGTTAACCATGGTTAACAAGCAGACGATGCTGCACAAAAAATATTTTTGCTTTGCGGTTTGATAGATTCCGCGTAAAACAGGAATATTCTATATGTTATTAGCTAGTGATAACAGCTTTCTCAAAAAACTTTTCTGTTTTTTCGTCTTTTTTGCCTCTGAAAATCATTTATATATGAAAGCTTTCAATATATCCTTCCGGACGAGCTCCGGAAAACGCCGGTCTCAGGCACAACAGAGCCGGAAAAAATCTATTCCATAGGAGGTGACGGTGTATCTTAGTCACGATATTATCCAATGACGCAGACTGCAAAGCTCCGTACGGCGAATATGTTGACCGGCTGATCGCAAAATGCGGCGAGTCAAAGGACAGCCTCTGTGAACTGTACAAATTATTCAAGAACAGCGTTTTTGCCGTCGCTTTCAGCATAACTGCAGACCATCATCTCGCCGAGGACTGCGTTATGGAGACCTTTGTAAGACTTTCTAAGCTAAGGAAATATTCAGCGCGGGGCAGCGGCAGAGGCTATATCCTCGCCATTGCCCGCAACGTCGCACTGGAGATCCGCCGCCGTTACAGAAAGGACATACAGGATTTCTTTATACAGTGCTACGGCGACGCAGAACAGACAGTTGAAGACAGTATCTTCATCAACGACCTCCTGAAGGGACTCAGCGACAAGCAGCGGCAGATAGTCGTCATGAAATGCTACGCAGAGCTTTCCTTCAAGGAGATCGCCAAGATCATGAAAAGTCCCGAATCGACAGTAAAATCAAGGTACAAAAAAGCGATCGCTATCTTACAGGAAAAGGCAGGTGTTGAAGATGAAAAACAATGATAATAGCGGAAATCAGGATTTTGAAGAATTACTGAAAAGCAAAATGGACTCTCTTTCTTCGTCCGTTGACTGCTTCGACAAGATCTCCGCAAGAGCTTTTCCTGAAAAAAACGCGGATTTTTCCGACAGCGAGTACACCGTAAGCGACCTTGAAAATGTTTCGGGCAAACGCAGCATAGCTCCAGCTTTCAGATGGGGCGCAACTGCGGCAGCAATACTCATTCTGGCAGGCATACTGCCGAAAACAGCCCTCGTCAACCTCACCAAGGAGAAAGGACCTGCCAGCTATCACAAGGACTACGACGGGATAGTTGCCGATATTCTTGAGGAAACAGCTGATCTATCCGATTATGTTTACTACGATATGGAACTGAACAGCTATATCCAGAACGACATCTACATCTCCCCCCTTTTCAGCTGTCCCTTTGCTCCGCAGAAAGACTCAGACATCCGTGTGAGACTATTTGTAAAGACCTGCAAGGACTTCGCTACCAATCAGGTGTTCGCAGTGGAGTACCGCGATACCTACTCTGTGGAAAACTTCATAGCAGTCGCCGATTCGGGAGTCCGCCTGAACTACGATGAAATATCGGAGGCAGAGCCTTTCATATTCGGCACCGATGACGACCTCTGTGCCGCCGCCGCAGAAATTAACCTTTACAACAAATACAGCAGTCTCTATGACAAGAACGGTGATAAAGTATCGGCTGTAAGCTACGAGACACGCTCACTCTATAAGGACGAAAACGGCATTACTCCCATTACAAGCTACCTGTTCTGCTGCGAAAGTGCCGGTCACCAGATAAGCTATGATGTGACCTCACTTTGCAGGCTGGATAACGGCGGCGGCACTGCTGAAACCAAGACCTTTGAGACAACTGCCGGTCAGGACAGCTGGGCAGCTTCACTCTATTCCGACAATACCAGCGCACGTCCCAGAGAAGAAGCTCCTTCGCTTCACAGAGAAGAGTTCTTCCGGGAACATCCGGCAGAGTTCTTCTATTCCGATATCTGCTATTATAAGAAGGAACTGTCCGGCAGCAAACTTACTTCCAACAGCATAAACCGTCAGAATATCATTGAATTGATATACGGCAAATACACCGGTCCCAGCTATAATTATAATGTCTTAGCCAGCGTAAGGAACTACTCTGCTTTTTCAACAAATGTACAGATATTTGTTTCTGCGGATATAAAGGAAGCTATCAGCATAGGAACTATCGGCAGCCAAAAGTCTGATTATCTGGCTATTAAACAGCTGACCACTGATACTCAGTATTCGCTGAGCTCATACAGCCTGAAGTCTCCTCCGCTGTACGCAAGTCTCATAAGTCTGGCTTCATCTATCCGCGAGCTTGAACGCAGTATTGCCCACGACGATCTCGAAGAAGAGGCAAAGCTCCAGCTCCAGCAGGAGCTCGACAGGCTTTACAGCAAAAAAGAATTTCTCGATACGCTTGATAAAAGCTAACGGTGACTCGCACATACCAAGGAAAAACAGCTCAACAAAAGAAAGTTAAAAAGGCTGCGGCATGGGATTCCATGCCGCAGCTTTCACATTATTTCATTTTTGACGTATGCGCTCAAGGAGAGCCTCTGCGGCTCCCCGGACGTCATCGGCAGCAAATACCGCAGACACAACGGCTATTCCAGACTGTCCGCAGCCTGCTATGCTGTCCGCATTTTCAAGGCTTATGCCGCCTATCGCCACAACGGGTATCTTCACTGCGGCACATATCTCCCTCAGCTTTTCGGGAGTTATCCTTACTGCGTTCTTCTTTGTGGGGGACGGGAACACCGCTCCCACTCCGAGATAATCCGCTCCGGAGCTCTCCGCCAGCCTTGCCTGTTCAACGGTCTTGGCGGTGGCACCGATAATGAAGTCTTTTCCGGCGATACGGCGTATCTCCGACACGGGAGCGTCCTCTATGCCTACGTGTACTCCGTCGGCGCCGCTCCTGAGAGCAGCCTCCCAGTCATCGTTGATAATAAGCGGAACACCATACTTTCCGCATATTTTTTTCAGCTTCACGGCTTCCTCCACCAGCTCGTCACCGGTCATGCCCTTTTCCCGGAGCTGTATGCAGGTAGCTCCACCAAGCACAGCCTGCTCCACCTGCTCCGCAAGGTCTCTGCCCCGGAGGCAGCCCCGGTCGGTGATAGCATAAAGAAGCAGCGAATCACGGTCAATACCCAATATTATCCCTCCTCACAGCCTTTCAGGTACTCCTCCGGCGATGGGCACCTCATCAGTCCGCTCATAACGCAGCCGCCGGCAGCTCCTGCGCTGCGGACCGCGGAAATATTATCCGGCGATATTCCGCCGATTCCGTACACAGGTATATCCACTGCCCCGCAGACATCTCTCAGGAAGTCCAGTCCCCGGGGAGGGAGTCCCTTTTTGCAGTCGGTAGCGAATACATGGCCGGCAGTTATATAGGTCGCACCGGCACTCTGAGCACAAAGAGCGTCGCTGACCGAGTGGCAGGAGGCTCCTATAACACTGAACCTCGCCTTTATATCACCGGGGAGCTCCACCAGCTTACGGAGCGGAAGATGTATAGCCTCCTCCCCCAGCTCCAGAGCAATTTCCGGGAAGCTGTGGAGCACGCACAGTGTACCGTACCTGCCGCATATCTCCATTACCCTTTCCGCAAGCACGCGGTACTCCTCTGGGGACATATCCTTTTCCCGGAGGATAATTGCTCTCGGACGAGCGGCGGCTATCTTCTCCGCACGGCACAGGAAGTCCTCATCACAGAGCCTCCTGTTGGTCACGCATATTATATCAGACATAGAGATAATCGTTCAGCACCGGCTGGAGTCCCTCGCCGGACATATCCTCGTACATCTGGCTGAAGCTTCTGCCGTCAGCTATCTCGAACTGCTCGTCGCCCTCGGCAGAATCGCTTTCCTTGCCGGTGTACTTGCTTTCGTGGTCGCCTATGCCGGTGGAAACGCCGGCTGAGATCTTGGTGGCGGCTATCTTTACGATACCGTCCCGGAAGGACTTGCTCTCACGGGAGGATACGGTTATGCCGCAGAAGGGCAGGAATATCCTGTAAGCGCAGAGCACCTGACAAAGCTGCTTCTCATGCACGTCCAGAGGATTTATCTTCTCGTTGTTCACAATGGGACGAAGTCTCGGACATGAAAGGGATATTTCCGCGTGAGGGTACTTCCTCTGGAGGTAGTACATATGAAGTGCGCTGGCAAGGGCGTCCTTCCTGAAATCGGAGAGTCCCAGCAGTGCCGAGCCTGCAACTCCGCGCATACCAGCCATAAGAGCGCGTTCCTGCGCCTCAAAGCGGTAAGGGAATATCCTCTTGTGTCCCAGCAGGTGGAGCTGCTCGTAGCGCTCGCTGTTGTAGGTCTCCTGAAATACGGTAACGTAGTCCACGCCACATTCGTGGAGATAGCGGTACTCGTCGGTATTCACCGGGTATATCTCTATGCCCACCATGCGGAAATACTTCCGGGCAAGCTTGCAGGCTTCACCGATGTACTCCACGCTGCTCTGAGCGCGGCTCTCGCCGGTGAGAATGAGTATCTCCTCCATGCCGCTGTCAGCGATGACCTTCATCTCGTGCTCTATCTGCTCCATGCTGAGCTTCATGCGCCGGATGTCGTTATAGCAGTTGAAGCCGCAGTAAACGCAGTAATTCTCGCAGTAATTGGCTATATAAAGCGGAGTGAACAGGTAGACCGTGTTGCCGAAGTGCTTCTGAGTCTCAAGTCTTGCCTTTTCAGCCATTTTTTCGAGGAATGGCTCGGCAGCCGGAGAGAGCAGCGCCTTGAAATCCTCCACTGTGCAGTTATCGTGAGCAAGAGCTGCTCTGACATCTGTAACGGTATACGAAGAATAGTCGTAGGAATCCATTTCTGAGAGAACTCTCTCCATAATATCGGAATCTATGCGTTCCATGCCCTCCATGTACTGCATATGGTCGGTACGGGAGGAGGGATCAGTCTCCAGACGGTGTTTTTTCTCAAGTGCGGCTCCGGAGAGCTTATCCGAGTCCACAAAATAGTTGTTATCCATTTATTTAAGACACTTCCTGATAATATTAGTTTAGAGCTGCCAGCTGTCGCAGAGCTTGTTTATAGCCTCGGCGAGCTTCCGCATATCCGAATTTGCTCTGCCGTCGGAATTTTTTATAAGACGGCTCAGGCGGTCGGAAGCAGAAACAAGGTCGCTGTAAGCCGGGCTCATATTCGCTGTATTCACAGCCTTCTTCGGTATGGGCATAGGCTCGGCGTCCACAGTTATGACTCCTCTGCCTATGTCGAATTCCGCTCCGCTGTAAGGAGCGTATGCGTCGGCGCCCAGCTCGTCACGGAGGCGCTGTGCAAAGCTGTCTGCGGAGGGAGCGTCGCCGTGGATGATGAAGAACTTCTCCACGCCGGATATAGCTCTCGCCCATTCCATAAGACCGTTTACGTCAGCGTGACCGCTTACGCCGGGGAGCTGCTTTATCTCCGCCGCTACCTTAACTACCTCGCCGAAGAGCTTGACCTTCTTTGCGCCCTCGATGAGGCTTCTTCCGAGAGTGTTACTTGCCTGATAGCCCACGAAAAGTATGGTATTCTCCGGTTTCCAGAGGTTATGCTTCAGGTGGTGCTTGATACGTCCTGCCTCGCACATACCGCTGGCGGAGATGATGACCTTGGGACGGGTATCCTCGTTTATGGCTCTTGAATCGTCACTGGTGACGGTGCGTATGAGTCCCTCGAAGGAAATGGGGTTGATGCCTCTGCGTACAAAGGAAAGAGCCTCCTCGTCGTAGCAGCTCTCACGGTTGCTGATGAATATGTCAGTAGCCTCGTTAGCGAGAGGGCTGTCCACATATACCGGGAAGTCGTCATGACCGGCAACGAGCCCCTCCTCCTTGATATGGCGCAGGAAATAGAGCATTTCCTGAGTTCTGCCCACCGCAAAGGACGGGATTATCACGCTGCCGCCCCTGTCGAATGTGGTCTGGAGCACCCTCGTAAGCGAGGTTATATAGTCGTGGGGAACGTCGTGGACACGGTTTCCGTAGGTGGATTCCATTATAACGTAGTCCGCGCTGTCGATGAACTGGGGATCGCGTATGAGAGGCTGCCGCGTGTTGCCTATATCTCCGGAGAATACCAGCTTCTTGGTAACTCCGTCCTCGGTTATGGTGACGATTATACTTGACGAGCCGAGAAGGTGTCCGGCATCCCGGAAAGTTACATTGATACCCTCACAAACGTCAAAGGGAGTATCGTAGCTGTGGGGCACAAAGAGCTCGATAGCTCCGAGAGCGTCGTCCATAGTGTAAAGGGGCTCGTAGTCCTCGTCGCCGCGGCGCTGAGCCTTACGGTTGCGCCATTCGGCTTCAAATTCCTGTATATGAGCACTGTCGCGGAGCATTACGCTGCAAAGATTCGCAGTAGCTCCGGTGGAGTGTATCTCTCCGCTGAATCCACCGGCGTAAAGCAGCGGCAGCATACCCGAGTGGTCTATATGAGCGTGCGTAAGCAGCACGAAGTCGATATTGCCCGGAGCCGTAGGTACCTGCACATTCTCGAACAAATCCTCGCCCTGCTGCATACCGAAGTCCACAAGGAACTTCTTACCGCAGGCTTCAACATATGTACAGCTGCCCGTAACCTCATGGGTAGCACCGATAAACATCATTTTCATAGTCACGCCTCCTGTCTGTATTTCTATACATTATAATTATACCATAACAGGAGAAGAAAATCTATATTTTTTTATTAATTCTTCTTGGCTGAAACAAAAAGGGATGTGGATGGGAGCCCCCCTCTGCCGGAATCGTGGCATAAAATTACCGAGCCCATATTTTACAGGCTCGGTAACCAACTTTTCCGGGAAGTGAAGCTGTCGAACGCACGTCCCTTTTGCAATTATTTAAGATCAGCTTTCTTGAAAAGCTTTATTCCGATGATAGGAAGAATTATGATATAGCAGAGTGCTGCCACAGGGATAAGAGTCTTCATCATGCCTTCGGGATAGTTCTGGCTTGCCATAGACTCGGTTATCTCGGTAGCCTGCATATCAAGTATCACAGAGTACAATAATTCATTTACCTTATCGCTCTTAGCAAGTCCCATAACAAGCATTGCTACGATACTGAGCATACTGTTTATGACATATGCAATGATAACGCCGGATACTGTGCGGAAAAGCATACAGAGGAACATTGTCAGTGATGCGTATGCAAGGATAGTGAGCATGCTCATTCCCATGCAGTAGCCGAAGCAGCCTGAATTGATGTCACCCATTCCGAGGAGCGGTGCGCCGACGATAAAGGCAACTCCCACTGAAACGATGTGGTAGAACAGGGCAATTGCTGAAAAAGTCACAAAATGTGCAAGATAGATGCTTGTTCTCGAACAGCCGCAGATTATCTTGTTGCGGACCGTATTCTGCGTGAAATCACGCACAACGAGCATAGCCGGTACGATAGCCATGAAGAGGCTCTGGCTGCTGAGCATATTGAAAAGCACCTCCAATACTGAGGCTTCATCGCCAAGTTCGCTGTTCTTGTTTTCTATGAACTTGGTGAGTATTACTGCCAGCACGGAAAAAGCTGCTATTATGGCAGTACATATCCAGAAACGCTTGGAAACCTTTGCCTTTGCAAATCCTTCTTTGAGCAGATTAGTCATTTGAAGCACCTCCCACAAGATTTATGAAGAAGCTCTCGAGAGTCTCATGAGTCTCTGAATACTTTTCGACCTCGCAGCCGGCTTCATGAAGTCTGAGAATGAACGGGGTTACAGTCAGCTCTGAGTAGACCTCCGCCTTATTCTCGGAAACTATCTTATAATCGGCGTTCATTTCGCTGAGCACGCTCTCAAGTGGCTTTGTGTCATTAACGGTGAGGTAGGTGATATGGCGGCAGGCGTGATCTATCTCCTCCGCACTCATCTCACGAATCATCTTGCCGTTCTCGATAAAGCCGTAGTGTGTGGCGAGCTTTGCCAGCTCGTCAAGAATATGGCTGGAAATAAGTATGGTAATGCCGCGCTCCTGATTGAGCTTAGTTAGGAGCTCACGAACCTCGATGATACCCTGAGGATCGAGTCCGTTGATAGGCTCGTCCAGTATCAGGAACTCAGGATCATTCACCAGTGAGAAGGCTATGCCAAGACGCTGGCGCATACCGAGAGAAAAATCCTTTGCGAGCTTGCTTCCGGTGTCGGGAAGACCTACCAGCTTCAGGAGGTCCTTAACGCAGGAAAAGTCCTTGCCGAGTATACGGCACTGCTGGCGGATATTCTCTTCTGCTGTCATGTCGAGGTATATGGAGGGAGTTTCAACGACAGCTCCCATTATGCCTCTGGCTTCTCTCAGACGAGGGTCTGTGTCCTTGAAGCCGTTTATCTCAAAGCTGCCGCCTGTTTTGAAGGCAACACCGCTGAGTATTCTTATGGTAGTGGTCTTGCCGGCGCCGTTGCGTCCGACAAAGCCGTATATGGCGCCCTTCGGTACATGGAGGGAAACGCCCTTGAGAGCCTTGAAGTTCTTATAATACTTCTTAAGATCTTCGGTCTGTACAATGTATTCCATTAACTTATCCTCATCCCTTAAATTTGATTTTTTAGCTATCATGGAGCAACACGAAGGCGGTCATGCTAAAAGCACGACCGCCTAAAGTCGCTGTTTAAATTATCAAAGATAAATTATTCGTTGATCTTTGTAACAACGCCAGAACCAACTGTTCTACCACCCTCACGGATAGCGAAACGGAGTCCCTCTTCGATAGCGATAGGAGTGATGAGCTCAACGTCCATAGCTACGTTATCGCCAGGCATACACATTTCCTTGTCAGCAGGAAGTGTAACAACGCCAGTAACGTCAGTTGTTCTGAAGTAGAACTGAGGTCTGTAATTGTTGAAGAAAGGAGTATGACGACCGCCCTCTTCCTTCTTCAGTACGTAAACCTGACCGGAGAACTTTGTATGGGGGTGAATTGAGCCGGGCTTGCAAAGAACCTGTCCACGCTCAACCTGGTCTCTTGTGATACCACGGAGAAGAGCACCAACGTTATCACCAGCCTCACAGAAGTCAAGGGTCTTTCTGAACATTTCAAGACCTGTAACAACTGTGTTGAGCTTCTCGTCGGAAAGGCCAACGATCTCAACAGGCTCGTTTACGTTGAGCTTTCCACGCTCTACTCTACCTGTAACAACAGTACCACGACCGGAAATTGTCATAGTGTCCTCGATAGGCATAAGGAAAGGCTTAGCATCATCTCTCTCAGGGCTGGGGATGTACTCATCAACTGCATCCATGAGCTCAAGGATAGGAGCGTATGCAGGATCGCTGAGGTCATCGGGAGCTTCGAGAGCCTTAAGAGCAGAACCCTTGATGATAGGAGTATCATCGCCAGGGAAGTCATAGCTTGAGAGAAGGTCACGGATGTCCATCTCAACGAGCTCGAGGAGCTCTTCGTCGTCAACCTGGTCAGCCTTGTTCATGAATACAACGATTGCAGGAACGCCAACCTGACGAGCGAGAAGAATGTGCTCTCTTGTCTGAGCCATAGGACCATCAGAAGCAGCAACAACGAGGATAGCACCATCCATCTGAGCAGCACCTGTGATCATGTTCTTTACATAGTCAGCGTGGCCGGGGCAGTCAACGTGAGCGTAGTGACGCTTGTCAGTCTCGTACTCAACGTGAGCGGTGTTGATTGTGATACCACGCTCTCTCTCCTCGGGAGCCTTATCGATCATATCGTAAGCCTCGTACTTAGCCTGACCCTTAAGAGCAAGAGTCTTTGTGATAGCAGCAGTAAGAGTAGTCTTACCGTGGTCAACGTGGCCGATAGTACCGATGTTTACATGGGGTTTGGTTCTTTCAAATTTAGCCTTAGCCATTGGAAAATTCCTCCTTAATAAGAAATTCAGAAATCTGTAATATATATTATACCATAATATTATGGTAAATTCAAGTGTTTTGGAGAAAAATATTCTCCAAAGCACATGATTTTGTAGAGATCACTCTGTTAAAGCGATCAGTTCTTGGCTCTGTTAGCCATGATCTTTTCAGCGATGCTCTTCGGAACTTCCTCATAGCTGTGGGGTTCCATAGTGTACTGACCGCGTCCCTGAGTATTTGAACGAAGGTCGCTGGTGTAACCGAACATTTCTGAAAGCGGAACGAGAGCATCGACCTGGATAGAACCGGATCTTGCTTCCTGTCCCTGGATCTGACCGCGGCGTGAGCTGAGGTCACCGATAACGGTACCAAGGTAATCATCAGGAACGATAACAGCTACCTTCATGATAGGCTCCATGAGAACGGCGTTAGCCTGCTTGAGAGCCTCCTTGAAAGCGATAGAACCAGCGATCTTGAATGCCATTTCTGACGAGTCAACTTCGTGGTAAGATCCATCGTAAAGCTCTACCTTAACGTCAACTACTTCGTAGCCAGCGAGGATACCAGCCTTCATAGCGCCCTGGATACCTGCGTCAACAGCAGGGATATATTCCTTGGGGATAGAACCGCCGACAACGGCGTTCTTGAACTCGTAGCCCTTACCGGACTCGTTAGGCTCAACACGGATCTTAACGTGACCGTACTGACCTGAACCACCGGACTGCTTCTTGTACTTGTAGTCGATGTCTGCGTTACCCTTGATAGTTTCCTTATAAGCAACCTGAGGAGCGCCTACATTAGCCTCGACCTTGAACTCACGGAGGAGACGGTCAACGATAATGTCGAGGTGGAGCTCACCCATACCTGCGATGATAGTCTGACCTGTCTCTTCGTCAGTCCATGTCTTGAAGGTAGGATCCTCTTCAGCAAGCTTTGCGAGAGCGATACCCATCTTCTCCTGACCAGCCTTTGTCTTGGGCTCGATAGCGAGCTGGATAACAGGCTCCGGGAATTCCATGGATTCGAGGATGATCGGGTGCTTTTCATCACAGAGTGTGTCGCCTGTGGTTGTATTCTTGAGACCAACTGCTGCGGCAATATCGCCGGAATAAACAGTTGTGAGGTCTTTTCTGTGGTTAGCGTGCATCTGAACGATACGTCCGAAACGCTCACGGCTGTCCTTAGTTGCATTGAGGACTGAATCGCCCTGGTTTACAACACCGGAGTAAACTCGGAAGAAAGCAAGCTTACCAACGAAGGGATCGGTTGCGATCTTGAATGCGAGAGCTGAGAACGGTTCGCTGTCAGAGGAAGGTCTCTCCTCTTCCTGCTCTGTATCGGGATTTACGCCCTTGATAGCGGGAACGTCGAGCGGAGAAGGCATATAGTCGATGATAGCATCGAGGAGCTTCTGAACGCCCTTGTTCTTGTATGAAGTACCGCAGGTAACAGGTACCATGTGGTTAGCGATAGTAGCCTTTCTGATACAGGACTTGATCTCTTCCTGAGAAAGTTCGCCCTCTTCGAAGTACTTCTCCATGAGCGCCTCATCCTGCTCGGCTACGTGCTCTACCATTTCATCGTGGTACTGCTGAGCCTTTTCCTTCATATCCTCGGGGATCTCCTCAACACGGATGTCCTTTCCGAGGTCATCGTAATAGATGTAAGCCTTCATTTCAACGAGGTCGATGATACCTTTGAAATTATCCTCAGCGCCGATAGGAAGCTGGATCGGAACAGCATTACACTTAAGTCTGTCCTTCATCATGTCGATAACACGATAGAAGTCGGCACCCATGATGTCCATCTTATTAACATAAGCCATACGGGGTACCTTATAGTTATCAGCCTGACGCCAAACGGTCTCAGACTGGGGCTCAACGCCGCCCTTTGCACAGAGAACTGTTACAGAGCCGTCGAGTACACGGAGCGAACGCTCAACTTCAACGGTGAAGTCAACGTGGCCGGGTGTATCGATGATGTTGAGTCTGTGGCCAGCCCAGTAGCAAGTAGTAGCAGCAGAAGTGATAGTGATACCTCTCTCCTGCTCCTGCTCCATCCAGTCCATAGTAGCTGAACCCTCGTGAGTCTCACCGATCTTGTGGTTTACGCCGGTGTAGAAAAGGATACGCTCTGTGGTAGTGGTCTTACCTGCGTCGATATGGGCCATAATGCCGATATTTCTTGTATTTTCAAGGGAACAATCTCTTGACATAATGATCCTCCTTTGTTTTGACGATTACCAGCGGTAGTGTGCAAACGCCTTGTTTGCCTCTGCCATCTTGTGTGTATCGTCACGCTTCTTGCAGGCACCGCCTGTGCCGTTAAGTGCGTCAAGGATCTCACCGGCAAGTCTTTCCTTCATTGTCTTCTCGTTTCTCTCTCTGGAATACTTTGTGATCCAGCGGAGACCGAGAGTCTGACGTCTTTCAGGTCTAACCTCCATAGGCACCTGATATGTGGCACCGCCCAGACGGCGAGCCTTTACTTCGAGCTCAGGCATGATATTCTCCATTGCCTGCTCAAAAACCTCGAGAGCGTCCTTGCCTGTCTTTTCTGCAACGATCTCGAATGCGTCATAAACGATCTTCTGTGCAACACCCTTCTTACCATCAAGCATAATGTTGTTGATAAGGCGTGTTACGAGCTTTGAATTGTATACAGGATCCTGTAATACATCACGCTTTGCGATATTACCTCTTCTTGGCATTTCGCTTCCCTCCTTCACATAGATTCATGAATTCATAGGTACTCGGACTTTACCGGTTACTGCTTTTCACCGGGAAAAGCAATGCTTCGCCGGTCAGTACGTCAGGCCATTGCAGAGGATCTATCGAACTTAATCTATATAAATCTCCGCACAACCTGCGGTAGTTAGTCAGCCTATTTGATTGATACTGCGTTTTTTACGGCAGCGCAGCTTTGCCGTTTAGGAACTCTTACTTCTGCTTGGGCTTCTTGGCACCGTACTTGGAACGAGCCTGACCACGGTTTGCAACGCCCTGAGCATCAAGAGTACCTCTGATGATGTGGTAACGCACACCAGGGAGATCCTTAACACGTCCGCCTCTGATGAGAACAACGCTGTGCTCCTGAAGGTTGTGGCCGATACCGGGGATGTAAGAAGTTACTTCGTAGCCGTTTGTGAGCTTAACTCTTGCGATCTTTCTCATAGCTGAGTTAGGCTTCTTAGGTGTAGCAGTTCTTACAGCAGTGCAAACGCCTCTCTTCTGAGGTGAGCTCTGGTCGATCTGGACCTTCTTCTTAGCATTGTAGCCCTTCTGGAGAGCAGGAGCTGTGGACTTGGTCTCAAGATCCTTTCTTCCCTTACGAACGAGCTGGTTAAATGTAGGCATAATCTTCCTCCTTTTCTCAAAATATGGTATGGTGCAATACAGCACACTAATACATTATACACAAAACCCCCCGGCTTGTCAAGGGTAAACCTCAAAAAAGCCGGGAGTTTCATAATTATTCGTGATTTTTCCCATTACCTGAGTCCATAATGCCGCTCAGGTTGTTAAGAATTCTGAATAGTCCTGCGCCATTCCATAAGTTTCTTCGGATCCTGAACGCCCGAAGACAGATATGCGTAGTATTTCAGGATAAGAGCTGCGTCCGGAGCTCCTATGATTCCGTCGCCGTTAGCGTCGGCACACGCCTTCTGATTTGGACCGGTAAGTATGCTCGGACGGTTGGACGAAAGCTCGGCGTACTCTCTCAGTACAAGGGCAGCGTCCTGTGCTCCCACCTTGCCGTCCTGATCCACATCTCCCAGCAGTATCTCCAGCTCGTTGGTAGTTTTCAGCGTTATCTTTCCGCTTACTATCTGGTTGTTGATCTGGGAGTTTATGGTTATGGTGACATCGCCGCCCTTATAGACGTACAGGAAGCCCTGCTGATCGGCGCTGGCAACGTTCCAGTCTGAAGATTCGGTCCAGAGGATAGCCGGTACAGAGCCGTCGGAGCACTTGTACTCCAGCTTGACCTTGTTTCCGGGATAGAGCTGTTCCTTTTCCGGAGTGTCAATGATTATCTCAAGCTTTCCGCCTGTTGTGACAGTGGATGTCGTCGCGGACGAAGTGGTAGTGGTCGTGCTTGTTGTAGTCGAAGTTGTGGTCGTTGTTGAAGTGGTGGTGCTGGTAGTTGTGGAGGTAGTAGTCGTTGAGGAAGTCGTGCTCTGCGAGGTCGCTGAAGATGAAGTGCTCACGGGAGCCGAAGTCGTGGAGGATGAGGTAGTAGTTGCGGAAGTCGTTGTCGAAGTTGAAGTGGTCGTGGAAGTAGTTGTGGTCATGGATGTGGTAGTTGTAGTGCTGGTGGTGGTAGAAGTAGTCGTTGTCGTGGAAGAGGTGGTAGTCGCAGGCGGTTCAGGAGACTGAACGTAGAATCTCACCTGCTGCTCGGTATCGCTGTCAGTAACAGTGATAAAGCCCTTTACCCCATACTCCTTAGCCACTATCTGGAAGCTCTTATCAGCCTTGTTGATGTAGACCGCGAAGAAGCTGCTGCTTCGTGAAATACTTACATCGCCCTCGGACTGGTATTTAACAATGTACTTTTCCTGATACGGAACATTTACCGTATCGTAGTCCTTTATGCCCTCAAGAACGAGGTCCTTGGGGATATAGGTAGTTGTTGTGGTCGTAGTTGTGGGCTTTGTGGTGGTGGTAGTTGTAGTCGTTGTTGTAGTAGTCGTCGTAGTAGTTGTGCTGGTGGTCGTTGTGGTGGTAACAGGAGCAGTTGTGCCAACAGGAGTACCGCCCTTGACAGTTATATAGCCGTTATTGAGCCATGGATAGTAGCCGCGGCCCTCCCCGGTCGTGGCGCTCCAGCCGTCTGTTATCCACTTGATCTCGTATTTGCCGTCAGGGCAGCCTGCCGGTACATGGAAATAAGCCGAGAAAAGAACTCCGCCGTCCTTTCCTGCCGAAGGGTTGCTTCCGGAAAGGCTGAACGCCATTTCGTTTCCCTTGATGTTGTACTTGATGCTTGCATTGTAGGTATCGCACCTCTCGGACATACCAACTGGTGTGATAGGCGACGGTACTACGAAGCCCGTACCGCTGATAGACTTCAGTGCTACCGGATCCAGTGCTATGATGTCCATTTTGACATCACTTCCGGGTGCCGCCGTTACCGATTTCAGCATCAGCTGCATTTTCGTGCTCGCGCTGCACTCCTTCACATACATGACAGCAGGAGATGTCACGCACATGAGTACAGCACACAGACTGATAAGTGCCGCTATCAGCCGTGTTCTTAGTTTTGTCATTTTTATACCCCCGTAAATTAATATATTTCTTACCTCTTTTTAGAGGCAAAAAGCATGATGAGCGGATATATCTCCAGACGTCCCAGCAGCATATCAAAGCAAAGTACCACCTTTGAAAATGCCGTAAGGTCCGCAAATCCGCCGTTTGGTCCGAACCTGCCGACTCCGAAGCCTATGTTGTTCATGCAGGTTATTACCGCAGAAGCCGATTCCTCTATGGAATACTTGTCAAGAGAGATCAGCAGTATGGAAAACGCCATGAGCATAAGGAAAAGAATAAGATAGGAAGCGGCGCCTCTCACAACACCCTTCTCCACAGGCTTGCCGTCCATCTTTACTGTTGCGACAGCCCTTGGATTTGCTATATATTTCAGTTCTTGGATACCGGTCTTGAACAGTATCATCCACCTTGATACCTTCATTCCGCCGCCGGTAGAGCCCGCACATGAACCCACGAACATCAGCATGAGCAGCAGAGTCTGGGAAAATACCGGCCACTGCGTAGTGTCCGCAGTTGCAAAGCCTGTGGACGTTATGGTGGAAGCCACCATGAAGAAGGAGTGTCTCAGTGCTCCTCCCACGCTGTTGTAAAGGTGGACGATATTGGCGGTGATTATCGCTGTTGCGGCGATTATCAGTCCGAAGTAGACTCTCACCTCCTCGTTCTTGAAGGCAAGGGAATACTTCTTTACGATTATGAAGTAATACAGATTGAAGTTTATACCGAAGAGTATGATAAACACGGCGATGACCATTTCCACATACAGGCTGCCGTAGTGACCTATGCTGTCGCTGTAAACGGAGAAGCCTCCTGTTCCCGCGGACGAGCAGGCGTGGATAACGCTGTCGTAAAGGGAAAGGCCTCCGCACATGAGCAGTATTATCTCAGCAGCTGTAAGGGAAAGATATATGCCGTAGAGTATCCTTGCCGAAATACTGGACTTAGATACAAGACGTCCCACATTAGGACCGGCGCACTCCGCTCTCATCATGTGCATGGTACGGGCATCGTTGCTGGACATTATCGCCAGAACGAACATCAGTATTCCCATACCGCCCAGCCAGTGGGTGAAGGAACGCCAGAACAGGCAGGAACGGGACATGGATTCTATATCGCTGAGAGCCGTTGAACCGGTTGTCGTGAAGCCCGAGACCGTCTCGAACAGCGCAGTGAAGAAATTCGGTATCTCGCCGGATATTATGAACGGCAGACAGCCTACGACGGATACAGCCATCCACGAAGCCGCAACGCTCACGAAGCCCTCCATAGAGAATACCGACTTGTCCTTGGGCTTTTTCACCGTTGCCAGTATCCCGAAGAACATAAGTATCAGTATGGGGACACCGAAGGAGAGCAGGACATGATCCTCCTTGTAGATAAAGCCGACTATCATGGGGAGGAGCATGAATGCTCCCACAGCCTTGCAGATCTGTCCCATGATGTAATATATCATTTTATAGTTCATTTCAGTGTGTTAGCTCCCTCAATCAAAAATATTGCTCAGATCGTGGAAGCCTTTTTTGGTGGTGACGACCACAACGCTGTCGTCCACTTTAAGGCAGTCATCGCCCTTGGGGATGATGAGCTCGTTGCCCCGGGCAATGCTTGCGATGAGTATGCCCTGACGCAGCTTCAGCTTTTTCAGCGGAACGCCCACGTAGTCCTTGTGGTCGCGGACGACGAATTCTATCGCCTCCAGCCTGTCGTTCACAAGGCGGTAGAGGGTGGTAACGCTGTTCCCGAGAGAATTCTGCTTCGCGCGGACATACTGGAGTATCTGGTTTACGATAATGGATTTCGGCGAGATTATACTGTCAAGAGCAAGGGTATCCGAGAGCTGTATCAGCGACATACGGTTCACCTTGGTGACTACCTTTTCCACGCCGTTCTTCTTGGCAAGGAGGGAGAGCAGGATATTCTCCTCGTCGATACCGGTAAGGGTAACAACGGCATCGGCGTCGTAGACACGCTCCTCCTCAAGGATGTCGTGGTCGGTGCCGTCAGCGCAGGATATGTTCACCTTGTTTAGCTTCTGGCTGAGCTCGATGCAGCGCTTCTCGTCCATTTCTATTATCTTCACCTTAACGCCCATTTCTATAAGCTGCTGGGCGAGGTGATAAGATATTCTGCCGCCGCCTATGAGCACCGCTGACTTCACTCTCTTCTCGCGGTAGGCAGCGCTTATGCTCCTGAAGAACTTGACCATAGCGCTGTGGGAGGCGGTCATGTGTATCTTGTCTCCGGACTGGAGCACGAAGTTTCCGTTAGGGATAATAAGGTCATCGCCTCTCTGCACGGCGCATATGAGCACATCCAGTTTAAGGCGCCTTGAAAGCTGGCTGAGAGCCACGTTATCAAGAATGCTGCCGGGGGTTATGCGTATCTCAGCGAGGTCCACACGTCCCTTTGCGAATGATTCAATGTTTATAGCCTCAGGGTAGCGCAGTACCTTTGCTATCTCGTTTGCCGCGGTATAGTCCGGATTCACCATCATACTGATACCCAGCTCCTCACGCATGAATACGAGCTGCTTATCAAATTCAGGGTTCCTCACTCTTGCGATACAGTGGCGAGCTTTCATTTTCTTCGCTATGAGGCATGAGAGTATATTGACCTCGTCGGAAGTAGTTACCGCGATGAAAAGGTTAGCCTTATCCACATTGGCTTCCTCAAGGACACTGGTCTGAAGGCAGTTTCCTGCGATTCCCATGATGTCGTAGTCATTTATAGCTGCGTTGATGAGTTCCTCATTAGTGTCGATGACAGTAACGTTGTGCTCATCACTGAGTACCTCGGCAAGGGAAAGGCCAACCTTTCCGCAGCCTACTATGATAATTTCCATAATCCCTCCATAGTGATATTCATACTGCCCCGGTATGTGAACAGGCGCAAAAGACCTTCTCCGGAGCGATAATTACCCAGTTTTATTATACAACCATAACGCCCGTTTGTCAATAGACGGGCTATTCACAGATAGTCCATATATTGTTCACGAATCAAAAGCCAGGAGCATATGCTCCTGGCTTTTTCATTACTTTGTCTGCATTACAAGCGCAAGACCGCTTTCAATTTCGAGGAAGGCCTGTCCGCCGGTTATCTCGTTGCTCACTCCTATGGGATACGAAGCCTTCATCTCGTAGTTTTCAAGGGGGTACTTCACTCCCCGGAGGCTTTTTATCTTCACTGTTTCAGTCAGTGCGAACACGGACAAGTATTTGTAACCCCAGCGCTTGCTCTCGTCTGTATACATCGCATCGCCTTCCTCTGCCCCCTGTATGCCGATAGATTCGTTTCCGATAAGTATGAGTCTTGCACCGTGTTCACGGGCATAAAGCATGGTCTGGATATTGGCAAAGGCGTGGTCGAACCGCGGACCGCCCAGTGCACCGTAGAGGTACAGTGTGTCGTATCCCCGCTCAATAGCTATTTTCACCGCCATAATAGTATCGGTATCGTCCTTCTCGGGGACAGTCCTGATTATCTCGCAGTCAGCCGGGAGCTTTCCCTTATAGGAATCAAAATCCCCCACTATCACGTCCGGCTTCAGCTTCAGCTTTTTGACGTGCTTGTAGCCGCTGTCGGCGCATATCACATAGCCGCCGTGGTTTGGGAACCAGTATTTCGCAATGTCACCCAGCTCTCCGCCGGCAAAAATATGGCATCTTTTCATTTCAGCTCCCACTCCTTCAGCTGCTTTGCCTCCTCGTACATAGCGCAGTAGCTCTCGTGGCGGCTTTTCGGGATCTCTCCACTTTCAACAGCCTCCAGCACCGCGCAGCCCAGTTCCCGGACATGAGCGCAGTCTTTGAAGCAGCATTTGTCGGTATATCCAGAAAATTCCCGGAAGCAGCCTGCAAGTTCCTCCTTGCGGATGATGTCGTATCGGTTGGTATCGAAGGTGGAAAAGCCCGGCGTATCGGCTATGTAGCCGCCTCCGCTGAGCCTGTAGAGCTCCGCGTGACGGGTAGTGTGCCTGCCTCTGCCCAGCTTGCGGCTTATCTCCGCGGTAGGTATATCCAGCGTTGGATCCACCGCGTTCAGGAGAGTGGACTTTCCAGCGCCTGAATTCCCGGTGAACGCGCTTATCTTTCCTGCCAGCATATCCCTTACCTCCTGAACGGAGCTCTCGTCGGAGTAATCAGCCTCCAGCACGTCTATGCCTATGCTGCTGTATACCTCCCTCACGGGGAGGCTGTCGCCAAGATCGGTCTTGGTGATGACCACCACGGGGCGTATGCCCTTGTATTCAGCTATGGCTATGAACTTGTCCAGTATGAGGTAATTGGGCGCAGGACTGCACGTCGACACCACAAACACAAGCTGATCGAGGTTCGCAAGGGGCGGACGGATGATACAGTTCCTGCGCTGTGCTATCTCAGTGATAACACCGTCCTCCATTGTGACCGTATCACCCACGTAGGGACTTATGCCCTTGTTGCGGAAAACTCCCCTCGCCTTACATTCATATATACCGTCAGGGGACTCTACTGTGTAGAGTCCCCCTAAGCATTTTACTATTAATCCCTGTGTCATACAGTTATTACCATTCGTTCCAGATCTCTTCGGTAGTTTCCTCAGGCTCTGTGATCTCCTCCGTAGGCTCCTCAGTGGGCTCCTCGGTAGGCTCATCCGTGGGCGGAACATAAGGCTCTGTATACTCCTCGGTAGTGGTCTGAACCTCTACATCGGGATAGCCGTCTACCTCCTCGAATGCTGAAACGATGTCCTCGCTCTCAACGGTAATGTTCTTATCTGCAAAGTTGAAGACATATCTTCCCAGCGTTGCCTGTTTGCGGTTGGAGTTATTGAAAAGAACTACCTTTACACTTACCTTTTCGCCTGAACCCACGACAGTCTCAGTGTAGTCGGAGATCGCAGGGAGCATAAGGTCAGGCGTGTTGACGATATTGAGTTTGCCGTTCTCATCAGTTATGAGCAGCGATAAGCTGAAACGTCCTGAAGGCATATCACCGTTTGAATTGGGCTTGAATACTACTCTGTAATCTATCTCTCCGTCAGGAGCCTTTCCGTTGCTGAAGGAGAGAACGATCTCTGTATCCTTGTCAACGACCTCGCCCTCCTCGATGCTCTGCTTAACGACGGTATTTTCCTTTTCATATGAAGCAGTTTCCTCAGTAACGACCTTGAGTCCGTCGTACTGTGCGATATACATAGCATCTTCAAGAGACATATCGGTGTACTTGCCGACCTTTACATTACCCTTGTTAGCACCCATGCTCACGTAAATGAGTATCTTATCGCCCTTGTGGACCTCTGTGCCCTCCGGAGGATCGGTCTCTATTACGTAATCCTTCTGGATGTCGGGATGTGATTTTCCCTTTTTCTCGAACTTGAGTCCGCGCTGAGTGATAGCCTGACACGCAAGCTCCACGTTTGTTTCCTTAACCCTGGGCACGGTAACAGTTTCCTGTCCCTTGCTGACCTTGATCTTGAGGGTATCGCCCTTGTTGAACTCGGTGCCGGGATCAATGCTCTGCCAGAATATCCTGCCCTCTTCCAGCTCGTTCCACTCAGTATCCACAACTTCAAACTTTATGCTGTTGCCGTACTGGCTCTGAGCCTCGTTGTAATCAGTGTTGTAAAAATCGTGCATGGTGTAGTCGCTCTTCTTGCCGCTTCCCTTGAGGAGGTCGCTGAGCAGGAGTGCTACGAATATTACTGCAACTACTATAACTACTACGACGATAGCTGTGAGTACCGGTACTACCAGTGAGGAACGCTCTTCCTCCTCATCGTCGTCGTCATCGTCTTCGTTGTAATAGTCCTCGGGGTAGGCAGCTCTCATAGGAGGCTGACTGGGGTATCTCTGGGGCTGCTGACCGGGATACTGTGCAGCGGAAGCAGATACGGGAGCGGGAGCTCCGCCTGCATAGACAGGAGCCTTGGGAGCATATGCGTTCTCAGGCTCTGCGGGAGCCTCGCTCCGGACCTCGCCTGCATTGGGAGCAGCAAAATACTTTGTATTCTCGCTGGTGTCCTCTTCCTCCTGATAGTAGCCAAATCTCATATTGGGATCAGCCTTGAAAGCCTCGATGTCGTTTATCATCTCGGCGGTAGTCTGGTATCTGTCCTCGGGAGCCTTTTCCATAGCCTTGAGGACTATCTCCTCAAGACCGTCCGGGATAGCGGGATTTATAGCTCTCGGACGCTCCGGGATGTCGTGCATATGCATGACCGCGATAGCAACGGGGTTATCGCTGTCAAAGGGCTTCTTTCCCGAGAGCATCTCGTACATCATAGCGCCAACGGAATAGATGTCGCTCTTGGCATCGGTAACATTGCCGCTGGCCTGCTCGGGGCTGATATAGTGTACGCTGCCGATAGCCTGATCGGTAGCTGTCTTGCCGTCCTCACGGGCGAACTTGGCAATGCCGAAGTCCATGACCTTGATAGTGCCGTCGGTGAACATCATGATGTTCTGGGGCTTTATATCGCGGTGGACGATGCCCTTGTCGTGAGCGTGCTGAAGGGCTCTGAGTATCTGGATAACAAAGTGGACGGTGTCCTTCCATGTGAGGACCTTTTCCTCCTCGATATACTCCTTGAGAGTGATACCGTCGATGTATTCCATGACGATATACTGAATCTTCTCAGAGAAACCCACATCGTATATCTTCACGATATTGGGATGTGAGAGCACTGCTATCGCCTTGGATTCGTTACGGAAGCGGCGGAGGAACTCCTCGTTCTCCGCATACTCCTTCTTCAGGATCTTGATAGCGACTGTCTTGTTGTCAATGACATCGACGCCCTTGTAGACCTCAGCCATCCCACCGACGCCTATCAGCTCGGTGATCTCATATCTTCCATCGAGCTTCTTGCCAATATTCTTGTCCATTTCCTTTCCTCCTGATCAATCGGAAATTACCGCAACAGTAACATTATCGCGGCCGCCCTTGCTCAGGGCAAGATTTATTAGTTCTTCAGCGACGTCATCGAAGGAAGAATTCAGGATAACGTCGTATATTTCATCGTCGCTGCAATAGCCCGACAGACCGTCGGAGCAGAGCAGCAGGCTGATCTTATCATCATAATCCAGTATGAAGGTATCCGTGAGGACGGTCTTTTCCACGCCCACAGCCCTTATGAGCATATGCTTCTGGGGGTGGTTCTCAAGCTCCTCCTCGGATATTTTTCCCTGTTCATAGAGCATTTCGGCAACATTGTGGTCCGAGGTGACCTTATGGAGCCCGTTCTCGGCTATGATATAGGCGCGGCTGTCGCCCACATTGGCGATGAACGCCGAGTGCTTGTTCACAAAGGCGGCAACGCAGGTTGTGCCCATGCCGAAGTTCTTGAAATCCAGCCTTGCCCGGGTGTATATCACGGAATTTGCTGCGGAGACTGAGGATATGAGCAGCTTGCGGATGTCCTCATCGCTGAGGCTCTCGGAGTAGCCTGCCGAAAAGCGCTGGAAGAATTCCTCCACAGCGAGAGTGCTCGCCTCTTTTCCGGCGCGTTCTCCGCCCATACCGTCGCAAACCACGGCAAGGATATTATGACCGAAATATTCACATCTTACCGCATCCTGATTTTCCTCGCGCTTCAGTCCAATATCCGTACCGAATCTGTATCTCACTCGTCCGCACCTCCGTTCCTGTCGTATTCTGCGGCATCTCTTCTCAGCTGACCGCAGGCAGCTTCTATATCGCTTCCGAGAGTTCTTCTCACAGTAGCGTTTATGCCCCGTCTGCCGAGGCGCTTTGCGAAGTCCGCAACGCCCTGACCGGCGGTATGGTAATTTCTTTCTTTCACCTTATTCACTGGGATAAGGTTCACATGGCAGTTTATGCCTCTCAGCAGTGCGGCGAGCTTGTCCGCATCCTTTTCGGAGGCGTTGACGCCGTCGATGACTGCATATTCAAAGGTAATGCGTCTGCCGGTCTTTTCGATGTAGAAGCGGCAGGCATCTATGAGCTCATTTATATTATATGTCCGGTTGACCGGCATTATTTCGCTTCTTCTGTCGTTATCCGCACTGTGGAGGGATATTGCCAGTGTCAGCTGGAGCTTCATCTCCGCCAGCTCGTATATCTTGGGTACTATCCCGCAGGTGGATACCGTGACATGGCGCAGGCTCAGGTTATTGCCGTCCTTGTGGGAGACAAGGCTCAGGAACTTCACAACGTTATCAAAATTATCCAGCGGCTCGCCAATGCCCATGAGGACTACTCCGGCGACCTTTACACCGGCGCTGCGCTCGGTCTCATATATCTGCATGAGTATCTCCGAGGGAGCGAGGCTCCTTACGTATCCGGCGATAGCCGAAGCGCAGAAGCGGCAGCCCATTTTGCAGCCCACCTGAGTGGACACGCAAATGCTGTGGCCGTACTCATATTCCATGAGGACAGTCTCCACATAATTGCCGTCAGAGAGCCTATACAGATATTTTACAGTATTATCTATGGCGGATTCAAGCTTTTTTTGCACAAATAGTCTATTTACACAAAATTTTTCACTTAATCGCTGTCGCAATTGGACAGATATATCAGTCATTTCCTCAAAATCAAACACTCTTTTTACGTGCAGCCACTGAAAGATCTGTTTTGCCCTGAACTTTTTCTCGCCCATTTCCGCAAGCAGAGCTTCCAGCTCGCTGAGACTGAGACTGAGAATATCTGTTTTTTCCAATTGATCACCGCCTTGTTTTTCTGAATTTTGCAATAAAGAAGCCCTCGTCGAAGCCGTGCATGGGTGAAAGCGTTGCACTGCTGCCGAATTTTTTCTGGTGCATTTCCGGCAGCTCCACGGGTTCCAGCTCTGGGTGCTCCCGGAGGAGCCTCTCCACCACCTCATCGTTCTCGGCTTTCCGCACGGTGCAGGTGGAATAGACCATTTCTCCCCCAACGGCGAGGTACCGCAGGGCGTTTTCCGCGATGCTGTACTGCACCTCCGGAAGTCTTTCAAAGTCCGAGAGGGGCTTGTACTTTATCTCCGGCTTTTTACCAATGACTCCGTAGCCGGAGCACGGCACATCGCAGAGTATCTTGGTGAACTCCGGCAGCTCGGGATCAAACTTAGTCGCGTCCCCTGCCGCAGCTCTTATATTTGTAAGTCCCAGACGTTCAGCGCCCTTGCGTATGAGCTCGGCACGCTTCTCGTGGAGGTCGAAGGCATATATCTGTCCCCTGGCGTTCATCATTTCCGCCATAGTGAAGGTCTTGCCTCCGGGAGCGGCACAGACGTCCAGCACGAGGTCATTTTCGGTGAGGGCGAGCGCCTTGCAGCAATACTGGGAAACTATGCCCTGTACATGGAAGAAGCCGTTCCTGAATGCCTTAGTCACCGTAACATCGCCGCCTTCAGGGACGAGTACACATTCCGGCAGCTCAGGGTTCACGCCGCTCATCAGCTTTATACCGCCCATAGCCTTTTCCAGTTCCTCTGCGGTGCAGCGGAGCTGATTCCGGCGCAGATATACCGCAGGCTTGTCCACGGAATGGACAAGAAAATGAAAGGCAAAATCCTTGCCATAGTCGTTTGTAAGGCTTTTAACAAGCTCCTCCGGACATGAATACACAATCGAAAGAGCTCTAACATTGTTGACATCGCCGGTGTAGATTTTTTTCTCCTGACGGATGAAATTACGCATAACAGCGTTCACCATACCGGCAGCACTGGTCTTTCCGAACTTCTTCGCAAGCGAAACGCTCTCGTTCACAGCAGCATTGTCCGGAATAAGGTCCAGATACGAAAGCTGGTAGATACCGGCACGGAGTATATTCACAACTATGCTGTCCATTTTTTCTATCGGGCGCTTTGACAGCCTGTCTATCACATAGTCGAGGCTTATCCTGCGCTGGATGACTCCGTAATAAATAGCCGAGCACAGCTTTTTTCCGCGCTCGTCAAGGTCAGATTCAGACAGACCGCTGTTCAGCTGTAAATTAGAAAAGCTGCCGCTCCTGAACGTTTTGTCCAGGAGCTTGACAGCAAGGTATCGCGGATCGATCATCTTCTCTTGGCTGCGGCAAGAAGTCTGAGAAGCTGGATGATAGATACAACAAGAGCTGTAACATAGGTCATTGCAGCTGCTCTGAGCACCTTTCTTGCCTTGGGCACCTCAGAGGAATCCAGTATGCAGTCGTTTTCGAGAGTCCTGAGCGCTCTGTTGCTGGCGTCGAACTCAACAGGAAGTGTTACGAGCTGGAAGAGGACTACTGCTGCGAACATGAATATTCCCACATAAATGAGCTGAGGAAGTGATTCAAAAAGCACTAAGCCCAGAAGGAATGCGAAATACCAGAGATGTGAGCAGATATTGGTCACAGGCACAAGAGCTGTTCTTATCTTTATGGGAGTGTATTCCTCGGCGTGCTGGCAGGCGTGACCGCACTCGTGGGCGGCAACTCCGATAGCTGAAACGGAGGTCTTTCCGTAAACTGTCTCGGAAAGTCTTACAACATTTGCCTGAGGATCATAGTGGTCGGTGAGGTTTCCGGGTATGCGCTCGATACTTACGTTATAGAGTCCGTTGCTGTCGAGTATCTGTCTTGCCACCTGATCGGCGGTAAGGCCTCTTGAGTTGTGGACGTCGCTGTACTTGCTGAATGTGGTTTTAACATTGATAGAAGCCCAGATAGGGAGTATGAGCATAATAAGAATGAGTACGATATACATAGTATTACCTCCGTTACATTAATTTATCGCCCTTAGCGAGCTTTTTTCCTCTGAGGAAATCCTCAGTTCTCATGCGTTTCTTGCCTTCCGGCTGTACCTCAAGGAAGGTCACTGCTTTTCCGTCGCCGCATTTCACGGTGAATTTTTCGGTGTCCACTATCTCGCCGTTTCCGGCATCGGGAAAGTCCCTGCCGGCTATCTCGGAGCGGAACACCTTTATCCTTTTGCCCTCCAGCATAGCGAAGCCGGTAACGCCTCTTACGGTGTTATGGACCTTTTCTGCCGGCTGAGAGAAGTCCAGTGCGCTCATTTCCTTGTGTATCATAGGTGAATAGCAGGAAAGCGAGTCGTCCTGCTTTTCGGGAGAGAGACTGCCGCTCTCAATAGCGCTGAGCGTTTCGGTGAGCACCTTTCCGCCCATTTCCGAGAGCCTTGCGTAAAGCTCCTCATAGGTCTCGTTCACGCCGATGGGAGTGCTCTCCTTGATGAGCATATCGCCGGTGTCCAGTCCCTCGTTCATCTGCATGGAGGTCACACCGGTCTCGGTCTCTCCGTTGAGAAGCACCCAGTTTATGGGAGCTGCTCCCCTGTATTTCGGCAGGAGCGAGGCGTGGATGTTGATACAGCCGTACCTCGGGAGCTCCAGCACCTCCTTGGGGAGTATCTGACCGTAGGCGGTAACTACGATAAGGTCGGGAGCGATGTCCCTCAGTATTCTCATAGCCTCCTGCGCGTCGTCGCCCTTTCTGAGAGAAAGAGGCTGATAAACTGGTATGCCGTATTCCAGAGCAGCCTCCTTAACGGGAGTAGGGATGAGCTTATATCCCCTGCCCTTGGGCTTATCCGGCTGTGTGAACACCGCCGCGGTCTCATGTCCGCTCTCAGCGAGAGCTCTCAGGCACGGAACTGCAAATTCCGGCGTTCCCATAAAAACTATCTTCATATATCATCCCTCCTCGGGAACGAAAAATTCCTCCACTATCTCAGTGAAAACATGACCGTCGAGGTGATCGTTCTCGTGGCAGGTACACTGGGCGCCGAGCTCGGTGAAATCGCGCTCGAACCAGTTTCCGTATCTGTCCTGAGCCTTCAGGTGGCACTTCATGGGACGTGTCACATAGCCCCATATATTCGGGCAGGAAAGGCAGCCCTCCTGCACTCTCTGCTTGCCTTCCTTTTTTGTGATCTCGGGGTTTATCGCCTCGACGATACCCTCCTCAAGGTGCATGATGAATATCCTGCGGCAGATGCCTATCTGGGGAGCGGCGAGTCCGAGGCCCTGCGCCTTGTCGAGAGTCTCGTGCATATCGTCCAGAAGCTGTCCCAGCTTTTCATCGAATTTTTCCACAGGCTTGCACACCTTATGAAGTATCTCGTCCTTATCGGTGAGTATCTTTCTTAAAGCCATTCCTATCATCCTTTCTTCCTGTTCAGACGCCTGTGTCGCCGTTCATGTCGGCGTACAGCGTAACGTCCCTCATTTCTCTAAGCTTAGCCGATTCTGTGAGGATACTGCTGATAAAGTTCCTCATCTCGGCGTTGTTCTTGCATTTCATTATTATTCTCCAGCGGAATTTTCCGCCTATTTTTCCATACGAAGCCCTGACTGGTCCCAGGACTCTCACCGGCGTTTTCGGCTGGAGCTCCCTGAGTTTTCGGTCCATAAGAGCCTTTACAGCCTCAGTGCCTGCCCTTACGCCCTCATCCTCCGCTCCTGTGAAGCAGAAAACGCACATATCGCACAGGGGCGGGAATATCATAGCCCGTCTTATGGCTATCTCCTCGCGGTAGAAGCCCTCGTAGTCCTGAGCCGCCGCAAGGTTCATGATATAGTGCTCCGGCATGAAGGTCTGAAGTATGGCTCTGCCGGGACGCTCGCCGCGTCCGCCTCTGCCCACCACCTGAGTGATGAGTGAAAAGGTGCGCTCATAGCTGCGGAAGTCTCCGGCGTACAGCGCTTTGTCCACGGAAAGCACTCCCACAAGGGTGACGTTGGGGAAATCCAGTCCCTTGCCTATCATCTGAGTACCTATCATTATATCGTACCTGCCCTCGCGGAAGTCGTTGAAGCCTTTTTCGTAGGAATACCGCGAAAAGGTGGTGTCAGCATCCATACGGAGTATCCTTGCCGAGGGGAAGTACACTGCCAGCTCATCCTCCAGCTTCTGAGTGCCGAAGCCCATGCTTTTCAGTCTTTCTGAGCCGCAGGAGGGGCAGGTCTTTACCGGCTCGGAGATGTATCCGCAATAGTGGCACATCATCCTGTCGTTTTTCTTGTGGTAGGTCAGCGGCACCGAGCAATTCGGGCAGTATACCGGCTGATAGCAGTCGCAGCAGCTGATTATGGTGTGGAAGCCGCGCCTGTTCAGCAGGAGTATGGTCTGCTCGCCGTTTTTCAGGTTATCGCTTATCTCCGAGGCGAGCTTCCGGCTGAATTCAGTCCTGTTGCCGTCCTCGCGCTCGAGGTTCATGTCCACCACGCTCACCTCCGGGAGAGGCGTGCTGTGGTAGCGTTTTTTCATGGTAAGCAGCTGATATGCGCCTTTTTCGGCAAGGTAGTAGCTCTCCACCGAAGGCGTTGCCGAGGCGAGGAGCAGTACCGCTCCGTGATAAGCGCAGCGCTGCTTTGCCACATCGCTGGTATTGTATCTGGGAGAACTGTCCGATTTGTAGGAGCGCTCGCCCTCCTCATCCATAATGATGAGGCCTATATTGTCAAGGGGAGCAAAGACCGCGCTTCGTGTGCCGATAACGATGTCAGCGTCTCCCCGTTTTATTCTCTTATATTCATCAAGGCGCTGTCCCTGGGAAAGTCCGCTGTGTATGACAGCCACTCTTTCGCCGAACAGCGATCTGAATCTTCTCAGTATCTGCGGAGTGAGACCTATTTCCGGGATAAGGAGCATTGCTTGTCTGCCCATTTTCACGGTATCGTTTATGAGCTTCTCGAACACCGAGGTCTTGCCGCTTCCGGTAACTCCGTGAAGCAGAAAGACTGCCGGACACTTTTCCGAGATCTTCTCCATGACCGCATCGTGAGCACTCTGTTGCTCATCGGAGAGCACCGTATCCTCGGGATCGCACCTTTCAGCCGTTCCGTCGTCCACGCCCCGGAGCACTTCCATTTCGTACTCCTCGGCAGCTCCGTTTGCAACGAGCCTTTTCACCACAGCAGCGGTAACTCCGCACATATACGCAGTCTCCTTGGGGGAAGCAGCTCCGTACTCGGCAAGGAAATCCGCAGCCTTCTTCTGCTTGGGAGTAAGCGTGAAGCTCTCCGGCGAAGCTATATAGCTGCTGCTGAGCCTGAGCATCCTCACCTGTGCATCGCCCACAGCCTGACGGAAGATATTATCCGAGACAAGAGCACCTGCGTCAAGGAGCTCGTCGATATATTTCCTGCCGCAGACGCTGATATAAGCCGGGAGGTACTCGTTCACATCGCCGCACGTCCGGAGCTTTTCAAGAAGCTCCGCAGCCTCATTGCTGAGAGCGGCAGTGTCCGCGTGCCCGAGACTGAATCTCTCCTCCGCGCTTATGCTCATGGCAGGAGGCAGCATAGCCTTTACAGCGTCGTAGTAGGTGCAGTAGGTCTGCTCTCTGAGGTAGACCGCAAGCTTCAGCAGTTCCTCTGAGACCACCGGCTTTTCGTCCACAAGCGCCAAAACGGGCTTGAGTCCTGCGGCATTTCCCTCGCTGAGCTTCATAACAACGCCTATGCGCCGCTTGTTTCCCCGTCCGAAGGGCACATACACCCTGCATCCGCAGGCTGTGTTGCCCCGCATATCCTCCGGGACCGCATAGCTGAACAGCATATCAAAGGAATAGGCTGCTCCGCTGACGGCAGTCTCCGCGATAAGAGACATTATTCGCCTGTTACGGGCGCAGGACTTACTATCTTGCACTTGCCGCTGGCAATTTCCTCAACGGCTGTTTTTACGGGCTTTTCCTCGAGAGTCTCGCCCTTGTCGTAGAGATCCTGAGAGATCTCTCTTGCACGCTTTGCAACGGCGATAACGAGAGAATAACAGCTCTCGTTCTTGGATATGATCTGATTAACTGCTGGTCTAAGCATTTTTCAACACCTCATTGATAGTATTCTCTGAAAATTCTGATCTGAGCTTTTCTGCGCGGATTACGGTGAAAAAGTCGTTGACGGCGTCCTCAAGGGCGTCGTTAACGATAACGTAATCGTAATCCTTGGCATATGAGAGCTCCTTTGAAGCCTGAGCAACTCTTTCCTCGATGACCTCGTCTGTTTCGGTACCGCGCTTTTTAAGGCGTCTGCGGAGCTCACCCACAGAGGGCGGAGCCACAAATACGAGCAGAGCGTCCGGACGCTTTTCCCTTATCTTCATAGCGCCCTGTACCTCTATTTCGAGGATAACGTTGATACCCTCGCCGAGTCTGCCCTCCACCTCGCTGATGAGGGTACCGTAGTAATTATGGCAGTATTCGGCGTACTCAAGGAACTCGCTGTCGGCGACCTTCTGGAGGAAATCCCCCTTGCTCATGAAGTGGTAGTTAACACCGTCCACCTCGCCCTCACGGGGCTCTCTTGTTGTAGCTGAGACCGAAACGCAGAAGCGTTCGTCCTTCAGTATCTCGGCAAGCATAGTGCCCTTTCCGCAGCCGGAGGGCGCAGAAAAAACGATAAGTCTGCCTTTATTCATTTTCATCAGAACCTCCTGTTCCGTTGATACGAGCCGCAAGAGTTTCGGTTATCAGGGACGAAAGGATTATATGTCCGCTGTCCATGATTATAACGGCTCTTGTTTTTCTTCCATAGGTAGCATCGATAGCTCTGCCGTCGTCGCGGGCTTCCTGGACGAGTCTCTTTATAGGAGCGGATTCAGGGCTCACTATAGTAACTATCCTGTCGGCAGAGATCATATTTCCGTAACCGATATTTATAAGCTTCATAAGCGATCACTCTATATTCTGTATCTGCTCACGGATCTTTTCGATCTCAGCCTTCATATCCACCACTATTTTTGTGATATTGAGATCCTGAGCCTTTGAACCGATGGTATTCACCTCACGGTTCATTTCCTGAACGAGAAAATCGAGCTTTCTGCCCACAGCCTCCTCAGAATCCAGCATATTCTTCAGCTGAGCGATGTGGCTGCGGAGACGGACTGTCTCCTCGTCCACGGCTATCTTCTCAGCAAAGACAGCAGCCTCGGTGAGCACTCTCTGCTCGTCAACCTCTCTGCCCTCCAGCACCTCGCTGAGTCTCTGGAAAAGCTTCGAGCGGTAATTCTCCACGGTAAGCGGTGAAAGCTCCTCTACTCTGCCCACCATGCTGAGGATGAAGTCAGCCTTATCGAGGACGTCCTTTTTCAGGCGATCACCCTCGGTGCCGCGCATTGAGACAAATCTTTCGAGAGCTTCTCCGGCGACCTCTGAAACGTCCTCCCAGATCTGCTCCTCATTGTCGGGAGTTTTCTGGATATTGAATATATCCGGGAGCTTTATAAGGTTTGAAAGGGTGAGGTCGTCATCCAGTCCAAGCTCCTCAGCGGCGCCTCTCAGAGCCAAGATATAGCCCTCGGCAACTCCCATATTCAAAGCTATCTCGGTATCTCTGCCCTCGATATTGCTTATGGTGACAGATACCTCGACCTTTCCTCTGGAAATGCCGGTTTTCAGCATTGCCTTGAGCTTTTCGTCGATATAACCGTAGGCTCTCGGTATTCTTGAGGAGTATTCGTAATATCTATGGTTAACGGAACGAATCTCAACAAGGATGTCACGTCCGTTCAGTATTTTCTGGGCTCTTCCGTAACCGGTCATGCTTCTGAGCACCGTATCGCCTGCTTTCATCATATATTTTCGCATAACTATGCTATTATATTATTATATCACTAAACTCCGCGAAATGCAAGTCTTTTGGCAAAAATAAAAAGGGACGCCGAAGCGTCCCTTTAAGTATATGCGTTCTGGATTATGCGTTAGGATCGAGAGTCTTGATAAGGTTGAGCTTATACTTCTGGATCTTGAGCGCATCCTTGTTTGTGATACCGTTGCCGTTCTCATCAACGTCGCCGTTGAGCTCGCCCTGAGGCTTGATGCCCTTTTCCTTGCCGGGGCCGTAAACATCGGGGTTAGCGATAGACTGCATGATAAGAACTGCGTCTGCGAGGTTAACTTCTTCGTCACAGTTAGCGTCGCCCCAGAGGGTAACCTTGCCGGCAGTAGTAGATGAACCCTGAGCTGTTGTTGTAGTTGTAGGCTCAGCAGTTGTTGTTGTAGTAGTTGTTGTTTCCTCAGCAGTTGTTTCCTCAGCGGTTGTGGGCTCTGCTGTTGTAGGCTCTGCTGTTGTAGGCTCAGCAGTTGTGGGCTCGTCACCGTTGGGGATAGGATTCTCCAGAGGCTTAACAGTAGGATAGAGGAGAGCCATTCCGCCGTAGGACATAAGAGCGTCACCAGCGTGCCAGAATCTGTGGAGATTGTACTGGAAGTCGTTGATGTCGACCTTGCCGTCGCCGTTGTTATCCTTACCCTCGCCCTGGTAGTAAGAGTAAGCTTCCTTGAACATAGGATCCTTCTCGTAAGAAGTACGGATGCTTGCAAATGTAGCACCTGTCTCGAGCTTGGAGCCGTCAGGCATTGTGCCCTTGTAGCTTGAAGGAATGTAAACTGTATCTGTCCACATTCTTGAGAGGCTTCCGTTGTGATCTGTGAAGGAGATACCCTTCTCGTCACGTCCCTGCTGATACTGAGCAGAGAGGAGCTGGTTAGCAAGATAGAGACCCTTTTCAGCTACTGTGCCGTCTTCCTTGAGAGTCTCAGCGCAAGAAGCATCAACCTTGTTAGCAGCAGCATAGTAGATAAGTGTATTACAGAGTGAGGATACGCATCCAACGTCTCCCTGACCGTAGCCCTTGATAGTACATGTGAGCTTCTGGTTAGCAGTTTCGCTGTACTTACCTGTCCATGTATCAGGAGCGCAGGTGTAGTCTGTATCGGATGAACCCCAGTCAAGGGTTGAAGGAATAGCATAGGACATGATATTTCCGTCATCGTCAGCAACGTTGAACTTAGTGTTCTTCTCGAACCAAGCAACCCATCTCTCGAGGAGCTTCTCAAGAGCTGTCTTGAGGTCGAGGCCGCCGAATGACATACCATCGGTCTTATCACCGTTTATGCATACATCATAGTAGAGCTCTGCAAGACGCTGAGTTGACCATACCTGGTTACCGATCCAGTGGTTTGAACCAGGATCTGCGTATACAGGGTGGGGAACATAAACCATATCATAGAAGGTAGGATAGCCTTCCGGATACTTCTCGTAACGTCCTCTGTAAGAGTTTGTACATCCGCCTGCGAAAGGACCGTCAACAGACTGGAGCCACTGATAGAGCTCGATCTGTCTCTGGAGAGACATCTTATAGTCCTCGGTAGCCTTTTCAGCCTTCATACCGCCGTTGATGCTCTTATCATAGATAAGGCCGTAAGCAGCGAGAGGATTCTGATAGAACTGATGTGAGTGTGAGCAGCCGATCTGCCAAGCCCAGCTGTAATTGCCGTATTCAGCAGTAAGAGCTCCGCCCCATGAAGTATACCATGACATGAGGAAGTGCTGGCTGTCGAAGCCTGCTGACTCAGAGTTGATGTTCTGGCAGCCGAGCTTCTTGTAGTACTTATCGAACATATCGTTACGGCACTGGTCACCCATCTTACCAGCAAGACCGGAGATCTCTCCGCAGTCAACGCCGTTGCGGTTTGCGAAATATACAGCCTGGATAGCACGGTCCTCAGCGTCAGGAGCGTTTGTGAACGCATACTGAGAAGGAACTTCGCTTCCGTTGAAGATACCCTTGATACCGGTCTCTTTGTTACCGTACTTGAGCTCTTCAAGACAGGGATGAGGAACAGTCTCGAAACAGGACTCCTGCTCACCACGCTGGAATGTGTTGATGAATGTGAATTTGCCGTTGCCGCCGCCGAAGCCATACCAGTCGTCAACGTCAGCGAGCCAGTTCATGAGGTAGTAGCCCTTGTCTGAACCGTAAGCTGAAGCAAAGGTCTTGAACATGGGGTTGATAGCCTCACCGCTTGCCTTCTTGGCAGGGTAGCTCTCGGGCTTATCCTCTTCGTTAGCAGGATCAGCCTTAAGTCTCTCCTGCTTCCAGAGAGTCTCATACTCGATGTCGTCTCTGCCTGAAGCCTTAGACCAGCCAGGGATCATAGCCTCAAGTGTCTTCCAAGCCTTGGGGAGAGCATCAGCGCTTCCGTCGATAACGCCCTTCTTAGCGAGAACATCGTGCATAGAAGCGATCCATACGATATAAGACATAGCCTCAGAAGTTGTCTCATGGCCGTAGTCAGGAGCCTCAACGCAGAGTGTTTCAACTGAGTGATAAGGAATACCGAATGAATCTCCGCCGTTATTCTGCTTGCTCAGATAGCCGTTCTTCTCACCGTTGGTGATAACATCGTCATAGAGCGACTCAAACATTGCAGCGTAGGAAGTGCCGTCAGCAGCATAGCTGTTCTTCTCGGCAGCGCCGGCAAATGTAGGAGCGATAGAAGTAGCTGAAATACCTGCTGCGAGGATACCTGCAACAAGAGCCTTGTTCTTTTTGCTTATCATTTGATTTTTACCCCTCTCATAAATTGATTTGGATTTTGAAGTGGTTTGAAAATGAATAATATCTGCACCGCCTTGGGGCGGATACGCATACGAAAATACTTCGTACACTGTGTGCGTCTTCACGGTGACTTCACACAATTCTCAAACTATTTTCACAACTAATTATATTCTACATTTATCTCCGTGTCAACAGTTTCAATGTTTTTCGCTTTGAGCCCTCACAGATTTTGTTGCAATGCACACATAATCGAATCCTTTTTTGTACATTTTGTCTACCCGACTTATGCAGCGGATTTTCCTACTGTTAAGATTTGATGAACGGATGATATGTTTTAACATTACTCTGCAACATTCATCCTTTCCTCAATAAATCCTCACAGATTCCACACACACAGGCGATAATATTTAACAGACTCCCCTGTGCAAAACAGGTGCAGCAGCGGGAGGATTTTTGTGAATTAACATTTTGTTCACAGTTTATTCATCTCACGTTAATAAAATTCTGAGATAATGACATAGTATGTTATATTGTGCAGAGTATGTCTTATCATATCATCTCCTGCAATACGGCTCCTCACTATTATAATAGTATATCACATCCGCTCTGCTTATTCTTACAGAAAGGAGAAACTCATGATCACTATTGAAAATCTTACGAAGTATTACGGCAGCAACAAAGCCGTGAACAATATCAGCTTTACAATAAATGACAATGAGATTCTTGGATTTCTCGGTCCCAACGGCGCCGGAAAATCCACTACCATGAATATGATAACCGGTTATCTTCCCATGTCCGCCGGAAAGGTCACCATTAACGGCGTTGACATCACAAAGTATCCCGTCAAGGCAAAGCGCAAGATCGGCTATCTCCCGGAGATACCCCCTGTCTACCCCGATATGAAGGTGAAGGAATACCTCTCCTTCTGCGCCGGACTCAAAAAGGTGCCCCTCGGAAAGAAACAGGAGGAGATCGACCGCGTTATGGGACTCCTGAAGATCACCGACGTCAGCGGAAAGCTCATCCGCAATCTCTCCAAGGGCTACAAGCAGCGTGTGGGCTTTGCTCAGGCGCTCCTCGGCGATCCTGAGTTCCTCATCCTCGACGAACCCACTGTCGGACTTGATCCCAATCAGGTCATCGAGGTCAGAAAGCTCATCAAGGACCTCAAAAAGAACCACACCGTTATTTTCAGCTCACATATCCTCAGCGAGGTCAGCGAGGTCTGCGACCGCGTTGTTATCATCAACAAGGGCGACATCCGCGCTATCGACACCATAGAGAATCTGGAAAGCTCCTTCAGCACCGGTCTTGTGCTCCACATCAAGGTCAAGGGCAATAAGAGCAAGACCGCCTCTGTAATCGAAATGACCAAGGGCGTCAAGGAGATGACCGACATCACCGACGAGGGCAGTGATATATACTCCTTCACCGTTCAGCTTGACGGCGATGCCGACCAGATACGCTCCGCTATAATGGCTGAACTCCTGAAAGAGCAGGTAAACATCCTCGAGATCTACACAGACAAGCCCAACCTTGAAAATGTATTTATCGAGCTCATAAACCGTCCCGTGCAGAAGAACAGCCTCAAGGAGCTACTCGAATCCATGACTCCGGATGAAGGCGCCGTTGAGGACGAGGAAGCGGAAGCAGACACCGAAGCTCCCGAAGATAAGGAGGAAGAATAAAATGTTTTCCATATATAAAAAGGAGCTCCAGTCGTTTTTCTACACGCCCTTCGCCTACACCATAACGACTCTTTTCCTGCTCCTGTTCACCTACATGATAAGCGGAAAGATAGCCGACCTCGATAACCACGTTGCTACCTTCTCCTACACTGAGGTCTTCTATAACGTAATAATCTACTTCATATTCCTCATACCCATACTCACCATGCGTACCTTCTCCGACGAGCGCAAGTTCGGCACAGAGGTCCTGCTGATGACCTCTCCCGTGAGTGTGCTGAAGATAGTCCTTGCGAAGTTCTTCGCAAACATTACTGTTTTCCTCTTTATGATCGCAGGTACGATAATCTACCCTATCATCACCGAACACTACGGCTCGGTAATTTACAGCCAGCTCATATGCGCTTATATAGGTCTTTTCTTCTGGGGCACAATGTTCATCTGCGTGGGTATGCTCATTTCATCCTTCACCGAGAACTCTATCATCGCCGCTATCGTAGGCGAGCTGATAATGTTCATCTTCCTTTTCTTAGACGATTTCTCCGACTCAGCTTTCATCTCCCAGTATCCCAAGCTCCAGTCCGTACTTCTCGCCTTTGCAGCACAGCCCAGATTCGCTTACTTCTCACAGGGCTTCATCAGACTTTCGGACATAGTTTTCTTTGTAACAGCAATAATCGTTCTCCTCGCATGGACCTACATATCCATCGAGAGAAGACGCTGGAAGAGGGGGTAAGCTGAAATGAACAAGAAAAAACTTGATTTTTCCGGCCCCATAGCTATCATCATAGCTATTCTGGTGCTCATAGTAGTCGTACCGGTAAATCTTATCGTGAACTACTACGACAAGGTATACGATATGACTCCATCCAAGCAGTACACCCTCAACAGCAAGACCAAGGATCTCCTGAACGATGTCTCCGATAAACATATAGACGTATACTTTATGTATGAAGGTCTCAAGCCCCTCAAGGAAAATCCAGAATTCCTTGCTCTCTACCACACCCTTTCAGAGCTGAAAAAGCGAGACAATATCACACTCACCTGCTTTGATCCTGATAAGTACCCCGACCGCGCCGCAGAGCTCGATCCCACATCCACTCTCGGTGTCGCAAAGGGTGACGTTTTCGTAAAGTGCGGCGACGTCATCAAGCGTATCTCCCACAGCAAGATATTCCAGAGTTCCGACGAGGAGGGCAAGCTCCGTGAGTACGCCGGAGAGGAGCTCATTGCAGGCGCTATCAAGATATGCACCTCCGGCTCCCTCCAGACCATGTACTTCCTTACAGGTCACGGCGAAAAGTCCATAGACGAGGAATACTCCGCATACGCCCGCTCAGTAAAGGCCGGCAACTACGGCGTGGAGGAGCTCAACCTCGACGAGGCTGGCGCTATCCCCGGAAATACCGCCGCTATCTACCTTGTAGGTCCCCAGAAGGACATCACTGACCGCGAAAAGGATATGCTCATATCTTTCCTCGCACAGGGCGGCTCAGTATCCATGCTCCTCGGTCCCTGCGATACTAAGGGACGCTTCTCCAACATCGAGGAGGTCCTCCGCGGCTACGGCATCGAAATGGACTACAATATCGTTTATGACGAGCTCCCCTCAAATCAGCTCAACGACCACGACGACATCCAGAACAAGTATTACTTCGTCACAGAGTACCCCCCCAAGACCGACGACTTCACTCAGGACCTCACCACCGACATCAACTACATTATATCCAAGAATTCCCGTGTGGGAGGCATAATCAACACCAGAAGCTTACGTCATCTCCCGGATACACAGTACGATGCCGAAAGCATCGAGGTATGCTCTGTCATAAGAAATGTCACCGACATCAACGGCAACTATACCACAGTCAGCACTGCAATGGGCGGCGATGAGATCACCGCAGACTATGCCGATAACAATCTCTCAGAGACACAGCTTGACTTCGGTTTCTATTCCTACAACCGCATCTCCGGCGGAAAGCTCTTCGTCATCGGTTCAAACGACATCATCGACTCAACAAAGCTTCCTGCCAAGTATTCTCTTGCCACAACTACTCTGGCTCTGTTCTCCAATACATGGCTCTATGATACAGACATCCAGATGGGCATCGGCAATAAGCTCACCGCCTACGATACCATGAACTTCAAGGACGAAAAGGAAGCCAAGAGAGTTATGGGACTCACCACCCTGCTCCCCATCGGTCTTATACTATTCGGTATAGGCGTATGGCTCAAGAGGAGACACGCATAATGAAAAAACCTATCATAGCTCTGACGGCACTGGTGCTCGCAGCAGGAGGCTCTGTGGGAGCACTCATAGCCGTCAAGAACAAGAAAAACGAGGACGATAAAAAGGAAGCCCAGATAATCGAGGAGAAAAACCTTTTCAGCTTCGACAGCGAGTCCATAATCAAGGCTGTTTTCAACTGTCCAGAGGGTGACTTCACCGCCGAAAAAAATGACGGCATTTGGTCTCTTACCTCTGGCGGCAGCTTCGAGCTGGACCAGACCTATTTACAGCTGGTATGCACCTATCTCTCCGACCTGACTGCTTCGGACGCCTATGAGCTCAAGGACAGCAGCCTCTCCTCCTACGGTCTTGATTCCGCCGATAAGGTAACTCTCTCGGACGGCACGAATGATTACTCCGTAAACGTGGGAAACATAAGTCCCACCGGCGAAGCATACTACATCTCTCTGGACGACCGCGATAAAGTCTACACTGTAAGCTCCTACTACGGAAGTGTCCTCAAGACAAGTATACCTATGCTGAAATCAAAGCTCTTCCTGCCTTACAGCGATAACGGTATTGTGGAAATATCCGTAAAAGCCGGCGGAAAGACTGCCTATGAACTGAAATACGATACTGCCGCCTCAGAGTGGAAGCTCCCTGCTGAATACGCAGATATAGCCTTCGACCTTACATCTGTGCGCTCCCTCATAGCCAACCTCACCCGTCTTACCGCAGACTTGCAGAATATGTGCGCTACCGGTACGGAAAACCTTCCGGCTTACGGTCTTGACAAGCCCACCCATTCAGCTGTATTCAAGGGCATTGACGGCAGCGAGAGAAACTACATATTCAATTACTCCTACGATGTGAACAATAAGCTCGTCAGCGCTTACTGCACTGAATCTGACCAGATAATGCTGTTCCCCGAATCAACAATGGAGTTCCTCACCCGCACCCCCTACAACTTCATTGTAAAGTCCGTGACAAACGTCAGCATAACGCAGTCCACAGGCTTTGAATTCACCGTGGAAGATACTAAGCATTCGTTCACTCTCGACATGGAAAACAAGACCGGCACTGTTGACGGTACTGAGTTTGATTTCACGATCGCAGGCAAATATGTGCTTCTCAGCAACCTGTTTAATGCCATGGCTATTGAGAACATCAAGGCGATCGACATATCATCAAAGCCGGAGCTCAGCGAGCCCCTCCTCACGGCTGTGTTCCACGTAAGCGAAGGTGACGACTTCACCTACCAGCTCACCGACGCCGGAAACGAGTTCTGCTACGTTTTCATAAACGGAAAATACACCGGCGAGCTCGTAAGCAAGGAACTCATCAAGGGCAAGAACTCCGTACCTTATTTCTACGACGAGTTCATGGCAGCTGTCAATAAATAAATCAAGTGCAAAAGGACGTACTGCAAGGTACGTCCTTATTTTTTAGCACAAAAGCGCATGAAATACGGCACAAAAAATACTATTATTCATTGCATATTCCTGCAAAATATTGTATAATATCATCAAGCACATATGCCGCAGGCTCCGGCGAGGGCATTGCGGCTTCGGACATATGCTTTTCAGGAGGGATATTAATGTACGGAGGTACAAAACGGCTCACAGCCATGATAACAGGTCTTGCAGCGTTCTTTTCATGCTTATCTGGGATAACTCCGGCTGAGAGGAGTCATACTGCGGACGCGGCAGATTCGCGGCTCATCGCCTTTCCGGGCGCTGTGGGCGGAGGCAAGTACGCCACCGGAGGCAGAGGCGGCGAGGTCTATCACGTTACCAATCTCAACGACAGCGGCGAGGGCTCGTTCCGCGACGCAGTAAGCAGATCCAACCGCATAGTCGTTTTCGATGTGAGCGGCACTATCGAGCTAAAAAGCGCAGTATCCTGCGTGAGCAACGTGACCATTGCCGGACAGACCGCTCCCGGCGGCTCGGGAATCACACTCAAGAACTACAAAATGGCTTTCGGCGGCGACAATATAATCTGCCGCTATCTCAGCTCGCGCCCCGGACCGTATAACGCTACCAGCTCCGGCAACGACGCGTGGGGAGGCTCCAAGGGAGCAAACTGTATCGTGGATCACTGCTCTATCGGCTGGGCTTCCGACGAGCAATGGGGACTCTACTCCAACAACAGCGATTATACCGTGCAGTATTCCGTTATCGGTCCTGCAAACTCGTGGGGAGGCCATGACAAGGGCATCCACGGCTTCGGTATCATGATGGGCAACAGCAACCTCACCTACGACCACAACCTTATAATCCACAACGTTTCACGAAACTTCCGCGGGAAAGTCCCCGGAACAGGCGTTGCCGACTTCACTAACAATGTCATATACGACTGGGGCTACCAGACAGCCTACGGTACTATCGGACACCTCAACTACGTGAACAACACTCTGAAAGCCGGAAATTCCACGGTGAGCGGCTTCCACTGGATGAATGTGGACAGCACTACCAAACCTGAGAACTTCAAGGTTTACTGCTCCGGCAACCGCCTTATCAACAAGGACGGCTCCCTCGGCGGCATAACCTACAATAACTGGGACGGTGTTACCGTAAAGAGCGGCATAGGCATAACCAAGGACAACCTTTATTCCGCATCGCCGTTCCAGATAAACAACAACGGCGAGAACGTCTCCACAGCCTCCACCTGCGAGAGTGCCGCCGTCGCCTACGACCACGTTGTAAGCTTCGCCGGAAACGGAATAGCTCCCGATAAAAGGACTGCTATCGACCAGCAGTGCGCCAGCGATACCAAGAACGGCACCGGCTCCTGCTCCGGAACAGCCGCCTACAACGGCTCAGTATCGGACCTTAACAAGTACAGCATAAAGTGCGGAGTAACTTACAGCTACCCCGCTCCGGTGCTCACAAAGGAGATAACCGACACTGACAACGACGGTATGCCCGACGAATGGGAGCTCGCCCGCGGTCTTGATCCCAGCGACGGCTCGGACTACGACGGTGACTACTGCGGTCAGGGCTACACCAACATAGAATACTACATCAACGACCTTACCGTGAATTCCTTCCCTGTCGGCACAGTAAAGCTCTCGCCGGAGTCCGATACCCCGGCACAGCCTTCAACTCCGGCAGTATCAGCCTTCGAGACTATTGAAGCCGAGAGCTTCGCCGAGCAGGAGGGCATAAAGACAGAGGAGCTCGCTTCCGGCGGTGAGAACATAGGCTTCATCGAGAACGGCGACTGGGTAATGTACCGCAAAGTGAATTTCACCGGCGGAGCAAAGAGCTTCAAGGCAAAGATAGCCGGAAATGCCTGCGGTATAGAGCTCTACCTCGATAATATGAACGGCTCGCCTGCCGCAAAGCTCAGTTTCTCCGGCACAGGCGGTCTTGAGAACTATCAGGAGTATGAAGCCAGTATCCCCACTATCACAGGCACTCACAACCTGTATGTGAAATTCACGGGCGGCGAGGGCTATCTCGTGAATGTTGACAGCTTCGTATTCAGCAAGGACGCTGTTCCGCTGAGCGGCGACCTCTTCAAAAATGTGGAGGTCAGCGAGGAGGCTCTCCCGGACTCGTGGAGCATAGGCAAAAAAGCCGATACAGGCTCACTGATATTCGGTGACCGCGATTTCACGGTCGATCAGATACAGTCGAACCTCATGGGAGCGGAGATACTCATGACCGCGTGCAGCGCCAAGGGTACTACCGGCGACACAGCCGCATTCACTGCCGGAGCCGATATGACTCTCCACATAGCTCTGGACAGCCGCGTGGAAAAGGCTCCCGAATGGCTGGCGGATTATACTCTCATGAGGACTCTCCTCACCGCCACCACCGACCTCAACTTCAAAGTGTACGACAAGCACGTGAAGAAGGGCGAAAAGGTCACACTTGGCAGCAACGGTCAGACCTATCAGTGCGTTAATTTCTTTGCTCTTGCTACCTCGGATGTAGTCCCGGAAAAGCTTGCGGGGGACATCAACTCCGACGGAGAGGTCAATGCTGCCGACCTTGTGCTCATAAGCCAGCACCTCCTTGGAAGCAAGGCTCTTACCGCGGAGCAGTGCACTGCTGCCGACATGGACGGAAACGGTATCATCAACGCCTTCGACCTTGTCCGCATAAGAAAAGCCGTTGCAGAACAGCAGATGAATAAATGACTTAAAAGGACGTACCTTGCAGTACGTCCTTTTTTCAACTAAGTTTTTGCACTTGATTTATTCTGTGAAATATGATATAATTTCCTTTGTACATGACTGCTCCCCCCATGGAGCAGATAACCTCAGAACAACAGGAGGAAATCTATGCTGAATGCGGACCTAAAGGAGTTTGAATTTGCTTCTGCCTTCGATCAGCTCGTAATATCAGCCGTCATCGCGATACCCTCAGAAAAGGTGAACGGTGTTGTGCAGCTCGTTCACGGCATGAACGAACATAAGGAACGCTACTATCCATTTATGGATTACCTTGCCGGCGAAGGCTTTATAACCGTGGTACACGATAACCGCGGTCACGGAAAGAGCATCTGCGAGCCCGACGATCTCGGCTTCATGTTCCGGGACGGCGGTGCAGGCTTCGTCAGCGATATAGCTCAGGTAACACGCTTCGTCCGGGAGACCTATCCCGACCTTCCCATATTCATGATCGGACACAGCATGGGCTCGCTGGGAGCACGCTGCTTCCTGAAGGAGCACGACGACGAGATAAACGGTCTCGTGGTGCTGGGATGTCCCTGTTACAGCAGCTTTTCCGCACCGGTAAGAGCTATTGGCTCAGCGGTATCGAAAAAGCTGGGGAGCCGTTTCAGGAGCGAAAAGATATATGAGGCTTCGGAAGCCATGCTCAACAAGAACTTCGACCGCAGCACTCCCCACTCGTGGATATGCAGCGATAAGCAGGTGGTGGATGACTTCAATGCCGATCCTCTCTGCAATTTCAGATATACCCTTAACGGCTATGAGAGCCTGCTCTACCTCATGCGCGAGACCTACTCAAAGCGTGGCTGGAGCGTGAAAAATCCCCGTCTGCCCATAAGATTCATCTCAGGCAGGGAGGATCCCTGTATGCTCTCGGAGAAGAAATTCTTCAAGGCAGTACACCTCCTTGAAAAGCTGGGCTACGACAGCACCTCCCATCGCCTGTTCGACGGCATGAGACATGAGGTACTCAACGAAAAGAACAATATCAGCGTCTGGAAGGACATCGCAAAATCGCTGTTCTCGTGGATAGACCGCTTCAACGACGCCGAGCCTCTGCAGGAGGAGCCTGCCGGCGAACCTCAGGAAGCTCCCAAAAACACAGAATAACGTCCCAAGAAAGGAATATGAAATGGAAATAAACAAGATACTTGCAAAAGAATTCAGCCTCAGACAGGAACAGGTGGACAACACCGTTGCCCTCATAGACGACGACAAGACTATCCCCTTTATCGCCCGTTACCGTAAGGAGCTCACAGGCTCTCTGGACGACCAGATTCTCCGTGAGCTCTACGACAGGCTCATGTACCTGAGAAACCTTGAAAAGCGCAAGGAAGAGATAACCAATTCCATTACCGAGCAGGAAAAGATGACTCCCGAGATAGAGGCTGCCATAAGCGCGGCTATGACTCTTGTGGAGGTCGAAGATATATACCGTCCCTTCAAGCCCAAGCGCCGTACTCGTGCCAGCATTGCCCGTGAGAACGGTCTTGAGCCTCTGGCTGTCATCCTCATGGAGCAGTCCGGTGCAGATCCCGAAAAGGAAGCCGAGGCTTTCGTGAACGAGGAGAAGAACGTCCCCGACGTACAGACCGCTTTGCAGGGCGCAATGGACATAATCGCAGAGGATATATCCGACGATGCCGATATACGCAAGAAGCTACGTGCCCTCGCCGGCGAAAAGGGTGAGCTGGTATCCAAGGCTTCCGATCCCGAGGCTGAGAGCGTTTACCAGAACTATTACGATTACTCCGAGCCCGTGCCCAAGGTAGCTAACCACCGCGTCCTTGCACTGGACAGAGGTGAAAAAGAGAACTTCCTGAAGGTATCCCTCACACTGGACGAGACTCTCGCCACAGACGCTATCTTCAGCAAGTACATCAAGAGCAACAACGCCTGCGGAGAGCTTGTACGCGCCGCAGCTGCCGACAGCTACAAGAGACTTATATTCCCGTCCATAGAGCGCGAGATACGCTCGGAGATGTCAGCCAATGCCGCTGAGGACGCCATAAAGGTATTCGCCTCCAACCTGAGGCAGCTCCTGCTCCAGCCGCCGCTCAAGAACAGCGTCATCCTCGGACTCGATCCCGGATACGCACACGGCTGCAAGACCGCTGTCATCGACGGCACCGGCAAGGTCCTCGACCACGCTATAATCTATCCCGTCAGGGAGACAGCCTCCGCTGCAAGAGTTGAGGAGGCAAAGAAAAAAGTAAAGCAGTTCATCACAAAGTACAACGTCAACACTATCTCTATCGGCAACGGTACAGCCTCCCGCGAGACTGAAAGCTTCGTTGCCGAGATACTCAAGGAGATTCCCGAGAACGTAAGCTACATGGTGGTAAGCGAGGCAGGCGCTTCTGTCTACTCCGCCTCCAAGGTGGCAGCAGAGGAATTTCCCGAGTACGACGTTTCCATAAGAGGAGCTATCTCCATAGCACGCCGTTTGCAGGATCCCCTTGCAGAGCTCGTCAAGATAGAGCCCAAGGCTATCGGAGTAGGTCAGTATCAGCACGATATGCCGCAGGCACGCATGAGCGAGGCTCTGGGCGGAGTAGTCGAGGACTGCGTTAACTCCGTAGGTGTTGACCTCAATACAGCTTCTCATTCCCTGCTCTCATATATCGCCGGCATAAACGCCTCCGTGGCAAAGAACATCGTGGCTTACCGCGAGGAGAACGGCAGATTCACCGACCGCAAGGAGCTCCTGAAGGTGCCTAAGCTTGGCAAGAAGGCTTTCGAGCAGTGCGCCGGCTTCCTGAGAGTCCGCGACGGCAAGAATCCCCTTGATAACACAGCCGTCCACCCTGAGAGCTACGAGGCTGCTTCCTCCCTGCTCAGCGAGTGCGGCTTCACTCTTGCCGACATCGCAGGCGGCGGAGCCTCCGGTATCTCAGAAAAGGCAGAGAGCCTCGGTATCGACAATATAAGCAAGTCTCTGGGAATAGGTGTGCCCACCCTCACCGACATCATCGGCGAGCTCAAAAAGCCCGGACGCGACCTCCGCGACGAGCTCCCGCCTCCCCTCCTGAGAAGCGGCGACGTTATGGACATCAAGGACCTGAAGCCCGGCATGGAGCTCGTGGGAACAGTCCGCAACATCATCGACTTCGGCGTTTTCGTGGACATCGGCGTTCACGAGGACGGTCTGGTACACATCTCCCAGATATGCAATAAATTCATCAAGCACCCACTGGAAGCCGTCAAGGTAAATCAGGTGGTAAAGGTGCGCGTGCTGGACGTAGACCTGAAGCGCAACCGTATCTCTCTCACCATGCGTCTCAACGACGAGGAGGAGAAGAAGGAAAAGCAGTCCCGTCCGAGACCGCAGAAGCAGCGTGAGGAGCGCAAGCCCAAGGGCTTTGACGCAAGCCAGCTCCGCAACAGCAGCTTCCGTATCAAGCAGAAATAAGCAAAAAAGAGGACTCGCATGAGTCCTCTTTTTTATTCAGTACGAAATGACGGCAACATTATCGCGGCGGTAATCCTCAGCGGAAAAGCCTCCCGTTATCTCCTCAAAAGCAGATGTGTCCTCTATCAGCAGCAGCTTCTGCGCCTTGGTGAGCTGCTTTATGCGATACTCCAGCTTCGAGGCGAGGCTCCTGTCAGCGGTGCTCCACAGTGCCTCCAGCGACTCCGCTTTGTGAGTACGGGTATACTTCGCGCACTTCTCCGTCTGCCCGAAATGCTCCCTCATACGCCTTTCCACGTCGGTAGTTATGCCGGTGTAGAGAGTTCCTCCGGCGCAGCGTATGATGTATACATAGTAGCTCACTTGGCTGATACTCCGGGGACCTCGTCTGCCCTGTGTGCAGCACTGTCCCCCTTGGCAGCAAGATTCACCTCGAAAAATGCGATAGCTGTCATAAGCTGGGAGGTGTAGGCTGTGCCCTCGAATTCATCCACGACTCTGGTGAACTGTCCCGAGCGTCTCATAAGGTCAGCTTTCAGGAGCTTGAAATTCGGATCGTTGGCGAATGCTACCGGATGCTCGTCGATTATCTTTACGGCAGCCTTTCTGCATTCCTTTGCCATATCGTCGTTTTTGTCATCATCCAGCATCCACGAAGCATATAAATATGACTGGACTGCTTCCTTATACGTATGGCTTTTCAGGCAGACAAGCGCCTTTCTTATCATTCTTGAAGCCTCCGGACTTACTCCTGTGATTCCGCCAAGTCCGCAGTATTCCTCGCCGGAGAGATATTCCCTGTCCACATAAGCAGATGTATCCAGCGTTGCATTGCAGTATCCGCACTCCGGGCACTCCATAGCCCAGTATCTGATATACGAGCGGTGAGGCTCGGCAGGTCTGAGGTCAATATCCGGTACTCCCTGCGGAGGATCGGTCTCCACGATAACGGTGTGCTTTGAGCTTGCTCCGCACACGCTGCAAACATATTCCTTTTCTTCTGTTCTGAATGGCATAGCTTTTCTCCTTTTCAATCTGCGCTCCCGAACGAAGTCCGGTGCGATGACCGTCGTAAGGCGGTCATCTAATACATAATAATTATATCAGTCATAAGAGCCGGTGTCAATACCGGAGACGGCATGATCTGCCATGGAAAAAGTAACAAAAACTGTTTACAACGAATGAAAAATGTGTTATCATAAAGAGAGTAAATAACTATCCGGAGGTCAAAATGTCGGAAACAAACGAGAATGCAAAGAACAAAAAACGCCGCAGCTACAAAGGTCTGGCGATACTGGAACTGATAGTGATAATAGGCTTGTCCGGAGCTTTATCGTGGAAGCTCCTCAAAAACGACAGCGGCAGCAAGGAGGCTGTCCCCGCAAACGCACAGGTACAGGACGGGGATCCCGAGGTGCGTACAAGAGCCGTCATCGAAAAGGAGGAGACATTCTATCAGCTGGACGGAAAAAAGATACTCTTCAAGGACAGCAGTCTCGGCGAGGTATTCGTGCCTGTTTTTGCCGATGTGCCTGCAAGCTCGCTGAAAACTGAGAATATAGTCACCCGCAACGGCTACTCATTCTACCGTGGAAGCAGCGATAAGGTCTTCACAGGTATCGACATATCTGAGCACCAGAGCACTATCGACTGGAACAAGGTCAAGTCAGCGGGTGTGGACTTCGCCATAATCCGCGTGGGCTACCGCACATACGGCGGCGGAAAGATCCAGCTCGACGAGCACTTTGCCAAGAATATACAGGAGGCTAACGCTGCCGGTATAGACGTGGGAGTATACTTCTTCTCTCAGGCTGTTTCCACAGAGGAGGCCGTGGAGGAGGCTGACGCCGTCATCGACGCTATCGCTCCCTACAACATAACCTACCCTGTTATATTCGACTGGGAGATAATCTACGGTGATCCTGCCCGTACAGACTCCATGACCGTGGAATGTCTCGCAGACTGCTGCATATCCTTCTGCGAGAGAGTACGCTCAGCCGGCTACACTCCCATGATATACCAGAACAAGAATACAGCCATGATGAAGCTGGACCTTCCCAGACTCAAGGACTACGACTTCTGGCTGGCAGAATACGCCAGCAAGCCCTCCTATTATTACGATTACCAGATATGGCAGTATACCTCAGATGGCTATATCCCCGGCGTAGAAGGCTCTGTGGACATAAACCTCTGCTTCAAGGATTACAGCCATAAGAGCTCTGTCCCGGAGGATGCTCCGCAGGAATGAATACATAACAAAAAGCCATAAAGAAGCGGGGAGTCCCCTATTCTTTATGGCTTATTTTTATTACAGGTTTGTGCTCTTGATGTACTCTATCTTCATGGAGTTCATGCAGTATGTACCGTCGTCGCGCTCAGTGAGCTTGAATTCCACTGACTTTGAAACGTTCTTCTCCATCCATTCAGGAAGCTCGTCCACGTAATCAACCTTGACAGTATAATCGCTGCCGCTCTTAACAATGGACTTTATCTCAGGATAGTACGTGAATGTGATAGTCCTGAGCTTGACATTGTAAGCTCCCTCGGAATAGAAGAAACGCGAATCCACAGGACCTACCGTGCAGTGCTCGAAGGGCTGGTGGTCAGTGCCGAACATCTCAACGGCTTTAGCTTCAACGTCCATATACGGGATAGAAATGGTATCAGTACCGGGATTTACCGTGTACTTGGAAACGCTGTCCTCGTCCATGATTATAGCCCAGATAGCTGCGGTTATGATATTCTCGGAGCTGAGCTCTGAGGGATCATTGAAGGACTCTATGTCCATGATGACAGCCGGGTAGACTACTTCGGTAAAGCCCTCCTTTTTCACCTCTCCTGAGGCGAAGCGGCGTATACCGCTGACGCATTTTGCGCCCACGAAAATAATGCCGATAAGTGCGAATACCGAGAATACAGCTCCCAGCACCGTATACAGCCTCTTTTTGAATTTAGCGCTGCTCTTTTCCGCTGAAAGCTCCTCGCCCTCGGCTCTTTCGCTGCGCTCACTGAGGAGCTCATCCGGATCCTCGTCCAGAATACGCTCAAGGACATTTTTCTTCTTCGGAGTTTCTTCCGGTTCTTTCTTTACTTCCTCAGCCGGCTTTTCATCGGGAGTCTCCTGCTTTTCAGCCTCCTCCTTTTCAGCGGCAGGCTTTTCCAGCTCCGCAACGGCATTGGCAGCGTCCTCGCGCATACCCTCGATGATGCTTTCGGAGGGATCGCTCTCTGCTTCGGGAGCGCTTTCTCCGTACTCAGAGCTGTCGGTTATCCAAGGTCTCATGCCGGAAAATTCAGCGGAAAGCTCCTCCGCTGCGGCTTCTGTATCCTCGAAGCTTCCGGAAGCCGTGGCATTATGTATGGCAGCAAGAGCGGCGTCCAGCAGTTCGTCTGCGGTAGGCGCTCTTTCTGCTTCTTCAGCAGGAGCTTCCTCCTCTGCCGGTACTTCCTCCGGCACGTTCTCCTCCGCCGGCTGATATATGCTTGCAGCCGAATCAGCCTCCGCCTCTGCGATGAGGTCGTCCAGCTCGTCCTTCTGAACAGGCGCCTCAGCAGGCATTTCCGGCTCAGAAGCAGCCAGCTCAGCAAGCTCGTCCGAGGCGAGCTTCTCCTTTATCTTGGAGAAAAATCCCTTTTTCTGCTTTTCTTCCTTGACGCTCTCAGGCTCAGTCGGTACAGACTGAACGCTCACCGGCTCGCTGAACTGGAGATCGTCTCCCACGAGCTCGACAGCCGCTGCCTGAAGCTCCTCCGCCGGCACCTCCATGAGCTCCTCGCTCTCCGGTGCGCTCTGATGAACGACCTCTTTTTCAGCCGCCCATTTCTCAGCCTCAGCGGCTTCTCTTGCAAGGCGGTCCTTTTCCAGCTCACGCTGGCGGATAGCCTCATAGTCGGGGAGCTCCCCTGTTATCACTATCTTCTTTTTCTTCTTCGGGACAGGAACAGGCTCAGGCTCGGGAGCGAACTCCTCTGCTGCCGGCACTGCCACAGACTCGGCAGGCTGCTGGTAGGCTTCCTCGCCGGGATCATCAGTGCCCAGCGGACGCATACCTGAAAACTCCGCCGAAAGCTCCTCGGCAGCCTCGCTCCTGCCGGTATCGGAAAGTGCGCTCAGCAGGTCATCCACGGACATATCGTCATAGACGCTCTTCCGCGGCGGAGCACTTACAGTTTCGATCTTTTCTTTCTTTGTATCCGGAACGCTGCCCGTGCCGTTCATACCGTTTTCAAGGTTTCTGAGCATATCGTCCAGATCTTTTCTAATAGCCATTACGACCTCCGGGAAAAAATAGTATTCAGACCATGCTGAATGTAACGGAGCATTCCTCCGTCTTTATCTTATCTGACCGTTTCCGTTGATCAGATATTTTACGGTAGTGAGCTCCCTGAGTCCCATAGGTCCTCTTGCATGGAGCTTCTGAGTGGAAATGCCTATCTCTGCGCCGAAGCCGAACTCGCCGCCGTCGGTGAAGCGGGTGGAGGCGTTCACGTAAACAGCTGCTGCGTCCACTTCCTTCTGGAACTTCTCGGCAGCCGCAAGAGAGCTGGTGACAATGCACTCAGAGTGTTTTGTGCTGTATTTTCTGATGTGAGCGATAGCCTCGTCCAGCGTATCAACGACCTTAACAGCGATGATGAAGTCGTTGAATTCGGTAGCGTACTCAGTCTCGCCAGCCTTTTCAACGCTGTCTCCAAGGATAGTGATAGTCCTGTCGCAGCCGTATATCTTCACATTATGCTCCTTAAAGCGCTCCGCTATCATGGGGAGGTACTTCTCCGCGCAGTCCTTGTGGACGAGGAGGTTCTCGATAGCGTTGCACACAGAGGGACGCTGAGTCTTTGCGTTGTCTGTTATCTCCACAGCCATGTCAAGGTCTGCGGAGGAATCAACGTAAACGTGGCAGTTGCCTGCGCCGGTCTCAATAACAGGAACGGTAGCGTTCTTCACTACTGCCTGAATGAGATTGCCGCTTCCGCGGGGAATGATAACGTCCACGTAGCCGTTAAGGCGCATGAGCTCATTGGTGGTCTCGCGGTCGGTATTCTCCACGACCTGTATTATATCAGCAGGCAGACCTGTTCCGGCAATAGCCTCACGCATTATCTTTCCGAGGCACACATTGGAGTTTATAGCCTCCTTGCCGCCCTTGAGGATGACAACGTTTCCGGCTTTGAGGCAAAGAGCGGCGGCGTCCACAGTAACATTGGGGCGCGACTCGTAGATTATGCCGATAACTCCGAGAGGTACTCTCGTTCTCATTATCCTCAGACCGTTGGGACGGGTAGAGCCGTCGATGACCTCACCGATAGGATCACCGAGAGCGATTAGCTCGTCAACGCCCTTAGCCATGTCCTTTATGCGCTTTTCGTCAAGACGGAGCCTGTCCTGCTTAGCCTCGGTCATGCCGTTAGCCTTGGCAGCGGCAAGGTCCTTAGCGTTTTCTGCGATTATAAGCTCCTTATTGGCAAGGAGCGCCTCTGAGATAGCTGCAAGAGCGCTGTTCTTTGCAGCGGTGGAGGCTGTTGAGGCAGCAGTCTCGGCAGCCTTTGCTTTTTTTCCAAGTTCTTCTGTATAGCTCATAATTACACCTCGTGCTCAATCTCGTTTATATATTCTGAATATCTTGTTTTCTGTGCAAGACGAAGCCTGAATAATGGCTTCGTAGTCGATCTCAATGCTCTTGCCCAGCTGCTCGAACAGAAACGGATCATAGTCCCTGTGTCCAGAAAGTATGAACACAGCCGTACCGTCATCCATTCTTAGAGCCAGTCCCATATCATCATAGAAAGGTCCCACATCTGTGGTGAGGATAACAGCTTCTTCAAGCTTCTCCAGAGGGAAGCTGTACTCGGTGCTGTCTGCAATAGCTTTTATTATGCCGTTTTCAAGGAAAAGTCTGTCCTCGGGAGTCTCTATCAGTACCTTCATTTTGATACCTCCTTGAACCATTCCAGCTCGGCAGCGGGGATAACTGTGTAGTCATCAGCCTTGTCGCTCCGGCGGAGATAAACATTTCTTATGCCTGCCTGTATGATATGCCTTGCACATATAGGGCATGGCTTTGCTCTGTGTATCGAGCCGTCCGCAGGATTAACTCCCGTAAGGTAAAGGTCAGCGCCCACGGTCTGCTCACGGGAACAGTTAAGCAGGGCGTTTGCCTCTGCGTGTACAGCTCTGCACATTCCGTAGCCGTCGCCTTGGTGCATATCAAGTGCGATCCTCGGACATTCGCCCCTGTCGCAGCAGTTCTCCGTTCCTCTGGGAGAGCCGTTGTAGCCTGTGGAGATAACGGCGTCGTTTTTTACTATGACAGCGCCATACTTTCTCTTGAGGCAGGTGCTCCTGTACGCAAAGACCTCGGCGCAGTTGAGATATGTATCAATTTTTGAGACACGTTCTGCACCCTTTGATATGACCATAGCTGTATTCCTCCATTACTGTGCCCGGAAAAGAGTACCTATCTCGCTGTCCTCGAAAAGATCGTAGAGCTTCTCAGGATCTTTGCCATTCATGATTATCATGTCGATACCGGCTTCGGTAGCTATTTTCGCGGCGTTTATCTTAGTGGACATACCGCCTGTGCCGAGACTGGAGCCTGCGCCGCCAGCCATAGCCTCTATCTCAGGAGTTATCTTCTCGACAACGTGAATGGGCTTGGCATCGGGATTGACTCTTGGATCGTCGTCGTAGAGACCGTCGATGTCCGAGAGTATCAGCAGAAGGTCAGCTCCGGAGAGCTCAGCCACCAGTGCGGAAAGGGAATCGTTCTCGCCTATTTCGAGCTCCAGCTCGTCGATAGCGATAGTGTCGTTTTCGTTGACTATTGGGATAACGCCCATGCCCACGAGGCTCTCGATAGTGTTCTTGAAGTTCTCGCAGTGGCTTGGGTTATTGATAATGGTCTTGGTGAGGAGAATCTGTCCCACCGTTACGCTGTACTTAGCGAACATATCGTCATAAACGTGCATGAGCTCGCACTGACCGATAGCCGCCACAGCCTGCTTCATCTTTGTATCCTTGGGCTTCTCGGGGAGTCCCAGCTTGCCGGCGCCGAGTCCCACCGCACCGGAGGAAACCATGATTATCTCCCTGCCGGAATTGTGCAGGTCGGAGATAACTCTGACGAGGTTCGTCATTCTTCTTATATTGAGCTTACCTGTCTTGTGGGCAAGGGTGGAAGTACCCAGCTTTATGACGATACGCTTCTTTGAGGAAAGATCTCTCATATATAATTACCTTCAGTTTACTTTATTTACAGGAGCTCCGCTGAGCCATGCCCTGATGTTGTCGCACACAATGCCTACGAGGCGCTGTCTCGTTTCAAGGGCTGCCCATGCGGTATGGGGAGTTATAACGCAGTTTGGAGCGTTTTTCATGGGAGTGTCCGGAGACATAGGCTCCTTTTCGAGGACGTCCAGATAAGCACGGGCGATACGTCCGGAGCGCAGAGCCTCCGCGAGATCATGCTCATTGACAACTCCGCCGCGGGAGGTGTTTATAAGCACAGCGCTCTTTTTCATCCTTCCAAGGAGCTCACTGTTCACTATGCCCTTTGTCTGAGGCGTGAGCGGACAGTGGAATGTGAGCACATCTGCCTTTTCCGCAGCAGTCATAAGGTCGGTGACCTCGTAGGGACAGTCCTGAGGGACAGTCCTTGTGGAAATGACAATGTTCATCCCAAAGGCATTGCCTATCCTGGCAACCGTGCGTCCTATCGAGCCGTAACCCACAATGGAAAGAGTCTTACCGGCAAGCTCGGCAGTCGGTATCGGAAAACACGAAAAGAGCGGCGAGCGCTCCCACAGACCGCCCTTGACAGCCATATCGTATTCACGAACACGGCTGAAGCTGTCGAGAATATAAGCGAAGGTCTGCTGAGCAACAGCGTTGGTGGAATACTGTCCGGCGTTGCAGACAACTATGCCCCTCTTGGCGGCACAGTCCACGTCAACATTGTTGTAGCCAGTGGCAAAAAGCCCGATATATCGAATGGACGGACACTTGTCCATGACCTCTTCCGTTATGAGCACCTTATTGCAGAGGACTATCTCAGCGTCCCCGATATTAGCGGCAGTCTCCTCCGGTGAGGTGGAGCGGATTATCCTGACTTCACCGAACTGCGCGATAGAATCAGAGGAAATGTCACCGCCGTTGCTGACGGTATTCCAATCAAGAACAGCTATTTTCACAGCCTGCACCTCTCAGTTATTCAGGAGATTATTGACGGTATTCGCTGCATCAAGGACAGTCATCTCGTCCTCAGCGTCTTTATCATCTTCATCGTCGGAGGGCTCGTCACCGTTGTTTACGTCATCATCGCTGTTGTCATCAGAAGCACCGTCCTCTGACTCCTCATCTGCTTCCTCAGCTTCCTCCTCGTCAGCTTCATCGGAGTCATCTTCATCCTCGTCCGCGTCGTCATCCACAGGCGGAGCCTTGAAAATAAGAGCAGTAACAAATGCAGCGATTATAAGCAGGAGCTCCAGCAAACCGATAAAGTAGAAGAGAGACTTGCTCTCAGAAAGCCACAGAGCCATGGAAAGAACAATTGCAACGCCCATTATAGCCTGAAATGGTCGTTTCTGCTGAGTGTAGCGATAGGCAAAGAATATAACGCTCACAATAACGAATACAAGATGCATCTTGAAAGGGAACGGAAAGAGCGATGGCTTTTCAGCATCGGCATTCTGTGAAAGTGCTAAGAATAAATTATTGAAACTCATATTATCTCCAGCCGCGGGATGCGGCAGCTGTAACTTTCCGGCTGTACAGCCAAAGCCTGTATTTCCACCGATAACAGGACAGTACAATCGCCTGAATCGGCATAATTCTGTAACGGGACAAAATTCCGCTTTTTACAGTATAGCACAAAGCCGCCTGAAATTCAACCATTTTCCGAAAAATACAGCTTTTTTAATAAAAAAAGCCGGTTACGCAGACGTTTTCAGTAAATTCAGGACAAATAAAAAAAGTCCTTTCGTAGAAGAAAGGACTTTGGTATAGAGCCGGCATTGAAATAGTTTCCCGGGCCGTCGCCAGCCAAGTATCGTCTTCGCGGCAGAGCTTAACTTCCGTGTTCGGAATGGGAACGGGTGTGACCTCTGCGCCATAAACACCGACTAATGAAACTT
>Ga0265298_10000213_pt1 | contig 89889 bp, 69 predicted proteins | sample AusTroGonzalo_MG_3_FD_193486 | JGI IMG/M metagenome (GOLD analysis project Ga0265298, IMG submission 193486) | Bovine rumen microbial communities from tropical cattle in Woodstock, Queensland, Australia - Gonzalo_01 | ecosystem: Host-associated > Mammals > Digestive system > Stomach > Rumen ...
AAATAAAGCTAAATTCACTTTATTTGTCAAGTATCGTTCGGAGAAGGTTGAAACAAAGAAAGACGGTTATAGCAGCTGGAACTTCAACCTCAAAAATGATATAGTTGAACTTTCAAAGTATCTTGATGATGGCAAGAATCTTATCCTTGCCTTAGTCTGCGGATCTGAAGATCTTAGAGAAAGTGAGCTTGCAATATTGGATAGTAATGATATAAGCTGGTTGATGTTCAATAATAAGAGCACTATTACTATTAGCCGGAAGAAAGGCGAAAAGGCGTTTAGAATCGCAAACGGTGGAAGTAGAGAAGGTGCATATCCAATAAAGTGTAATCGGTACGAGGAACTATTCTAAACTTTTGCGAATTCTATGTCTCATAAATAGTGTTAGTTTCAGTCGTTCAATCTGCTGTGCAAGAGTAACAATTACATCTTTCAAAAATGAGCGAATTCAACAATTTTTGTTTTTTTCCTAAAATAGTATTGACAAGTTTCTGCGATTATGTTATATTAAACTTAAGCTACTGGATATGTAGCTGGAAAAGTTTTTAAGAGTGCTGTGAAGGCTCTGGAATCATTGAAGAACGTTAAAATATGTTGATGGATTTCAGCATGACGCGTCATTTTAATTTGTATTCTATGAGCCGATTCTATCTAGAGTCGGCTTTTTTGATTCCATAATCTTTTCCGATCAAACTATTATAATTTGAAAGGAGCATTTTTATGAATGCAAATGAAAACAAAAGCTTTATAATCAAACTGGAAAACGCTAATGAATCCTACATAGGAGGAGAAGTCAAAAAAATTACTGGTTATATTTCCGGTAAAGACTTTGTACCAGTTATCACCAATCTTGATCTTGAAGCCAACCCAAGATCATCAAAATCTTCTGCCGTTACAGAGGCGATTCAAGAATCAATAATTCGAACTCCTGAGTTATTCGCATTTAAGACTAAAGGAATATTGTTTGCTTTTTCTCAATATGAGACACTTGAACGTTCAAGATTCAGATTCTATGTGGGCACTCCGACACTTGAAGGTATTTTAGATGGTGGACACAATACTTTAGCAATAGGACTTTATTTACTAAAGAAAGCTTATGATTTTTGTGACGAAACCTTTCCGAAAGGAATAAAGATATGGAGCGATTTCAAGGAGCTTTGGGAGAATAGTCAGGGCATTCTTGGAGAGTATCTTGAATACATAAAAAGTAATCCTGATGTAGCAGATCTTAAATTCGATATACCTGTTGAGATTATTGTTCCTCGTGATACAAACGACGAAGCATGTGTAACGAGTTTTGTTAATAGTTTATTTGAGATATGCTATGCAAGAAATAATAACGCACAATTGAATGATTCTGACAAAGCTAATCATAAAGGCTTTTATGATGATCTCAAAGAATTCATGGAAAAAAAGGATTCCGAGCTAGCTGGTAGAATATCGTGGAAATCAAATGAGGGCGGCGAGATAAAGGCTCAAAATATAGTCGCACTTTCTCTAATTCCGTTAAATCTAATTACTCCTATTAAGGACGAATACGATAAAATTATCGAACCCATAGCTCCAACCAAAATATACAGCGCTAAGGGAAGCTCATTACAACATTTTGAAAGAATAATGGCTTCTCCTGAAGTAACTCTTGTAGACGAAACAAACTCGAGAAACAAGTTACTTAATGACGAAGTAGCTTCAGCGCTCGAACTAACTACTGACATTCCTGAACTGTACGATTATATTTTTGAAAAATTTCCTACTCTTTACAACAAAGCAGGAGGCGCATATGGCAAAATAAATGCTGTTAAGAGCTTGAACGATAAGAAAGCAAAAAAATATACACCTTTCTTGAAAAAGGAGATTGAAACTTTAAGTCCTGAAGGTTTTATTATGCCAGTTGTTTTTGGACTTCAATCGTTGATGGAAAAAGAAGTAATTAATGGAAAGACTGTGATAAAGTGGTCTCAGCCACCTATGCAGTTCCTTGTTAATAATCTGGATAAAATCATCGAGCAGTATGTCCTTGTAATTAATATGTGTGGTTTCGATCCTCAGAAAGTTGGCAAGGCTCCTCAAGCATATCAGATGGTAATTGCCGCCTACAAAAATGTATTGAACGGTTCCGTATGATAAGGTAGAAGCATATCATTGACTATTCATTATTTTCACATTTGTGCAACAACTGATAATCAGGCTATGTTTTTCTAAGATTTTTCTAATATAACCTCAATTTCTAAGTGCCGGGTGAATGTAGACACGGCGAGCATACCCGCCTATATTTCGCCAAAAATCAGCGCTTCTAGATTAAGCCAATATACGTTAAAACTACTGTGTTACGGCTTGTGGTCCCGAAGACCGTGGGTTCGAATCCCATCTCCCACCCCAGAAGAATAGGCACTTTCGAGAGATCGAAGGTGCCTTTTTCGTTAGTTTCCTAAGATTTTTTCTAATATAAAAGTCCCCGCAATCGCGGGGACTTTCTAAATCATTATTCAAGCGGCTTGACTATTTACTTATTGATTGATATAATACAAGCAGGCGCTCCGGATACAGGAACGCCTGCTTGTTGTTTATTATCCCTGATTCAGGGCGAAAATATTTTTTCTAAGTGAAATATTACCATGTTAAAATCTGTCTTTATTAGCAGAGGAAAATAACTCCTCAGGAAAGGAGGCCCCCCTATGGATGATACATCAATAATCGTACTATTTCAGAAAAGAGACGAATCCGCAGTCAGCGAGATACGGCAGAAGTACATCCGACTGTGTGAATACATCGCTGGCAATGTTCTGTCTCAGCGTGAAGACGTTGAAGAATGTGTAAATTCCGCCTGTTATGAGATATGGAACAGCATACCACCTGCTAATCCCCACGACTTAAAAAGCTACATATGCCGTATTGTGAGGAATATTGCCATAAACAGGCTCGAATACAATTTGGCTGCCAAGCGTGACAGTCGATACACTGTCTCTCTTGAGGAAATATCAGACTGTGTTCCGGCAACTCCTGATGAAAACGTCACACTGTCAGACCTTGCCGATGCGATCAGCCGTTTTCTGCATACTCAGAAGGAAATACACCGTAAGGTATTCGTGCGCCGGTACACCTACGGTGATTCGGTGGCGGACATAGCAAAGCACTTTTCATTGAACGAGAAAACAGTTGCAACGTATCTTTTCAGGACAAGAAAAAAGCTGAAAGAGTTTCTGAAGAAAGAGGGGTACAACTATGAATAAGAATAACTTTATGAAAGCTATGACAATGATAGACGAAGAGCTTTTGCAGGAAGCCGGCACTCCCGATACAGCCGCAGCAGCTTCCGAAAAGTCTGAGGACTCCTTCACAGAATATGACAATGAAACGACAGTTTCCGGAGTTGATGTGTATCACAGACCTGTTTGGAGAAAGTTCCTTGCTGCCGCAGCGGCTTTCGTGATAGTTGCAGGAGCTGTTAGCGGCGGCGCTTACTGTTTGGCTCAACTCAAAGAAGATAAAAAAGCTGCTGAAGAAGTCAAGGTCAGCAGTACCGTAACGTCTAACATAACCACACCCACCGAAACGGTCCAAAATACCACAGTGGGTACTACGGAAAAACAGGCAGAATCGAAAACATATGACATTATCGAACATCTTGACAACAGCATATCAGGAAAAGCATCTTATGAGGAAGTCGAAGAGTTCCTTGACGGCCTTCTAAATAGCGGTGAACAAGGCACTTTTATAGCTATTGATCCTTATCATGTTGAATACGGATGTATCGTAACGGACAAGGAAAAACTAAAAAAAGAGCTTCTTGAACTGGAATGGAATAAGGGAAAACTGAACGATACAATGGATCATTCCAAAATATCCGGAAACGGCTTCGATATAGGCATCACTATTGACGATTACGGCTATATGTATGATGCCAATAAGCCTGAGCCGGTCACATATTATATAGATATGGATCTAATGAACGAATTATACGATATACTCACAGAAAACATAGAAATACTATATGACGGCGAAGAAGTCGATAAGCAGATCATCGCCGACCTGTTTAAAAATTCACATTCAGCAAAGCTTTATACCGGCCATATAGATTTCCTTGAAGGAACATACAGTATTACAGATACAGAAGCATTCAGCAGTGAGATAGCAGCGCTTGGCTGGATCACTTGCAGTGCGTTTGAATGTGACTGGGGACCTGCCCTCAGTGACCTCTCGGCTTTGTGGACAGATAAGTCAGGATATAAAATAGGCGAAACAGCTTTGGGACCTGAAGGTTATATTCGTCATGCTTTTGATTCTAATGGCGATAGCTATTACTATAAGCTGAAAAACAGGAACGACAGAGAAAAGCTGAAACAGATACTGGATAAATACCTTGTACCCAACAAATATACTGAGCTGAGCCTGAAAGCTCAGAATGGAGCAGACAGCTACACGACACTTAAAGCCCACTATACATATGAATCCTTTACCGAGGACCCGGCACCGGACTTTCTGCCATATACCATATCATTAAAGGGTGAAATGATTGAAGAAAAAAACGGACTTCTGTATATGATAGGTGAGGGCATATATTACGATGACATCGCAGAAATTGAACTTGTCGAGGATATAAAGAACCGGCCATATGATAAATATTATTGGCCTTATGGTGTTAAAAAGGTATCGGTAAAGAACGCGGACGGATTAGTCACAGAAGAAAGGTATGACGAAATAAATGCTCACTATCCGCTGTCGCTTGAATACCGCAATTTTACTGGATTAGGAGAGTTTCTCGGTTATGATGATTCTGTTTCACCTATGGAAAAGGGTTACTCTTATAAGGAAACAGAGCTTGCCTTTGACATAAAGACAACAGGCGGTAATACAGAGTGTTATATCCACACAAAAAGTGCACTTGAATCAAAAAAATATGAAGAAGAATATTATCTGCTCTTTAACGAGAACTGGCAGCTGCTGTCGTATGAAGAGATACGCACTGACTCATGTGGCAAGCATCATACCATATTTAAACTTGAGGACCCTGAATTCGACTCGCCGGACTTTAATAACGAAGACGCTGCTGCTGTTTACGAAAAGCTGAAAGCCGAAATGGAGAAAAAGGATAAAACCGCTAATAATCAATAATATATTGCAAATCAATGTAAGCAGGCGCTCCCTATTCAGGAACGCCTGCTCTTCGTTTATTCATTACTGCTGCCGAACAGGTCGGTGAAGCAGCTTGTGATATAATCCATTTCAGTCTTTTTACTACTATGACAGAAACTGAATAATTGACAATAGCGGACGGTGTTTCATGGAAATGAAGCTCTGTCCGCTGTTTTATGCCAACAATTGAATATCGTACATCGCTTCTCAGCAATGAGGAGCGTTTTTGGCTTTCAGGTGAGATTTGTCAGGGAGGTATTTTTATGCCAGATCCCAAGCAAATCAACTTGCCGGGAGTAGACTGCAAGTTTGTATGCCTCACTTGATCACCTCTGTGGATAGCCGGGGTTGGTCGGCGCTTGCGATAGACAGAGAAAAACGGCCTATCCGCAGACAGACCGTTTTTCTGTATAACATGAAGAATTCATTATAAGCTTATAGTGCCTGTGTAGACAGGTATCTCCTTCTCTGCTCTTTCGACCGCTTCTTCAAGTGAAAGGTCATAGAAATCGCTTGCACAGAAGCACCGTCCTGATTTTTGGTCGTTGATGAAAGCTCCGACCACAACGCCGGGCAGTGAACTCTCCGGAGCGTTAGGAGCGCTTGGTCCGCCAAGGTCAGTTCTGCACCAACCGGGATCAGTAAGACTGATGCAGATGTCCGAGCCGTTGTATTTTGATGCAAGATCCATAGTTACTTTGTCAAGAGCAGCCTTGCTTGCGGAATACCCTGCCTGCTCCGGCTCAAGCCGTATGCCGCTTGTTGTGTTGATGATTCGCCCGAAACCTGTTTCCTCCATTTTTTTCAGGAAATGATAGGTTATCATCATAGGAGCTATCGTGTTTATTTTGAAGCTTTCTTCGTAGTCTGACGGCGGAGTTTCAAGAGGCTCTATCCTGTAAGCGACCTGCACGCCGGCATTGTTGAATACAATATCAACTCTTGCTCCGAGCTTGTCAATTTCATTGAGCAGCGCCTTCACCTGCCCGGTATCAGACAACTCCGCACCGATAGCAACTGCTTCAACGCCCATTGCTCTTACTTCCTCAAGAACTTTGCCGCAGTGAGCGGCAGTCCTGCTCTGTAATATAAGATTGCAGCCGCGTTCAGCCATATATTTAGCCACACCGTAACCGATTCCTCTTGCGGCACCGGTCACGAGAGCCCATCTTCTTTTTACTTCAAGCATCTCGTAGTCTCCTTTGCACCTTCAAGCGCCGTTATCACCTTATCGCACCAGATGTCAAATTCCGGATCGTCTGTCTGGAATTCCGGGTGTTCGAGAATATACTTTACCGTCATTTTTACGCCTTCCTCAGCACTTATTTCAGCTTTGAAATCAGGCACGATCCTTTTGACCTTGCTGTTGTCGAATATTACTGAATTTGCTTTGTCTCCGATGAGACTGCCAGTCAGGTCGTAATCGCTTATATCTGCCAGCGTTTGCGAAGCGACATAATAAGGCTTCAGCTCAACGCCCAGAGCGTCAGCAATAGCCTGATATATCCTGTTCCAGCTTACGCTTTCGTCAGAAGTTATATGGAATGCCTGTCCGATAGCTTCCGGCTTGCCTATAAGCCCTGCGTAAGCCTTTGCGAAGTCGCTGTTGTGCGTTATCGTCCACAGTGAAGTGCCGTCACCGTGGATGATCGCTTTTTTCCCCTCTCTGATGCGCTTTACGACCTGCCAGCTTCCATTTCTGCCATGTACTCCAAGCGGTACCCGTCTCTCGTCGTAGGTATGACTTGGACGTACAATAGTTACGGGAAATCCGTCCTTCCGATATTTTTCCATAAGATAGTTCTCGCAGGCGATCTTGTTGCGTGAATACTCCCAGTAAGGATTTTCAAGAGGAGTATCCTCGCTAATAATATGGCTTTCCGGAGGCTTCTGATATGCGGAGGCAGAGCTGATGTAAATGAACTGTTTTGTTCTGCCGCTGAAAAGCCGGAAGTCACGTTCAATCTGTTCCGGAACAAATCCGATAAAATCACCGACACAGTCGAAGTTCATACCAAGAAGCTTCTTTGCCACAGCTTCTTCATCGTTTATGTCAGCGACTATCGTTTTTACATTTTCCGGCAGCTCTTTATTCCGGTTCCCGCGATTAAGGAGGAAAAGTTCATCGCCTCTTGAAGCGAGCAGTCTGGTTATAGCCATACTGATAGTTCCTGTGCCGCCAATGAATAGTATTTTCATATTATCATCACCGTACTTGACAAAATCTCAGGGATCGTTCCCGTTGGATATATGATAGCATTAAAGCGTACAGAAATCAAGCGGCCGAGACCATAATTATAGATTTATTCTATTTTTTCGATGAAAAGTTATATTGAAGAAAAGTACAGCCGCATTACTGCGGCTGTCAGTCTGTCAATAAACCTGAATTATGCGGGGCGATGTGGGCATCGCCCCCTACACACCAACGAAAAATAGCCGTTTTGTAGGGGCTGATGCCTACATCAGCCCGTGCCTGACCATATTTAAACGACTTTTTTGACAAGCTCACAGCCGCATTACTGCGGCTGTTTCTTCTGTGATCTGAACTGTTTGGGCGTGATCCCGCGATACCGTTTGAATATCCGTATGAAATGGCTGCAATCCGAAAAACCCGTTTTCCTGCTGATATATGAAAGATCGTGATCGGTAAAGAGCAGATATTCCTCCGCCTTATAGAGCCTCATACGTTCGATATAGTCCTTGCAGCTCATACCGTACATCTCACGGAATTTTACGGCAAAGCCTGAATAGCTCATATGGCACTTCGCCGCGATATCACTAACGCGGATATTTTCTTCAAGACAGCTGTCTATGTACTCTGCGATGTTCTCTATCCCGTAACTGTCCGCTGCTTTGACAGGGCATTCGCTTATGTCAAGACCGGCAGCGAGCCAGAACCTAACGATGCCGAAAATCAACCTGTATATCTGCGAACGCAGCATAACGTCCCTGCCGTACAGACAGCTTTTCATTTCCTCGATGCAGCCTGAAAAGATCTCGCGGCTGTGGAATGATTCAGCTTCTTCGGTGCAGAAGTGGAATGGCATATCCTTTGAACGTGCGTAACTGAACAGACTCGGAACAGTAGGTGCGTAAGGTGAAGTGTCCGGAAATTTCGCAGTATCAAATTTGATGCCGGCAAACCTTTTTAATCCTTCGTTTGCCGGTAAGATAGAATGTACCGAATTGGGCGGAAATATCATCAGTTCATTCTCGCTGACTATATACGACTTGTTATCGCAGACCGCTTCTGCACTTCCTTGCAGAACGAGGATGAATTCTGCGAAGTAGTGCCAGTGCGGCTTTACCGGGAAAGTATCCTTATCCGTTTCAAAGATATATGCTTCAATCGGAGCATTAAGGCTGTCCTGCTTTTCAAAGAGGCTATGCATATGATCTTTCCTTTCACTTTGAGACAGTAACAGTATATTTTTCGTATGAAAACTCACCTGTAATGACGCTGCACCCTGCATCTATCGTGGGATAGCAGTTGCAGACATTACAGGCTTTGAGAAAGTCCTTGGCGGACGAATGGTTCACCGTCCTGACCGTAAAGCTTAGGCGGACGCTGAAAAACCGGTCAAGGGAGTCCCTGACGACCTTGCGGTCGTGTTCAATATCATCGACAACGGCGATATTCAGTTTCATAGCATCGCCTCTCATGACTAAATCTGACTTTTAAACATATTATACCATAGTGAAAACGAAAAAACAAGCCGGAAAAATGGCGAAAGATCCATGCTATTCATGCAAGATGCATAGACTTTTTCTGCAATATATGGTATAATAATTAACAGTTATAGATTTCTGTTCACAGAATATTGACAAAAGATCTCGGGAAAGGGGGAGGGACATACCATGCCGGTTGCGGTACACTGCAAGCAAGCGGTGTAACTGCGTCCTTTTCACAAGTAAATTCAAAAATACAAGCGTACTCTATGGGATATGTTTGTCCTGTGGGGGACGCTTTTGCTGCTTTTAATAAAGGAATTCTATGAAAGGACATTTTGGGATAAGGACAAGTATAACGCTATTATGAGCGCTCTTGCAGGAGTCGTATATCGTGAGATGCGTAGACAGACACCAGATCACTAATTTTCTAATATTTTTCTAATATAATCCCAATTTCTAAGTGCCAAGCGAAACAAGGCATTGAAAATACTCTTGCCTATATTTCGCCAAAAGTCAGCTATTCTGGTTCAAGCCAATATCCGCTAAAACTACCGTGTTACGGCTTGTGTTCCGAAGACCGTGGGTTCGAATCCCATCTCCCACCCCAGCGCCGAGCGGGCGCACGCTTATCGCGGTTCAGTCTTACTGGACCGCGATTTTTCGCCGCGTATGAGATTTTGTTCAAGACCGGAACAAAATATAATATAAGGCACTTTCGAGAAATCGAAGGTGCCTTTTTTCATTGTTTTTCTAAGATTTTTTCTAATATGAAATTTTTCTAATACAAAAAACTTCGCAGTTGCGTGTACTCATATCGACTTTATTATATTGACTAAGCACTTATAAATTGATATAATTAAAGCAAAGGAGGCGTTCCTTATGTCAGATACAAGAGAGCTTCTGCCTGTTCTGCTTTCAGAGAAGAGCAGAAAGATCAAAGGCAGCATATACAATAGAATACAGGTCGATTTTACGTACTACTCTAACCGTATCGAAGGGAACCGCCTTACCCATGACCAGACCCGATACATTTATGAGATGCACACTATTGACGGTACCGCTCCCGTGAACGACGTGTTCGAGGTTGCGAACCACTTCAAATGCTTCGACTATATCCTTGATACCGTTTCTGAGCCAATAACTGAGGACTATAAAACAGCTCCACCATATGCTCAAAAACGGCGTTATGGAAGACGACACAGATTACGCTGTTATCGGCGACTATAAGAAATATCCCAACGAGGTCGGCGAGATACTGACAGCCTTACCGGAGGAGGTTGCTGGTCTTGTACAGAACCTGCTCCGCAAGTTCGCCAACAAGCCATCTCTCGACCTTTATGACGTTGCCGAGTTCCATGCGACATTCGAGAAAATACATCCCTTTTACGACGGAAACGGTCGCATCGGCAGGCTTCTGATGTTGAAACAGTGTCTTGCTAATAACATTGTTCCGTTCTTCATCAACGAGGACGTCAAGCACTTCTACTATGTCGGACTAAAGGAATGGCAGTCGGACGAGAAAAAAGAACGCCTGATAGACGTATTTCTCTCCATGCAGGACGATATGAAGGCTATTCTCGACTACTTCCGTATCTGCTACGATAAAACTGAGCTTACGGCAAGAGAACTGATAAACAAGCATATATAAATAATACGAGTTTGCGCTCCCTCGCGGAGCGCTTTATTTTTATTTGGTATATTGCTTTAGGCAGATTGCTGTGGTATAATGTATTCAGAAGCACTTCATAGGTGCAGTTGAGAATTCGGCTATAAATAGCCAATGCAACAGTAATTAACACGATTGTTAACCCTTGTTGACGGATTTCCAAGCGCAGTTGGTAGACTTCTGCGGGCAGAAATGGTACGATGAATTCATCAGGAAAAACTATCGCCAGACGATAGAAGGAGGAATTCATATATGAAAAGTATCATTAAAAATTTCAGCCCGTTCAACAACAGAACGGAAATGTCCACACCGGTATTCACCATGAAAAAACTGCTCGCATTCATAGTATGCTATTGGGCAGGCTTGCTGCTTGCAGAGGGAGCTGTTATCGGTGCGATGTTCGCCTGCGGAAAAAACTTCATGCAGGGCGAAATGTTCAGTGACGGTGTCTCATGGATCTGCTCAAATACTATGGCATGATAGTTGTTTTAGGCACAAGCGTTCTTTTCTGGAAGCTTATAGAAAAAAGGAAACTCTCCGAAATGGGCGTGACTAAGCATATCGGAGGCTGGTTTATCGGCGCTCTTATAAGCATGGGACTGCTGGCTGTCTGCGTTGCGGCTATCGCTCTCACGGGCAGCATCAGATTTGACAGCGTGTTCAATAATCCAGATATTTCCATGATATTGCTTATGCTCGGCGGATTTGTCATTCAAGGCGCAGCGGAAGAATTCCTTTGCAGAGGCCTTGTTCTCTGCTCTCTTAGGGACAAAGTTCCGCTTCCTGTCGCTGTTGGGGCAAGTATGCTGGCGTTCATTTATCCTCACTGGAGTACGCTCCGTGAATTTGAGCCTCAGTACGTCTTTTCGGGACTGCTTGGCTTAGCCGTTATCTCACTTGTGTTCTCATTCGTTACACTCCGCACAAAGAGCATATGGGCAGCCTGCGGACTGCATAGCGTGTGGAATTTCTGCCTGAGCTGCGTTCTCGGACTTAATCTCAGCGGCAGCGAGGAAGCTTCGACTGCACTTATTAATATGAGGACTGTAGGCGCGAATCTGCTCAACGGCGGAAATTACGGCATCGAAGCAAGCATTATTGCTGATATTGTCATAACTGCGGCAGCTGTACTGCTGTGGCAAACATATAAAAAGAATAATACAGAAAGGGAGGCATGAAATATGGAGTTCAACAATAAACTTTACGAACTGCGTAAGCAGAAGGGATTTTCTCAGGAGGAGCTTGCGAACCGTCTGAATGTATCGCGTCAGACTGTCTCGAAGTGGGAAGTCGGCGATTCTACTCCCGATATGGAGAAGCTTGTCGCTATAAGCGACCTGTTCGGGATATCCCTTGATGAACTGGTTCTTGATAAAGCTCCTGAGCCGGCACCTGCACCTGTTGAGCAAGCAACTGCAAAGTCTGAGCTTTACAGCGATATCAAGAAACACGTCCTGACTGACGATAATAAGAAAAAAGTCAGGAAAGGTACAAAGATAGCTCTTGTCGTCCTCGGTATCATTCTTGCAATAGACGCAATATCATTTGTTGTATATGTTGCCCTTAATGGCTTGCCAAAATGAAACACGCAGGCGTTCCCTATTTAGGAACGCCTGCTCTTCGTTTATTCATCACTGCTGCCAAACAGGTCGGTGAAGCAGCTTGTTATATAGTCCATTTCGGTCTTTTTGGCTGAATCATCGGTATGGCTGTACACATTAAATGTCGTGAGAAAGTCTCCGTGACCTGCATAGTCCTGTATCTGTTTCATAGTAAACGCCGTGTTATTGGCGAGGAGGCTGATACAGGAGTGTCTGAGTGCGTGGAACTTGATATGCGGAAGATCGTTCTTGTCAAGCAGCTTTGCAAAATAATGCGATATGCTGTCCGGCGTTATAAGCGTTCCGACAGCATTTACGCAAACAAAGCCCTTGTAAACGTTAGTCTCCCTTATCATAACCTCCTGCTCCGCTTTCAGAGTTTTGAGGTAATTACGAAGAGAAGGATAAGTAATTATTCCTTTAAAAATTTTTCAAATCCTATTGACTCTGACGTAACGTCATAGTTTATAATAATGATCACAGGAGGTAAGATGCTATGAGATATCAGATAAAGGAATTTGCCAGACTCACTGATGTAAGTGTGCGCACACTTCATTACTATGATGAAACAGGATTGCTGAAGCCGGCTTTTGTTGACGAACAGAACGGTTATAGGTATTATGACGAAGACAGTCTTGCGAGTATGCAGGAGATACTGTTTTACCGTGAGCTTGACTTTTCACTGAAGGATATTTTAAAGATCCTGTCATCTCCTGACTATGACAGAAAAAAAGCACTTGAGGCGCAGAAAGATCTTATGATCCTAAAAAAGAACAGGATTGAAAAGCTTATCTCGTCTCTCGATGATGCGGTGAAAGGAGTTAAAATCAATATGAAAGTATTTGATAACAGTGAATTTGAAAATAAGCGTGAGGAATACGCACGCGAAGCAAAAGAAAAATGGGGTAATACTGCTGCTTACAGTGAATTCGAGAAGAAGACAGGATCATTTTCTGCGGATGATCATAAATCTCTGGCAGCCGGTATTGATGGCATTATGGCTGAATTTGCCGAATGCATGAAAAACGGATCCACTCCGGACAGCAATGAAGCGGTGAATCTTGTAAGGAAACTTGAGAGTTATATTACCGAAACAAGTTATACCTGTACAGATGAGATCCTTGCTGGACTTGGTAAAATGTATACCGGTGATGAACGCTTCAGAAAAAACATCGACAGGCATGGAAATGGAACAGCACAGTTTATTTCTGATGCGATAGAAAAGTATTGCATCTGATCTGATTGATATTTATAGTGAAAGCAAAATTCTTTTTTGCATTCACTATAGATAGTGTTTCTGATTTTTTTGGAGATTTGATTTCAGATATGTGGAAATAAAGAAAAAGGACTGAGAAATCAGTCCTTTTCTATATATTATGGATCGCAGTTTTGGAAACTTATCAGTTTCTTCAAGATTATTATGAAGACTCAAATATGTATATTCATTACGAGGGGATAATGATGTTGCAGAGAGCAAAACGCAAAAAACATATACCATTTGCGTTTTGTAACGCTGTTGTATCACCAACAACCGCAAATGTCAACAGATTTGAGTTTGATGAAGCAGGCGCTCCGATACAGGAACGCCTGCTCTTCGTTTATTCATCATCACTGCCGCTGAAAAAGACATTATTAACCATATTCAAGCCCATATGAATGAGCTCTAACAAATTGATGCTTGACAAGGTTTAGTAATTGTGCTACAATGTAGAAAATAAATCAAGAGAGGTGTCGGGATGAAAAGATAATTCGCTTTTGAATACATGAGAATAATTTTTCAGGCAGTTGTTGTACTGTCTTATCATGTTGCCAAAAGTGGATCATCTTGTCATGACCTCTCTTTGTGTACGTAAAATAATGGAGAGGTGCAGTATTTCTGCACCTTTTTTAGTCTAACCTCTGATGTCATGATACCGTGGTTTACTGTCCGGCAGCAGTAACAGGAGGGATAACTATGTCACAAATAAGTGTAAATGGTCTGACTTTTTACTATGAGGGGAGTTTCGATAATATTTTCGAGGATGTTTCTTTTTCGATAGATACTGACTGGAAACTCGGTTTTATCGGCAGGAACGGCAAAGGCAAAACAACTTTCCTCAATATTCTTATGGGAAAATATGCTTACAAAGGCTCTGTGAGCGCATCAGTAAGGTTTGAATATTTCCCTTATCCGCTTACCGATGAGCAGTTTGATATGTCCGCATCTGAATTCATCGCTGATATCAAGCCCGACTGCGAGGAATGGCGTGTGATATGTGAACTTTCACAGCTCGGTGAGGAGGCTGAAATACTATACCGTCCATTCAGAACTCTCAGTCACGGCGAACGTACAAAGGTGCTGCTTGCAGTGCTGTTTTCGGGGGATAACGACTTCCTGCTGATAGATGAGCCTACAAACCACCTTGACAGCAGCGCGCGTGAAACAGTGAAGGAATATCTTGCATCAAAGAGCGGTTTCATACTTGTATCTCACGACCGTGACCTGCTTGACTACTGCATCGACCACGTTCTTGTACTCAACAGGAAGAGCATAGAAGTGCAGAACGGAAACTTCTCAGACTGGTGGGAGAATAAACAACGCAAAGACAAATTTGCTATCGCCGAGAACGAAAAGCACAAGAAAGAGATTAAAAAGCTGAGACAGTCAGCAAAGCGTACCGCTGAATGGGCGGATAAGAATGAGCGTACAAAGATAGGATTTGATCCGATAAAAGAAAACGACCGCTGTATCAGTACACGCTCATTTATTGGTGCGAAAACAAAGAAAATGCAGAGCCGTGCCAAGCAGATGCAAAACCGTATAGCCCATGAAATAGAGGAAAAGGAGGGGCTTCTCAGCGATATTGAGCGAACTGCCGAGCTAAAGCTTACTCCGCTCGAACATCACAAGAATATCCTTGTGAACGTCCGCGATTACAGTTTCAGATACAAAGACGCAGAGCAGCCTGTGCTGAATAATATAACCTTCGATGTCAAAAAAGGCGACAGGATCGCACTTGTTGGTCAGAACGGCTGCGGAAAATCAACTCTGATAAAGAGGGTACTGCAAAGCGCCGGTATGGACAGCGGCCTCGGTGACTACATAGAAAGTGGTATATGCGAGACTGCTTCCGGACTTATCATTTCATATGTCAGCCAGGATACCTCTTTCCTTCACGGCAGCATATGGGACTTCTGCGATGAAAAAAATCTTGACAGAACGATGTTCGGCGCACTTCTGAGACAACTTGACCTTGAACGTGTGCAGTTCTCTAAAAACATGGAGGACTATTCAGAAGGTCAGAAGAAAAAGGTGCTGTTAGCAACAAGTCTGCTCACTCCTGCACACCTTTATCTCTGGGATGAACCGCTGAATTATATTGACATTTTTTCACGAATGCAGATAGAAAAGCTTCTCAATGAGTATCAGCCTACCTTGCTGTTTGTGGAACATGATGTGCGTTTCCGTGAGCTGGTGGCAAATAAAACACTTGAATTATCGTCCTCACAGTTATTCTGACAGCGCAAGGACTTCCAAAGAAATTTACAAATTTCGATAATTCATTTATCAGCATTCTTGCTATAGCTATAATTGTATCACCATAGCGAAGCTCCTCTCGCTGCTTTCAGTCTTCAGAAAGTATTTCAGTATAATATCCTTCGGTTTACTGCTGTTTGTGTGACCTATGACCTTATACGTTCCATGCGGAAGTATACTGGAATCGCCTACAATATTTTACGCAAAGCGGAACGGAACGGATTTTACAGCGCTTTCGAGGAATCGAAGGCGCCTTTTTCGTTAGTTTTCTAAGATTTTTTCTAATAAAAAAAGTCCCCGCACTCGCGGGGACTCAATCTATCGTTCTTCAATGTATTATTTATACATAGATTGATATGATACTAGCAGACGCTGTACCTACGGCTTGATGTTTTGGCGTGGATAATATCTGTTAAAGCTGGAAGCGGAACGTCATACATTTCTGCCGTAATGGGCGTCTTTGTCTCTGTGGCAGGCAGCTTCGACTTCGATAAACGCAGTACGGTAATTGCTGAATTTTTCAGGATCAAAAGTAACAGTGCCTTTGGCGACAGAGAGACTGTTTTCGGTTACGTGTTCGTCATTATACTGTTTTAATTTGGCATCAAATTCAGCAAAGTAGTCCTTCATTTCCCAAGCCTTTTTATTATCCATGATAACTATGAATTCATCGCTTGTAATGTGATAAACATTGTTCATTCCGAAGACGGATTTCAGGAGCTTGGCACATTCAAACATGAGCTTTTCGCCGGCTTCAAAACCATAGTAAGTATAGATGGTTTTCAATCCGTTGATATCGAAGAATGCCAGTGAGAAGTCGCCTTTTCCTTCGATTATCGCTTCATCAAGATCTTTTATCTTGTTTCTGTATGCAGCTTTAATGTTTACGCCGGTCATATCGTCGATGAATGTGCGCGTATTGATAAAATCAATGTATTTTTTGAATTTTGCGTTAACATCGGAGGTGCTGGTAGTCAATGCGTCATATTCATCAACCGAGCGCTCCTTATTAACCTCGCCTTTGGCAAGCGTTTTAAGAATTGCATTTTCGCTGTCAGGCAGCAGATCAAGTCGCTTGATGGAGCTATCCATTATAATCTGGTCGAACCTTTCGGTTTCGTGCTTGAGTTCGTTCATATTATTGAGCATTGCATAGAAACGTTTTCTGTTCTGAGAGAATATCAAAAATGACAGAGCAATACCTATCGTAAGAGCGACCATTGTAATGATAACGGCAGTAGCCCTGTGAGAAGCGAGCTTGTCGTCGTACCAGTCTGCATCAAAGTCAACGCCGATGATTCCTACTATCGTGCCTTCCGAATTGCGGATAGGGCTGTATGCAGAATAGAATCTGCCCCATTCATCGGTATGCGGCGTTTTGTCAACGCTCGGAGTACCCTTTGCAGCTTTTCTGAGCGCATCAGTAGCTTTGATAGGTTCACCGAAATCAGCCGGATCCTCTCTATCCGGGTCGATAGCAAAAGTAAACGTGCCGTCTTCTTGCGGTTTTACGGCGTAAATATAGTCAAGGTCGATATTGTCCTGATACGCCTGGAGAGTTTTGAGACCCCGGTTGTAATCCTCAGTATCTTTATCCTCTGCTGTGATATGCTCGATCAGATTCCCGTCAATCTGAGCAGCTGCTGAATTGGCTATATCAAGCATTCTCTGTTCGATCTGTTCGCGTAGTGTGTTTTTTGACATCTTAACAAGCACAACGCCCATAAGGATATGAGTAGCGAGCAGAAGGGCAAGAGCCAGTACAAAGTTACGAACACTCGATCTGATTTTTGTTCCGTTAATTTCCATCCTTTATACGCCTCGCTTTTGTTATTATAAAAACAGCGCATCCAGCATGATTAATTTATCCTATGGATGCGCTCGATAACCATTTCTGTATAAGAACAAAATGAACTATGTTTATTTTACAGGATTTCAGCGGTTTTTTCAATAAGATTGCCGTATATTTTTATAAAAAATTAATATTAATTGATAGCTAATCTATCTTAAAACTAAAAAACTCACATAATATTTGCTAACCTAAAATAATAATACAGCAGGCGCTCCCGTTACAGAAAAGCCTGCTCTTCGTTTATTCTTCATTGCTGCCGTCAAATAGATCCTTGAAGCAGCTTGTGATATAGTTCGTTTCAGTCTTTTTAGCCAAACTGCGGTAAATCGAAACTAATAGTGACATTTGTCATCTTGACAATGTTTCAAAACTGTTATATTATATAATGATATATTATTATCTGTAAACTGATTAACGAAGGAGGTCTATATGAATAGTTTGATAAAAAAGTCGGCAGCGTTCATTTCTGCTGTCGCTATGGCTAATACTGCGCTTGCAGATGGTATATCCGAAACTCTCAGGACACATTCTGCCGACAAGGTATCCTACCGCACGACATACCCAATCTTCGGTGACCTTAACGATGATAAGAGAATCGACAGCTTCGACGTTGCGCTTATGAGGCAGGTCATCGCTAAGAAAGAATACAACAGGATGGCTGATCTGAACGGCGATAAGAAAAACGACAAAGCCGATCTTTTGTTGCTGAATAACTATGTTTTAGGAAAGTTCTCCTTTTTCGATGCGATATACAGCGTTGACGCTGATGAAGACAGTATTTGCGACGCAGCTGAGGTAGCTGTCTTTAAGACTGATCCGGATTCAAAGGACACTGACGGCGACGGCCTTACAGATTTTGAGGAAGTTATGTACACTGCCTCTTCTCCTGTTATATCAGATTCCATAACAAAGGGCGTTCTTGATTCAAAAGCTGACACCGACGATGACGGCATATCAAATATCGATGAGTTAAAAATCGGTTCTGATCCGAATAATGCAGATACAGACGGCGACGGTCTCAGCGACGGTGAGGAATACAATTCACTGAAAACATACTGTCTGAAGGCTGATACCGACGGTGATGGTATTACAGATTATGAGGAAGAAAAGCTCGGGCTTGATCCGCTTAATAAAGCTACCGACGGAACTCCGGACAATAAAAGGATAGTAAAACAGACCATCAGTTCAGATTCTCCTATTCTTAACGAAATAAATACAGAAGAAAATGCCTATTCTCTTTCAATAGTTATCAATGCATCCGGCTACGCACCAAATTGTCTTAAAGCTGCTCCCAGCAGTTATGCATATATTCTCAAAAACGGTTCGGCAGTTGGTGAAACACCTGAGTTCGCCTACGATAAAAACTTTGATGTACAGAGCATAACCTTCCGGTTTGAGATAAAGGAGCCATTCATCGACAATGTCAGCCACTACTTCGATGACATCGACGGAGACTATTACTCATATGAGTATGAAGTTGATCCGGAACTTGACGGCATAAAGCGCCTGAACGTTTTCAGGTATTTCACCAGCGTTGGTGCGGCTGTACCAATGGCAACAGAATACGACGAAGAGAATAATACTGTATCAGTCACAATAAGCAAATTTGAAAAGGACGAAGATGATACTGTATTCAAGATCGGTTCATATTCACTGGTAGATCTTGAGGTATGGATGAAGCTTATAAATGAAACCACACCTGAACTTATTGCTCCGCAGGCTGCTCCCTCTTTTGCCACGGAAATAAAGCTGCCGGCTGAGAAGAAGGCTTCGATAAAGAAGACTCTCAAAGAACTCGCCGATGACATCATCAGTCTCATTACTTCAAATTACCAGTCATATGTCAAGAAAGAGAATAAAAAGATAACTCAGAAGCCTTTAAGAAATATCATGACAATGTCCGGTCACAGATATGCTTATTTTGATTCTAAAAGCATATCATGGGCAAGCGCCAATGCAAACTGTTATTCTATGGGCGGACACCTTATGACGATAAACTCGCCTATGGAACTTAACTTTCTGAATAATGCTCTGTCAAGAAGCAGATCAGGCGGTCTGTACTGGGTAGGAGGACGCGGCGGCTCCGGAAACTGGTCGTGGATAACCGGAGAATCCATGAGCTATGCCCGCACCATAACTGTTTCAAAGTATACTATGGACGATTGCGAGGATTATTTCAGCTACCTTGGCAACTGCCTTGCATATTGTCCGCGACTTGCATATATGTCCAACGGCTATCCCAGCTATTCAAAAATAAGAGGATATATCTGTGAATGGGAACCGGGAGCAGTTGTCAATATTCCTGAGGAATCCATGTACACTATATACTCGGGAAGCGGCGCTCCTATCATACTCGACGAGGAACCAAGTGGATCCGGCAAGGCGGATTCCGATGATGACGGCATAAAGGATTGGGACGAGATAGATCACGAGATCATAAAAATGCTCGGCGGTTCATCATCAGATACCTGTGTTAAAATGGCAGATATCGTTAAGTACCTTAAAGCCAAGCAGCTCATCGAAGAAAACTGGGACGAAAAATTCAATAAAGCTGTCGATCACCTGGAAATACTTTCAAAGCAGGTTACACCACTCAGTACTTCTCCCGACGATCCGGATACTGACTCTGACGGCCTTGAGGATAACAATGATGCTTCGATCAGCAATAAATACAGCGACATTTTTGAGGTAACGTCAGGATTTGTAAATATCAGCACAAATGACTACATAGACATTGCACAAAAGGAATCTGATAAAACCTATAACACAACTATCCTTGAACCTATCAACTTATATACGATCGGTATTCAGTTAAGAACTAAGTTAGACCTTATAATCGGAAAAAAGTGTGCTCCCACTGCCGAAAAATTTCTGGAACATTTTCTTGACAACACCGGAAAGCCATATAATTTCGATGCTGAAGAGGTTGTGACCACAACATATACCGGCGCAAATAATTTCGCAGCAAATGTCAATAAGATAATGGAATATTGCGAATATAACGTGAAGGATCACCTTACTTTCAGAACACGTTCCGATGTTGGTTACAGTACATTTCCAGCAACGAAATTTTCAGAAAATTGTATCAGTAAAGAATCAGGGGCTCAAAATCTCGACTGGTGGTTCAGTATCGGAAACTCAACCGCAGCTGCTTCGGTAAGCTGTGTAAGAAACGGTGACGAATATACAGCCGATATAAAATACTACATTCTTGATTTTTATGACTGGAACAAATTCTGTCTTTCCTTTAAAGAATGTATGCTTGCATTGTTGCCTGGAGGTATTGTTTTTGACGGAGAGATGGGAGAGCTGCATAAAATGGGCAAGGCAAGGGAATTCAAAGTTGTCGGCACTTATAAGAAGAGCCTGACATGGAAGAAAGGACAGCGCCTTGTGGCAGAGGACATTGATCCGAACGGTCAGATGATAATAGAGCTAATATAGACATAGGTGAATGATGTTGGATATAAAAGAGATGCAGGAAGAATTCCTGAGACAGCAGAATGAGCTGCGTGACAGTATAGTACCTGTTGACAAATTCGATATGGAAAGCGTGAAGTTTATTGCAGGCGTTGACCTCGCGTACTGGAATAAAGGCGATGAAGAGTATGCTGTGTGCTGTATCGTAGTTATAGACTTTGATACACATGAAATCATTGAAAAGCAGCATTACAGCGGAAAGATAGAAGTGCCGTATATGCCCGGCTTCCTTGCGTTCAGAGAATTGCCGCTGATAATGAAAACAGTGGGGCTGCTCGAAAAAAATCCCGATATTTTCATATTTGACGGCAACGGTTATCTGCACCCGCGTCACATGGGGATAGCTACTCATGCGAGCTTTTATCTGAACAAGCCTACAGTCGGTATCGCCAAGACATATTTCCGTGTCGATAAAAAGACTGACTATGCAGAGCCCGAAAACGAAGCGGGCAGCTATACGGATATTGTCATAGACGGCGAGGTCTACGGCAGAGCATTGAGAACGCATAAGGATGTCAAACCAATATTCGTTTCAATCGGAAACTTTGTGTCTCTTGACACAGCCTGCGCTCTTGCATTGAAGCTGACCGATAAGGAAAGCCATATCCCGCTCCCGACACGATTGGCAGATTTGGAGACACATATTGCAAGAGAAGCCGAGAGAAGTAAAATATGATAAGCATTGCGTTTGATGCTTACAGATGTTAGTTTTGTATTGACAAATCTTTGAAACAATGATATTATAACATAGATGTACAGGATCCGGTGTTTACGTACTGTAAAACCGGAATAGACATTGTTCTGATACCGGCGGATGCAGCGATTTCCTGCCGGTATTAGCTGAATTTCATAATATGAAAAGGAGAAAATCATTATGTGGAAACTTAAAAGCAGCAGGGTAATAGCTGCACTTCTTCTGTGTACTTCATTTGCACTGTGCAGCTGCTCAGACAGCAGTTCAGACAGCAGCAAAAGCCAGCCAACTTCTGCCTCGCAGCAGGCAGCAGAGTCCGAAACAGTCACCCAGACTGAGAGCAAGACAGAGCCGGCAACAGTTACAGAAAAGCAGACACAACCCGAAACCCAAACGGTCACAAAAACCGAGCCTTCTACGGAGAAGGCAGCAACTACCGCAGCCGATCCGAACGCAGAGCCGGATTATAATAATAACGACTACTACGATATAACTGATACAGCTATATTCAAGGAGACCTACTTTAATTCTTCAAAGTGTAAGTCGTTCGTAGTACATAGGGTTGATGCAAAGAAGGACGCTTTCGCAATGGGCACGGCAACTGCTATCGCAGCTGACGGCTCTGAACTCGAAACAGTGGATTCCGAGAGGATAGTCCTTACCGCCGGTGAGATCAATTACTTCCTTTACTGCTTCACGAACGATGTAACAGGACTTGAACTCAAGGAGAAACTTACCATTGCCGATGCTGAGATCACAGATGAGGAAAGAAAAGCGATCACCTGTGAGGGATGCACAAGATCAGGCAGAACTATGCGCATGGCACTTAAAAGAAAGGAAAATGGTCAGGTAAATTCTTATTCGAGATTTAAGATACTCTTCCTGAAGAATGACAAGGTCGTTGATGCCACAAGCGGATTCATCAGCGTAAGTGCCGGCAAGCTCCAGCGCGGCGAGACATCAGCCGATGTTGATCTCACCGTATATGCCTGCGATTTCGACGGTATCAAGTTCATCTATGAGCCCTGACAGCGTTGATGAGTTTATTAGTTCCATAATAAAAGCGAGCCCTCATCAGAGGGCTCATTTCATTATCAGTACATGAATAGCAAATATATATCCATCATGTGCTGAAACATATGCAAATAAATATTCAAGGGAATTTAAGCTTACCGGCAACAGAACAATGTTTAAGGGGTGTATATTTGATATGAGAGATGATGGAACCCTTGTACTAACAGCAGAAAAAGAATTGGGATGGACTCATAGAGATTATATCTATGATAATTTTCCGGAATGTAAGAAACTTGTTGTAAATAAAGGTGTGATAGAAATACGGAATCAGGCATTTGAGGGCTGTGGTTTCGAGGAAGTTATACTTCCAAATACTATTACAAGTATAGGAAACAGAGTATTTGGAGGATGTTCAGATCTTAAGACTATAACAATACCTGCCAGTGTTGTGAGCATAGGAGACAGCGCTTTTTCTGATTGTAAAAACCTAAAATCAGTAATAATCCCTGACAGTGTTACAAGCATAGGGGTTAGAGCTTTTGAATTTCCTTATACAACAATATATGGTCGAAAAGGTTCTTATGCCGAAAAATATGCGGAAGAAAACGGGCTGACTTTTGTTGATAAAGATGCTGGTGAAAAAACAGATAATACTATCATAGTGCGTTCGGGAAATATTGGTGATGATTTGTTTTTCACAGTTGAAAGTAATGGTGTGCTTACTATAAGCGGCAATGGAGATATGCCCAAAAATATTAATAGTTCATGGTCAGGCTATCCAAGTTATAAGAAAAATATTACAAGTGTAATAATAAAGAATGGTGTTACTAATATATGTGACAACGCATTTGAATTTCATGCATCACTTGAAACTATTACTATACCGGAAAGCGTTACAAGCATAGGCAGCCGTGCCTTTAGTACATGTTCATCACTTAAAACTATCACAATTCCTGATAGTGTAACAAGCATAGATGCCTATGCATTTTACGATTGTACGGCGCTTGAATCTGTTGAGCTTCCGAATAGTTTTACAAGCATTGGTAATTCTGCATTTGAAAAATGTTCATCGCTTAAAAATATTAAAATTCCTGATAATGTTACAAGCATAGGAAAAAAAGCATTTGAACTATGTCAATCCCTTGAAAAAATAATTATTCCCCCGAGTGTTATATCTATCGAGTCATATGCATTTGATAAATGCGATTTATTGAGAATATATGGTTACAAAGACTCATATGCTCAACAGTATGCTGGGTGGTTAAAAATACCCTTTGTTGATATTGAAAGCGGCGAAGTAATAGGGGAAACTACCACCACAACCACGATGACAACTACAACTACTTCCACTACAAGTACAACAGCTCCTGTAACAAATACTGGTTCGACTACATCCGGAACACAGACTACCTCCGCAGTTCAGACCGGCGAGTCAGGAACAAGTACGACTTCCACTTCTGCTACGACCGTAACTGGTACCAGCGAGCCTGAACTCACACCTGATAAGATAGGCGACCTCGACGGCGACGGAAAGGCTATTGCAACAGATGCGGCTCTGCTCCTGAAACTCTACGCTGAGCTCTCCTCCGGCAGCAGTGACGCTACCACTGAGGAGATCTACATCTGCGACGTCAACCGCAACGGCAAGATAGAAGCCGGTGACGCAGCATTCATCCTCAAATACTATGCAGAGGCTTCAGGCGGATACGACAAGACAATCGATGTATATCTCAAAGAAGTTCTGAAAATAGCGATATGAAAGAAAACAGCTCCCTCACGGGAGCTGTTTTTTGTATGTTAGCATAACAAGTCTAAAATCACGATATATAGCCGCGTATTTGCTTTTTGTATGAACTCGTATATTGTTAATCCAGAAGTGCCGACGTCTCCCTCCACACGGATGGAGGTTTAATACTTATGAATTAGACTGCACACATTTTGATAAAAAATACAACTAATTTTCAGTAAACTGTTGATTAACATCAACATTTATGATATAATTCTATTACATAGTATAATGCTGATACATATTTTTATTGAGGAAGCCTGGGGATTCAGCTCTCAGGCAGAATTAGCCATACTGCTATATATTAGAGAGGAGTGATCTTATGGCTGAGAGAATATGCGTAAAATGCGGAGCAGAACTGCTGCCAGGAGCAAAATACTGTTCCAGGTGCAGGGCTGAGATCAGCACTGTGCCGACAGATGAAACTTCTGCCGGAAAGGAAGTATGCAGGCGCTGCGGTACCGAATTGCTTCCGGGAGCTGTTTTCTGTTCCAAGTGTCGTGCCAAGGTATCAGGTGGAGATCTGGTATTCAAGAATGAACCGGCGGTTGTGGAGGATAATCTTTTTTCAACGAAGAAAAGCGGTCTGCGAAAGACTAACATCGTATTGGCTGCGGCAGTCGGAGCGCTTCTGCTGCTTAGCCTTATAATCATTCCTATAAAGGTAGTAAAAGCTCGTAAGGAAAAGGAACCTGACGAATTCATTGTTGCCGAAGACGAACTGTCCGAAGAGCAGATAGAGGAATATGCGAGCATTAATGCTGCTTATGATTCTGGCAGCCTTGTTTATGAAGAAAATGATGATAATGAACAGATCGTTTATTACGAGGAGGATTACGGCCCATATGAATGGATGAATCGAGCCGATGATGCAGAGGAGGTGACGATTGATGAATAGGAAGAAAAAAGAGCGGAGAATGTTCATAGCGCTTATTTCTATTGTCACTGTCGTTGTTATGCTGTTTACCGCTTTCGGATGTCCTGGCTTCATGCTGCCGCTGGTAGAAAGAGAAGAGCCTGACAACGTGATAATCACTCCTGATGAGCTTATGAAAAATATCTCGGCAGAAGAAAATACTGAGGTTAGTGCTCCTCCTGCCGGAAACAGTGAGGCATTCAGCATTGAGGTGCAGCCTGGAGTGATCATATCCGCTGAGGAGAATGCTCTCGATCAGGACAGGGATTTCACGCTTACACCGTGCAGTGAAGAAGAAAAAGATGAATACAATGCTGTACTTGAAGAAAACGACTGCGGTATGCAGCTGCTTAAGCTCTGGGAGCTTGATGCCGGGCTTGACGATGATGAAAGCTTTCCCGGAACATATCATGTTGATATTGACCTTGAAGAGATAGGTATACTTGAGGAAAACTATGACAGAGTAAGAGCGTATCGTATTGATGACAGCGGAAAATGGTATGAATATGCAGCGTCTGTGGAGGACGGTCATCTTGAATTCGATTCAGCGCAGAATTCGTTTCTGGGGTTAACACTTGTAGCAGGCTTTTCATGGAAGCTGACTGCCGGTATAATCGCAGTGGGAGCAGCATCCGGAGTCATTATGGTAAATGAGAAGGGTTCTAAGGAATGGCTATGGGGGTTTAAGAGCATTGCCTGCTATGAAAAAGGCTTGGGCTCTTCAGATGCAACAGATCTCGGCAAAAAGCTGTATAATATCAGAATAAAGTATCCTCAGGCAATTGAAGCAGCCACAACCAAATTGGATAATACATACCGTTCCGTTGCATACAAGCATAATGAGGAAGTTAAGAAAAACGCCACTGATATGACTATTGCTTTGTGTGGCAATAATCCGGAACTTCCGGTGTATAGTGTATATTATGAGCAGTTTAAGGAAAAAGAAAGAGATCGTTTGGTAAAAGCAGATCCTGTTTATCAGAGTGCAGAGCTTGAATATAATAATGCTGTCAGCAACAGCGGAATAAATATATCATATATAAAGACATTCGGCTCATATTGCATCAAGGCAAATCAGTATCTTAAGGACGTTGCAAAGGTGAAAACACCGGATCAGAGGGATTATGTCGTTGATATTTATCTGAAGTACGACTATGGTCAGCCCGGTGTCACAGTATCGACTATCCCGTTTGGAAACTGCTATGTTGTTATCAAGGGAAAAGAGATAATGGATGGGCATGATACGGAAGGAGAGACTTTTACCACGCTGATCCATGAATTGCTTCACGTTAGTCAGAGGGAATACAGAGGAAAACTCAGAGCTTATATGAAGTTCGATGAAGCGACTGCTCAGCTTATTGAATATAGGGCAAAGGAGCATTTCGCGGAGATCAAAAAAGTAAATTCAGAAAATCCCGGCAGGTGGCAGACTTATTTTGTTCCGCTTGATTCTTCAAGCACCTATATCGACGGTGTGAGTCAGACTCCGAAGCTTATGGACAAGGGAAATGCAGAGACACTTGGAAGCGGTGAGCTCGGTTATCCGCTGTGCCATTTCTTAGACTATTGTATCAAGAACTATAAGTCTGCAATGACCTTCGGAGACCTGTTTACGTCTTATGAGACCAACGGCAGCTTTACTGAAACTCTGAAGGGTGCTTTTAGCTGGAGCGATAAAGAGCTCACGGAGGCATACAAGAAATTCATAAAAGAAAAACAGACTGAATTTTACAAGCTGGCACTCACTTGGTATGCAGGTGAAAATTCTGGAAACAGCTGGGCACTGTCCCGCAAGGGCTTTGAAAAACAGGGCGAGCACGCTGTTATAATGAATCAGGCATACCAGACGACTGTGAGAAAAATATATCCTCAGAGGCCGTCGGAGGATCGGCATCAGCAGGTCAGCATACTTCTTGCTTATGATAAGAATTACAAGGATCTTACCGATTTTGAACTCATCCCCATAGGCAATAAGGACTATTACAACACTAAATATGGCATCATGTATAAGCCGAAGCAGTATACGGCTATGAACAGAGTATTCACTCTTGAAATTGACGGTGGAGCTAATAAAGAGAGCGTGAACAGCGGTTATACTGTGTGGACTATGTTTGCCCCTAAACCATTGGGAGAGGTAACGGTTAAGGACAAAATGCTGAATTTCAAGCTCCCTGAAATGTCTGATACCGCAAAGGCTGGATATGTGGACGGTTACCGTGTTACCATAACTTGCAATAACGACGGAAAGGTTACTGAAAAATTCTACAAGATCAGCGGCTCCGGAAAGGAGATATCACTGAGGCGAAAAATCTTATTGAAAAAGGTACCAAGCCTGAAGAGGCGAAGTTTAGGATAAGCATATGCGAATACATAAAGGAGGCGAGCGGAAAGCGTTCCTTCGGACCTGAATCTGATCCTACAAACAGTATCGTGGATACGATGAACGAGACTCTTGCCGAGGCTGGCGCTGCTGACGGAGTAATAACAATGTCTCTTGGCTGGCAGACTGCTGACGATCTTGATCTTCATGTTGTGACTCCAAGCGGTGCGGAAATATTCTTTGGCAATAAGAATGCCGGCGGAGGTGTTCTTGATGTTGACAGGCAGGTAAGTGAGATCGTAGCTAATCCGGCTGAACACGTCGTATTCAAGAATCCTGTCGAAGGAACTTATACTGTCAGTGTTGTGAATTATACTGACAGGACCGATAATTACGATACGCCCTTCATTGTACAGGTCAAGATCGAGAATAAGATCAAAACTTATCAGTTCACAGCAGGCGGAGGCTCTACGCATATCTGCACCTTCACCTATGGCGAGGAAGGAACTGAAAAGGGCAATGAATATCTTGATTGAAAATCAGTGCTAAAGTAACAGCTCCCTCATGGGAGCTGTTTTTTGTGTGTTAGTTTATGAGGATGTTTTCGGTGACCAATATAGAGAAGTTATACATGATAAGCCTTGCATAGATTTCCTGTATTATGCAGCCCTTGAATTTTGTGCCGTTCTCCGGAGTATTCGCTGTTATTTTGTGATAAACTATTGACATCTGGCTAATATTATTGTATTATTAATGTATCAGGAGGTGCAGTGAATATGTATATGTCTCGTAAAATAGATGTTTTCCTCAGCAATTGGAAGGCTGATCCAGACAGGAAGCCGCTGATAGTAAAAGGCTCCCGTCAGGTGGGAAAGACTGAATCGATCAAGCACTTTGCTTCCAGTAACTACGAAAGCATTATAGAGATAAACTTTGTTGAAGAGCCAAAGTATATGATGATCACCTCAGACGGCTATAAAACTGATGATATCATAAAGAATATTTCACTGATTGACCCGTCAAAGAGATTTATTCCCGGCAACACTCTTATATTCTTTGATGAGATACAAAAGTTTCCGGATATAGCTACAAGCCTGAAATTCTTTAAGCAGGACGGACGCTTTGATGTAATATGCAGCGGTTCGATGCTTGGTATCAACTACCACAAGATCGAAAGCAACAGCGTCGGTTATAAGACTGACTACATTATGCGCTCTCTTGATTTTGAAGAGTTCCTCTGGGCTAAAGGTTATGACGCTTCCTTCCGTGACAATCTGCTCAGTCATATGATAGAACAGGAGCCTTTCACTGATATTGAACTGTCAGTTTGCCGTTCGTTGTTCCTCGATTTCTGTGTACTTGGCGGTATGCCTGCCGTAGTATCCAGATATATCGAAAGCGGTACATTTGAAGGCTCACTTGACACTCAAAGGCAGCTTCTTGAGGACTACAAGGAAGATATCCGTAAATATGCGGAAGGAGTAGACCAGACTCGTATCCTCAACGTGTTCAACAGGATTGCGCCACAGCTTGCAAGGGAAAACAAAAAGTTCCAGATATCGAAAGTGGCTTCTGGAGCGCGTTTCCGTGACTATCGCGGCTGTGTTGAATGGCTTATGGATGCAGGTATGGTCAATGCCTGTTACTGCCTCAACTTCCCTGAGCTGCCCTTAAAGGGAAACTACGACGAAGACAAGTTCAAGCTCTATTTCGCAGACAGTGGACTGCTTGTAGCTATGCTTGATGATGAAGCTCAGGATGACCTCCGCGCTAATAAAAACCTTGGTGTATATAAAGGCGCTCTCTATGAGAATATAGTTGGCGAAGCACTTGTGAAAAGCGGCTGTGACCTCTATTACTACCGCCGCGAAGATTCCACACTTGAACAGGATTTCTTTATGAGGACTGCCGATACGCTTGTTCCTGTTGAGGTCAAAGCTGAAAATGGCAAGGCAAAGTCTCTGAAAACCCTGATAATGTCCGATAAGTATGCAGATATAAAATTCGGGGTTAAACTTTTCAACGGCAACATAGGCTATTCGGATAATGTGTACTCTTTCCCATATTTCTGCGCGTTTCTGCTTAAGGATTTCCTGAAAAATAATTCAATTTCATTAAGCTGATATCCCGCTTATTTTCCTACATTTTTCCTACACTTTTTTACGATACTTGCAAAATCAGGGAAGAATAAAGGCGATAACAAATCAGCAGAATAGTTCTTTCGTCAATCGGGCAACGGTTCTTCTGTTAAAGCGTCTTGACTAATATTTTTATAGCTTGTTATAAGACCGAGCCTGCAGCAAGAGAACTGATAAACAAGCATATGTAAATAATACAAGTTAGCGCTCCCTCGCGGAGCGCTTTTATTTTATTCGGCGCCCCCCGCAAATGCGGGGACTTTCTGTATCATTAACGTTTATTACAGATATTATGATAAACTCAAATTAGTATATACATTGCGTTAGTACATTAGAACTAGAGTTCACAAAACGCAAAATCATATACATTTTGCGTTTCTATATAGGATTATTTCGTCATAGAACGCAAACACCAACAGATTTGAGTTTGATAAAGCAGGCGTTCCCGATATAGGAACGCCTGCTTTTCGTTTATTCATTATATTATCCGAACAGTTTTCTGAAGCGCTTCATAGCTTCTATTGTGTTTGCCTTGTTGTTGAAAGCGGTCAGGCGGAACCAGCGGTCGCCGTTTTTGCCGAAGCCTGCGCCGGGAGTGCCTACCACCCCAGCCTTTTCCAGCATATGGTCGAAGAATGTCCAGCTGTCCATGCCGAAGGGACACTCGAACCAGATATACGGCGAATTGACGCCGCCTGTGTAGCGTATACCAAGCTCGTTCATAGTGTTGGAAATGATACGGGCGTTTTCGAGATAGCAGGCAGTCATCGCCTTTGACTCTTTCTGTCCCTCAGGGCTGAATACAGCCTCTGCGGCTCTCTGTACCACATAGGGAACGCCGTTGAATTTGGTGGTCTGACGCCTGTTCCACATCTTGTTAAGGCTCATTTCACGTCCGTCGGGAGATACGGACTTTATAGCCTTTGGTACTATCGTGTAGCCGCAGCGTGTACCCGTGAAGCCAGCAGTTTTGGAAAGTGAGCAGAACTCCACCGCACACTTTTTAGCGCCCTCTATACAGTAAATAGTCCGGGGGAGATCTTCGTCGGATATGAAGCTCTCGTAGGCTGAATCGAATAGGATAACAGCGTCATTTTCGAGAGCGTAGTCCACCCACTCTTTCAGCTGCTGCTTGTTGTAGCAGGCTCCTGTGGGATTGTTAGGGGAGCAGAGGTAGACAATGTCCGCGTGAACGCTTCTGTCGGGCATGGGCAGGAAATCGTTCTCGGCAGTGCCGTCCATATAGACGATATTTCTGCCGTTCATTGTATTGGTATCCACATAAACGGGATAGACCGGATCGGGGATGAGGACGGTATTATCTGCGGAAAAGAGGTCGGTGATGTTGCCGGTGTCGGATTTTGCGCCGTCGGAAACAAAGATCTCGTCCTCGTCTATATCAGCACCTATTTCCTTATAGTGTCCTGCGATAGCCTTTCTGAGGAAGTCGTAGCCCTGCTCGGGACCGTAGCCGCGGAAGGTCTCAGCCTTTCCCATTTCATCGGCGGCGGAGTGCATAGCCTGCACCACTGACTTGCCCAGCGGCAGAGTCACGTCTCCGATACCTAGCCTTATTACGTCCCTGTCAGGGTTCTTTTCCTTGAACGCACTGACTCTTTTTGCCACCTCGCTGAACAGGTAGCTCTCCTTCAGATCAAGAAATCTCTCATTAAACTTTGCCATAATATTCTCCCTCAAATGTATATTCAGCAGGACCTGTCATGTAAATATGTCCGTTGGATTCCTTCCACTCTATCACCAGCTCGCCTCCCAGCAGCTCAACGGTCACGGGCTTGCGCGGGCTTATGCCATTCAGGCAAGCCGCCGCAACAGTCGCACAGGTGCCTGTTCCACAGGCGAGCGTCTCGCCAGTGCCGCGCTCCCACACGCGCATTTTCAGGTGGTCGGGAGCTATTATCTCCGCGAATTCGATGTTTGCGCGGCGTGGGAAGTGCTCGTCGCACTCGAATACCCTGCCGTATTTTTCGACCTCAAATTTGCTGACGTCCTCGCTGATGAAGGTGACGGCGTGGGGGTTGCCCATCGACACGCAGGTGAAGCGGAACTCCCTGCCGTAAGCCGAGAGCATAAGGTCTGTAACAGGTGAAGTCTCCGCGATAACAGGCACTTCCGCAGCCTCGGTTACGGGAGCTCCCATATCAACGGTAAGCGTGCGTGCGATGTCGTTTTCGTCGGTGTGGACTTCGATAATCTTTATGCCCGCGAGCGTCTCAACTGTGACAACGCTCTTGTGGATAATTTTCTTGTCGTAGACGTATTTCGCAACGCAGCGTATGGCGTTGCCGCACATCTCGGACTCACTGCCGTCGGGGTTGAACATACGCATACGGCAGTCTGCCTTTTCACTGGGAAGTATCAGCACAAGTCCGTCCGAGCCAACGCCGAAATGGCGGTCACTGACCGCCATGGCAAGCTGCTGGGGAGAGCTTACGCTCTCCTCAAAACAGTTGATATACACGTAATCGTTTCCGCAGCCGTGCATTTTGGTGAATCTCATTTATATCACACTCCGAAAAGAAGTATGTCGTATGCAGGGAATGGATAGTAGTCCTCAGCAGTGATGGTCTCAGCCTTGTCGGCAGCCTCACGGAGCTTATCCATAGCGGGTATCATCTTGTCGCGGACAAACTCGGATTCCTTCTTGATATCGCCGATAGTCCTGAGCTTTGCAACAGTGGCTTCGAGCTTTGTCGTTGCATCGTCCATAGCGTCAATGAGGACTGAAAGCTCCTCGACGAGCTTGGTCTCGTACTTGCAGGCTGCCTTGGATACGCTCTTCTTTACTGCGACAGCGGAAGCTGTGTCAGCAGCGTACTTAGCAACTGCGGGGATGATCTCCTTGCGAGCCATATCCACCATTGTCTGAGCCTCGATGTTTACGGACTTGACATAGTTTTCGAGCATAATGTCGCAGCGTGAGTAAATCTCAGCCTCGGTGAAGATACCGTGAGATGTGAGCATCTCGACGTTCTTCTTGTCGCATATCTTAGGCATACAGTCGGCTGTTGTGCGGAGGTTTGAAAGTCCGCGCTTTTCGGCTTCCTTTACCCATGAGTCATCGTAGCCGTTGCCGTTGAAGATTATGCGCTTGTGCTCCTTGATAGTCTTCTTGATGAGGTCGTGGAGAGCCTTGTTGAAGTCCTTTGTACCTTCGAGCTTGTCGGCAAACTGCTTCAAAATCTCAGCAACTGCGGCGTTGAGGTGAATGTTCGCGCAGGAGATACTGTTGGATGAGCCAAGCATACGGAACTCGAACTTGTTTCCGGTGAATGCGAAAGGAGAGGTACGGTTGCGGTCGGTAGTGTCCTTGCTGAACTGAGGAAGAACGTCAACGCCCAGCTTCATCTTCTCCTTTGCTGTGCCGCCGTAGGGCTTGTCGTTCTCGATAGCTTCGAGGATAGCGGTAAGCTCGTCTCCGAGGAAGATAGAGATGATAGCGGGTGGAGCTTCGTTTGCGCCCAGACGGTGATCGTTGCCGGCGGTTGCAACTGAAAGTCTCAGCAGATCCTGATAGTCGTCAACAGCCTTGATTACAGCTGCGAGGAAGAGCAGGAACTGTGCGTTCTCATAGGGGGTCTCGCCGGGTGAGAGGAGGTTTACGCCTGTATCAGTGGAGATAGACCAGTTGTTGTGCTTTCCGGAGCCGTTCACGCCCTCGAAAGGCTTTTCGTGGAGCAGGCAAACAAGTCCGTGGCGCTCTGCGACCTTCTTCATTACCTCCATTGTGAGCTGGTTGTGGTCGGCGGCGATGTTTGTGGTCTTGTAGATGGGAGCAAGCTCGTGCTGTGCGGGAGCAACTTCATTGTGCTTGGTCTTTGCAAGGATACCCAGCTTCCACAGTTCCTTGTCAAGGTCAGCCATATATTCTGCGACTCTTGTCTTTATAGAGCCGAAGTAGTGGTCTTCCATTTCCTGACCCTTTGGAGGCATTGCACCGAACAGGGTACGACCTGTCATTACAAGATCCTTACGCTTCTTGTACATCTCACGGTCAACGAGGAAGTACTCCTGCTCGGGACCAACCGATGTGCGGACGCTTCTTACGCCCTCATTTCCGAAGAGTTTCAGTACGCGGAGAGCCTGCTTGTTGAGAGCCTCCATTGAACGGAGAAGCGGTACCTTCTTGTCGAGAGCTTCGCCTGTGTAGGAGCAGAATGCTGTCGGTATGTAGAGTGTGCCGTCCTTGATGAAAGCGTAGGAGGTAGGATCCCATGCCGTATAGCCTCTTGCTTCAAAGGTTGCGCGGAGTCCGCCTGAGGGGAAGGATGAAGCGTCCGGCTCGCCCTTTACGAGTTCCTTGCCGGAGAATTCCATGATAACTCTGCCATCGGGAGCAGGAGTGATGAAGCTGTCGTGTTTCTCGGCAGTAACGCCTGTCATTGGCTGGAACCAGTGGGTGTAGTGAGTAGCACCCTTTTCGATAGCCCAGTCCTTCATAGCGGCGGCTACGACATTTGCGACGGATATATCAAGGGGAGTTCCCCTGTCGATAGTCCTTTTCAGCGACTTGTAGACCTTCTCCGAAAGAGTAGCCTTCATCACTCTCTCATCGAATACCATTGAACCAAAATACTCTGTTACCTTTTCCATTTTTATTTCCTCCATTTATTCATTTTCAAGCGAAGCTCTGATAAAGTCAGCAAAGAGCTTCTGCGGTTTGTTCGGTCTTGATTTGAATTCGGGGTGGAACTGTACTCCCACAAACCACGGGTGGTCGGGGAGCTCCACTATCTCGACGAGCTTTTCGTCGGGCGACATTCCCGCAATGTTAAGCCCGTTCGAGGTCAGCACCTTGCGGTATGCGTTGTTGAATTCGTAGCGGTGGCGGTGACGCTCATAGATGAGCTCCTCGCCGTATATATCGCGGCACTTTGAACCCTCGGTCAGCTTGCAGGGGTAAAGTCCGAGGCGCATTGTGCCGCCTTTTTCTGAGATGTTCCTCTGCTCGTCCATGATGTCGATGACGGGGTAGGGAGTTTCGCCGAACTCAGCCGAGTCCGCACCTGCAAGTCCGCAGACGTTTCGTGCGTATTCGATGACCGTCATCTGCATACCGAGACAAATTCCGAAGAACGGGACTTTGTTCTCACGGGCGTAGCGTATGGACTCCACCATGCCCTCAACGCCTCTGTGACCGAAGCCGCCGGGGACGATGATACCGTTGCAGTCCTTGAAGGTCTCAGCGGCGTTTTCGGCAGTGACTTCTTCGGAGTCTATCCACTTTATTTCAACAGCCGCATCGTTGATGATACCGCCGTGACGCAGAGCCTCCGCAACTGAGAGATATGCGTCGTGGAGCTCAACGTACTTGCCAACAAGTCCTATGGTAACTGACTTGTTGGCGTTCTTTGCCCGCTCCACCATTTCCGTCCACTCTGTAAGGTCGGGAGCATTGTCCGCTATGCCGAGGTGCCGGCATACCGAATGTGCCAATCCTTCATTTTCGAGCCACAGCGGAACTTCATAAAGCGACGGAGCTGTAAGGTTCTGGATAACGTCCTCCTTGCGGATATTACAGAAGAGCGCTATCTTCTCCGCCATGTCGTCGGGTATTCTTTTTTCCGTGCGGCATACTATTATATCAGGCTGGATGCCTATGGAAAGGAGCTCCTTGGTGGAGTGCTGCGTGGGCTTGGATTTCAGCTCCTCAGAGCCTGTAATATAAGGGACAAGTGTAACGTGTATGTAGCATACATTTTCCCGTCCCTGCTCGGTGCCCACCTGACGTATCGCCTCAAGGAAGGGGGTGGACTCTATGTCTCCCACGGTACCGCCTATCTCTGTGATGACCACGTCTGCATTAGCCTCATTTGCGGCACTGTAAACCCTGTCCTTTATCTCGTTGGTGATGTGGGGAATGACCTGCACCGTACCGCCCAGATAGTCGCCGCGGCGTTCCTTGGTGATAACGTTCCAGTATATCTTTCCCGTGGTCACATTGGAGTGCACTGAAAGATTCTCGTCCACGAAACGCTCATAGTGACCGAGGTCAAGGTCAGTCTCGGCACCGTCGTCGGTAACGAAGACCTCACCGTGCTGGAACGGTGACATCGTACCCGGATCAACGTTGATGTAGGGATCAAACTTCTGTATGGTGACCTTGTAGCCACGCTGTTTGAGAAGTCTGCCCAGCGAAGCCGCGGTGATGCCCTTTCCCAGACCGGAAACGACTCCGCCTGTTACGAAAATGAATTTTGACATTTGTTTATGCTCCTTGAAATATATGCAATAGCGTGGGGAAGCCTGCGTAGGCTCCCCGCGCCTTGTCGTCTGATCAAGCCTTCTCCCACTCAGCCGAGTCGTGAAGTGCGTTGTAGCCTTCCTCACCGGTGCGTATCTTGATGACGTTCTCGATGTCGTAGATGAACATCTTGCCGTCGCCGTAGTTTCCGGTGTAGAGGGCAGCCTTAGCTGCTGCGATGACCTTTTCAACGGGTACCGCGCATACTGCAATTTCAGCCTTTACCTTGGGAAGCAGGTTCATCTCAACAGTAGTACCACGGTAGTAGTTCAGCTGTCCGTTCTGCATACCGCAGCCGAGGACGTTCGTAACTGTGATACCCTTTACGTCGATAGCCTCCATAGCCTCGATGAACTGCTGGAGCTTCTGCTGCTTGAATATGACCACGATGTTTGTGAGCTTCTGCCTGCCGTCCGGTGAAGGAACTGAGTAGTTCTCGACCTCAACTGCCTTGTCAACGGGAACTGCCGGTGTGTCGGGAGTGCCCACCTTCTTGACGCTCTTTGCGTCGTCCTTTGTGTAGCCCTTCATACCGATGTCTGAAAGTGCAGGAGCGAAGTCAGCGTAAGAGGAAATAAGTCCGTGTTCTGTAACGTCCAGACCGATGATCTCTTCCTGCTCGGAAGCACGGAGACCGATGGTGTGCTTGATAAGCTCGAAAACGATAAACATTGAAACTGCTGTGAATGCCGCGATAGCTGCGAAGCCGCCGAGCTGTCTGCCGAGAAGTCCGAAGCCGCCGCCGTAGAACAGACCTGAGAGCTGGTCGCCGTTCTGGTCTACAAGTGAGTAGCCGGGAACGTCAGGATTTGCGAAGAGACCAACAGCAATTGTACCCCAGATACCGTTCATCATATGAACTGCTACTGCACCGACAGGATCGTCGATGTGGAGCTTGTAGTCGAGGAACCAAACGCCGAAGCAAACGAGAAGTCCGGAAACGATACCGATGATTGAAGCACCGAGACAGTCCGTAACATCACAGGGAGCTGTGATACCTACAAGACCTGCCAGTGAAGCATTCAGGCACATTGAAACATCAGGCTTGCCGTATTTTACCCATGTGAAGACCATGCAGGTAACTGTTGCGATAGCGGGAGCAACTGTTGTTGTAAGGAATACTGAACCGAGCTGGTCGATAGATGTGCAGGCAGCGCCGTTGAAGCCGTACCAGCCGAACCAGAGGATGAAGCAGCCCAGAGCACCGATCGTGAGGTTGTGTCCGGGGATAGCGTTTACCTTGATCTCGCCGTCCTTGGTCTTGTGGAATTTACCTATTCTCGGTCCGAGGATAGCTGCACCTACGAGAGCTGCGATACCGCCGACCATGTGGATGTGTGCTGAACCAGCGAAATCGTGGAAGCCCCATTCGCTCAGCCAGCCGCCGCCCCAGCCCCAGTGGGCTTCGATAGGATAAACGACTGCGCTGATGACAGCGGAGTAAACACAATATGAAAGGAACTTTGTACGCTCAGCCATTGCACCGGAAACGATAGTTGCTGTCGTTGCACAGAATACAAGGTTGAACACGAAGTTTGACCAGTCGAATGAGCCATAGGAAGTGAAAATATCAAATCCGGGCTGACCGATTATACCGACGAGATCCTCGCCGAAGAGGAGACCGAAGCCTATGAGTATGAAAACAACTGTACCTATACAGAAGTCCATAAGGTTTTTCATAATGATGTTGCCGGCGTTCTTTGCACGGGTGAAGCCTGTTTCCACCATTGCGAAGCCTGCCTGCATAAAGAATACGAGTGCAGCTCCTATCAGGAACCATACGCCGAAAATAGTCTTGTCAGTGTTTTCGGCAGCTTGCTGAAGAATTGTCTGAGAGTCCATAAAAATACCTCCTGAATAATATTACAGCATTTTTATATCGTTTCCTCAAACGTCATTGTTGTGAGACTGATATAAATTCAAAAGGGTGCATGATGCCTTGAAGCATCATACACCCCTTTGTGTATGGAATTAGCGCTTAAACCAAAAAAGAGAGCTACGGATACCATATCCGCAGCTCCCTTGCTGTTTACAATGCCATTATAGACCTTCGTGAGGGATTTGTCAATAGCTTTTTTGAAATTTGACGTATCGTATATTTTTTACCCGGTGTTAGCGGATAATAACTGTGAAAAATTCACGAAAGCGCTGAAATGCCCTATTTTCCTATTGACATTTCCGCTTTAACGTGATAAGATGTTTTTTAGTAACAAGGACGTTCGTACAGGCTCATTGTCTGTATGGACGTCCTTTTTTATTCATCGGTATTGTTCAATGGCGAGCATTACCTGAAAGGCAAGTGAATGATATGGACAATTTCAGAACAGAGGCTCCTTACCAGCAGCAGGGACTTTACAGTCCGCGCTTCGAGCACGACAACTGCGGTATCGGAGCAGTAGTGAACATCAAAGGCGAACAGTCACGGTATGTTGTGGAAAATGCTCTCACTATCGTTGAAAAGCTGGAACACCGTGCAGGCAAGGACGCCGAGGGCAAGACCGGCGACGGTGTTGGAATACTTGTACAGATGCCGTACAGTTTCTTTATAAATGAAGCGGAAAAGCTGGGCGCTGACGTCGGAGAGAACGGCGACTTTGGCGTGGGAATGTTCTTCTTCCCGCAGAACGAGCTTCATCGTGACCGCGCAAAGAAGCTCTTTGAAAAGATAATAGACAATAACGGCATGAAATTCGTATGCTGGCGCGAGGTGCCAACCTCCGCTTCTATACTCGGTCACAAGGCGCTCGACAGTATGCCCTGCATTATGCAGGCTTTCGTAAAGCGTCCCGACAGCTGCAATAAAGGTCTGGACTTCGACCGCAAGCTCTTTATTGCAAGGCGCGAATTCGAGCAGTCCAACGAGGACACATATGTATGCTCGCTTTCAAGCCGTACTATCGTATATAAGGGAATGTTTCTCGTTGACGAGCTGAGGCGCTTTTACACCGACCTCCAGAGCGAGAACTTCACATCGGCTATCGCAATGGTACACTCCCGTTTCTCCACAAATACAAATCCCAGCTGGCAGAAGGCGCACCCTAACCGATTCATCGTCCACAACGGCGAGATAAACACTATCACAGGCAACGCCGACAAAATGCTTGCCCGTGAGGAGACAATGGCGTGTGAGACACTCTGCGCCGATATGCACAGAATACTTCCCGCGATAAACGTGAACGGTTCGGACTCCGCACGACTTGACAACGCCCTTGAATTCATGGTGATGTCTGGCATGCCGCTCCCACTGGCAGTTATGATAACCATTCCCGAGCCTTGGAAAAACGACAAGACCATGTCCAAGGCAAAGTACGATTTTTACCAGTATTACGCCACAATGATGGAGCCGTGGGACGGTCCCGCGTCCATACTTTTCTCCGACGGCGACATTATGGGAGCAGTCCTCGACAGAAACGGTCTGCGTCCGTCCAGATACTGCATCACCAGCGATGGCTTCCTGATTCTTTCCTCTGAGACCGGCTGTATCGACATTGCACCTGAGAATATCGTGAAGAAAGACCGTCTCCGTCCGGGTAAGATGCTCCTTGCAGACACAAAGCAGGGACGTATCATCGAGGACGACGAGATAAAAAACACCTACGCTTCACGCCAGCCCTACGGTGAGTGGCTGGACGCTAATCTTGTTCGCCTCCACGATCTGCATATCCCCAACAAGGGCGTGCAGACCTACTCCAAGGAGGAGCTTGCAAGGCTTCACAAGGCATTCGGCTACGCCTATGAGGACATCCGTACATCTATACTGCCAATGGCTGAAAAAGGCGCAGAGCCTATAGCTTCTATGGGCAGCGACATTCCGCTGCCGCCTCTGGACAAGCAGTCTCCGCCCCTTTTCAATTACTTCCGCCAGCTCTTCGCTCAGGTAACGAATCCGCCCTTTGACGCTATCCGCGAGGAGGTCGTTACAGACACAAGCGTTTACATAGGAAAGGACGGCAATATCCTTGAGGAGTGTCCCGAGAACTGTCATGTCCTCAAAATCGAGAATCCTATCCTTACAGAGACGGATATGCTCAAGATAAAAGCCCTGAATCAGAAGGGACTGAAAAGCGCAGTTATCCCCATAATATACTACATCGGCACATCTCTGGACAAGGCTATCGAGCGCCTTTTCATCGACGCAGACAAGGCTTACCGCGACGGTGCGACCATACTCATCCTCTCCGACCGCGGCGTGGACGAATACCACTGTCCGATACCCTCGCTACTTGCAGTTTCGGCTCTCCAGCAGCACCTTGTTTCCACAAAGAAGCGCACGGCAGTTGCTATGATTCTCGAATCCGCAGAGCCCAGAGAGGTACACCACTTCGCAGCACTGCTCGGTTACGGTGCCTGCGCTGTGAACCCCTACCTTGCACACGAGACTATCCGCTCACTTATCGAGGACGGATCCCTTGACAAGGACTTCTATGCCGCTGAGGACGACTACAACAGCGCTGTTCTCCACGGTATCGTCAAGATAGCTTCAAAAATGGGAATTTCCACTATCCAGTCCTATCAGGGCAGCAAGCTCTTTGAGGCTATGGGTATTTCCCAGGAGCTCATTGACAGCTATTTTGCGGGAACTGTCAGCCGTATCGGCGGTATAGGACTTGCCGATATAAGCTGCCGTACGGAGGCTCTACATACAGCCGCATTTGATCCGCTGGGACTTGCCGTGAACGGAAATGTCGGCAGTGCAGGCAGTCACAAGCTCCGCAGCGGCAAGAGCGAGCACCTCTACACTCCCGAGACCATACACCTCCTCCAGCAGGCAGCTTGGACGGGCAGCTATGAGACGTTCAAGAAGTATTCCGAGGCTCTTACCCGTGAGGACAACGAGCTGACGCTCCGCAGTCTGCTGGACTTCAACTTCGACAGTGCCGCTGAGATACCTCTCGATGAAGTTGAGTCCGTTGAGAGTATCTGCACGCGCTTCAAGACGGGCGCTATGTCCTACGGTTCGATCTCACAGGAAGCTCACGAGTGCATGGCTGTGGCTATGAACAGCATTGGCGGAAAGTCCAACAGCGGCGAGGGCGGCGAAAGTCCTGAGCGCCTGAAATCGGACAAGTGCTCGGCTATCAAGCAGGTTGCTTCCGGACGCTTCGGCGTAACTTCCGAATACCTCGTTTCCGCACAGGAGATCCAGATAAAAATGGCTCAGGGAGCTAAGCCCGGCGAGGGCGGTCATCTTCCCTCTGGCAAGGTATATCCGTGGATAGCCAAGACTCGTCACTCTACAGCAGGAGTGGGACTTATCTCGCCTCCGCCTCACCACGACATCTACTCTATAGAGGACCTCGCACAGCTCATCTACGACCTGAAAAACGCCAACGATAAGGCTCGCATTTCCGTAAAGCTCGTATCCGAGGCTGGTGTGGGTACTGTTGCTGCAGGCGTTGCCAAGGCTGGCGCACAGGTAATCCTCATTTCCGGCTACGACGGTGGTACAGGCGCTGCTCCGAAGAGCTCCATCTACAATGCGGGACTTCCGTGGGAGCTGGGACTTGCCGAGGCTCACCAGACACTTATGCTCAACGGACTTCGTTCCCGTGTCCGCATAGAGACCGACGGCAAGCTCATGACCGGTCGTGACGTGCTTGTTGCGGCACTTCTCGGCGCTGAGGAATTCGGTTTCGCAACTGCTCCGCTGGTAACTATGGGCTGCGTGATGATGAGAGTCTGCAACCTCGACACCTGTCCTATGGGTATTGCTACACAGCATCCCGAGCTGAGAAAGCGTTTCCGCGGCAAGCCGGAGTACATCGTGAACTTCATGCACTTCATCGCGCAGGAGCTCCGCGAGTACATGGCTAAGCTGGGCATACGCACAGTCGACGAACTGGTGGGACGCACAGACCTCCTCCGTATCAAGGACAGCGCAGCCGAGAAGAACATCGACTTCACAAATATACTCGCAAACAGCACAGCCGAGGGCAAAAAGCACTTCGACGCTGCTGATATTTACGATTTTGAGCTTGACAACACCATAGACCGCCGTGTTATAATAAAGAAGCTGGGAAGTGCGCTGAAAAACGGAACTTCCAAGACTATTTCCATTGACGTTGTGAACACAGACCGTTCCGTGGGAACTCTCACAGGCGCGGAGATAACACGTATCCACGGCGAGAATACGCTGGCTGATGACACCTTCACTGTTAAATGCACAGGCAGCGGCGGACAGTCCTTCGGTGCCTTCATACCCAAGGGACTTACACTGGAGCTTGTGGGCGACAGCAACGACTACTTCGGCAAGGGGCTTTCAGGCGGCAGACTTATCCTCAGTCCGCCGGCAGCTTCCACATTCAAAGCTGACGAGAATATCATCGTCGGAAACGTTGCACTCTACGGAGCTACTTCGGGCAAGGCTTTCATCAATGGTGTTGCAGGCGAGCGCTTCTGCGTAAGAAATTCGGGAGCTACCGCCGTATGCGAGGGCGTGGGGGATCACGGCTGCGAGTACATGACCGGCGGACGCGCTGTTATCCTCGGACACACGGGCAAGAACTTTGCCGCAGGTATGTCCGGCGGTATAGCATACGTCCTCGACGAGGAGCACGACCTCTACACCCGTCTGAACAAGGCTCTCGTTTCCCTTGAAACAGTTATCGAAGAGGACGACATTGCAGAGTTGAAAGCTATCATCACCGAGCACGCAGAGGCTACGGGCTCTGAAAAGGCAAAGCAGATTCTGGCTGACTTCGAGCACTATCTGCCGTGCTTCAAGAAAATCATTCCCCACGACTATGCAAAGATACAGAAGACAGTCACCACACTTGAAAAACAGGGCGTGAGCAGCGAACAGGCTATGATAGAGGCTTTCGAGCTCATCAGAAAGGAGGCGTGAGCCATGGGAAAAGCAACAGGATTTCTTGAATTTGCAAGAACAGAAACATCCGCCAAGGAGCCTCTTGAGCGCATAAAGGACTTCAATGAGTTCCACATTCAGCTCGATGAGGAGCACCGCCGTGAACAGGCTTCACGCTGTATGGACTGCGGAGTACCCTTCTGCCAGAATGGAAAAATGCTCTGCGGAATGATCTCAGGCTGTCCGCTGAACAACCTAATTCCCGAGTGGAACGATCTCCTCTATCACGGTCAGAAGGAGCAGGCGCTGAGCCGTCTGCTGATGACCAACAATTTCCCGGAGTTCACATCGAGAGTATGTCCGGCGCTCTGCGAAAAGGCTTGTATCTGCGGCGTGAACGATTCGCCGGTAACTACCAAGGAGAACGAGAATTCCATAATCGAATTCGGCTTTGCGAACGGTCTTATGCAGCCGCAGATTCCCGCTGTAAGGAGCGGCAAGCGTGTCGCTGTTATAGGCTCGGGACCTTCGGGACTTGCCGCTGCTGATACTCTCAACAGACGCGGTCACAGCGTTACTGTGTTCGAGCGCTCCGACCGCGTGGGCGGACTGCTCATGTACGGTATCCCCAATATGAAGCTGGAAAAGCACATAATCGACCGCCGTGTGGAGCTTATGAAGGCTGAGGAAGTGGAGTTCAGGACAAATTCCAATGTGGGCGATAATGTTTCCGCAAAGGAGCTTCTGGACAGTTTTGATGCTGTGGTACTTGCCTGCGGTTCGTCAAATCCCCGTGACATAAAGGCTGAGGGACGCGATGCTGAGGGAATATACTTCGCAGTGGATTTCCTTAAAGCCACCACCAAGAGCCTGCTTGACTCCGACCTCAAAGACGGCAAGTTCATCTCTGCCAAGTACAAGAACGTCGTCATAATCGGCGGCGGCGATACCGGCAATGACTGCGTGGGCACATCTGTCCGCCACGGCTGCAAGTCAGTGGTACAGCTGGAAATGATGCCGAAGCTCCCCGATGAGAGAGCCGAGAACAATCCCTTCCCTCAGTACCCGAGAGTATGCAAGACCGACTATGGTCAGGAGGAGGCTATCGCGGTATTCGGTCACGATCCGCGAATCTACTGCACAACGGTCAAGGAGTTCATCAAGGACGAAAGCGGTAAGCTGTCGGCTGTAAAAACGGTCAAGCTCGAATTTGTCACCGATAAAGCAAGCGGCAGAAAAGTACCGAAGGAAATAGAGGGCAGCGAGGAGATTCTTCCCTGCGAACTCTGTCTCATAGCGGCAGGCTTCTTAGGCTGTCAGCAGTATGTGGCGGAGGCTTTCGGAGTATCCCTCGATCAGCGCACAAACGTAAAAACAGCACCCGGCAAACATTCCACAGACGTTGAAAAGGTATTCACCGCAGGCGATATGCACATCGGACAGTCGCTGGTAGTCCGCGCTATCCGCGAGGGACGCGACGCTGCCGCAGAGGTGGACGAATACCTTATGGGCTACACCAACCTATGATACGGAGGCTAAAATGATATATTCTGAAAATGAGATATTGCAGTATATAGAGGAAAACGACGTCAAGTTCGTCAAGCTCACATTCTGCGATATGAGAGGCAGACTTAAAAATATCTCTGTCCTTTCATCGGAGCTGGCAGTCACATTTGAGCGCGGAGTCCGCATAACCGCAAAGAAAATAGCAGGCTTTGAGGCTGCAAACGGAAAGGACCTCTTCCTTTTCCCAGATGCCCAGACCATGACCGTTCTCCCGTGGAGACCTCAGCAGGGCAGAGTTATCAGAATGTTCTGCTACATCCGCTACGAGGACGGCACTCCCTTCGAGGGCGACGGCAGATATTTCCTCAAAAAGGCAATGAAGGCGGCTGTTGCGGCAGGCTATTGCTTCCGCTTCGGCACGTCCTGCGAGTTCACTCTTTTCCGCAGGGATGACAGCGGTCTGCCCACGAAAACTCCCCACGACTATGCCGGCTACTGCGATGTCGCTCCTGACGACAAGGGCGAGAATATCCGCCGTGACGTATGCCTCACTATGGAGCAGATGGGCATTCACCCCATTTCCTCACGCCACGAGAGCGGCTGCGGTCAGCACGAGATAGACTTCAACGCCTCGTCTGCACTGAAAGCTGCCGATACCTTCCTCAGCTTCAAGTCGGCTGTAAAGTCAGTCGCTGAGACTCACGGGGTACACGCCAGCTTCATGCCCAAGCCTCTCCGCAGCGACTGCGGAAACGGTATGCACATCAGTTTCAACATTTTCCCCGACAACGATATGCTGGAGGAGAACAATTCCGGTGACAACGAGCTCCTCAGGAGCTCCGCAGCAGGCATAATGAAGCATATCCGCGAGTTCACCATGTTCACAAATTCCACGGTGAATTCCTATGCGAGACTGGGAGAGTTCACTGCTCCCCGTGACATTATCTGGTCGGACGAGGAGGGCTCTCAGCTCATCCGTATGAATCCCGACAGTGAGAATACCTCCGTTGAGCTCCGTGCCGCAGATTGTGTCTGCGACCCGTATTTCGTGCTCGGTCTGATGATATACGCAGCACTTGAGGGCATATCAGAAAAGCTCCCTCTGCCCGAGAAGAATACAGGCTCTGAGCGACTGCCCTCCACTCTTGAGGAGGCTGTCGCCTGCACAGAAAGCTCGGAATTCGTGAAGAAGTACGTTCCCGCGAATATACTTGAAGTGCTGCTGAATTACAGCCGTGATGAATGGCACAGGTACTCTTCTTCATACGACAAGGAAGCATTCGAGGAAAAACAGTATTTTTACAGTCTCTGACGGAGGTAAGCTTTGGAAAAAATTCTTGTAGTTTCAAGTAATAAAAGCGCCTCTGAAGCTCTTGTGAATTTCCTCCGTGATTCGTTCAGATGTACTCCAAAGCTTGTGGAGTCAGCCTATCAGGCTAAGACGGTTTTCGACGCTGATCCGTCCGTGGAGCTGGCGGTGATAAACTCTCCACTCATGGATGAATCAGGCTTTGAGCTTGCGGAATATATCATCGAAAACACCACTGCCAACTGCATCTTTATGATAAAGGACGAGCAGACTGAAAAGGTCGCCGACCGTGCCGACAAGACCGGTATTATCATAGTCGGGAAGCCTTTCAGCCGCACTCTGCTCTACCAGCTGGTGAAAACGCTCGACATCGCCGTGAACCGATCCCTTAAATTATACGAGGAGAACCGCCGGCTGGAAGCAAAGATCGAGGAGATACAGGCAATTGACAAGGCAAAGTTCATGCTCATGCAGTACAAGGGCATGACCGAGGAGGAAGCACACGCTTATCTTGAACAGTACGCTATGAACAAGCGCAAGAAAAAGAGTCTTGCGGCACTGGCGGTAATAGATAAGCTCAGCGAGCAATATTTATAAGTGAGGCGTAGAAAATGGTTGACAGTATCCACGAGGAATGCGGAGTTTTCGGCATATACGAGAGCAAGACCTCAGATGTTGCCGCATCGGTATATTTCGGGCTGTATGCTCTCCAGCACAGAGGTCAGGAGAGTTGCGGCATAACTGTCTGCGATGACGGTATATTCCGGCATAAGCGTGCGGACGGGCTTGTATCGGAGGTGTTCAGCAGAGAGGAGCTGGATAAGCTGGGCAGCGGAAATATGGCTGTGGGACACGTCCGCTACTCCACTACCGGCGGACATAATCACAATAATATCCAGCCCCTTGTGATACGCCACATAAAGGGAAATATGGCTCTCGTCCACAACGGAAACCTCGTCAATGCGGCGGAGCTCCGCCGCTCCTTCGAGATGTCGGGAGCTATCTTCCACGGCACCTCGGACACCGAGGCGATAGCCTATTCCATAGTCCGTGAGCGCCTTTCCAGCAGCTCCACCGAGGAGGCTGTTGAGCGTGCAATGCCCTATATCAAGGGCGCCTACTCCTGTATACTCATGACCGCCACAAAGCTCATAGCCTTCCGTGATCCGGACGGCTTCCGTCCGCTGTGCATAGGCAAAACTCACGACGGAGCATATGTTGTGGCTTCTGAGTCCTGCGCCCTTGAAACTGTGGGTGCGGAGTTCCTGCGGGATATTGAGGCAGGGGAGATAGTCGTCATGGGAAAGGACGGCTTGCGTTCCATTCGCACCAACTGCACGAATAAGAGGAATATCTGCATTTTCGAGTACATCTACTTTGCCCGTCCGGACTCAGTGATAGAAGGAGTCTCAGTCCACCATGCCCGCCTCAGGGCAGGGGAGCTCCTTGCCAAGCACAGTCTTGTGGACGCTGATATAGTCATCGGTGTTCCCGATTCCGGACTGGACGCGGCTCTCGGCTACGCAAACGCCAGCGGCATACCTTACGGTATCGGCTTTATCAAGAACAAGTACATCGGGCGGAGCTTCATTCAGCCCGAACAGCACCAGCGTGAGAACGCCGTGAAGATAAAGCTGAACGCCGTCCGTGAGAGCGTTGCGGGCAAGCGAGTGATAATGATAGATGATTCTATAGTCCGCGGCACCACCAGTGCGAGGATAGTGAAGCTTCTGCGCGACGCAGGGGCAAAGGAGGTCCATGTTCGCATATCGTCGCCGCCCTTCCTGCACACCTGCCACTTCGGCACGGACATAGACTCTGAGGAGAACCTCATCGCCGGCAAATGCAGCTCCACTGAGGAGATAGCGCAGTACATCGGCGCTGACAGCCTTGCGTACCTGCCTGTGGAGTGCCTCGGAGAGCTTGTGGACAATAAGTTCGGCTACTGCAAGGGCTGCTTCACGGGAGTCTATCCCGTGGACGTTTCCGGTGCAGGGAGCAAGAATAAATTCGACGAGAAAATTCATAAATGACATAAAATACAGAAGCCGCACATCAATGGCGATGTGCAGTGCTTGATATACCTATAATTCGGAGGGATATAATATGTGTACGATAATGGCTTACTGCGGCATCAGCGGCGGTACGGAAAAGGTGATGACCGGGCTTAAAGCTACGGTCTCCCGCGGCCCTGACGACCAGAGGATAGTAAAGGTCCCCGGAGGTCTTCTCGGCTTCCAGAGGCTTTCCATAATGGGACTTACTCCAGAGGGGATGCAGCCATTTGAGCTGGACGGCGATTTCGTTGTCTGCAACGGCGAGATATACGGCTTCAGGAAACAGCGTGAGGAGCTCATCGCAAAGGGCTATGTTTTCAGAAGTGACAGCGACTGCGAGATACTGCTCCCCATGTACCGCGAATACGGCACGGATATGTTCGCAAAGCTGGACGCTGAGTTCGCCTGTGTCATATACGATGGCGCAACGGAAGAATTCATAGCTGCCCGTGATCCCATAGGCATACGTCCGCTGTATTACGGCAGGTCCGACGACGGTACTATGGCGTTTGCCAGCGAGCCCAAGAATCTTGTCAAGCTCTGCAAAAAGGTAATGCCTTTCCCTCCCGGACACTATTACAAGGACGGCAAGTTCCACTGCTACTGCGACATTACCGCCGTTGACGAGGTCATCCACGACGATATTGATACAGTCTGCAAAAATATCCATGACAAGCTGGTTGCAGGCGTAAAGAAGCGCCTCGACGCAGACGCAAAGGTGGGATTCCTCCTTTCCGGCGGACTTGATTCCTCGCTGGTCTGTGCTATCGCTCAGCGTGAGAGCGACAAGCCTATACGCACATTCGCTATCGGCATGAACACAGACGCTATCGACCTAAAATACGCCAAACAGGTGGCAGACTATATCGGCAGCGACCACACGGAGGTCATCATCACCAAGGACGATGTTATCGCCGCTCTTGACGACGTTATCCACCTCCTCGGCACCTACGATATCACGACTATCCGTGCAAGCATGGGTATGTACCTCCTCTGCAAGGCTATCCACCAGCAGACGGACATCCGTGTGCTCCTTACAGGTGAGATTTCAGACGAGCTGTTTGGCTACAAGTACACGGATTTTGCTCCCTCTGCAGAGGCTTTCCAGCAGGAGTCGGTGAAGCGTGTCCGCGAGCTCCATATGTACGATGTGCTCCGTGCAGACCGCTGTATCTCGGTAAATTCGCTTGAAGCGAGAGTGCCCTTCGGCGACCTTGATTTCGTTAAATATGTTATGACAATAGATCCCGAGATGAAGCTCAACAAGTACAACAAGGGCAAGTACCTCCTCCGCCACGCTTTCGAGGGAGACTACCTGCCCCACGATATACTCTACCGCGAAAAGGCGGCTTTCTCTGACGCTGTGGGACACTCAATGGTGGACTACCTCAAGGAATACGCCAACAGCTACTACTCCGACGAGGAGTTCGAGCTGAAATGCACCAAGTACACTCACGCGAAGCCTTTCACCAAGGAGTCGCTCCTGTACCGGGAGATATTCGAGAAGTATTATCCCGGCAACAGCGAAATGGTAGTGGATTTCTGGATGCCAAACAAGGAGTGGGAGGGCTGCAACGTGAACGATCCATCTGCACGAGTGCTGTCCAACTATGGCGCAAGCGGAGAATGATTCTGAAAACGACCGGATAATATCCGGTCGTTTTCTATTTATAATGTGTATTGTTTTTTCGCAGCAGACGTGATATAATGTATTCAGCAGCACTTTGGAAGTGCGATTCCAGATCCGGCTATAAATAGCCAATGCAACGGATGTTAACAGGATCGTTAACGCCAGTTGACAGATTTCCAAGGCAAGTTGGTAGACTTCCACCGGCTGAAATGGTACTATGGATTCATCAAGAAAACCTATCGCCAGACGATAGAAGGAGGAATTCAGATATGAAAAGTATCATTAAAAATCTCAGCCCGTTCAACAACAGAACGGAAATGTCCGCACCGGTATTCACCATGAAAAAACTGCTCGCATTCATAGTATGCTATTGGGCAGGACTACTCTTTGCGGAGGGGCTCATTATAAGCACGATGTTTGCCTGCGGAAAGAACTTCATGCAGGGCGAGATGTTCAGCGACAGTGTCATGGAACTCCTTAAATACTATGGTATGATGGTTATAATCGGGGTAAGCGTCCTTTACTGGAAGCTTATAGAAAAAAGGAAGCTCTCCGAAATGGGAGTCACCGGACACATCGGCGGCTGGTTTATGGGCGCTCTCATAGGCGTTGGACTGCTGTTTGTCTGTGTTGCGGCGATTGCTCTCACCGGCAGCATAAGATTTCACGGTGTTTTCAGTAACCCCAACAGTACAATGATATTGCTTATGCTTGGAGGCTTCGTCATTCAGGGAGCAGCTGAGGAGTTCCTTTGCCGGGGACTCGTTCTCTGCTCACTCAGGGACAGAGTACCTTTCCCTGTGGCTGTGGCAGTGAGCACACTGACATTCATCTATCCTCACTGGAGCACACTCAGCGAATCCGAGCCTAAGTATGTAATTGCCGGTCTGCTGAATCTGACTGTTATCTCGTTAGTATTCTCGTTCATTACGCTGCGTACAAAGAGCATATGGGCAGCCTGCGGACTTCACTCCGTATGGAATTTCTGCCTGTGCTGCGTTCTCGGACTCAACCTCAGCGGCGCAGAGGGCTCTTCAAATGCGCTCATTGATATGAGAAGCGTTGGCGAAAACCTTCTCAACGGCGGAAAATACGGCATTGAATCAAGCATTATCACTGATATGGTCATAGCTGTACTTGCAGCTCTGACCGGATATATGGCACTTTGCAAAAATAAAAGGGAGGCATGATTATGGAATTCAACAATAAACTTTATGAGCTCCGCAAGCAGAAAGGCTTATCACAGGAGGAGCTTGCAAACCGTCTGAATGCATCGCGCCAGACCGTTTCAAAGTGGGAGGTTGGCGATTCTACGCCGGATATGGAGAAGCTCGTGGCTATCTGCGACTTGTTCGGTATCTCGCTGGACGAGCTGGTGCTGGACAAAAAGCCGGAGCCTGCACCTGCACCGGAAGCCCATGCCAAGGCTGATATTTATACCGACATCAAGGAAAAAGTATTAACAGAAGATAATAAGGAAAAAGCAAAGAAAGGCGCTAAGATAGCCGGAATCATTCTGGGAGCCATTCTTGCTGTGGATGTATTATCCTTCATTATATATGTAGCTGTCAACGGCTTTCCTAAGTAAAAAGACAAGTCCCCGTTTCCTCGGGGACTTTCTGCGTTGTTCTTACTTATGTATAATGCCGCAGGTGATTCGTCCTTCGGCGGAAAAATCAGAAAATTTTTCAGGAATAATGTGACACTCTCAGTTCTCGGACTGAATGTTATTTATGAAAGCACGATTTCCATGGAACACTTTCAATAAGTCAGGAGGATGTTTATGACCGGTACAGAATACTGCAAGTTATATAAAAAGTCGCCGGACAGTGCCTATGACGCGCTTTTTGAAAGCTACTGCGATTATGTTTATGCCATAGTATACAATAAGCTCAGGAGCGTAGCGGTCCGCGAGGACATAGAGGAATGTGTCAGCGATATTTTCGCAGATGTGTTCTTCGGATACAACAAGGAGAGCGACAGCGGCGGAGACCTGAAAGGCTATATAGGCACAGTAGCAAAGCGCCGTGCGATAAATGCATTTCACAGTATCACAGCAAGGCTCAGCCATTTCTCAGATGAGTCCGAGGAGGACATGAAGCTCATCGGAGCCGGAACGGATATTGAAGCCGCTTCGGATATGGAGGAGACAAGAGCGATACTGCTGAGCAAGATAAATGAGCTCGGTGAGCCGGATTCAACGATCATACTCCAGAAATACTACTACGACCGTTCTTCCGGCGAGATAGCAGAGCTGCTGTCCATGAAGGCTTCAGCAGTCAGGATGAGGGCAGCAAGAGCGCTTGAAAAACTGAAAACCTCACTGGCAGCAGCCGGTATCACAAAGTAAAGGAGTGCGGGATATGAAAGAGAATCGTGAGTTTAATATGCTTGAAAACGCAGACGACAAGACCGTAGAGCTTCTTTCAGGGGTTCCGGTGCTTACAAAGGAAGAAAAAGAAAGGATGTTGGCTATGAGTAAGAAGAAGCTTGACAGAATGAACAGAGAGAAGAATATATCCGCAAATAACGATGGCGACGAGGTCAGCGGCGTAGAGCGCTATAACAGACCTAAGTGGCATAAGTTCGCAACAGCGGCAGCCTGCCTCCTGCTGGTGGGCGGTATAGCAGGAACAGTATTCGCTATCGGAAAGGGCAGCAGCGGTGGAAGCGGCAAGGATACTCTGGCGACCACAGCGCATACTGATGCGGTTGGCACTTCGGGTGCCGCCACAGCGATCACCACCACAGTGCAGCCCATGACGGTAGAAACAGTGCAGCAGTTCACTGAGGAGGAGCTTGTACCGGTAGCCAAGTCCGGTATCGAGAACTTCTTCTATATCGACGAGATAGTGAGCGGCTTTGGCGTTCAGGTGGATAAGAACGATACATTCTCGGGACATATCCCCAATGGCAACATCGGCGATACTGTGGACTATTACAGAGTTACCGACTCACGCTTCAATGACATCAGCGACGTTAAGGCTCTCATAGAGGCTCAGGTGACTGATCCACTCCTTACAAACCGCTTTGCCTCAGTTTTTGAATGCGGCTTAGCTCCCGTGGTATTCAAAGAAAAGGACGGCAAGCTCTATTATCTTTATGTGAACGATCAGTCCGAAAGGAACGTGACACTGAACGGCGATCCTATCATAAGCGATTTCAACGGAACTAACTTCAAGGCAGCAACCTCCGTAGAGCTGGCAGGCGTGACAAAGGGCGTGAATGCACAGTTTGCCTATGTGGAAGGCAAGTGGAAGATAAGCGGGTTTGAGCTCTCGGACGCTCCCGGTGCTGACGATGTACGTCCCAATGCAGTGCTCGCGAACAGGCTCATCGACGACCTTACTGTTGTTGACAAGCTCGGCGCAGGCTGCGGTGTTCAGGTAGACTTCAACGACAAAAAGCAGTATAGTCCCGGTGAAGGCGTTGATCTCACATACTACAAGGTGCTGGACGATCCCGAGGCAACACACTTCAAGAACAACATTGAAGATATACAGAGCTATGTAGAGTGCGTTGTTACCGGACCGGCTCTGGAAAATATGTACAGCCATATCTACACCAACAGACCGGTAAGTATGTTCAGGGTATATGAAGACGAGCTCTATTACCTCTATGGCATCGCGCAGACTAACTACCGCTTTTTCGGCGAGCCGGAGATAAGGAACGAGCAGAACGGCAGCTTCGATATAGCTGTAAACAGCTTCACGGATGATGATATGGTAAATACATTCATCTTACACGTTGAAAAGGTCGGTTACAGCTGGAAGATAAACGGCATTGAACTCGACGAAGCAAGCCTCCGTGCAGCAACAGCTGAGGAGTTAGCCCTGAGAGACGGCGCGGCAAATAACTGATGTGTGACAGAAGAAGGTTCATTGGTAAATAATAAAGGACCGGCAGTTCAATGGGACTGCCGGTCTGTTTCTTATTATGCTATTCTGTTTCCGGAGGAGGAGTTTCAGCCGGAGTATCTCCGCCGGACTCATCGCCGCCGGGAGGAGTTTCAACAGGCTCCTCAGTAACTCCGGGCTCGTCGCCGCCGGGAACTTGTCCCGGATCATCGGTAGTGCCGGGATCGTAGCCGGGTTCGTCATTGCCGCCGGGCTCCTGACTGGGATCATCGGAGGTACCCGGATCGTAACCGGGATCGTCGTTTTCTCCGGGATCATAGCCCGGATCATCGCTGCCGCCGGAATCGTAACCGGGATCGTCATATCCTCCGGGTTCATCGCTTCTGCCCGGATCGTAGCCCGGATCATAACCGGGATCGTAATAGCTGCCGGGTTCATCGTATCCGCCGCCGTTTTTGCCGTCGTTGCCGCCGGACTTGCAGAAATCCGAGGTATTGATATAGAACGCAGGGTTCTTGCAGACTCCATACAGGCGTACCTCAAAGTGGCAGTGATTGCCGCTGGAATCTCCTGTTGTACCCACAAGTCCTATGAGCTGACCGCGGTGTACCTCCTGATCGGCGCTGACGAGTACGGCGCTCATATGGCCGTATACCGTCTGATAGCTGTCCTCGTGGGCTATCTGGACTACATTTCCGTAGCCGCCTGAGTTCCAGCCGGCAGAAATAACTATGCCGTCGGCTGCGGCGTATATCTCCGTGCCGCCGGGAGCCGCGATGTCAAGGCCTTTATGGTTACGGTCGCTGCCGTATGGATCGCTGATGTAGCCGCCCTTTACAGGCCAGCCGAACTGTCCCGTGCCGGTGAGGAGGGTATCTGTGCTGTCGGGGTGAGCCGAGTAAATTCCCACGCCTATCTCTTCCACGACCGGCTCGCGGGTAACGATCGACTTAACTGTTTTGCGTGAACGTTCAACGCCGTCCACATAGGTTATTGCCATTGTTGTACGCTTTTCGCCCACCGAGCCCTTGACGAGCACCTCTCTTGTACCCACGTTCAGGGAGGAGGTCTCGATCTCTACGGTCTCATAATTGAGCAGCGACACCATTTCTGTCTCAATGACGTACTGGATAGGCAGATAGCTGTGAGTCTCGGTGACGAACACCAGCTGACCGGGGTTGAGGCTGCCGGTATACATTGGATTTATTGTCTTGAACTCCTCAAGGTCCATGTTGTACTTCTGGCATATGCTGACGGCTGTATCGCCGCTCTGAGCCACGCACACCACTCTCTTTTTCACAGAGGATGTGAGCTTTTCGATAGTATCCTGCTGGTTGAGGATACTGTCTGAGAGGTATATTCCCTGAGAGTATTCTATCTTGTTCTTGTAGCTTACCTTGTCGATGTCCTTTTCCTCTGAGAAGGCGATAAGGCGGTCGTCGAGGGCATCTTTAACAGGTTCCTTGTCGGTAACAGCTCCGATGAACTCGCCGTCGATATATATTCCCCATGCCTCTGAGAGCTTTTCGTCTGAGGCTTCCAGCATTTTGTTTGCCAACTGGCTGGAGTTGAGCATATGGTCGCTGTCGGAGACTATTTTCAGTGAGAGCCGTGAGGGTATATCCTTCATTTCTCTGCCGGAGTAGGTTATCCTCTGGCGCACCTCACGTTCAGCCTTGTCGAAGTCGGCTTCCTCTGAGATAACGCCGATGGTCCTGCCGTTGTATTCAACGCAGATGCCGTACTCCTTGTTCATTCCGCGGTGGACGATGCTTGCAAGGAATATGAACGATACCACAGGAAGGACATAATTCAGGGTGGTGTAGAGGAGTCCGCCCTTGCCGAAGATATATGTTTTGATGAAATGGCGCACAGCCTCCTTGTAGGCGGCGGCGTCCTGTTTTTTAGCCTTGCGGACGGACTTCTGGAGCTCATTGCTGAGCCTGCGCCGTTCGCGGAAGGATTCGGCGATGTCGCTGAACAGCCACTTGATTCCGCGGAGCATACTGCTGAATATGTCCTTTATCTCTGAGAATATCAGCATGAGTATACGGTAAACGCAGAGCAGTATGGCTGCGGCGAACTTCACTGCTGAAAGACCGCCGCGCATGAGCAGACCGCTCAGACCGCCCCGGGAACTTATCTCAGTATCTTTACGATTCACGGAATCGCCTCCCTTCTAATGATAAAATGAGTCCACAATGTAATATTATATCACTTATGCCGTCCGAAAAAACGAAATAATCCACGAATTTTCCTTCCGGCGGCAGATTTTGTAAGCTTGCACAAAACTTCCCTTCAGTTTTTCGGGAAATGGTGCGAATAGTCCAGCGCTTCAGCGGAACAGGGACGCGATATCCTCCGGGAGCTCCGCGGTTACGGTCATTCTTTCCCCGGTGGAGGGCTCTGAGAAGGTCATGCTTCCGCAGTGGAGAGCCTGACGGGGGATGTCTGCGAGGGAGCCGCCGTACATATCGTCGCCGGCGAGGGGGTGACCTGTGTGAGCGAAATGTACTCTTATCTGGTGAGTCCTGCCGGTCTCCGGGCGTATCTCCGCGAGGGAATATCTGCCGTTGGAGGCTATCCTCCGGTATCTTGTGACGGAGGGCTGACCGTCCTCCCTGACGCAGCGCAGGATTATGGATTCCCTTTCTCGTGCTATGGGAGCGTCTATGGTGCCTTCCTCGCCGATAACGCCCTCAACTGCCGCGTAGTATATCTTTTCGCAGGCATTCTGGAGCAGACTTGCGGCATGGGAGTCCTTTGCCGCCATGCAAAGCCCGGAGGTGTCCTTGTCGAGGCGGTTTACCGGGCGGAATGTGAGCTCCGGATAAAGGGCGGCGAAATAGTTCCCGAGGGTGTCTCCCTGATGCTTTATGGAGGGATGCACCGGGACTCCTGCCGGCTTGTTGAATACCACGAGCCGCTCGTTCTCGAAAACTATCGGTATGTTCAGTCCGGCATTGGGTTCAAGAAGGCTCTCATCCTCAAGGCGGAGTATTATCTCGTCGCCGGGGAATACCTTGTCAATGCTCCTTACGACCTCGCCCCGGCGGGTGATACCGTTTTCCTGTCGTTTAAGTCTGGTCAGGAGCCGTCTTGAAACGCCGTTTCTGTCCAGCAGGAAGCTCTGGAGAGTCATGGGCTTTTCTGACGTTACGGTGAGCTTTATTTCCCTCAAGATATTCCTCCTCCTTGGTATAGATGTGGACAGTCAGCGCAAAGGAGGTCCTTAGCGCCGGAAGAACGGCAGGTATAGCGGCTATGGTAGTCATTGCCGGGAGATATACCAGTATCAGCCGGAGAAGTACGCTGCGTTTGCCGCTCATGAAGCGCAGGGAGTAGAGCACTATGCTCAGTGGGCTTTTTCCCGGGCGCTCCGCTAAAAGAAAGGGGACGGCGGTGAAGCTGAGCTTCAGTGCCAGCCACAGTCCGAGGGACACAGCCGTGAGCACGGCGGCGTGTACGGTGAGGAAGAGCTGTCCGGCGGTCTGGCTGCGGAAAAGCAGCGAATAGGTCGTTACGGCGAAAAACGCTGCGGGAGCAAGTGCCAGCAGACCGGCGAGCTTTGTCCAGAGGGCCGCTTCTATGCTCCTGCGGAAACATCTGCTGTCGGTGAGGACGTCTGCGGCGGGAGTTATCCTGCCGTCCTCACGGCATATCTGGACGAGCCTGTGGGCTGCGGCATAGCTGAGGGGAGCAACGGCTGTCCAGCGCAGGAGGGTGAACGAAGCCATTATGCCCAGCTGGAGCGGATCTCTGCCGCTGAAAAGCTCCAGCGGCTTCATTTCGCCGAAATACAGCAGCAGACTGTATATGCAGGCCTCGGCGGTGCGGAAGAAGAGCTCCGCAGCCACAGGCAGCAGGCAAAGGAACATGGTGTTTATGCGTCTGCCTTTGAGCAGGCGTTTTGAATAGCGAATGAGCTCCGGTATCCTCACGGCAGTACCTCCAAAGGGAATTATTCGGAGGTATTATATGTAAGGCGGAGGAAAATATACGCTCAGAAGGAGTCGTCGAAGTCCTCGGGCTCGCCTATGCGCTCGTAGGGACAGTAGCCGAGTATCTCGAAAGCCTGCGAATTCAGCCACATCTGGGCGGTAACGATAATATCGAAGCCCTCGCCGAAATCGGCATTGAGCTGCTTGGGATCGTATTTCGGCAGACCGAAGCAGCTGAGCATATTCGAGATCAGACCGCCGTGGGTGATGAGAGCGGAATGAGTTATGCCGTCGTTCATCATATCGGTTATTATCTCGTGGAGCCCCTTGTAGGTGCGGGCGGTCATCTCCTCAAGGCTCTCGCCCTTGGGAGGACGGGTGTCCTTGCCGCCCCGGAGCCAGTTCTTGTAGTCCTCGCGCTTCAGGAGCTCGTCCACGCTTTTGTTCTCGAATTCTCCGAGGTTCAGCTCGCGGAAGTCCTCCACGGTACACATTTCGGTGTAGGGGAAGAGTATATCGGCGGTCTCGGTACATCTTTTAAGGGGCGATGAGTAGACTCTGTGTACGGTGGGGTAGACGAACTCGTCCATTTTGGCAGCCAGAGCAGCTGCGCCCTTCTGGGAAAGAGGAGTATCGGTAGTACCGATATATATGCCGTTCTCGTTGGCTTCCGTCAGACCGTGACGGAGAACGCTTATGCGGTAACCCTTCAAATCGTTCACATCCTTATCGTTAAATTGCACAAAAAAATGGTGAGTTTTTTTAACTGTTATTGAATCTCACAAAAATCTGACCAAAAACGGTCGATTTTTCCATTTTTATTCATATTTACATATTATACACTTTGTATTATAATAGTAGTATGATTACAAGATGGTATATGCAGCCCGGAAGCGAGCGCATATAAAATTGCCGCACAGGAGGAAATACTATGAATTCCGATTTCGCCAGAATAATTACTCTCCAGAGAAAGGAACGCCATATAAGCCAGAAGCAGGCGGCTACTGATCTGGGTATATCTCAGGCGCTGCTCTCGCATTACGAAAAGGGTATCCGAGAGTGCGGCCTCAATTTCCTTGTCAAGATAGCTGACTATTATAACGTTTCCTGCGACTATCTTCTCGGAAGAACTCCTGAGCCGGAGGGAAAAACTATCACAATCGAGGATATTCCCGACGATGATGGCAACAATACCCTCAAAATGCCCTCGCCGGAGATAATCAACTTCAACCGAAGGATAATCAACAACTCTATAAGCCTGCTGTTCAGCCTTTCTCAGAAGGCGAACAGTATCACTCTTATCAAGGAGGTATCCTCTTACCTCATGCTGTCAGTGTACAAGCTGTTCAGGATAGTCTACAACGCAAATCCCCATAACGACCAGAAGCTCTTCCGCATACCCAAGGTCATCGCCAACGACAGCGCCAACGCTATCGTTTCCATGAGCGAAGCCAATATCAAGGCAGCCTCCAGCGGAATCCCCCTCGACGGCAACGACTGCGTGGATAACTTCGATACCCTTTATGTCACCACAGCGACTCTCCAGAAGGACTATGCACAGTATTCGTCGTCACTGCTCAACCTTATCAAGCGCAGCGAGGAAAGTATTTCCCGAACCCGCGCCAAGTATCGCAGCGATATAAAGTGACAGCATATCTATTATAACATTTTTTCAGGCAAAAGAAAAGACCTTTTTTAGTTTTTTTGCGGCAGTTCACCCGCTGCCGCCCCGGACAGCACAAGGCTGTCCCATCAGGATGGAATTTTTTGTTGAGAGGTGTAATATTTATGAAATTGCAGCAGCTTGAGTATGTCATCGCCATCGCTCAGGAGGGCAGCGTCACCAGAGCCGCAAAGAAGCTCTTTCAGGCGCAGCCCAATATCAGCATAGCACTGAAGGAGCTGGAGGAGGATATCGGTATCCAGATATTCAACCGCACTCCCAACGGTATGCTGCTCACCCCGGAGGGCGAGGAGTTCCTCGCAAGGGCAAGAAGCATAGTCGAGGACGTAAGAACTCTCGAAAAGGACTTCAAGGAACGCTCCTCCCAGAGTACGGTGCTGAGAGTCGAGGCTTCAAGAGCCGCCTATGCAGCAGCAGCTATCTCGGATGTTATGAATATGTTCCCTGCCCCTGACGGAGACATATCTATCCACATAATGGAAATAAGTATGCCCAAGGTGCTGGAGGACATCGCCAACGGCAAGTGCGATATAGGAGTAGTGCGTATCCCCGTGGGATACAGCGATATGCTCATGGCACGCATACAGAGCAAGGACATGGTTAACAGACCGGTGAAGGAGTACACTCTGAAGCTATTGATGAGAGCAGACCACCCCCTTGCCAAGTACGACGATGTGCCGTTTGAGCTCCTGAAGGAGTACCCGGAGGTCATATACGACGACGGCGAGCCGGATATGGTGCGCCGGGCTTCCATAAACCCTGCCCTTGAGATAAGTCCGGGTGGCAAGAAGGTCTACATCCACGACCGCGGAAATCAGCTTACTGTTATTTCAAATATGAAAGATGCATATATGTGGGTATCTCCGCTGCCTAAGCGGCTGGTTGAGAGAGTAGGTCTTGTCGTCAAGGAGTGCTCATTCGCGGTGAACATGAACAGAGACATAGTAATGTACAGGAAGATAAGCGAGAACAATCCTCTTATCAAGGACTGCGTGGACAGGATAATACGTTTCGCAAATGATATATGAATAATATGCGCTTCAGGAGAGAATTCCTGAAGCGCTTTTGCTTTTTTTAAACGGTATAAAAAAAGAATGAGCAGCCCATTGACTACTCACTCTTTTTTTAAAGGATGGAATTGAAAAAATCATTATAAAAGACAAGCAGCATTTGTCCTTCAAGTGTATTATATCACGTATTATGGGAAATATCAAATATATATTTTTTATTTGTATATAATAATAATATATCGCCTATCAGAAATGCCGTGGTACAGCACAGGGAAGGCTGTATCACGGCGTTTGGAGTAAGTTTATTTAGTGCCATCGAAGAAGTAGAGGAACTTCACGCATCCGTTCATGTCATCGGAAATGCCTGAATAGCTGTTGTATTCCCTTGAAACATTCTGGAGAGCCTTGAAGTTTTCGATGATGCTGGGGAGCTTATCGTTCACTACGCCTGCAATGGCTGAGATACCCTCATCGTTGAACTTTTTCATGCCGTCCCTGACGTCCTTGGAGCCGTCCTTGAGCTGAGTTATGCCTTCAACGAGAGCCTTGCTGCCGTCCTTGAGGGAGTTAGTGCCCTCCCAGAGCTCGGAGGCGCCGCCGGAAAGCTTTGAGCCGCCTGTGCTGAGAGCCTCGGCTGACTGATAGAGCTTGAGAGTGCCCTCGGAGAGCTTAGTGCTGCCGGTGAGGAGCTGACCAAGACCTTCGTCAAGGGAGACTGCTCCGGTGCTGAGCTGTGAAAGACCGCTGTTGAGGTCTACCGCACCGGTGGAGAGCTTGCCGAGACCGCTGCTGAGGTCGTTTGCGCCGGTGGAGAGCTTGTTTATGCCGGCATTGAGAGCATCAATGCTGCCGGAAATGGTCTGGCTGCCTGAGGCGAGCTGCTCTGCGCCTATTTTCAGAGTACCGCCGGTGGTCATGGAGGCAGCTATCTGCTTCTGAGCGGCGATGGTCTGTTGGAGAGTTGCGATAACAGTCGCCATATCTTGTGTGGGCGACTTTGCGTAGGCTGCCTGAAGAGCGGCAAGAGCCTGCTCGTTGGCGGCGATGGTTGTATTGAGTGAAGAGCCGGCAGTTTCCATGCCTGCTGAGAGGTCCTGTGCGCCCTTGGTAACAGCGTCGGCACCTGTTTTGAGCTTGCCTGTGCTGCCGCTTATCTGAGCTACACCGGAAGCGAGCTCGTCGGAGCCGCTCTTGGCGCTGCTGAGACCGCTGCTGAGGTCGCCTGCGCCCTTTGAGAGTTTGGCAATGCCGTCGGTCATGGACTTTGAGCCGTTCTTGGCTGACTTTATACCGCTGTTGAGCTCGGCTGTGGAGTCGGAGACTGTCTTTGCTCCGCCGGCAAGAGCCTTTGCGCCGTCGCTGAGGTCTGAGGCTCCATTCTTGAGAGACTCCGCGCCGGCTGAGAGCTTATCTATACCGCCGGTGAGCTCTCCGGACTTTTCGGAGAGAGTATTTATACCGTCGTAGAGAGCGGCTGTACCGTCGCAGAGCTTGTTTGCACCCTCGGTGAGCTCGTTGAGCTGCTCTTTGAGGTCGCCCAGCTTGAAGTCACCGTCGGTGGAGAGATTGGAGAATATCTCGTTGGAAACGGCTGTAACGGAGGTGCCGATCTCGAAATCGGTGACGTCCGCGGAGAATTCAACGTAGTCGGGGAGGGTGAAGTTGAGGTCCTCTATCTGGTCAAGACCGAGGCTCTCGGAGAGGCCGGGGAACGCAAGACCTACCACGATAAGGCGGTTGCCGTCGGAGATGATCTTTCCGCTGGTTATCTCTGCGTTCAGGAATTTCTCGTTGTTCAGGAGCGCTGCGCTGGCTGCCATGAAGGGGACGTACATTTCCTTATCCTTGCCGCCTATGTTTCTTGTGACCTTCTGGTTGTTCTTGTATTCCCAACGGATGACGATATGACCGCTCTTGCCCACGATAGAAGCAGGATCTACCTCATTTCCGTCAAGGAAATACTTCATGGTAACTTCCACAGGGAGCTCCTTATCGCTGTTGCCGCGGTAGTAAATATCGCTGCCGTTGGCGCTCCAGCTGAGTTCCTCGCCGTTGATGGTGAAGGTCTCGTCACCCTTGACGTTAATTATGCTGCTGAGTGAAGAAACGTCGCTGATAGAGCTGAGTGCAGGTGTATTCTTCAGCCAGTCGCTGACGATAACGTTCTTTACGCTGGAATCCTTTCCGCAGAGGACGTAAACTGTCTCGTCCTTGTAAGCCTTATCTCCGCGGGAAGGTCTGTCTGACGCGGCCTCAGAGACTGCTGCCGGTGAAGCGGCTTCGGTCTCCTTGGGGGTATTGTCTTTATTCTTGGCATAAGCGATAGTACCGGTAGCGCCTGCTGAAAGGGCTGCGGCTACGACTCCGGCAATGATCTTCTGATAATTTTTCATAATTCATTACTCCTTTACTGGTATTCAAAGGTCGTATCAGGCGTTGGACTTTTGCTTTCTGTTTTTTGCTTTCTTGGGAACGAAGCACTTACTGGTCTTGCAGATGACCTTATCCAGCAGCATGAACATCGAGGGCAGTACACATATTACAACTGCCATTGAAATGACAGCTCCTCTTGCTAAGAGCATACACAGGGAGGATACCATTCCGATGTCAGAATAAAGGGCTACACCGATAGTCGCCGCAAAGAAGCCGAGACCGGAGGTGACTACCGATCTTATGGATGTGCTGAGGGCGGTGGATACAGCCTCACGCTTGGGCTTTCCGCTGTATCTTTCGGCGCGGTATCTTGTAGTCATGAGTATCGCGTAATCCACGGTGGCGCCCAGTTGTATGGTGCCTATAACGACTGATGCTACGAAGGGAAGCTCTGTTCCGAGGTAGTATGCAAGTCCGAGGTTTATCATTATAGCAAGCTCAATGACAGATACGAGTATCACCGGCAGGGATATGGAATTGAAGGTCATGGCGATGATAAGGAATATTACTGCTATGGAGAGTATGCTTACCACCTTGAAGTCCTTGTCGGTGATATTGATGAGGTCCTTTGTAGCGGGAGCCTCACCGATGAGCATTGCCTTGCTGTCGTACTTCTTTATCACATTATTGAGCTCTGTCACCTGTTCGTTCACCTCGTCGGAGGCTACGCCGTACTCAGAGCCTATGAGTATGAGCTGATACTTGTCACTTTTGAGCTTTCTCATGAGCTTTTCGGGGATTACCTCCTCCGGTATAGCCGGACCGGCGATCTCGTTATAGCCTATGGTGAACTTTACGCCGTCCACCTGTTTCATCTCGTTGAGCATTTTGGTGGAGGTCCTTCCGTCCAGACCGGCATCGGCAAGGAGGATGTGGGTGCTGTTCATATGGAAGTCGTCCTCAAGCATTTTGTTGCCCTGAACGCTGCCTAAGTAGGAGGGAAGGGTGCTGTCCAGCTTGTAGTAAACATCATAGTGGCTGTATCCGAATACCGACGGTATCAGGAGCACTACTGCGAGCACGAGGAATACCCATGAATGCTTTATTATGAAGCCGGAAGTCCTTGTGAACTTCGGCATGAAGTCGCGGTGAGAGGTCTTGGCGATAGCCTTTTCGAAAATAAGTATCATAGCCGGAAGGACTGTTACGCAGGCGATAACGCCGCAGACAACGCCCTTTGCCATTACAATGCCAAGATCGAAGCCGAGGGTGAAGCTCATGAAGCACATTGAGAGGAAGCCGGCAACTGTTGTGAACGAGCTGCTGATAACTGCAACGATCGTATTGGATATAGCGTGAGCCATAGCCTCGTTCTTGTTATCGGGATAAACGGCGAGCTGCTCTTTGTAGCTGTGCCAGAGAAATATGGAGTAGTCCATGGTAACGCCCAGCTGGAGCACCAGTGCAAGAGCCTTTGTTAGGAACGAGATCTCGCCGAGCACGAAGTTCGTACCGAAGTTCCATACTACTGCGAAGCCTATGCTGAGCATGAAGAACACCGGGATAAGGAAGGAATCCATTGTGAGCACGAGCACAAGGCTGGTGAGGATGACTCCTATAATCGCGTAGATGAGGGATTCACGCTGGGAGAGATCCTTCATATCGAGGATTATCGCAGACATACCGCTGATAAAGCAGTTCTTGTCGGTGATCTTTCTCATTTTCTCGATAGCGGCGAGAGTGCCGTCGCCGGAGGTGGAATCATCGAAGAACACCGCTATCATAGTGGTATCGTCCTTGTTGAAGAATTCGCTGATATTCTTGGGGAGCACCTCTATGGGGATATTGCAGTCTGTAAGGGACTGGTAGCAGATGACGCTGGCAACGTGGTCTATCTTTTCAAAGTCCGAAGCGGTTTTTGCAATGTCCTTGTCGCTCATGCCCTCCAGCATTACGAGGGAGAAGCCGCCCTGACCGAATTCGTCCTTGAGGATGTCCTGACCTTTCATGGTGTCGATGTCCTTGGGGAGATAGGAGAGGAGGTCGTAGTTGACGCGGGTATTGATATAGCCGAAGAACGACGGTATCATAAAAAGCACGCCGAGGATAAGTATAATTACTCTGTGCTTGGCAACCCATTCACCGAATTTCAGCATGGTATCGATCCTTTCTTGTGGAGTGAACGCTTACATGGAGTTGCGTTCCGGATAATTTATATATAGTATATTACAAAACTGACCGATAGTCAATATCTCATATGCAAAAAATGACCTTAGGTCAGAAATTTTGTATACCTGCACAATTACGGCTTCTATAAATTATGACCATTGGTCATAATTTCTCTTGACAAGAGGGATTTCCGTGAATTATAATGATTATGACAAGAAAAGTGTGCTCCGGAATAGGCTCCGGTGCAGGGACGTATCTGCATTTTTTGTAACGGAGGTATTTATCTATGGGCAAGATAGATTCCAATAAGCAGCTGAAAGAGACCTCGCTCCTTCGCACGGCTTTCGAGTTCTTTACAACCAAGGGCTTCAGCAAGACCTCTATTTCTGACATCGTGAATAAGGCAGGAGTCGCCAAGGGCACCTTCTACCTCTATTTCAAGGATAAGTATGACATACGCAATAAGCTCGTGGCACATAAGTCCAGCCAGATATTCAGAAACGCTCTGGATGATCTGGGCAGCGAGCTGGACAGCCTGCCATTTGAGGACAAGCTCCTGAGACTTATCGACAATATGGTGAACCAGCTGAACGATAATCAGTCGCTGCTGACGTTCATATCCAAGAACCTCAGCTGGGGAGTGTTCAAGTCAGCACTCACTTCTCCTGTGGAGGGGGATATAAACTTTTCCGATGTATACCAGAAAATGCTGGACGAGGCTCCATATAAGTTCAGGGATCCCGAGCTCATGCTGTTCATGATAGTGGAGCTGGTTTCTTCCACCTGCTATTCCACCATTCTTTACAGCGAGCCGTGCAGCCTTACACTGTTGAAGCCGTATCTCTACGACACCATAAGAATGATGATAGACCAGCATAAGCTGCCCCAGTGAGCATGGGGACGCATTACCGGTGCCCGAGTTTTATTGACATAATGAAAAGCCGCTTTTAAGCGGCTTTTGTCATATCCTGCCGTAATCTGCCATAGAATCATTCAGCAATACTGATACGGAGGCGATTACTATGGCGGAAGAATTTCGTGTGGCTCTTGCCGGCAACCCAAATGTGGGCAAGTCCACCGTCTTCAATGCTCTTACGGGCATGAAGCAGCACACCGGCAACTGGGCGGGTAAGACAGTGGACGGCGCTGAGGGGAGATTCTCCTACGGTGGCACAGACTTTGTATTAGAGGATATTCCAGGCACGTATTCCCTCGATTCCGGCGCAGGGGAGGAAAATATCGCCAGCGATTTCATCTGCTTCGGAGGCGCACAGGCGGCGGCGGTGGTGTGCGACGCTACCTGCCTTGAACGGAATCTCAGCCTTGCCATACAGACTATCGAGGCTATCCCCCGGACTCTTGTGTGCGTGAACCTCATGGACGAGGCGGAGTCCAAGGGGATAGCCGTGGATACGGAGAAGCTCGGTCTATTACTGGGAGTGCCTGTGGTGGGGATGTCCGCACGGAGCGGCAGGGGCATAACGGAGATGAAAGAGCTCCTTTGCCGCCTTGCAGCAGGGGAGACGTCCACGCCGCCGGAGCCTGTCCGCTTTCCGGAGCCTCTGGAGGAGGCTCTTTCCCGGCTGGAAAGAACTGTGCCGGAGAGGAGCCCGGAAGTCTCCGGGAGAATGGCGGCTCTGAGAGCTCTTGAGGGGGACAGGAGCTTCCTTGAAAAGGCAGGTCTGCCGGGCTTTGAGGCTTCTCCGGAGGTCTCGTCGATAAGGGCGGAGCTCGCTGCAGCCGGTCTCAGCGAGGAAAAAATAAGAGACGCGGCAGTAGCGGCGGTCATGGGCAGAGCACGGAATATAGCCGCAGAAGCCGTCACCTTCAGGAACGCCTCTCCCCACAGCCGCGACCGCCGTCTGGACAGGATATTTATGAGCCGCCGGTACGGTATACCGGTAATGCTGGCTCTGCTGGGCTTCATACTGTGGCTCACCATAGTGGGAGCGAATTATCCCTCGGAGCTGCTGGGAAAGGGGCTTTTCGCGCTGGGGGAGCTCCTCTCGGAGGGGCTGTATGCCTTCGGAGCTCCCGGCTGGCTGGAGGGTATGCTGGTGCAGGGCGTTTACCGGACGGTGGCATGGGTGGTATCGGTGATGCTGCCGCCCATGGCGATATTTTTCCCGCTTTTCACCCTGCTGGAGGACTTTGGCTATCTGCCCCGGGCAGCATTCAACCTTGACCACTGTTTCCGGTGCGCTAACGCCTGCGGCAAACAGGCTATCACCATGACTATGGGCTTTGGCTGCAATGCCTGCGGAGTGACCGGATGCCGGATAATCGACTCGCCCCGGGAGAGGCTCATTGCGGTGCTCACCAACAGCTTTGTGCCGTGCAACGGACGTTTCCCCACGATAATAGCCATGACCACCATGTTCTTCGTGACGGCTGGCGGCTGGGGAGCCTCCCTGCTTTCGGCGCTGATACTTCTGGGAGCGATACTTCTCGGCGTGGCTGTGACGCTTGCTGCATCCCGGCTGCTGTCTGTGACCGTCCTCCGGGGCGAGCCTTCCTCGTTCACGCTGGAGCTTCCGCCCTACCGCAGACCGCAGTTCACTAAGGTGCTCATGCGCTCGGTGCTGGACAGGACTGTTTTTGTCCTCGGAAGAGCCTGCACTGCGGCGGCTCCCTGCGGACTGCTCATATGGCTGCTGGCAAATGTCAGTGTGGGCGGAGACACACTATTAGCGGACATTTCAGGATTTCTCGCCCCGGCAGGCAGGCTCCTCGGACTGGACGGCGTGATACTCATGGCATTCATTCTTGGATTTCCGGCTAACGAGATAGTGATACCTGTCATCGTGATGACCTATCTCTCCACAGGGAGTCTTACCGAGCTCACCGACCTCTCCCAGCTGAGGGAGCTTCTTACCGCCAACGGCTGGACTACCGCAACTGCCCTGTGCATGGTGGTGTTCACGCTGTTTCACTTTCCCTGTGCCACCACCTGCATGACTATAAAAAAAGAGACCGGCAGCCTTAAATGGACGGCGCTGGGATTTGCGCTGCCGACGGCTGCCGGTATACTGCTGTGTGCCTGCATAAATCTTATTGCAGGTCTGTTTTGAGGGGATACAAAAATAACGATCTTCATTGACACCCTCTCAAAAAGCCAATGAAGATCGCTATTTCGTTAGCAGCAACGCACCCTCTATACGCGGCTGCTATTCGGCGGCGCAAAATTCCGTAGCGCTGATAGAGCATATGCCTCGATTGTGACCGGTGGAAAGAAGTGTAAATCGAAAGCAGCTGTTTTAGGCGATTAAACATATTATAGGCATTAATGTTTAATAACAGCTCTTTTGCACAGAAGTTTAGAAAGACCGGTGTTAGGAGCGTCCGGTGGAGTTTAAAGCCGGACAGGCATTGATAGGACTATCTGCCGAAGTTTACAGGATACAAAAATGCATCTGAGTAATTATGCTTGTGGGCACATCACTTAAAAATAGTGATAAATCACCCAACACTTGTATTATAATGGATTGTACAAAATTATGCAATTAATAATGTTGCTCATTTTTAGCACTAAATTGCTATATTTAGTTTTCCTAATTAAATTAAGCAGAAAATAACAATAATTTAGTTCCATAGAGGAAGAACCAGCTGGCTTTTATTCACCGTGAACCATTGTTTTATTTGTTAAAATATGTTCACTTTGATATACCGCGTATTAAAGCCTTGGGGAATCAAAGGCAAAAACCGAACGGGACAAGTGTTAAATAAATCACATCCCCGATGAGGAAGATGACATTTTACGCTACCGGACAGATGACCTCTTCCGTACTTGTCTGCCGGCTGATAATTTGTCTGCGATTTACTTTCAGGGATAAAATTTAGGATATTTTGACCTGTATCACTTTTGTGCTACACTTATGTAAAAACAGAATCGCCCGCAAACCGGTTAGGTTTGCGGGCGCAGTTTTTATTGAGGTCAGAGAACTCCGTTGGCGGCATCTCTGATGCGATTCTCATAGTATTCTTTTTTCCATGGGAACTCGAACTCGCTGAAGAGCTTCAGGCAGCTGTTTGCGTTGTTTACGGCATCGCTGAGGCTGTCGGTATCCTGCGAGCAGGCGCATATATACACGCCGGTGATGAGTATTTCCAGAAGCTTGGTATCGTTCCTGCCTGTGGGCTTATAGCCGAATCTGAGGAGCTTGAAGGCGTCGTCGTAATTCTTGGCGGCGCAGTCCACCAGTGCGAGGGATATATACATATCCGCAAGTACCTGCGGCGGCTTTTTCTTTACGTAGTTCTGGATGAAGCTGATATTGGCGGTGCGGAAGTCTGCGGCGTTATGCCAGTGACCGAGCTTGCTGGCGTTCTTGAGGCGTTCAACGCAGTAGGCGAAGCGCTCGTCATTGTTCATTTTAAGGTCGTCGCACACTTCAAGGTAGAAGCCTGCGGATTTATAGTCGTGGATCCTGTCGTAGAGTGAAGCGAGCTGGATAACGTCCTCGGGCAGGGGCTTCTTGATATTGTTCACGAAGCTGTTTGCGTATTCTTCGCAAAGCTCCTCGGTATAGCCGTTGTTAGCGAAATCGAGGTAGATCTCTTCGTATTTTTTTGTATCAGCGTTGGAAGAAAGAATAGATTTAGCAAGGCTTTTGCATTTTTTGCGTTCTAAAGGTGAAAGCATACCCAATATCCCCCCTCGGAATAGAATTTTCGGTTCTTAATCATTCTATCACATATTTCACACATAGTCAATAATTGTTAAAGTATTTTCGTTAAAATTGTTGAAGTGCACAAAAAATAAGTCTTATTTTTTCCTAATCCGAAAAACAAAAAGAAGAATATTTTCCACAGACTGTTAAGAAGTTAACGTTCATTTGCTAGGGCTACAATTTTTATTGTCAGTTTTTGTTGATTACGCCAAAAATCAGCCAAAACAGCATTTTTTTTGCGGATTTTAAGTCTATTTCAATATTTAATGGTATAATAAGCATTAGATTGAATATCCATACTCTTTTTGCGAAAGGACGGAGATACTATGAGACTTCTGGTCGTTGAAGACGAGATACAGCTCGCCGACGCTCTCACCGAGATACTGAAGCGAAACAGATATAACGTTGATACTGCCTATAATGGCATTGACGGTCTTGATAACGCTCTCACCGGCGTTTATGACTGCATAGTGCTGGACATAATGCTTCCCGGCATGAACGGCATCGACCTTCTCAGACACCTCAGAGCTGAAAAGATCTCAACGCCGGTGCTCCTTCTTACTGCAAGAAGCGAGATAGAGGATAAAATTAACGGTCTGGACTGCGGCGCCGATGACTACCTTACTAAGCCCTTCGTCACCGGAGAGCTCCTTGCAAGGATACGCGCCCTCACCAGAAGAAAGGGTGAGCTCGTGGACGAGAACCGCCTGGATTATAACGGTCTGGAGCTGAATAAGAACTCCTGCTCTGTTATATGGAAGGGAAACGATGTGAAGCTCAGCCTTAAGGAATATCAGATAATGGAGCTGCTCATTTCCAACCCTCACCAGATACTCCCCAAGGAGCGTATAATCGAGAAGATATGGGGCTATGAGAGCGATGTGGAGTACAACAACATTGAGGTATACATATCCTTCCTCCGCAAGAAGCTTTCGGTCATTTCGGCTCCCGTACAGATAAAGACCGCCAGAGGTATAGGCTATTCCCTTGAATAATTAGGAGGAATGTCCAATGTTCAGAAAGGCTCAGCTAAAGCTTTTTGCGATAATCACCTGCATATTGCTTGCGGTATTCATAGCTGTGCTCGGTTCTATAAATATAATCATGCAGGCGGTAATGCAGAGGCAGTCGAAAGAGGTGCTGAAGAAGATCGCTGTGGGCGTGGAATACGACGAAAAGACCTCCACATTCACATTCAAGCCCTCCGACAACTTCGATCCCGGCAGGAACGACTGGCGTGACATTCCGCGCACGGAGTCTCCCAGCAAGCCCACGGAGACTACCGCGGCAGCTACCACAGCAGCTGTGACTACAACAACAGCGGTTCCCACGGAGCAGGTCGTTACCACCCAGTATCAGCAGCAGACTCAGGCTGTGGTCACCTATGCTACCTCAGCTCAGACAGTTCCGGCAACTACCGTTACTACCGCTGTTACTACCTTCCGCCGGGATACGAGGACTGAGGCAAAGACTGTTACCACTCATCCTCGCAGCGAGCCAGCTACTCAGCCTGCCCATACAGAACCCGCTACTGAGAATAATACCCAGGGTCAGTGGTGGGGCGGCGGACAAGGCGGCGACGGTCAATGGCCTCAGTGGCCTCCTCCGTGGTGGGGCAACGGCGGCGGACAGTGGGGCGGCTTCAACCCTGTTTATCCTCCATACGGCGGCTGGGGCTACTACGGTCCCGGCAGCGAATTCCAGCAGGAGACCGAGAACGTTACCGGCGATAACCAGTGGAACATGAGCCTCTCGCCGGAGGAGGATTATGAGATAGTTCCTCTGGGACGCAATACCCTCACCTTGGACGATCTTTTCGCAGACCTGGGTATGGGCGACGGCAGAGAATCAATGGAGCGCCGTCAGGAGACCACAGAGCCGGTGCCTAAGTCGCTGGGCTCAATAGACTTCTTCATAGTAATGGCTGATACCGAGGGAAAATACCTCGCAACGCTCAACAACGACGACCTGGAGGCGGATACCGCCCAGAAGTACGTCTCCGCCATACTCAAGGAAAAGAGCAGCAGCGGCATGATAGATAACAAGTATCAGTTCTATCAGATGGGCAAGAGCAACGGCACTATCATGGTGTTCACCGATAAGAGCGCCGAGATAGATATGCTCAAGAAGCTCAACCGTACTACTATCGCTATCGGAATCCTCAGCTTCATGCTCCTTGCGGCGGCAGCGTTCTTCCTCAGTAAAAAGGTAATGCAGCCTCTTAAATCAGCCTTTGAGAAGCAGAAGCAGTTTATCTCAGACGCAAGCCATGAGCTGAAAACTCCGCTGACGGTCATTTCTGCCAATGCGGACGTCCTCACGGATGAGATAGGCGAGAACCGCTGGCTCACGTATATAAAGTCCCAGACCGACCGTATGAACATACTGGTGAACGATCTGCTCAACCTTACCAGACTTGAAAACAATTCCACGAATTTTGTCCGCACGGATTTCGACCTTAGCAAGGCTATAAACAATACAGCTCTGCCCTTTGAGTGTCAGGCGTTCGAGCTTAACAAGAAATACTACGTGGATGTCGAGGAAGGTCTCATGATCAACGGCAGCGAGCAGCACATCAAGCAGATGGCAGCCATATTCATCGACAACGCACTGAAATACTCCGGCGAGAACGGTACTATAAAGGTCTCACTGAAGCATCAGGGCGATAAGAAGATATTCTCCGTATACAATACCGGAAAGGGCATAAGGGACGAAGAGGCGGATAAGATATTCGAGAGATTCTACCGCAGCGATGCCTCCAGAAACCGTGCTACCGGCGGCTACGGACTTGGTCTTGCCATAGCGAAATCTATTATTGACAAGCACAAGTTCAAGATAAACGTGGAGAACGTAGAGGGCAGGAGCATAAGGTTTGTAGTAATAATGTGACCGCTGTCAAATAGAAAAATAAGAGCGCGATAAGCAATTATCGCGCTCTTTTACTGTAATTTTTTACATTCTTCTATGAGCAGGCTGCTGAAATCGCTGCGCCGGAAGTTTTCCCAGCGTGCAGCCACGCGCTTTGCGGTGCCGCGGAATTTCTGCTCGGGAAATACCTTTACCCGGTGAGGCTGATCGAATACCGCAAACACAAAGGAGGTTTCATCGGGGTATTTGCTGAATGCCCGGACGAATTTGCAGCGTAGGAATACAAATCCTGCGGCGGCTTTTGTATTTCCCGCCGCGACAGCTTCTGAGTAGTAGGACTGCTCCTCCGGGGAAAGAGGCAGGGAAAAAGCCTCCTGACGGAGCCTTTCCTCGGCTTCGGCTTTTATTGCAGCCATCTTGTCCAGCCTTTCCTTTTTCAGCTGGAGGAATTTCTCGTTGCCGGCGAGGTCTGATGTCCAGACGTTCTTATGTATGGTGTAGAGAGCCTCCGCATCGTTGAGGGCGTTGTGGAAGCCTCCTGTTTCGGGGACGTAGTCGAAGGCTGCGGCGAGCTCGCTTATGCTCACAGCTTGTGGGAGCCCCATTTTTGTGGTGGTCTCCTGCTGTATATCCACGATACTGCGGCAGACCGCGCTTATGTTGCCGTAAGCCTTTCCTGCGCGGCGGTGCTGGTTGGCGTCGCCGTTGAGACCGGGCTTATCGAAGTTTCCCCACACGAACATCCGGTTTATATCATATTTTTCCATGAGCCTTACTACCTCTCCAAGGACCTCGTTGCTGTCCGGCGAGGCGTTTATTTCCGGCTGGGTGAGTCCGGTGAGGGTGCGGCACTGCTTGGTCATCCTGTGAAATTTGCAGGGGCGTGCGGTCTGGTAGAATTTTTCTGCAACCTGATGTTCCGGAGAGCATATGACTATGCCTACTGAAAGCATTTCGCTTCTTGTATTGTCGATAAAGCCTCCGCAGGTGAATTCAAAATCCGCGAAGCACATATATCCGTTATATCCATGTTCGGACAAGGTCATCCCTCCTTTTTCAAAATTTTTCATGATACCGCAGGTAATTACATTTATTATCGACGAATTTTTCGGGCCTTGCGGGGTATAATAGCATCAGTCAACTATGGAAGGCGCCGGAGCGTTCTCCTTGGCGGATTTGCGGCGTTTTTTCTCGCGGCGGAGTTCCCCGAGGTCGTAGGAGAAATACTGGCAGAGGGCTATCACCACGGAGAGTCCCGCTGGAAGAATGCAGGGGATAAGTCTGGTCTGGAATGTGTAGCTCGCCGAGACCTCCTCGTAGATTCCGGAGCCATGCCAGCCGTTGGCTTTAGCCCGAGCCACAAGTCTGCTGAGAACGTACATACAGGTTATGAAGCCGCTCACGGAAAAAAACGGCGAGAGCAGATTTGTCAGATTTTTCCTGAAAAGACAGAGTACAGCACCGGCGGTCATGAAGGCTCCCGAAGCTATCAGGACTATGCCGAGCCTGCCGAAGGAGCTGCCGTAGCTGCTGCGGTTATAGAAGATACCTGCGCCGGTCATCATCACCATGAACACCGGGTACACGGCGGTGAGCACCAGCATTACCGCTTTTGCGGTGTTGAGGTAAGGGTGCTTTTTTCGGGGAAGTCGCTGTCTGGAACTCATAGCGGTCTCCTTGGAACTACAAAAATTTATCTGGCAGACTAATCCGTGACTAATTCACTGTAATAATAAGCTTGTGCGGCAGAATAATAATCATGCTGCGGCATTTCGCAGTAAGTCAAGGAAATGGAGTTGAAAGAATGCAGCTGAGACGAAAGATAGCCAAAGCCTCTGCGGCGGTATTATCTGCGCTGCTTATCGGTTTATTCGGAACTGCGGAATACTATTCCGGAAGGCTTCCGGAGAGCATAACTGCTGAAGCCGGCAGAGCCATAAGGATAGCAGAATATCCTGAGATAAGCTGCTGCGGTTATCCCGGGGGAGCTTCCTTCGGAGAGGGCAGTGCCGACCATGTAACGCTTTCACTTTTCGGAGCGATACCGGTAAAATATGTAAAAGTCAGCGAGGCTGAAGCGCCGCTGCTGCTGCCGGGAGGTATGCCATTTGGCATAAAGCTCCTGATGAAGGGAGTAATGGTCACCGAGCTGGGGGATGTTCCTTCCGGCGAGGAAAATGTATGTCCCGCCCGTGAAGCCGGTATAGAGGTAGGCGATGTGCTTTGTTATGCCGACGGCGCTGAGCTTGCGTCCAACGGAGAGCTCCAGCAGATAATAGCCGAAAGCGGCGGAAGGGATATAGAGCTTACGGTGAACCGGGGCGGAAGCGAGTTCAAAGCGGTCCTTCAGCCGGTATTCTCCCGCAGCGCAGGCTGCTGGCGCGGGGGAATGTGGGTGCGTGACAGCATAGCCGGCATAGGCACGCTTACGTTTATAAACAAAGACACCGGAGAATTTGCCGGTCTGGGACATCCTGTGTGTGATTCCGATACCGGCGAGCTCGTGCCGGTGAGCAGCGGCGAGGCTGTACCGGTGGAGATAAACGAGATCAAAAGGGGAGAAAAGGGCATACCCGGCGAGCTTCGCGGCAGCTTTATCCGCGGCGGAGCTTACGGCAGCCTTGAAAGCAATACCGGCACCGGTATTTACGGCAGACTGTCGCCGGAGGCTCTTGACGAGCTTTGCGGCAGCACCGGGGAATTCCCTCTTGGCTACCGTCAGGATATAAGAACGGGCAGTGCCGAGATATATTCAACGGTAAGCGGGACTCAGCCGGAGCGCTATTCGATAGAGATCGAGAGCATAGACTATAACAGCTCTGACAGTGCAAAGAATATGGTGATAAGGATCACTGACAGGCGGCTTCTTGAGCAGACCGGAGGCATAGTTCAGGGCATGAGCGGAAGTCCCATAATACAGGACGGAAGGCTCATCGGCGCGGTAACCCACGTATTTGTGGCGGATCCGGCGCGAGGCTATGCTATATTTGCGGAGAATATGCTTGGCAGCAGCCAATAAAAACAAATGGGCGTTACAGCTGTAACGCCCCAATACATTTAAAGAATTATCTGTTCTCTTCGCTGAAGCCACTGTCAACGAGATCTATAAGTGCGTCAACAGCAGTCTTTTCGTCTGCACCGTCAGCGATCACCTTAACATTGGTTCCGCCTACGATACCGAGAGAAAGAATACCGAGGAGGCTCTTTGCATTGACTCTGCGCTCTTCTTTTTCAATCCAGATAGATGACTTGAATTCATTAGCCTTCTGAATAAAGAAGGTTGCAGGTCTTGCGTGAAGTCCAACCTGATTCTTAACCATTACTTCTCTGACAAACATATACAACTCTCCTATTCTCTGTGGTGCGGCTCTACAAAATCAAGAGCCTTTGCAAATTGCAATTGTTTCAGTTGCTGATATCATTATACAATCAAAGTTTCGCCGAGTCAACGGATTTTTGGTGTTTGTATACGACTTTTCATCAAATTCTACATTTAGATAAAATGTGAGAGTCAAATTATCGTTCTGCTTGTTTATTATCACCACAAAAAACGCCCTTATCCGTTGTTGAAAATAGATAATTTTCAACGTTATATTATGTTAAATTCTTCTAAAGCTAAAATAATTTTCCGGTTATACAGAGCGTTTATAGTTATTTTATATAAGCATATATCTAAAATATATGTGCAGTTCATATTTCGTTAACAGGCGGATACAGGGGCAGAAAACGTTCTTATCCCTGCTGCTCGCGGTACTTTTTCAGCAGATCCGGACGGAGTCTTTCTGTCAGTTCCAGACTCTGCTCCAGCCGCCATTTTTCTATGTTTTTATGGTGTCCTGACAGCAGCACCGGCGGCACAGCTTCGCCCTCCCAAACCTCGGGACGGGTATACTGCGGGTATTCAAGAAGTCCGCTGTAAATGCTCTCGTCGGTGTAGCATACCTCGTCGGAGAGCACTCCGGGACACATACGCGCAACTGCATCTGCCAGCACTAATGCCGGTAATTCGCCTCCTGTGAGCACATAGTCGCCTATGGAGATCTCCTCGTCCACTATCTTGTCAAGCACGCGCTGGTCCACGCCCTCGTAGTGACCGCAGATTATGAGGATATTTTCCATTTTTGAAAGCTCTATTGCTTTCTGCTGGTCGAGCACCCTGCCCTTGGGAGACATATATATAGTATGCGGCTTTGTGCCTATTTCGTCACAGACCGCCATATAGCAGTTGTATATGGGCTCGCACTGCATGACCATGCCCATGCCGCCTCCGTAGGGAGTATCGTCCACCCGGCGGTGCTTATCGTTTGTGTATTCCCGTATCTGGCGGCAGTGTGCGGAGATCTTGCCGGCTTTTCTGGCTCTTCCGATAATGCTCTCTCCGAGGACAGTCTCGCACATCTCCGGGAAAAGAGTTGCTATCTCTATATGCATAGGTATCTTCCTTTTTTATTCTCAGTCGAAAAGGCCGTCGAGGGGACGAATGGTCATAATGCCGCCGTCAATGTCGGTGGAGACTACCACATCCGCGATAGCCGGCACAAGGTACTCTCTGTCGCCGGTAACGACGTACACATCGTTGGCGCCGGTCTGCATAACATCGGTTATTTTTCCGTAGACCTTATCAGTATCGGCGTCCCGAACCTCCAGGCCGATGAGGTCCTGTATAAAATAGGTATCCTCGTCCAGTTCAAGGTCGTCCCGGTGCATATAGAGGAGCTTATTGCGGAGCTTCTCGGCGGCTTCGGGAGTGTCCACGCCTTCAAGCTTCATTATAACGGTACTCTTGAACACTCGGGAGCGCTCCACTGCGGTCTCCTCGTGATTCTTGCCGATAAACAGCCTGTCGAACTCGCAGAGGAGCTCCGGAGAGTCGGTGTAGGGCATTACCTTCACCTCGCCGCGTATGCCGTGGGTGGTGACTATCTTGCCGGCTTCGAGAAATTCCTTTTTCATTATTCAGTCTCCTTGCTGCTGAGCTTTATGGTGCTTATTATCTGCCTTGCGGTCTTTTTATCGGGAGTATTAATGGTAACGAAGTATTTGGTGAGCTTGCTGCTGTCGGGGTAGACGGTTACTGTCCACATATTGCCGTCGTAGCCGTTGCTGCGCATCTGACCGACATAGGCGGTGAAACCTTCGCCGTAGATCACCCACGAATTCTCCAGATCCCATGCCTCGTTCTTTATTTCTGCCAGCTCGCGGAACACCTTCAGGTTCTTGCCGCGGAGTTTCAGGCAGTCTTTAGCGGTTATCTTGTCCTTGGCAAGCCAGAGTATCCGTGTGGAGAGATCGTATTCCGGCACCTCCACTCCCAGCTTTTCAAAGAGCTTCCTGTAATCCTCCTCGCTGTATTTGTAGCTTTCCCACGGGTCGTAGGAGAGTTCGAAGGAAAGGTTCTGCTTTAAGGCAAGGAACGTAGAGTGTCCGTCCGTGGACTTGAAGCTTCTGTTGTTTTCGGTCAGCCAGCCGGCAGGCACCTTGTAGGAGAGCCCGTTGGCTTCGTACTCGCAGAAGGAATCGGAGGGCTCAGCCATCTGGAATTCGGTGATGTGTCTGTTGAGACTGCCGTAGTCGTGCTTTACTTTTAAATAGGTAAGCAGGCCGGGGAAGAATATGAATATCACGATCACGGCGGATAGAAGTACGCCAAGAGCGATGCCGCCGATAATAAGAGCTTTTTTCATTTTATCTCCTGTTTTGAATAAATTTTTTATAAACTAAAACGGGCATACAGCCCGTTTTACATATCGTTTCTGTTTTCGAGAGCCTTGAAGAGCGTCACTTCATCGGCATATTCCAGTATGCCTCCCACAGGAAGTCCGAAGGCGAGTCTTGTCACCTTTACTCCCAGCGGCTTCAGCAGACCGGCTGCGTACATTGCGGTAGCGTCGCCTTCAACGGTGGGATTGGTAGCCATGATGACCTCCTCCACACCGCCCTGTGAGATACGGGCAAGGAGCTCCTTGAATCGCAGCTTGTCCGGAGTTATGCCGTCCATAGGCGAGAGCAGTCCGTGGAGCACATGGTATACACCGTTGTACTCTCTTGTGCGCTCAAAGGCGGTAACATCCTTGGGACTCTCCACAACGCAAATAACGCTTTTGTCCCTTTCGTCGTCATCGCAGATGGGACAAAGCTCTCTTTCGGTAAGATTCTGGCAGCATTTACAGCAGTGAACGTTCCTTTTGGCGTCTATGAGAGCCTTTGCGAAATCGTTCACAGCCTCGTCGTCCATAGACATCACATGGTATGCGAGCCTCTGGGCGGACTTCATGCCTATGCCCGGCAGTGATGCGAATTTCTCCGCAAGCACCACCAGCGGCAGAGCATTATGGTCAGCCATTACTTAAAACAGACCGGGAAGTGAAACGCCTCCGGTGATCTTGCTCATTTCAGTTTCAGTAGTTGTCTCTACGTTGTTTACAGCCTCGTTGACAGCGCTGATGATGAGGTCCTGAAGCATATCTATGTCCTCAGGATCAACGACCTCGGGCTTGATAGTAAGAGACTTGATAGTCTTCTTGCCTGTTACAACGACCTCAACAGCTCCGCCGCCGACAACAGCAGAGAAATCTCTTCCCTCGATGTCCTCCTGGAGCTCTGTGATCTGATCCTGCATTCTCTGAGCCTGCTTGATCATTGAATTCATGTTCTGAGCGCCGCCGCCCATATTCTTAGGTACTCTTGCTTTCATTTCAAATTCTCCTTTAGAATAATTGTTTGATATGATATATTAAAGCAATGATTTGCTTTTTCAACGTTTATACCTGACCGTTGTCCACAGCGGTCTCTATTTTGCTTTCCTGAGCCTTGCGTATGAGCTCCTCAGCCATATTCTTCTGCTGGTCAACGGTGGTAGCGCATTTAGCCTTGATGATGAAGCGCTGTCCGAGGACGCGGTTTATGGTCTCGCTCAGGGACAGGGCGTTCTCCTTTTCCTTGAAGAGCGTCATGAAGAAGCGGTTCTGGGAGGTGATGAAAATGAAGTTGCCGGCAGTTGCAGCAACGGAGCCGTCGAGGCTTCCTGCCACAGCGGGGTTCACATTTTTGAACTCCTCCATTACGTCGCTCCAGCGCTCGCAGGGGATAAGGTCCTCCGGGCGCAGCTTTTTCAGATCCACGGTGGGAGCAGGCTCTGTATCGGGAGCGGGATTGTTCGCCGTGAGCACCTCCGGTTCGGCGTTTGCCTTAGCCGCAGTCATGTTCTTCGGCATAGAGGAGAGTTTATCCTCCAACTGTTTTATTTTATCATAAATTTCAGAATTGTCAATAGTTTCTGAGCTGCTGTTCACATTTCCGCAGAGCTTTATCAGCGTCATCTCGAACTCAACACGCTTGTTCATGACCTTTGTCATGCGCTCACGGCACTCCTGAAGCACTCTCAGCCTGTCCATAACGGTATCGAGGCTGGCTCCGGCGGCAAGCGCCCGGAGTCTTTCCAGCTCATCGGGCATACATATGATAAGTCCGGCGGCACTTTCGGGAGTCACCTTGATGAGCATGATGTTCCTCAGCTGCATGATGAGCTCCTCACAGAGCCTTGTGAGGTCCTTGGACATATCGTAGAGGGTGCCGGTTATGGAGAGAGCCTTTGCTGTATCGGAAGCCGAAACTGCCTCCAGCATCTCGTAGAGGTAGTCCCTGCCGGCTATACCTGCTGCATTGGAGACTGTAGCGGCGTCGATAGTCTCGGCGCACACGGAGCACTGGTCGAGGAGTGATACTGCGTCACGCATACCGCCGTCGGCAAGACGGGCTATCATGTCGGCGCCGTCCTCGGTGAGGTCTATGTCCTCCTGACTGGCGATGTATTTAAGTCTTGCGGCGATGTCTTCGGCCTTTATGCGCCTGAAATCGTATCTCTGGCAGCGTGAGGCAATAGTCGCCGGTACCTTGTGTATCTCGGTGGTAGCAAGTATGAATTTGACGTAGGGAGGCGGTTCCTCCATTATTTTCAGCAGAGCGTTGAAGGCTCCCGGCGAGAGCATATGCACCTCGTCGATGATGTATATCTTGTAGGCACCGCGATCGGGGGTGTAAACAGCTCCGTCGCGGAGGTCGCGTATATTGTCCACGCCGTTGTTTGAGGCGGCGTCTATCTCGATAAGGTCGGTGAGAGCGCCGGTATCGGCATCGCGGCAGTTCTCGCACTCAAGGCAGGGATTGCCGTCCTTCATATTCAGGCAGTTTACCGCCTTTGCAAGTATTCGGGCACAGGTGGTCTTACCTGTTCCGCGGGAGCCTGTGAACAGGTAAGCATGGGCGGTTTTCCCGTTGATTATCTGATTTTTCAGAGTATCGGTAGTCTGCTGCTGGGATATTACGTCGTCAAATGTCATAGGACGCCATTTGCGGTATAATGCCTTGTACACTCTCACACTGCTCCTTTCGTGAAATTTTATCTTATATCAGGCCTTGAAGGTAGCCTCTGCCAGATCTCCGCGGTAATGAGTTTCCAGCATCACAGCCGCCTGAACTTCTTTGTAGTAATTGGCGAAGCCCATAGGATCGTCAACGTGGTTCAGCATAGCCAGACGGTAGTATTCCTCGCCCTTTGTGAAATCCCTGAGAAGGTTGTAGGCGACGGCGGCTCCTCCGAGGGATTCTGCATAGCTCTCACGGCGCTCAATGGCTTCCTCGAACCATTTAAGAGCGTTCCTGCCGTCGTTGAGTTTGAGGTAGATATTGCCTATCTCGCAGCGTGCACGGCAGCTGTAAACCTGATCGGTATCCAGCATATCCGTGTAAATTTTCAGTGCCCGGGAGGTATCTCCGGTCTCGGTACAGCAGCGTGCGATGAACACTGGGAGCTCCGGTATGAAAAAGCCATTATCCTTGGCTTTATCGTACTGTATCACAGCATTGGGGAAGATGCCCATTATGTGGTAGCAGCGTCCGCGGTAGAAGGAGAGCACCCCCTGATCCTCGCCGGACTTTACTAGTCCGCAGCTGTCCAGCTCGGTGAATATCTCCAGAGCCTCCTTGAAGCCTCCGTGGTGGAACTCCGCAACGCCTCTTTCAAAGATACGCGATCTGCGGTCCAGACCTGTGAAAGCGCCGCCGATGATGTCCTCGTCGTAGCGGTGGAAGATCTTCAGTCCGTACTTTGCAACTTCTATTATGAAGCAGACGGACCATGCTGCAAGAAAGACTGCTCCCATGACCGCAAGAAGGTCGGTTATTCCCATATTGTCCCTGCCGGCAAACAGCTTCAGGCAAGCAAGCATTACAGCTGACGCAGCCGCACTGAGAGCCAGTCCCCTGAGCATGGAGCGCCACAGACATAGAATAACTCTTTTTGTCCGGCGGCTCAATATAGAAACGAATGACATGGAAGGTCCTCCTAAATAAAAAATTCCGGAACATAGATGTGCAGGCTTGCTGCGGCACACAAAGCATTCCGCTTAATGCTGCTCGGTCTCCCGCCTGACATGGTTCACGGGGCTCTGTTGCACAGGGCCCGCACATCTATATTTCGGAATTCATCTTATCATCTTGAGCAGACATACGCTCTAAAGTGTATTATACCACAATGCTAATGTTTTGTCAAGAAAAAATTTATCCTTCCTTAAACTGTCCCTCTCCGCGGTTGACACAGCCGCAGTTTAATGGTATAATTGATTACAATGAATTAATATGCGCTTTGCGCTGATAAGGAGAAATTTGTCATGAGCGGAAATAAAAACAGCTACGAAAGCCCATTCTGTACACGTTATGCCAGCGAGGAGATGCAGTATATCTTCTCTGCCGATAAGAAATTCACCACATGGAGAAAGCTATGGGTAGCCCTCGCAAGAGCCGAGATGAAGCTCGGTCTGCCCGTAACCGAGGCTCAGGTGAAGCAGCTCGAGGAGCATATAAACGACATCGACTATGAGGCTGCCGAGGCAAGAGAGCGTATCACCCGCCACGACGTTATGGCTCACGTTTTCACTTACGGTCAGGCTTGTCCCGATGCCGCAGGTATTATCCACCTCGGAGCCACCTCCTGTTATGTGGGCGACAATACCGATGTAATCATCATGCGCGACGCTCTTCAGGTAGTACGCAGAAAGCTCATCAACGTTATGAGCAACCTTGCTAAATTCGCCGACGAATACAAGTCCATGCCCTGCCTTGCATATACCCACCTCCAGCCCGCACAGCTCACCACAGTGGGCAAGAGAGCTACTCTCTGGCTCAACGAGCTCCTCATGGACTTCAACGACCTTGAATACCGCCTTTCCACCCTCAGCCTCCTCGGCTCAAAGGGCACTACCGGCACTCAGGCTTCCTTTATGGAGCTCTTCGAGGGCGATACCGACAAGATAAAGCAGCTGGAAAAAATGATAGCCGAGGAAATGGGCTTCGATAAGGTCGTACCCGTTTCCGGTCAGACATATTCAAGAAAAATGGACTCTCAGGTGCTTGCCGTACTCAGCGGCATAGCTCAGTCCGCAAGCAAATTCTCCAACGATATGCGTATCCTCCAGTCCTTCAAGGAAATGGAGGAGCCCCGTGAGAAGAAGCAGATAGGCTCTTCCGCAATGGCTTACAAGCGCAATCCTATGCGCTGCGAGAGAATAACCTCCCTTGCAAGATACGTGATGATAGACAGCCTCAACCCTGCCTTTACTGCCGGAACACAGTGGTTCGAGAGGACTCTCGACGACTCTGCCAACAAGAGAATCTCCGTAGCAGAGGCTTTCCTCGGCGTTGATGCTATCCTCAACATCATGATGAACGTCACCGACGGTCTTGTGGTATACCCAGAGATGATAAGAAGACGTGTTATGGCAGAGCTTCCCTTCATGGCAAGCGAAAATATCATGATGGATGCCGTAAAGAAGGGCGGAAACCGTCAGGAGCTCCACGACCGCATCATGGACTACTCCATGGAAGCCGGCGCAAACGTAAAGGTGCGCGGTCTGGACAACAACCTCTGCGAGCTCATCGAGGCTGATCCCATGTTCATGGTAACAAAGGAGGAACTGGAAGCTGTTCTCAAGCCCGAGAACTACACCGGCAGAAGCTCACAGCAGGTGGAGGAGTTCCTTGCTGAGTGCATAAAGCCTATCCTCGACTCCAATAAGGACATCCTCGGCGAGAATTTTGAAATGAAAAATTAATTGTAGGGTACGGTGTCCTCGATGTCCCTTCGCCGCAAGGCGACAAGAACGAATTATTTGGACGCCAAAAGGGCGCCCTTGCTGAAGTGTATCAACTTTTTTGACAAACTGATCCCGATACGTTAAGTATCGGGATCTTTTATTCCGATATGTGAAATATTTCCCCTGAAAAATCGACTATATTTACAGAGGGAGCTCCGCCCGGGTAATGGGGCTCACTTTATCCGCGGAAGGAGGGGTGTGTCGTGGACGACTCCAAGATCATCGAATTGTTCCGGAAAAGAGACCAGCAGGCAATTGCGGAGCTGAAGCAGAAATACGAAAAGCTATGCCGCTGTGCCGCCGGGAATATCCTTCATCAGAACGAGGACATCGAGGAATGCCTGAATACCGCGTATTTTGACGTGTGGAACAGGATACCGCCGGAGAGTCCGGACGACCTCGCCTCATATCTGTGCCGTATAGTCAAGAACAAGGCGATAGACAGGCTGAAATACAATTCCGCAGTCAAGCGGAGCCCTCAGCTTGCAGTATCGCTGGACGAGCTGGCTGAATGCATACCTGACAGGAGCGTGAGCGAGCCTACAGCCGATGAGCTGGCAGAGGTGATAAGCCGCTTTCTCAGGGAGCAGGACGAGCTCTACCGCAAGATCTTCGTAAGGCGTTACTGGTACGGAGACAGCGTCGGGGACATCGCCCAGCGCTACGGCTTGAACGAAAATACGGCGGCTACATATCTTTTCAGAACAAGAAAAAAACTGAAGACCTTTTTGCAGAAGGAGGGGTATGATAATGGATAAAATGAAGCTGTTTGAAGCTATCCAGCGGATAGACGACGATATTGTAAAGGAAGCCGACGACAGGGGAGCTCTGCTGAAAAATAACGCTTCACAATCCAACGGGGACGACCAGCTCACGGTTTCGGGCGTGGACGTTTACGTAAGACCTAAGTGGCACAGATTTGCGTCCTTTGCAGCGGCTTTTCTCCTCATTGCAGGTCTGTGTACTGCCGGAGGAGTTTTCCTGAAATACAGAAAGTTCAACGATTCCCATGAAGACATGGTTGCAGGGGAGTCAAGCGCCTCCGCAAGGACAGAGCTGGGTACAGAGGGCTCAAACTCTGAAAACGGCAGCGCTTCCGGAAACGGCGAGAGCCAGAAGAAGCTGCTGAGGTAAGGATCCCCGGCGCTACTGAGGCTACTGAAGCCGCAGTGGACGGCAATTCCACGGTAACAGAGGCGTACAGGACTACAAGTCCCTATGTTACGACTACTGTGCCCTACACCGGTACCATAGCACTGAATACCACAGTGGGCTACACTACGGTGAGCCCGCTCACTACAACTGACAACAACGAGCATCCGCCTTATGTTCCTTCGGGAGAGGGCGTGCTCACCACCAAAGACCTGCTTGCTCTCGTGAATGCCAAGAAAACCAACGGCGAGGCTTTGACATGGGACGATTTCAAAAACTATGAGCACGACGACATAGGCTCCGGTCTTTATATCTGGCACTACGTTATCCCTGAGGGCTATACTCTCCTTCTCGGCGGAGGAAACACTGCCGAGAAGCCCGCTTATATGAGGCTTTACCACACTGAGGAATATGAGCTTGATTCCGCTCATTCCACGAAGAACTGTATTGACCTCCGCTACGACGATGTGGACGCATTCATAAACGGTCCTTCACGGGTGAACGACGCAATGAACGAGATAAAGGCTGTAAAGTACGCGGATTCTGTAAGGGATGCGGAGGTATCCTATTCCATGTTCCGCGAAAAGGCTCATCTCAGCTACAAGCAGATATGCTTGCTGCTGGAGAAGCTGAAGAATATAACCCTCATAGAGCAGAGCGATCAGTGGGAGATGCTGTCATGCAATTACAGCGGTGTAAAGCTCACCCTGAGCAGCGGAAAGACCTTGAATTTCGGCACTATGGGTAGTTATTTCATCATAGACGGCAAGGGCTACAAGGCACAGTATACTCCTTGTCAGGAGCTTGAACAGTTCCTTTATTCGGCAGTGGCTGACGCTAATGCCAATAAGGAAAAAATAACCGTGGGCAGAGACGAGGTCTGGTGCTGGCACGATTATGTCCACGAAAAAGTGGAGAGTATGCGGGATATTTCCGAGTCTATCGAACTCACCAGCTTCCCGGACTGCAAATTCACATGGCTTGGCACTCAGAACTGCATTATGATCGAGAAGAAGGGCGCTGAGACTGCCTACGTAGGCGGTATGCCCGTTTGGAACGTCTTCTTCACCGATATTACCGGCGACGGCTATCCCGAGCTCTGTGCAACTGTAAGCATAGGAAGCGGTATGGTGGATGAACGTATCGTGGTATACGATGTCCGCAACAACAAGAGCTATGAACTCTCGAACAGATGCAAGTACGACTATGTCCTCGCCCGCGAAAACGGCGAGTTGGTCGTATATGAGTTTGAGTACGCCAGCGAATATTACAGCCTGTTTGACGGCTACGGACACAAGGGCAGGCTCGGCTTCAGCGAGGCTAACGGTCCTGCTTTCATCAGCGATTCAGTCGTCACAACTGTAACGATAACCGAAATCAACGGAAATATGCTGATAGTTACTCCCGTGGACGGCTCGCCGGAGCTCAGAAGCTGCAGTAAGTTCAGCGTGCCTGCTGAGTATCTGAACTTCCAGCCGGTTGAAGGCATGGTGCTCCTCGTGGACTACAACGGCACTATTTGCGAGAGCTGGCCGGGGCAGTTCGGAAAGATATACAGTGTTCAGCTTGTAAGAAGATAAAATGTTTGAGCGGCTCAGAGCGGTCTGAGCCGCTTTTTCTTCGCGTGCAGGAAGAAGCTGTCGCAGAATGACGTCCGGAGGTGAATTTTCCCCTTGACAATCCCTGCGTTTTAGTGTATAATATTTATGCGCTTGTGTAGCACAGTTGGTAGTGCAGCTCATTCGTAATGAGCAGGTCTCAGACTGAAAATAAAGCGACAGCCGTGCAGTACCTTACAAATTCAAAAATTTAATAATGCTAGTGTAGCACAGTTGGTAGTGCAGCTCATTCGTAATGAGCAGGTCGCCCGTTCGAGTCGGGTCACTAGCTCCAATGACAAACCGCTTAGAATAGCCTTCTAAGCGGTTTTGCTTTGTGTTGACGTATCGCTCACATAGAAAAAGTAACATTTTGCCCTTAACAAAAAATTCTTCAAAACCCTTGATATTTCTTTTCCCATATGCTATACTATCATCAGGGCAATTCAGTTACATAATGCTCATTACGATATATTTTAGGAGGACTTATGAAACTTACTAAACTGGCTGCCGTGAGAACAGGTCTTGTCCTGTCGCGGAAAGAAGCCAAAACTACCGGTAAAAGCTGCGAATACCGTCAGCTGAATCTGAAAGCTGTCAACGAAGACGGCACTATAAATATAGATGAAACGATACCGTTTTACGCCGCGGAGGAGCTCTCCCCGAACTATCTTACGCAGGTCGGAGACATAGTCGTCAAGACTTCCGAGCCGTACACGGCTGCATATATCACGGAGGAATACGCTGGACTGGTCATACCGTCGCATTTTGTTGTAGTCAGAGTTGATATAACTAAGGCTCTGCCTCAGTATATCGCGTGGTATCTGAACAAAGACCGTATAAAAAAGGCGTTCCGCATGAGTTGTACGGGTATGCTGAAACAAATCAAGCCCACTATGGTCGGCGAGACGGAGATAAAACTGCCGACGCTTAAACGTCAGCGACAAGTCGTTGAGCTTTATGATATTTCCCGACAGGCAATATCTCTGCTCGAAAGGCAGATAAGGCAAAAAGAAGCCTATTATAAGGCATTGATTAATAAAGTAAATCAGATGTGAAATCTTTTAGATTACATATCCACAAGAATTATTGTTATAAACAAAGGAGAGCAGTATGTTAAGTAAAATAGATATTGAACAAGAACTTGGTAATAATATAAATATTTATCCGTTTAATCACGATAATTTTAAGGAAAACTCTGTTAACTTATGTGCCAGCAGTTTTGCTTGGACACTTTCCCATGGGAAAATCTATTATAACAAAAAAAATCATTCTTTACAAAAAGAAAAAGGTAATAATCATTCCTCAGATTATTATGAAAAGTCATTTACAAAAGGACATAGCGCCGTATGGAAGCTAAACAATATAAGTTATATTATTCTTCTTCCGCATTCTACAACACTAATTGAAACTGAAGAAGTATTAGCAACTGGCAACAACATTGGAGGAACTTATCATTCAAAAGTCGGTATTGTATCTCAGGGATTAGGGCACATTGGTACAATGCTTGGACCAAATTTTACAGGTAATTCGCTTATAGCAATCCATAATATTTCTGATGAAATATTAAAAATAAGAGTTGGTGATTCATTTGTATCTGTTGTTTTTCATTATTTGGACAGTCCAATAAAGGCTAGCAACCCTACTGTATCTGGACACCTTGATAAAATGGCTCAACTTGGAATAAGCTTAAACTCATATGAATCTTCTAAACTAAGCGAAGATTGGCGTAAGAAAAAAGAAGAAGTTAGAGAAAAGATGATAAATAGTGATTCTTATCAGAGGTATTTAAAGTCTAAAAAAAGCAAAATAGGAACAACAATAAAGCAATATTTTAACAAGGCAAATCTCATAATAATAATAATCCTTACAATTATAGTTGTAGGTTCTCTATTATTATGCTTACATTATGATAAACAAAATAATAATAGTGAATATTTTGAGCAATGGTGGGATATTTTTAAGCAAGGTATAATTATAACAATAATAATTGCTTTATTGACAAACATAAAAAAGAGGTCATAAATATCTGTTGTAATAAAACTATGACCATATCAGAATTTTTGTGAGGTAAAATGATCATGACTACTAAAAACAATATAGAAAAGGTACTTTGGAGCGCCTGCGACAGCTTCAGAAACAAGATAGACAGCTCCCGTTACAAGGACTACATACTCGCCATGCTCTTCGTCAAGTATCTGAACGACGTTTACAACGAGACAAAGGCTAAGTACATCGAGGAATACAAGGGCGACGAAAGGCGAGTTGAACGTGCAATGCGCCACGAGCGTTTCACGCTGACCGAGACTTCCACTTTCGACTATCTCTACGACAACCGCACCGACAACGAGATAGGTCAGAAGATAAATATTGCCCTTGCCGAAATTGAAAACAACAACAGCGAGAAGCTCCGCAACGTTTTCCGTGCGATAGACTTCAACTCAACTGTTGACTTCGGCGAGACCAAGGACAAGAACGCTATTCTCCGCAATCTGCTCGAGGATTTCTACGGACTTGACCTGCGTCCCTCTCAGCTTGACAGTGCGGACATTATCGGCGACGCTTATGAGTACATGATAGCTAACTTTGCTTCGGACGCAGGCAAAAAGGGCGGCGAGTTCTTTACGCCAAGTCAGGTGTCCAAGCTCGTTGCTGAACTTGTTGCACCGCAGGAGAACGAGCGTATTTACGATCCTACTTGCGGAAGCGGCGGTCTGCTTTTGAAAGCGTACAGCAAGATTCCGTCCCATAAGGCAGCCGTTTACGGTCAGGAAGTAAACAATCAGACATGGGCGCTCTGCAAGATGAATATGTTCCTGCACGGCGTTGATGACGCTGTTATATGGCAGGGGGACACTCTTGCAAATCCGCAGAATATCAAGGACGATAAGCTGATGAAGTTTCAGTGCGTTGTGGCCAATCCGCCTTTCTCCCTCGACAAATGGGACAGCGGTTTCCTCTCGGGACTCAGCGGAGACGATAAGAAAAAGGAGAAGATGAACGCTTCTCTCGATCCGTACAACCGCTTTGCGTGGGGAGTTCCGCCGACTTCAAAGGGCGACTATGCGTTTGTGCTGCATATGCTCCACAGCCTCGACGAGAACAACGGACGTATGGCAGTTGTGCTGCCTCATGGCGTGCTGTTCAGAGGTGCAAGCGAGGGCAAGATACGCAAGGAGATTATCGACTTCAATTTGCTGGACGCTGTTATCGGTCTGCCTGCGAACCTGTTCTACGGCACGGGAATTCCTGCCTGCGTTCTCGTTTTCAAGAAGAACAGGAGCACTTCCGATGTGCTGTTTATTGATGCAAGCGGTGACGGTAATTTTGAAAAGGGCAAGAATCAGAACAAGCTCCGTGACAGCGATATCGAGCGTATAGTTGAGACCTACCGCAAGCGTGAAGTCAAGGACAAATACAGCTATGTTGCTGCGAAAGAGGAGATCGTCGAGAATGACTACAACCTCAATATCCCCCGTTATGTTGATACTTTCGAGGAGGAAGCACCTGTTGACATTGATGTTGTGCAGGCTGACATTGCAGCTACTGAAAAGGAGATAGCAGAGGTGCAGGCGAAGATGGATGAAATGCTGAAGGAGCTTGGATTATAATATGAATTCATTAAGAAGATTCTACATAAATCACCCAAAATTTAGAAAGCACTTTGATAAAATAGAAACATGGATAAACTGGGCTAATGTTTTTTCTTATATTTTATCTTTTCTTTTCGTATTACTTATTATCATTCTCTCATATATAAATCTGCCAGAAGATATTAGAACTCCAGCAACAACTATCATAGGAGGACTATTATCTATAAGCATTTTTCCGTTAATAATCAATTGCATTAATAAACGCACGGAAATACAAAAAGCTCGATTTGAACGCTTGCGTGATTTTTATATTGAACTATGTAAACATATTATAGACGTATTAAAGACAGAGGACGAGGATAAAATCGCTGAGCTTTCAAATTTTATTAGAGATAATTATCCAATTATTTGTATTGATATTCCACAAAAACTTAGTGAAAGTCTTTTAAATTTAACCGATGAATGT
>Ga0265298_10000214_pt1 | contig 89636 bp, 70 predicted proteins | sample AusTroGonzalo_MG_3_FD_193486 | JGI IMG/M metagenome (GOLD analysis project Ga0265298, IMG submission 193486) | Bovine rumen microbial communities from tropical cattle in Woodstock, Queensland, Australia - Gonzalo_01 | ecosystem: Host-associated > Mammals > Digestive system > Stomach > Rumen ...
TGTTTTGAACACGGAGACCGTGTTGGGCTTCGCCCGACCCCGCTTTCTTGCGGCGTTCGTAGTTAAGAGTCAAAAAACGGGAGAAGGTTAAGTGAGAAGTTAATTATTTATACTCCATTAACAAAACAATTAACAAATCGCATAGTTTTAAAACTTGGTTAACAAAAAGAAAATCAGCGATAAACAAAATTTATCACTGATTTACCCTATTAACTATTAATTGTCAATTTATGAACTTTGCGAATAAGGCTGATTCCCGTTTCCGGAACCATCGGAGGTGCTGTTTTCTCCGGCTTTCACTTATAATAGTCTTGTAATGGGATAAAGTTAAGTTTCTCTGCCTGTCCAAGTGATAAAAAACATTATCTTTACGAGTCAGAATCATATAACCGAATTAATCAAAATATAAGAATATGGAGAGAACATGGCGTTGGTTTGGCAAGAAGGATAAGATTACCCTTGCCATGCTTAAGCAGATAGGCGTTGAGGGAATCGTGACAGCTCTGCACGATGTACCTCTGGGTCAGGTATGGACACGTGAGAAAATCCGTGACCTGCGTGAATATATTGAGAGTTACGGCATGCGCTGGAGCGTAGTAGAGAGCCTGCCGGTGGTTGAGACCATCAAGTACGGCGGTCCGGACCGTGACCATCAGATAGAGGTTTACAAGGAGAGCCTGAGGAACTTATCGGCCGAGGGTATCCACTGCATCTGCTACAACTTCATGCCGGTGCTGGACTGGGCACGTACGGATCTGTTTCATATCAACCCCAACGGATCCACCAACCTCTATTTCAATTACGCTGAGTTCGCCTACTTTGACATATATATACTTAAGCGTGCGGGCGCACGTGAGGAGTGGGCAAAGTTCAAGTTCCCTGAGGGCTGGGGCAAGGGTCGCAGTGTCCTGGCCGAGGCCGATGAACTGGCCAAGACCATGACCCCTGAGGGCGAGCACAAGCTGGTTGAGACCATCATCATCAAGACCCAGGGATTCGTGAGCGGCAACTTCAGTGAGAACGATGAGGCTCCCATCCAGAAGTTCCGTGATTTCCTGAACCTGTACAAGGGCATTGACAAGGCACAACTCCGTGCCAACATGAAATATTTCCTGGAGGCCATCATGCCTACCTGTGAGGAGTACAACATGAACATGTGTGTACACCCCGATGATCCCCCGATTGAGGTCCTTGGCCTGCCGCGCATAGTCCGCACCGAGGAGGATATCCAGTGGTTCCTGGATGCAGTGCCCAACAAGCATAACGGCCTTACGTTCTGCGCCGGTTCATTATCGGCCGGTGCCTACAACAACGTGGTCGAGATGGCAAAGAAGTTTGCATCACGCACTCACTTTGTGCATCTGCGTTCATGCCACATATTCCCCAACGGTGACTTTACCGAGGCTTCACACCTGGGCGGCCGCGCCGACCTGATAGAGCTCTGCCGCATCTTTGAGAAGGAGAACCCGCAGTTACCGATGCGTGTTGATCACGGTATGACATTTACCGATGAGCCCGGCGGCATAATGGATGAGTCCAGTCATGGACACAACGCAGGTTACACCCTGCTGGGACGTATGTTCGCAATGGGACAGGTCCAGGGTATCCTGGCAACCGTTGACCGCGAGTTGGGTATTGAATATAAACAACCCGGATTTTTTGATTAAGATGAACTTTTGGAGCAGTGAGAGCCATCAAGCTAGCTTGTTTGGCCGAGTCGCGACAAAAGTCATCGGCGTAGCCGATAAACTGAGATAGAATTATGAAACTAAAAGACATTACAAGCGGCAAGCTTAACGCCGCAGAGTGGGAGAGTAAAGGTTATGAGCTCCCCAAGTTTGATATAACAGCAGTTCGCCGCAAGACTCACGACGCTCCCACATGGGTACATTTTGGCGGCGGTAACATATTCCGCGCCTTCCCGGCAGCCATCCTGAACGATGCGCTCAACACCGGCAAGTATGACCGCGGAGTGATTGTGGCCGAGACCTTTGACTATGAGGTGATAGACAAGGCCTACACCCCGTATGATAACCTATCACTGCTGGTTAGCCTGCAGTCAACAGGCACCGTTGAGAAGAAGGTTATTGCATCGGTAACCGAGGCCCTCAAGGCCGATTTCCAATTCCCCGACTGGCAGCGCCTTGTGGAAATATTCCGCAACCCCTCACTCCAGATGATATCATTCACCATCACCGAGAAGGGTTACACCTATAACGATGCGGATCTGGCACGCGGTCTCAAGCCTGTGCTGGCCATGGGTAAGGTCTGCGCCCTGCTGCTGGAGCGTTTCAATGCCGGCAAGTTGCCTCTTACCGTCCAGAGCATGGACAACTGCTCACACAACGGTGATAAGGTAAAGGCCGGAGTGATGGCATACGCCGAGCGCTGGGTGGCCGATAAGCTGGTCCCCGCCGAATTCCTGGCATACCTCAAGGATGAGACCAAGGTTACATTCCCCTGGTCAATGATTGATAAGATCACACCCCGTCCGCATGAGAAGGTCAAGGAGCTCCTTGCCAAGGACGGCTTTGAGGACAATGACTATATCGAGACAGAGAAGCATACATTCACCGCTCCGTTCGTAAACTCCGAGGAGGTGCAGTATCTGGTAATCGAGGACAACTACACCAACGGCCGTCCGCCGCTGGATCTGGGCGGTGCCCTCTATACCACACGTGAGACCGTAGATAAGGTTGAGACCATGAAGGTAACCACCTGCCTCAACCCCCTTCACACCGCAATGGCCATCTACGGCTGCATGCTGGGCTATACCCTTATCAGTGCCGAGATGGCCGATGAGGATATTCGCCCCTTTATCCAGAAGATGGGTTATATGGAGGCCATGCCGGTAGTGGTCGATCCCGGAATCCTGAACCCGTACGAGTTTATAGGCGCCGTAATCAAACGCCGTCTGCCCAACCCATTCATGCCCGATGCACCGCAGCGCATAGCATGTGATACCAGCCAGAAAATTCCTATCCGCTTTGGCGAGACCATCAAGAAATACATTGCACGTGGCCTTGACATGGACAATCTGGTGCTCATACCTCTGGCACTTGCCGGCTGGGCACGCTATCTTAAAGGCATCAAGGATGACGGCACCCCGTTTGATCCGTCACCTGATCCTCTGCTGGCCGAAATGCAGGCAATAGTTGCCCCGCTTGAGGTAGGCAAGGCTGATCAGGACTACTCATGCCTAAAGAAACTCTACAGCCGCAAGGATATCTTTGCAGTAGATCTGTACGAGGCCGGCCTTGGTGAGCGTATAGAAGGCATGGTCAAGGAACTCTACGCCGGTCCCGGCGCCGTCCGCAAGACCCTGCACAAGTACGTCCAGGCCCGCTAAAATAGCCTCACATCAGCAAAATAAGCGCATTAGGAATTGTTCCTGATGCGCTTTTATTATGTCACAGGGAAACGATACTATTATGTCATTTTTTGGTATATTTGCCATTATTACCAAACCAATAATTGATTATGAGATTATTATCGTTCCTGATTCTGGCCTGCATGACATTGACGACATCGGCCCGTAAAAAAGTTCCTGTGGCAGATGAACTTAAGCCTGGTACTGTAATAAGCGGCATAGTCCGCAAGTCTGGCGATATGACTCCTTTGAAGATTGCATGGGTACGTGAAATGGATTTGAATGATTCCGTGTATAGCAGGGTATTAACTGATAAGGAAGGTCGTTTCTCATTTGAGCTGTCAGATACCGGTCATGTCCTGATGGTATATGCTACAGGCTTCTATGGGAATCCTGAATATGATCTTGTGGCAATGGCATTGGACAAATCATATTATGAGATTACTCTGGAGCCTTACACCGGTCAGGAAGCTAATCCTGTCATGGAATCACGTGTGCGCGAGCCTCACGGAATGGAACACTTGTTTGCTAATGTAAACGGAATGCGTTATTTAATTGACAGGGATAGTAAGACCGCATTGGTGTCAAGTTGCAGCTCTAATACTGGTACTGTTTTCATTCCCCAAGAGATTACATATCAGAATGAGGCCTATACCGTAAACGGTATAAGGAATTTTGCTTTTTATGGATGCACAGGTCTTACAGGTGTTTTCATCCCGGAAGGCATTGAGAGAATTGGCAGATGTTCATTCTATGGTTGCACAGGTCTTGATAATGTGATACTTCCAAGAGGTATCAAGAGCATAGGTGAAGCTGCTTTCAGCGGTTGTACCGGCTTGAAATCGGTTTTGATACCTGAAACTGTAGTAAGCATGGGCGGATGGGCTTTTGAAGGTTGCACAAGCCTTTCATTCGCCATCATTCCCGATGGCGTTACAAGGATAGAACCAGGTACGTTTGTTCGCTGCTCCGGACTTACCTCGGTGAGAATCCCTGAAAGTGTTACCAGTATTGGACGCTTTGCGTTTGGCGGTTGTGCAGCTCTTGGATTTATCCATATTCCGGATAGTCTTCGGATTATCGAAGAGATGGCATTTGAGGGTTGTACCAGCCTAAAGACTGTTTTTATCCCCCAAGGTGTTACCGGAATAGAAAAGGGAATGTTTCGTGGCTGTTCCGGACTTACCTCGGTATCCATTTCTGAAAGTGTTACCAGTATAGGAGCAAATGCATTTGACGGTTGCACAGGTATTTCATGGATATATATTCCTGAAAGTGTGAACAGTATAGGGCGTGATGCATTCAAGGGTACCGAATGGTACAATAAGATGAATGGTGACGGACTGGTTTATGTGGGAAATGTTGTTTATGAATACAGAGGTAAGATGTCTGACAACACAACCATCATTCTGAAAGAGGGAACAACGGGTATAAGTGAATGGGCTTTCAATGAATGTGTCGGTCTGACATCGATAGTAATTCCCAAGAGTGTCAAGAATATAGGGGACTGGGCGTTTTACAAATGCAGTAATCTGACATCAATCGAAATTCCGGAGGGCGTGACCAGGATTGGAGAAAACACTTTCAGCATGTGTGAAAACCTTTCTTCAATAACCTTACCTGAAAGCCTGACAGAGATTGACAGTCATGCTTTCTTGGGATGTAGTGCCCTTACCTCTGTTGTCTTACCAGAAGGTCTCAGGTCCATAGGGCAGGAAGCATTCTTTAACTGCACCGGTCTGACCTCTGTTTCTGTTCCCGCAAGTGTTGAGGAAATGGGCGATAATCCGTTTCATGGCTGCAGCGGGATTGAATCAATCGTTGTTGATAGAGGAAACAAGGTTTTTGCTTCTCCCCGGAATTGCAATGCAATCATCAATACGGCAACAAAGACTTTGGTGACGGGGTGCAGTAATTCTGTCATTCCAAAAGGGGTGACCATGATTGGTGAAGGTGCATTTATCTCATGCCGGAACTTGACATCCATTAAGATACCCAATGGTGTAACCAAAATAGGGCAGGATGCATTCGGCTTATGCAGGAATCTGGAGAAGGTTGTTCTGCCCAACAGTGTAGCAAGCATTGGCGAGGGCGCATTTGCCGAATGTGAGAGTCTTGCCTCCATCAATATCCCGAATGGCGTATCAAGCATAGGCCGCTCTGCTTTTGCCGGTTGTGAAGCTATTACTTCATTTTCCATTCCCAAAGGATTGAAAACAATCGAAGAGAACACTTTCTTTGGTTGTTACGGCCTGACAGAAATCAAGATACCCGATGGGGTGAAAAGTATAGGGAACTGGGCGTTCTGTGAATGCAGAAACCTTGCATCGGTTATATTTTCCGGCAATGACATTGTTATAGCCCCAGAGGCATTCTCGAACTGCCCCGGCTATGAGAGATGAACATGACACAGGGAAACGATACTATTGTGTCTTTTTGTTATTTTTGCAAAAACAGTCTGGTTATGAAAAGGATTTCAAAGTGGTTACTCACTCTCGTGATTGTTGGCTTCAGTACAGTATCGACGCTGGCCCAGAAGGCTAAGGATATAGTGATTCTGTATGAGAATGATGTGCATTGCAGTATTGACGGATATACCAGGTTGGCCGGACTGCGCGATGCCATTGCCAAGGCCGATACGTGTTTCGTCGGTATTGTGAGCTGCGGAGATTTTGCGGCCGGTGCCGATGTGGGTAAGAACTCACAAGGTAAGTATATAGTGGATATACTCCGTTCTGTGGGTTATGATGCCATCACTTTAGGTAACCATGAGTTAGACTATGGAGTACCCCATATCAAGGAACTCATGCAGCAGGCAGGTGCCCCGGTTGTATGCTCTAACCTGTTCGATATGGAAGGCAATCAGATTTTCCCGTCATACACAATACACCAGTACGGAAACAAGCGCGTGGCGTTTGTGGGTGCACTTACGCCACAGACCATGCAGATTGAAAGGAGTGCATTCTATGACGCTGATCGCAACCAGCTTTATGACTTAAAGCGCGATGCAATCTATGATCTGGTTCAGCAAGCCGTTGATGACGCTCGTGCCAAAGGAGCCGATTATGTGATCATGCTCTCACACCTTGGTGAAAGACCCGCCAGCCGCGTTGACTCCCATGATCTTATAAGCAAGACCAATGGTATTGATGCATTGCTCGATGCCCATACCCATTCCACAGTACCCTGTGTTTATGTTGAGAACAAGGACGGCAAGCAAATTCCCCTCACCCAGACCGGTATCCATTTTGCCAACATCGGCAAACTGATAATAACAACAAGCGGCAAGGTAAGCGTCCAGCTCATGCCCGTAGAAGAAATTACCTACACCAGCCCCCGGGTAACAGCCGTCACCGACAGCATCAAGTCTCTCCTCCCATAAGTCAAGTTGCGGTAATACGCGGAAAATTTGCTATTTTTGCGGCATAAAACACCTTATATGGAGAACATCCGCAATTTCTGCATTATTGCTCATATAGATCACGGTAAGTCAACGCTGGCTGACCGCTTGCTGGAGTACACTCATACCATCAATATCACTGAAGGCCAGATGCTCGATGACATGGACCTGGAGAAGGAGCGCGGCATCACAATCAAGAGCCACGCCATCCAGATGGAGTATGAGTATCAGGGTGAGAAGTTTATCCTGAACCTTATTGACACTCCGGGACATGTGGATTTCTCATATGAGGTATCACGCTCCATTGCCGCTTGCGAAGGCGCCATCCTGGTGGTTGATGCCACGCAGGGCGTGCAGGCGCAAACCATAAGCAACCTCTACATGGCCATTGAGCATGACCTGGAGATTATCCCGGTCATAAACAAGTGCGATATGCAGAGTGCCATGCCTGATGAGGTGGAGGATGAAATCATTGAACTCTTGGGCTGCAAGCGTGATGAGATAATCCGCGCATCGGCCCGCACCGGAATGGGTGTGGAGGAGATACTGAACGCTATCGTGGAGCGCGTGCCGCATCCCGTGGGTGATCCCGATGCACCGCTGCAGGCTCTTATCTTTGACTCCGTATTCAACTCGTTCCGCGGAATCATAGCATATTTCAAGATTGAGAACGGCAGCATCCGCAAGGGTGACAAGGTCAAGTTCTTCAATACCGGTAAGGAGTATGATGCCGATGAGGTAGGCGTGCTCCGTATGGATATGGTGCCGCGCGACGTGATGACCACAGGCGATGTGGGTTACATCATATCGGGCATAAAGACATCGACCGAGGTCAAGGTGGGCGATACCATCACTCATGTGGCCCGTCCGTGCGACAAGGCCATTGCAGGATTCGAGGAATCCAAGCCTATGGTGTTTGCCGGTGTATATCCCATTGAGGCCGATGAATTTGAGGACCTGCGTGCCTCACTTGAGAAACTGCAGCTGAACGATGCCTCACTGAGTTTTTTCCCTGAGTCATCGGCAGCGCTGGGATTCGGATTCCGCTGCGGATTCTTAGGACTGTTGCACATGGAGATTGTGCAGGAGCGTCTGGACCGCGAGTTTGACATGAGTGTTATTACCACCGTGCCCAACGTATCATACATGGTGTATGACAAGCAGGGTAACGCCACCGAGGTGCATAATCCCAGCGGCATGCCAGACCTTACACTGATAGACCATATTGAGGAACCCTACATAGACGCATCCATAATCACCACGACCGATTACATAGGCCCAATAATGACGCTGTGCCTTGACAAGCGCGGAGAGCTGGTGAAGCAGCAGTTCATAGCGGGTAACCGTGTGGAGATATACTTCAAGCTGCCTTTGGGCGAGATCGTGATTGATTTTTACGACAAGCTCAAGAGCATATCAAAGGGTTACGCATCATTTGATTATCATCCCGCAGGATACCGTCCTTCAAAGCTAATCAAGCTGGATATTCTGCTTAACGGTGAACCTGTGGATGCGCTTTCAACTCTTACTCACGTGGACAATGCCTATGACCTGGGCCGCCGCATGTGCGAGAAACTAAAGGAGCTCATACCGCGTCAGCAGTTCGATATAGCAATCCAGGCTGCCATAGGTTCCAAGATCATTGCCCGCGAGACCATCAAGCAGGTGCGTAAGGATGTAACCGCCAAGTGCTACGGCGGCGACGTGTCACGTAAGCGCAAGCTTCTGGAAAAGCAGAAGAAAGGCAAGAAGCGTATGAAGCAGATAGGCAACGTAGAAGTTCCGCAGAAAGCCTTCCTGGCTGTTCTTAAACTGGACTGACAGCAGAATAGTTACAGTTCCTTCTGTGTAATTTTTAGGGGTCAGATTATCAGATATAAAAAAGACCGGACAGTTTGGATAGCTGTCCGGTCTTAGTTTTCTATAATACCACAGAAGGATCCGTAACTATTCTGCTATAACAGGCTGCGGATCAAACTCCTCTTTCAGGTTGAGGTAGAAGGCTGCGTATGAAGTTCTTACATAAGGCATGAGCCAAATGAAACCTACACCTAATGAGAGTATGCAGAGCAGGAACCATCCTATGAAACTCAACTGAAGGCCGAAGAATTTCCATTTGTGTCCGCGCATCATCTCAATACTCTTGAGGCGGGCCTCATTGGGGCTCAGCTCCGGGTTGTCAACAAGGATATAGGGAGTCATTGCGTATGCGTATGACTTGATGATACCGGGAATGATGAACAGTAGAGCCCACAGGAATGTGAATAATCCCATAAGGAACATTCCCAGAACGTTACGCCAGTAACGGCCACCTCCGAATCCCATTTTGAACATATTGGGTATTGTCTGCATATCAGAGTCCCTGACGAACAGTTTCAGTGAATTGGATAATCCAACAGTTAACGGATTGGTTCCGAAAATGCCGCCAAGTGAAGAGATTGAAGATAACAGCATGTTGGTACCCATCATCGTTGCGATTGCGGTAGGATCAGACATTGCAGAACTCAGACCCCCCATAACACCGCTTGAGAATGCACCGGGAGCTACAATGAGGCATTCAATTGCATCAAAAACAAGGCATACCAGGATTACCCATCCCCAATGACCTTTCAACGCCTTTAATGCGTCATTCTTGATTTCTTTGTTTCTTTTCATAATTATGATTTCTGTTAATGCAATTAGTAATCAGGATAAATGAAACTATTGTATTTGCAAATTTAATTATTCTTTCTGATAGAGGAATCTCTTGATGCTCTTTTTGGGAGTTTTCTCAAATTCCTCGTGGTAAATGCGTATCTGCGATATTTTCTCGTATGCGGGCAGGATGTTGTTCAGCTCAACCCGGTTCTGTTCCATGACGGTGGCAATCTGCTCATCGGTCATGCCGGATTTCATAGCCTCGTCAAAATCAGGATATACCAGAGCCACAAGCTTGTCGTTCTCAGAAATCACTACCGATTCATTCACAAGGGCCATGTTGTTCAGGTGGTCCTCAATCTCCTCGGGGTAGATATTCTGGCCCGATGGACCTAATATCAGGCTCTTGCTGCGGCCCTTGATGAATATGTTGCCATCCTTGTCCATTATACCCAGGTCACCGGTGTACATCCAGCCGTCCTTGTCAATGGTCTCCTCGGTCAGTTTCTCGTTCTTGTAGTAACCTAACATGACGTTGGGGCCACGACAGATAATCTCGCCGGGTACATTCTCAGGATCATTGCTCAGAATCTTTACTTCCATGTTCGGCACGGGTTTGCCGCATGAGCCGGGTACAAATGTAGTCTTGTCATCGTATGCAATGATAGGACCGCACTCAGTAGCGCCGTAACCTACTGTATATGGGAAGTGTATGGATGATATGAACTTCTCAACCTCCTGGTTGAAAGCGGCACCTCCTAATATTACCTGGTAGAAGTTGCCTCCGAATCCCTTTATCATCTCATCGCAGACCTTCTTCTTTATCTGGTCGTTAAGGATGGGGACCTTGAGCAGGAACTTCATCTGCGGAGTCTCCAGTTTGGGCAGGATGTTTTTCTTTATGATTTTCTCAATGACCAGCGGTACGGAGACTATAAGCATGGGCTTGATCTCGCCAAGAGCCTGGAATATGATCTTGGGACTGGGCAGGCGGGTCAGGAAATAGATGTGACATCCCTCCAGGAATTCGTGGAAGAACTCAAATGCGAATCCGTACATGTGGGCCATGGGGAGCATTGAAATGACCTTGTCGCCCGGCTTCATTATATAAAGAGCCTTGTTTGCAAACAGATGGTTGCTTATGAGTGAGCGGTATGGGAGCATCACGCCTTTGGAGAAACCTGTTGAGCCCGATGTGTAGTTGATCATGGCCATATCGTCAAAGCCGGTCTCATAGTAGTTTACATCCTTGGTCGTGAAATCCTTGGGATATTTGCGCCCGAACAGCTCGTTAAGGTGTTCACGTGCATAACTGAGTTTGTCATTGCGTGAAATGACAAGCTGAAAATCATCCAGGGTTATGATACCCTCCACGTTTGGCATGGAGGCTTCATTCAGGTTCTCCCATATCTGGTCACCGGCAAAAAAGAGCTTGGTCTCAGAGTGATTGATGATATGGTGTATGTTATCGGCCTTGAACTCATGGAGGATAGGAACCACTACAGCTCCGTAGGTCAGTGCAGCCATACAGGCTGTTCCCCAGTTAGAGCTGTTCTTGCCGCAAAGGGCTATGCGGTCGCCGGGTTTGAGCCCCGCTTCTTCAAACAATATGTGCAGCTTGGCTATGCGGCGGGCCACGTCACGGTAAAGCAGGGTGGCACCTTTATAGTCAGTAAATGCCTCCAGATTCCAGTTCCTGACAATGGATTTGCTGATGTAGGCATTCAGGTTCTTCTCGGTGAATACGTTATCCGATCTGTCGTAATGATCAATCATTGGATGTAAAGTTATTCAATTATTTATTCAGATTGTAGTTTCTCTCTCCAAAAATGGAACTTCCTATCCGTACCATATTGCTTCCCTCCTGGATGGCCAGCTGATAATCACCGCTCATACCTGCCGATATGGTATTGAAATCAGTGCTCTCATTAAAGTATTTCTCCTTAAATGTATCAAAGATCTGTTTCAGGCGGCGGAACTCACCCAGAACCTGTGCCTCATCATCGGTGTTGCTGGCCATTCCCATTACACCGCCAATGGTGATGTTCTTAAGTTCCTTCCATTTGCCCTCATCAAGCATAGCGGTGCACTCATCGGCCGAGAAACCGAACTTGGTCTCCTCGGTAGCTATGTGCAGTTGCAGCAGGCATGTTATGTGACGGTTGAAACGGGCGGCCTGACGGTCTATCTCAGCGAGCTTGTCATAATTATCCACTCCCTGTATGACCGATACGTACGGAGCCATAAGACGTATCTTGTTGCTCTGCACATGACCTATGAAATGCCATTCAATGTCAGTGGGAAGAACCTGGCTTTTTGCGGTCATTTCCTGAACCTTGTTCTCACCGAAAATGCGCTGTCCGGCATCATATGCTTCCATTAGCATCTCGACCGGATGGGTTTTTGATACTGCCACAAGCCTTACTCCCTCAGGGAGTGTGGTCTTGATCCTGTTCAGGTTCTCTTTTATGTCCATGTTATTGGAAAGCGCTGCAAAGATACTTAGTGGCTTGTTCTGAATTTTTTTTATAAGTCATTATTTGACATTAGTTGCACACTTGACCGTTAATTGTGCATCTTTCAATCCTTCTGATACCGCTTTCAGATTTATTTTACCCTTCTTGCCGTTATTCTGGAGCACCACCAGACATTTACCGTAGAATGCCTTGCGTTTGTTATCCTTGAAACGCTCCAGTGATATGGGGCTGCCGTTGTCAACACCGGCTATGAGACCCTTGCCATCAATCTCAAACTGAACAAGGTTATCGGCATTGGGGCACAGGTTGCCGTCCTTGTCCAGAATCTCAACTGTCACAAAACTCAGGTCTGTGCCGTTGCTTTTTATTGTGCTGCGGTCAGGTGTAAGGCGTATCTGTGCGGGCTCGCCGGCGGTATGTATCTCCTGGCTTGCGGTCTCAACGCCGTTCTTGCGTGCCACAACTTTTACCGTGCCCGGCTCAAAGGTTACATTCCATACCACATGCAGATGCTCGGCATCCTTGCTGCGAACGCCCTGTGACTTTCCGTTAATGAATAGCTCAACCTCATCGGCATTGTTGTAGTAGCACCACATGTCAATCTGCTCGCCCGGTGTCCAGTTCCAGTGGGGGAACAGGTGCAGCACGGGGGTATCGGTCCACTCTGACTGGTAGAGGTAGTAGATGTCCTTGGGGAATCCTGCCAGATCAACAATTCCAAAGTATGAACTGCGGGCAGGCCATCCGTAAGGAGTGGGCTCACCGATGTAGTCGAATCCGGTCCAGATGTATTGTCCGGCCACAAAGGGCTGTTTGTTCAGGAAAATGAGGTTTTCCTCATGGTGACTGCCCCATGGAGTACATACGTTATCGTAAGCGGAGCATGAGAACGTATCGTTGAAGTAGGGACGGTCCCAACGTACAGGGCGGGTCATCATCTTGTCCGACGGCATCTCATAGAACCCGCGTGTCATCAGTGCCGATACACTCTCTGTTATTATGAACGGCTTGCCGGGGAACAGACGCGGTACTGAGGGTACGTTCTGGTTATGGTAGTTGTATCCAATCACGTCAATGGCTCCAGAGCGGAACAGGTGGTTGCCCGGGCTGGGCTCGTTGCAACCGGCGGTTACCGGGCGGGTAGGATCAAGTTCCTTGATGATACCTGCCAGGCGGGCGGTGATGAGTGAATTGACGGTCATCTCACCTTCCTTGGCCAATTGGTCTGCGCTGTGCCCCATGTTCAGGATAAGGTTGGCCTGCTCAAGAGAGAGTGTGTCGGCCTTGGCATCGGACCACTGCTCAAGAACCTCGTTTCCTATGCTCCAGAGCACTATACTGGGGTGGTTGCGGTCACGTACTACCAGGTCTGTAAGGTCACGCTCATACCACTCATCAAAGAAACGGGCATAGTCGCGGTCTGTCTTGCGGCGGCGCCACATGTCAAAGGCTTCGTCCATGACCAGGAAACCCATTCGGTCGCACAGGTCAAGCAGAATGGGTGAGGGCGGGTTGTGTGAGCAGCGAATGCCGTTGCAGCCCATCTCCTTGAGTATCTGCAGTTGGCGCTCTATGGCACGCTCATTGGTTGCGGCACCCAGACAGCCCAGGTCGTGGTGGTTGCAGACGCCGTTTATGCGCACATGCTCACCGTTCAGGTAAAATCCGCTGTCGGCGCGGAACTCTATGGTACGGATTCCGAACGGAGTCGAGTACGTGTCAATGGTCTTTCCGTTAAGTCTTATTTCGGTAACCATGGTGTACATATAAGGGTCATCGACACTCCACAGATGTGGTTCTGTCATGTAAACCTTTTGCTGAATGGTGTTCGTGCCTTTTTGTGCCACCAGCTGGTCTGCCATCATGGATACACCCTTGCGGTTTGCATCCAGGATAGCTGACCATACCGTTACTTCTACAGGGTCCGGGCTGTCATTTTCTATTGTGACATCAACATTTGCTACAGTATACTGGTCTGCGATCTCTGTGGTTATGTATGTACCCCACTGGCCGACATGGACGGGATGGGTCACAACTATCCTAACGTCACGGTAAATGCCGCAGCCTGAGTACCAGCGGCTGTTGGGTTGGTCGGAGTTATCTACCTTAACGGCAATTACATTCTCTTTGCCCCAGTTGATGTATGGTGTCAGGTCATAACTGAATGATATGTATCCGTAGGGGCGTGTGCCCAGAAGGTGTCCGTTGATATAGACGGAACTGTTCATATAGACACCGTCAAACTCAATGCTGATAATCTGTCCCTGACCCTTCTTGGAAGCGATAAATGTCTTGCGGTACCAGCCTGTACCGCCGGGCAGTGCGCCGCCGCCGGTGCCAGATGGGTTGTGCTCGTCAAAATCGCCCTCAATGGCCCAGTCATGGGGCAGGTCAAGGGTTCGCCAGCTGTGGTCATTGAAATCGGGAGCCGCGGGATCTTTATCGCCCTCAATATTCAGACAGAACTTCCAGTCTTTGTTGAAGTTGATTATTTCTCTTGCATCAGCGTACGGTGCGGTAAACGCAAGCATCAATGAAAGTATTTGCAGGAAACGTTTCATAAGCATTGTTCTGTAATGACGTGTAAAGTTAAACAACTGTAGAAATAAAAGCCTACCTTTTCGGCATAAAATGTATATCTTCGCATCCTGATATGGAGAGATTTCTGGCCAAGCGGTTATACGGTAGGGATGAGGGCGTGAAAGGCGGCTCCCGTCCTGCCATAATCATTGCCACTCTGGGTATTGCGGTAGGTTTGGCTGTGATGATAATTACCATGGCCGTGACCCGCGGTTTCAAGAGCCAGATACGTGACAAGGTCATGGGCTTTTCCCAACACATTACCGTCAGCAACTATTACGTTGGGATGGGTTTGGTTGAGGACCCTATTACCTGTACGGACTCCACGATGAACTCATTGCTTGCAAAAAGCCTGATAGAGCGTGTACAGCCATACGTCAACAAGTCGTGCATAATCCGTACCGATGAGGCGTTTCACGGTTTCATGCTCAAGGGCATAAACGCAGACTATGACCGCACTTTCCTGAATAAATACATGCAGCGGGGCGGTTTTCCGGAGCCGCAGGATTCGCTGGGCAGCAACTGGATAATACTTTCCCGTACCATTGCCAATATGCTGGGACTGGACGTGGGCTCCAAAGCCGATGTCTATTTCATGCAGGAGCAGGTCCGCATGCGCCGTCTCACGGTTACCGGTATATATGAGACGGGATTCATAGAATATGACCGTATGTTCGGCATAACAGAACTCCAGTTGCTCCAGCGTCTGAATGACTGGGAACAGGACCAGTACAGCGGCTTGGAGATATGCCTCACCGATGTTGACAAAATAGCTTACGGTTACGGACAGGTTCGTGAGGTCCTGGTGGAACTGGAGAAACAGACTGATGAGGACTATCTGGTGCAGACCATGTATGATACGCATTCCGGCCTGTTCGCATGGCTTGATGTGCTGGATCTGAACGTATGGATAATATTGGCACTGATGATAGGCATTGCAGTATTCTCAATGATATCAGGTCTGCTCATTATCATATTTGAGCGGACGGCCACCATAGGAACCCTAAAATCCATGGGCGCATCCAACGGCATGGTACGTGGCATATTCATGCGCCTGGCATCATATATCATAATCAAGGGAATGGTGATAGGCAACATTGCGGGATTGGTTATCTGCCTTACGCAGCAGTGGTTCCACATTATACCGTTGGATCCCGCCAACTATTATCTGGACAGTGTCCCCATGCAGGTGGGCTTAGGGTGGCTTATAATCCTTAATGTGGTGATGTTCACGGTTTCCATGCTGATGATGCTTATTCCCTGTATGGTCATTTCCAGAATTCTTCCTTCCAAGTCCATACGTTTTGAATAAAATGTAACTTATAAAAGTGAAGCTATTCCGGCTCTGAGTTCGGGCATGGGGCGTTTGGTGTCACGTTCCACAATCAGTGTCTTGAGTCCGGCATATGGGCGTATCTCTTCCTCGATATCCTTAAGCGGGCGGTCAGTCCCAAAGTAAGCCGGAGCAAAGTTCTGCCAGAACTTTATGGCCAGGGATTTGGGCATGTGAAATGTCTCACGGATGAAACTCTCTTCACTCAGACAGCAGCACAGATAGACCATTCCCACGTCAAACATGTTGTATCCGTAGCAGAAATCTCCCAGGTCTATGAAGTAACGCTCAGATCCAGTAAAAATGGCGTTGCTGTACTGCAGGTCACCGTGTATGGCGGTGTCGGCATCGGGCGTGTCGGCAATGAACCTGCCGATGCGGTCTTTCTGGGCTGGTGTAAAGAATGGATTTTCAGTGAGCAGCCGGTAGTATCGGTCTTTTACGTTTTCGAACTGGGTGGTATCGACATGAACGGAGTGGAGTTTAAGACACATCTGGGCAAACTCTTGGGCGTATTGCTCCACAAGCTCCGGATTATCGCCTGTGGCGCGGGAGTATGATTTCTTGCCACGGATACGGCGGAACCTGATGCCGTAACGGCCGTCATCAGTTACCACATAGTCCCCGGGTTTAGGGGTGGGGATGCCCAACTCATATACCTTACGGGCCAGCGTGATCTCATCCAGAGGCTGCTGAATCTTGCCCTGAAAGTAGAGCTTGAGCATGATGTCTGGATCAGTCTTATGATCATAACTCTCGCCGTTGGCACCACCTCCAAACAGCGTGTAGTCATCAAGTGTTATCTTAATGGGCTCCATCATTTCTTACCGAATACCTGGTCTATCAGCATCTCAAACTCCTTGAACGCGAAGGTGTCCTTAAGGTCACGCAATGCGTCCGCAAGTCCGCGGTAATGCCACTCATGGTCTTTGGGATCATTTACATGGAACAGATTCCATAAGGCATCGCCTTGAACTGCATAATCACGTGCAATGGCCCGCATGTTGGACAGCTTGTCGCCCATGGCTACTATCTTGGCATCTTCTGATGCTTTTGACAGGCGGTTGATGGCAGCCCGCTTACGGTCGTGCCAGGTGTCCTGCTCAGACTGTCCCTCAATAACGATGTCAGTCTCCGCACCTACCAGTGAGGCTATCCTGTCGCCGAATTCAGCGCGGATCTGCTCAATGGTGACATCGGTATCCTCAACCGTATCGTGAAGCGCAGCTGCGGCAAGCAACTCCTGATTAGGGGTTATGGTTGCCACAATCTCAACTGCCTCCATAGGGTGTACAATGTAAGGAAAGCCCTTTCCCCTGCGTTCAGTGCCGGCATGGGCCTTGACAGCAAACATGATGGCGCGGTCAAGCAGTGCGGTATCTAACGGTTTATTTGCCATATAAATATCAGGTTATTCAGTTCTTCTGTTGCTGTATCTTCTTGGTCAATGTAAGCACATTGTGACCATCTATACGTTCATAGTTTATGTTATCCATAATCTGGCGCATCAGGTGTATGCCCAATCCTCCTATTTCACGCTCCTCGGCACCGAGTGTGGTGTCAACTTCGGGTCTGGCGGTGGGATCAAAAGTTTTTCCTGTGTCGGAAATGATAAACTTCATCTCTTTGCCGTTTGACTTGGCCTCAATGGTTATGTTGCCTTGCACGTTAGCCGGGTAGGCGTAATTCATCACATTCACTACAGCTTCCTCAATGGCCAGATTCAGTTGCATTGTGGTGGCCATATCAAATCCGTTGGCTTCACACACCTCGTCAATGAATTCGTTCAGTCTGGGCACACGTTTAAGGTCATTGGTCAAAGTGAGAGTGCGCTGAAATGTTATGTCATCATGCTGCCTGGTATATTGGATGGAGAGCATAGTCAGGTCATCACTCTGGTCTGCATCATTCACAAATCCATGGACGGCAACTGTCATATTGTCAATAATGACTGTAGGACTGAAGGAGCGTTCGCGTTGCATCTTTTTTGCCTGCTCCATTACACGGTCCATATCAAACTGCTTGTGGTTCTTGTCTTCGGCTTCGGTCAGGCCGTCGGTATATAGGAATATGCTGGTGTCGGGGTCTATGACAGTCTCCTGTCCGCTGAATTTCCATTTGGGCATGACTCCTATAGGCAGGTTGGAGTCAACAGGTAACATGCCGGCGCCGGTGTTGCCTATCAGAATGGGAGCATCGTGCCCGGCATTGCAGTAGTACAGACGGCCTGTAGGCAGATCCAATACACCTATGAAAAGGGTTACGAACATGTTCGACTCGTTTTCCTCGGACATGACATCGTTCAGGTTGGATACAATCTTCTCGGGCGCTGATTCATGTGCCGAAATAGTTCTGAACAGAGCTTTAGTTACCATCATGTACAGTGAGGCAGGGATACCTTTACCGGATACATCACCAATGCAGAAAAACAGTTTTTCGTCGCGGATATAGAAGTCAAAAAGGTCTCCACCCACCTCCTTGGCCGGAGTAAGCCGTCCAAATACGTCAATGTCGTTACGCTCGGGATAGGGCGGGTAAATCTTGGGTATCATGGCCATCTGTATGTCGCTGGCTATCTTCAGCTCTCCTGCAATGCGGTCTTTCTGCTCGCTCAGTTCCTTGTATTTGTACTGTCTCTTGGCTACGGAACGTAAAAGCAGTATGAGCATGACTATTCCCAGTATCTGGAGCAGCTTGACTATCAAGCCTATGCGGCGGATGCCTGCGTAAATCTCGTTTTCTGGGATAACTATCGACATGGACCATCCGGTATGCTCTACAGGTGCGAAATAGACCATGCTGGATACGCCATTATGCTTGATCCTTGTGTTGCCGTACTGTCCGGACAACATGGATCGGGTCAATTGGCTGAAGGCCTCGTTGTCGGCCATAGTGTTGTCCTGGATGTCATGTATGGTGGTGTTCATGATCAGTGACTCCACAGGGCAGAACATAATCTGGCCTTGGCGGCTGAACAGGACGCTGTAGGCGTTAGGATAGACCGATACGGAACCTACCAGATTGTTGAGCCAGTCCAATGAGATGTCGGCGGTGATGACTGCGGCTATCTCTCCCTTGGCATCACGCAGGGGAAGAGAGTAGGTGGTCATGAGTATTTCGCCTCCTCCTTCATCAATGTAGGGCTCGGACCAGTATCCTCCATCTATCTCTATCGGTTTGGTGAACCACTCCTGTGACGGATAGTCATACTCATCGGTTGCCAATGATTTAATGAGTATCCGGTCTGTTTCCGGCTCACGGCAGCTGTATGGAGCGAACAGAGGGCGTTTCTTGTCATAACCGGGTACAAAAGCAACGGTTGAGCCTATCACTACCGGATTCTCCTGCACTATGCGTTGTGTAACGCGCGCCATGCTGTCAGGTACTTCCAGACACCATTGGGCAATCCAGACGCTGTTGCGTACTGCTGATTCGGCCTGGTTTATGATATCCATGATGCGTACTTTGTTGGTCTCCAACTGGCTCTCTGCGCGCATCAACGCCTCTTCCCTTATGCCTTTCTGCGAGAAAAAATACTGAATTACGGATGTGGCCTCAAGCGTGAGTGCCGCAATAATTATCAGCATCAGTCCTGCGCGTGCAGACTTTTTCTCTATGTCCGTCAGTTTCTGTTTCATAGGTGCTTAATTCCTTGAATACATGAACGGCAGGTCCTTGGACTGTTCAAGCAGCATTTCCGCAATCATTTCATTGCTTTCATTATCACCGTTCAGCAGGTCAAACATGTTCTTGATTCCGGCCTTGCCGCCTCCGTTCTTGAGAATGTATGCTATGCACAGGTCCTGTGGGCCTATGGATGATGATATTATGTCCAGATCCGTTAGTCCTATCTGGTAACATGCTATCTGGTAAGCACCCTCGGAATACTCTTTTATGATACGTGCTATGTCACCCAGAGTCTTAAGACCTATACCTTTGAAGACTGCCAGATACGGCATAAGCGGTACGTCCTGTATCTCAGCCTGGTTCATGGAGGCTATCCGTTTGTTCAGCTGACTGAACGGGTTGAGTTCAAGATAGCTGCGGAACGTGTCGCCGTCAATGGGAACCTCATCCAGATTTCCTGAACGCACCAGGGCCTGTACGCGGCGGCGGTAGTCGGTCAGCTCAATCCGGATCTTACTGAATTCGTCATCCACCAGTTCCAGCATTCCTGCCAGACGACTCATGTTACGCATGTATCGCTTGGGTATCTCCACACCGGACTTGTAGCCTGTGTCGTGGTCCATGTTGGCCCAGGCATGCTGCAGCAGGGTCCTCATCTGAATCTCAAAACGGTACGGAAAATCCGGTACAGAGCAGATGTAATGGAGTGACAGGTAACCGAAACTGTCTATTTCATGTATCTTGCGCTTATCAACGGAGTTCTCCCAGTCTATGGTAAACAGACGTTCCACTGCCGATGCCACCTTATCCACATCATCTATGTAGAACGTGATGACACGGAGCCCGATAATGTCGGTAAGATCTGCCAGACTGTTGTACTTGTTTCCTTTAAGTTCAAGTTTGCCGGCCAGGGAATCATATCCCTTTACGCGCGATTCAATGGCCGCAACAAGAAGCCCTGCATCGTCTAAAGTCCTTTTAATATCGTTCCGCACCCTGGTTTCAATCTTCCTGAATTGTGGCAGATTGTCCTTATACTCCTGCAGAATAGCCTGGCAATGCGGATCAAGATGTCTTTGTGTTGACATTAGGAATATGATTATAGATATGGATCAGTCCTGAATTTCAAACAGGTTAAGGAAACCTGTCATCATAAACACGGAACGGATATCCTTGTTTATGGCCTTGACTATTACCTTTCCGCCCTTTGATGCAGCGGCCTTGCGCAGTGAAAGGAACAGACGCAGTCCTGAGCTGGAGATGTATTCCAGCTCGGTGCAGTCCAGTATGACGGTACCGGCTGCATACTGCATGAGATTATCAAAATCACCGCTTACCTCCTGTGATGCCGGTGTGTCCAGACGACCTGTCAGCTGTGCGGTCGTAACATTGTCCTGTGTGTTGATTTTTACTTCCATAATTGTTTTTTATTTTGTTCAGTTATCAGTTGTCAGTCATCAGTCATCAGTATCTCCCATAAGGATGACAAGCTTGTCACCAGGTATGAGTTTCATACTTCCGTGAGGAACCAGGAATCTGGTGTCACGGCGCACCATAACCACACGGATTCCATGCGGAAGGCGCAAGTCTCTAAGCGTGTCACCGTTGACCAGGTCTTCGTCACTCACAATATGGTCACGGAGCATTCCCATTTCATTAGGTATCTCCATGCCGAATGTCTCCACCTCGGGGTCATCGTCAATGCTCAGGTTGAGCAGATGAGCCATGGGCGTGAGTGTCATGCCCTGTACCAGCAGCGAGAGGAGGGTTATGGTAAATACTATGTTGAATATCTCAATGGAACCCTCCAATCCTTCCAATACGGTGTAAAGGGCAAACAGTATGGGACCGGCACCTTTTAACCCCACCCATGATGCTAGCATTTTGGCTCTGAAAGAGAGTCCTTTGAAAGGTAGCAGGCTCAGTATAATGCCGGCAGGACGGGCTATGATCATAAGGAACAGTCCTATCAGAAGAGCTGGCCCCAAGATGTTTTCCATCTGTGACGGCTTGGCCAGCAGTCCCAGAAGCAGGAACATCATAAGCTGTGCAAGCCATGTAATTCCGTCGGAGAGCAGAAGTATGTCCTTCTTGAACGGCAGGTCTTTAGTGTTGCCTATTATTATGGCGGTGATATACAACGAAAGCAGTCCGTTACCTCCTATGAATGATGCTGCGCCGTTGGCAAACAACGCTATGCTCAGTATCAGAATTGCGTAAAGAGGACTGTTCTGAAGCCTGATTCTTGTGAGCAGCCAGCGTGCGGCGTGTCCCAATGCAATACCTACGCCGAAACCTATGATGATCTGTTTGATCAGAACCCAGAAGCCGGTCAGTATTATATGCATTGTTCCGGATGCTCCGGTTACGTTTTCAAGTGATTCTATGATCTGTACCAACAGAATGGTAAGTACGTATGCCATGGGGTCATTGCTGCCCGACTCCAACTCCAGTAGCGGTCCCAGGTTTTCACGCAGGGTGAGACGCCGGTTTCGCAGGATGGAGAATACTGATGCGGAATCGGTCGATGACAGCACTGTTGCCAGCAGAAAACTGCCAAAAAGGGTCTTCCCTTCACCCAACCGGCTACTGAAAGTGAGCCAGATGAATGTACCTGTAACAAGTATGGTAATGAAAACACCTAATGTTGACATTGCAATACCTTTCCTTATGATGGGGCGGGTCTCTTCAAGTGATGTCTCCAGACCACCGGAAAGCAGTATTATGGTCATACACAGATGACCAAGGAACTCCGCCATATGCAGGTTGTCAATATTGATTCCTAAACCGTCCTCACCGGCCATCATTCCTATGATAAGGAACAGCAGCATGGTGGGCACGCCGAATTTTGTACCCACTTTTGCCATCAGTATGGCTACGAACATAAGTAATGAAACGAGCAGTATGAGATTGCCCGATGACAGGTCTATGTTGAATATTGATAATGGAATCATCATTTGTTGAGCTTCTTTATAAGGGTAAGGACATTATGTCCGTTTGTGCGTTCGTAGTTTATGTGGTCCATAATCTGCCGTATAAGATGTATTCCCAGACCTCCTATGGAACGGTCTTCGGCACTTAGTGTTATGTCAACCTCGGCCTTGGCGGTGGGGTCGAACGGAGATCCGGTATCACTTATCACAAACATCATCTCTGTGTCATTTGATTTGGCTTCTATTGTTATGTCACCTTTGGTTCCGGCCGGATAAGCGTAGTTCATCACGTTTACCACAGCTTCCTCAATGGCCAGGTTGAGTTGCATTGTGGTGGCCATGTCAAACCCTACCGCCTCGCATGCCTCGTCTATGAAAGCATTGAGTCTGGGTACACGCTTAAGGTCATTGGTGAGCGTAAGCGTTCTTTGGAAGGTTATGTCCTGATGGTGTTTGGTGTATTGTATTACCAGCATGGTAAGGTCGTCGCTCTGGTCGGCTTCACCGACAAATGCATGTACTGCACTTGTCATGCTTTCAAGGATAGTGGCAGGTGCAAATGTGTGATCCTTCTGAAGCTTGTGTGCCAGGTCTGTCAGGCGATCCATGCCAAACAGGTCATGGCTTATGTCCTCAGCCTCAGTCAATCCGTCCGTGTAAAGGAATATGCTGGTATCAGGGTCTATTACGGTTTCCTGCTGGTTGAATTTCCACCCTGGCATGGCTCCCACGGGCAGGTTGGAATCTACGGGCAGGAATCCGGCTCCTATGTTGCCTATCAGCATTGGCGCATCATGCCCGGCGTTGCAGTAATGCAGACGGCCCGAAAGCAGATCCAGTACACCTACAAACATGGTTACGAACATGTTTGAATCGTTTTCCTGTGACATTACGTCATTCAGGCTGGTTATGATTCTGCCCGGTGATGACTCATGGGCCGATATGTTCCTGAACAGGGCTCTGGTAACCACCATGTATAGTGATGCGGGGATTCCTTTGCCGGAAACGTCGCCTATGCAGAAGAACAGTTTCTCGTCACGGATAAAGAAGTCGAAAAGGTCACCGCCCACCTCCTTGGCAGGGGTCAACTGGCCGAACACGTCAATGTCGTCACGCTCCGGGAATGGCGGGAATGTCTTGGGCAGCATGGACATCTGTATGTCACGGGCAATCTTTAGCTCACCTTCAATGCGTCCTTTCTGCTCGTTGGCCTGTTTGAGTTCCTCCATCTGACGTACAATGGACTGCTGCATGTTACGGAATGAGTTGTTGAGCCGTCCTATCTCGTCGTTGTGGTCGGATTCATTCAACTCTTCGTCAAAATTTCCGGATGCAATGGTCTCGGCCTGGTATGCTAGTTCCTCAAGAGGTTCCAGCTGTTTGCCTATAATGCCGCTGAAAACCATCATCATAAGCAACAGACCTACAATTACTATTCCTATTATGGAGTTTATTAGACGATAATAACCGTCAAATATGTCTTTGGCCGGGCATACCAGACCTACGCTCCAGCCTATGTCGCTGATTGGCTTGTAGAACACGTAGCAGTATTCCCCGTCAATTGTAAGCTGTCTTACTCCTTCCTCGCCTGCTTGCATGGCGTGTCCCAGATTGATGATTGTGGTATCGGGGTCAAGCATTGTCTGGGTGAATATGGTCTGATGGAAAAGTTTGGTGGTATCGGGATGTACAAAGAAAGTTCCTCCCTTGCCGATCATTATGGTGTATGAGTGGGGGTAGGGTTTTACTGCCTGGATGGTCTGTGAGAGCCATTCCAGTGAAACGTCAACGGATATTGTGCCAATGAATTCCTTATCCCTGTCTTTGAGGGGCTTGCAATATGAAATGACCATCTCGGATGATGAGATGCCGTCAGGGTTGTAGTTATTAAAAGGCTCTGTCCAGCAGGGACGGTCCAGCAGTTTGGGGAGCTGATACCAGTCCATGGAGAAATAATGGTAATACTCGCTTCCGTTCAGAGATGTACGGATAATGCCGTCATCATTGAATGAATAGGCTGAGAAGTAGTGTCCGCGGTCCTTGAAATAGTACGGCTCGAAAGAGATTGCACATCCGTTCAGGTCAGGGTTGTTCTCTAATATGCGTCTGGAATAAACAAACATTGAGTCAGGCCCGTCCAGATGTCTTGTTATGAGCCAGTCTGTATTGTCGGTGGCAACCTTGACCTTGGTCAGTATGTTGTCTATGCGCTGTACGGTATTGTCCAGAATCTGGTTGGCGTTTCTTATGGCTACCTGATGGATGGCTATGCGTGATTCATTGAAGAACACTATATGCGCAGCTATAAAGATTACGCCGGCAAACAGCACAATCCAAACGCTTAGTTTATTGGCAAGTGATTTCTGTTTTTTCATAATCGGCGCATTTTTTATTCCGGAACAATGTCTTCATAATTCACGGCATGATCCAGCATCCCACTCTCAACCATAAGCTCACTGGCCTGTTCCACCATGTCCGGCCTGAGGCGGAATTCGCGTTCTCCCGATTCACGGTCTATCTGCAGTTTCAATATCTCTTCAAGCATAAGTTTCTGTAGCACCCTGTTTGTGGAGATATGCTCTTTCTGAATATAATCCATCACTATGTCAAGAGCCTCGTCAGGATTCTCGGCGGCCCATTCCCATCCTCGGCGACTGGCTTCTGCAAACTGTTGTGCAATCTCCTTATGTCCGTTGTAGTATTCCAGAGTCATATAAACCCCGTCATCCTGAATGTTGTAGCCGTGGTCACAAAACCTGTATACGCTGTTCTTGTCCAACTCTATACCGGCCTGCAGCAGCTGGTAGTATTCATTGTAGCTCATGGCTAAGGTGGCGTCTATGGCTCCTGACAGAAACAGGTTCACGTTGTTGGCAAACGGCACCCAATGGTAATCCAGCTTGTCTCTAAGGCTCATGCAAATGGCTATCTGCCCGAATCCGGCGTTCCAAATACCCACTTTCTCGCCAATCTGTCTGATAGGGTATTTCCCCCATCTGGACACAATCACCATGGCGTTGTTCATTGAAGTCTGGAGTATGTTGACCAATGGAATCCCGTCGTCGATAATCTCCATGGCCTGACAAAGAGGCAGAGTGGTGACTTGGATCTCATTGCTGCGGATACGGCTGATGGCAGTCTGTGTGACAGACGGATGTTCTATTTCCACGTCCAGCCCGGCTTTCATGTAGAATCCCTTCTCCTTTGCCACATAATAGCCGGCAAATTGGGCCTGGGCGGTCCATTGCGGTGAGAAATAGATCTTTTCCTGTGCCTGGGCCAGGAATGATGCCAGTGACAGCAGACTTATGACAATTGTCTTTCTCATGTAAGAGGTTTAATATTCTAAAAGTGCAAAGGTATGAATATTTTGTTTTATTTTTTTATTTTAAGCCAACAATCCGGCATTGGTTTTTATCCTGCACCGCTGTTGTGGAATGATAGGGTTTTTCCCCTGCTCTTTTAGGGAAAATACCCATTGCGGGTAAAATCTTCTGCTTATCTTCGCACCGGATTCAAATTCAAAACAAAACGCTATGAGGAAGTATCTGGTTCTGATTATGGCAGTGTTGTTGCCATTTGCCGCAATATCGGGCAAGAAAAAGGAGAAGACGAACATTATGGTGTGGGGTGAGGTTCGTACCGCCCAGGACGGCAAGGATTATCTGACCATGTACAAGAACTGCCCTGCCCAAGTTACGGCTCAGTTTCATTTCCTATATTCAGACAAGACCAAGTCCGTGATGTATGATCTGGTCATGCCCGATACCGTGGCTCAGGTCCTGGACCCGATGCCGGTGGAAAAGCCTGTCAAGGAGGTTGTAGTGGACAACATAATATACAGTACCATGGATGCCGAAGGCAAGAGATACAGTACAAGCGATCCCGATGATCCCATGCTGGCCATGCTGCTGGTTGACCTGTTTGATTTCTATCATGACATCTTCTGGTTTGATGCCACGCACAGGGCGCGTTATTACACTAACCGCAGTTATGACAACTGGACTCCCAGCTCCGGCCGCTATACCAAGACCAATACCGGCAAGTCAAAGGCACCGGACATTGATCTGGACAAGCTTGATGACACGGCTCTGCTTATAGGCGGCGCTGCCGTGGCAGCTGCATCAGTGGGTATGCTTGTAGCTGTAGTTGACAATTGGGATAAACCCGATGACCGTTTCCCGTATTTCTCTTTTTCACCGCAGGTACAGTACTTTTTCCAGACCGGAAATGTGCGTGACGTGATTCAGTTCAAATACAGGTTCGGCAATTACGGAGGATTATCGCTCATGGGCGATCTGGGATACTGCACCGGTTCCCTTAATCATCCCGACGTGTTTGACCGGCGTTTTACATGGAGCCTGGGCGCAGGTCTGGACCTTGGTGCATTCTCGCTCTCATTCCATTTCAAACCGGAAACCGGTGTCCATGTGGAGAATTTCTTAACCTGTCAGCTTGGCTATGACATATTCGTAACCAGAGACCTGGCCGTTGACCTTGGGCTTGGAGTAGGAGTGTTCAACTACAATGATGACCTTTACGCTGATGTACCCCTGTCTGTAGGTATCCTCTACAAGTTCTGATCAGAACTTTCCGGCCTCTGACGGCGGCAGCGGACGGCAGTTGTACTGGGATGACATGGCTTCACCGTATGCCCCGGCAGACATGAGTGCCATCAGGTCACCGCGATGTACTTCGGGCAGCATCTCGTCCTTGCCGAATACGTCCGATGATTCGCAGATGGGACCTACCACATCATACTTCTGCGGTTCACCATTGGAACTGAGGTTCACAATCTTATGATGCGCTCCGTACAGTGCAGGGCGTATCAGTTCCGTGAATCCTGCATCCACAATTGCGAATCTCTTTATGGTTCCCTGTTTTACGTAGAGAACCTTGGTGACCAGACGTCCGCACTGCGCCACGATGGCCCGGCCCAGTTCAAAGTGCAGTTGCTGTCCGGGACGGAGCTTGAGACCGTTACGGAAAATGCTGAAATACTGTTTGAAATCCGGTACCGGGTTCTGCTCAGGATTATCGTAATCCACGCCCAGACCGCCGCCTACGTTTATGCTGTTAAGCCTGATGCCTTCTGCCTCAAGCATATCCTGCAGGTCATTCACCTTCCGGCAGAGCAGACGGAACGGCTCCATATCAAGAATCTGGGAACCTATGTGGAAATGCAGTCCTTCAAACTTGAAACAGGGATTCTGCTGTGCCTTGCGGATTATTGGCAGCAGCATGGGAATCTCTATGCCGAACTTGTTCTCTGCCTTGCCTGTAGTTATGTTGGCGTGGGTGTGGGCATCCACATCGGGATTTACTCGTAATGCTATGTGAGCGGTTTTGCCCAGTATGGCACAACGCTCGGCTATGACATCCAGTTCAGCCTCGGATTCTACGTTGAAACAGAGTATGTCAGCCTTGAGTGCCAGGTCAATCTCCCAATCAGCCTTGCCTACGCCTGCAAAAACTATTGATGATGCGGGAAAACCGTTGTCAAGTGCAGCCTGTATCTCGCCTCCGCTTACACAGTCTATACCCAGACCGTATTCATTGATATGCTTGAGCAGCAGAGGGTTGGCGTTAGCCTTGATTGCATAATGGACATGCCAGTCAGTATCGGTGGCAGTACATTCTTCTATCGACTTGAGGGTATTCTCCAATATCCCCAGGTTATACTGGTAATATGGTGTGCGCATCTTTACTTGTTGTTGAAGAGTACGTCACTAAGGCGCTGCAGTGCGGCTTTCTTGTCTGTTCCCTTTACCAGGAAAGAGATGTTGTAGTTGCTTCCGCCGTATGATATCATACGCACGGGTATGTCGGCCAGTGCATCCATGGCACGTGATTCGAATCCCAGGTTCTCCCATACCATATCGCCCACCACGCATATTATGCACATGTCCTTGTCAACGGTTACTGTACCGTATTTCTTGAGTTCAGCCACTATGTCCTCCAGATGCTTGGTGTTGTCTATTGACATTGAAACACCAACCTCCGATGTGCATATCATGTCAATTGATGTCCTGTAGGTCTCGAATACCTCGAACACTTTCTTTAGGAAACCGTGGGCCAGAAGCATACGGCTTGACTTGATCTTAATGGCGGTAATGTTCTCCTTGGCAGCTACGGCAGCTATTCGGCCTGGCTCGGAACGGTTGTCAATGAGCGTACCGGGTGCGGTAGGCTCCATTGTGTTGAGCAGACGAACGGGTATGTTGGCGGCCTTGGCCGGCTGTATGCAGGTGGGGTGGAGTATCTTTGCTCCGAAATAGGCAAGCTCGGCAGCCTCCTCAAAGTGCAGGTGGCGTACCGGCTGGGTATTGTCAACCACACGGGGGTCATTGTTATGCATGCCGTCTATGTCGGTCCATATCTGGATCTCTTCGGCCTTGATTGCGGCACCGAGTATGGATGCCGTATAGTCACTGCCTCCGCGCTGCAGGTTGTCAATGTCGCCCTGCGCGTTCCGACATATAAAGCCTTGTGTTATGTATATCTGCATGCCGGGAACATCCTTAAGCGCTTTTGCTGCATGAGTTGAAATGAAGCTCATGTCAGGCTCTGCGTCGGCATCGGTCTTCATGAAGTCAAGGGCGGGTAGGAGAGCGGCCTTGATTCCCTGTTCCTTGAGGTATCTGGTAACCATGTAGGTTGAAATCAGCTCACCTTGTGCAAGTATTATCTTTTCTTCTTTTTCTGTAAAATTGTCCTTGTTGAATGACTGCAGGTATGAGAACTTGTCCTCCAGGAACTTCTGAACATCATCCTGGTTCTCTTTTTTGGACAGCAGTTCAGGCACATGTGCGTAATACTTGGCGCGCAGACGGTTTATCACGTCGTCTGCACCTGCCTTGTTGCCTCCGTAAAGGTATTGGGCTATCTCTACAAGTGAATTCGTGGTGCCTGACATGGCCGACAGGACTACCAGTTTCTGTTGTCCGTCCTCGGTGATGAGGCGGCTCACTTCTTTCATTCGCTGCGGACTCCCTACTGATGTTCCGCCGAATTTCAATACTTTCATGTTATGGTTGTTTTTCGGGTTTACAATGTTGATTCGTTTTCTGTTATCACGGGTGCAGGTTCGTCTGCTGCAGATCCGTCATCAATGTCTTCCTTGGACTCTGCATCAACCAGAAGCTTACGGTCCTGGCATTTGAATACCCGCCCGGGGAACTCCTCTATCCACTGTAGATTGTGGGTTATCATAAGGATGGTTGTTCCGCTTTGTCCCACCTTGTGCAGGATCTCCATGATCTGACGGCCGGTTTCCGGATCAAGGTTTCCTGTAGGCTCGTCGGCCAGAATCAGCTTGGGGTCGTTAAGCAGGGCGCGTGCTATGCATATACGCTGCTGCTCTCCGCCTGAAAGCTCGTGCGGCATCTTGTAGCCTTTGGTGTCCATTCCCACCATAGTCAGGACCTGGAAAATCTTCTGGTGAATGAGTTTCTTGTCCTTCCACCCCGTGGACTTGAGCACAAAGCTGAGATTATCAAAAACGTTGCGGTCGGTAAGCAGCTGGAAATCCTGGAACACTATTCCCATCTGGCGACGCAGACGCGGAACATGGCGTTTCTTGATGGTCATCAGGTCCATGCCAAGTACAACTGCGTGGCTGTCAGGCATGGGGCAGAGAACGTCAAGTTCACAGTATAGAGTCTTGAACAGTGAACTCTTGCCGGAGCCTACCTTACCTATCAGATAGACAAAATCGCCCTCCTGAACTGTGAATGTGACGTCGCCCAGGACGAACATGTCTTCCTGGCGGACCTCAACGTTACGATAATCTATAATGTCCATATATTGCGGAATTTTATTCCTTGTGGCGTTTTACCAGTTCGGCGGCCAGCTCCTCAATGCGGTGTCCCTTTGACGTGAGCAGCACTATGAGGTGGTAAATCAGGTCCGATGCCTCATAGATCAGGCGGTCATCGGTGCCGTTGGTAGCCTCTATGACGGTCTCAACAGCCTCTTCGCCTACCTTCTGTGCCATGCGGTTCACTCCGCTCTTGAACAGTGATGTGGTGTATGAGCCCTCGGGCATCTCCTTGTAACGGCGCTCTATGAAATCCTGTAGATAAGAGAGGAAATTCAGGTCAACGGAATTCTGCTCGTTCCAGCAGGTGTCTGCACCGGTATGGCAAACCGGACCGTCGGGACGTGCCTTGATAAGCAGGGTGTCCTGGTCGCAGTCCAGGAGTATCTCCTTTACGTTCAGAAAGTTGCCGCTGGTCTCGCCTTTGGTCCAAAGGCAGTTTCTGGTGCGGCTCCAGAATGTGACTTTTCCGGTCTCGACGGTCTTGTCATAGGCTTCCTTGTTCATGAAACCAAGCATCAGGACCTTGCGTGTAACATTGTCCTGAACGATGGCGGGTACAAGGCCGCCCATTTTCTCAAAATTGATATCCATTGGTATATTTATAATCTTATTGGAATTTTCAAACTGCAAAGGTACTGCTTTAATTCGGGAATCGGTATCTCACCAAAGTGAAAAACGCTTGCAGCCAGTGCGGCATCGGCGTGGCCTATGGTAAATGCATCACGGAAATGCTCTTTTTTGCCTGCTCCGCCCGATGCTATCACCGGTATTGTCAGTTCATCTGATAGTTGCCTTAATGCTTCATTGGCGTATCCCTGCTTTACTCCGTCATGGTCCATGCTGGTAAAGAGAATCTCGCCGGCACCGCGGTCATTGGCCTCTTTTGCCCATTCAAATAGCATACGGTCTGTGGGTACACGGCCTCCATTCAGGAAACAGCGCCAGCCTTCAGTTGTCTGTTTGGCATCGATTGCCACCACGCATACCTGTGATCCAAAATTAAGTGCAATCTGGTCGATCAGATCCGGATTCTTGATTGCAGCCGAGTTTACCGATACTTTGTCAGCTCCGGCACTGAGCAGACGCTCCACATCCTTCAGCTCATGTATGCCTCCGCCTACGGTGAAAGGAATTGATATGTTGGCCGCTATCCGCTCAACCAATTCTGTAAAAGTTTTTCTACCTTCAAAAGATGCAGTAATGTCCAGGAATGTCAGCTCGTCGGCACCCTGTTCGCTGTACAGACGTCCCAACTCTACTGGGTCTCCTGCATCACGCAGATTCACAAAGTTGGTGCCCTTTACAGTGCGTCCGTTGCATATATCAAGGCAGGGAATTATTCTCTTGGCTAACATGGCTTATTCTTGGCTAAGTTGGGATAACTGTTCCAATGTTATGCGGCCCTCATAGTAAGCTTTGCCCACTATGGCTGCAGGCAGTCCGGCTTCTTTAAGGCTGGTCAGGTCCTGCACTGAACTTACGCCTCCGCTGGCTATCAGTTTTATGCCCGGAAACTCCTTGAGCAGAGTCCTGTAAAGCTCTACCGCCGGGCCTTGCAGCATCCCGTCACGGTTTATGTCCGTGCAGAGAACCTGAGTGATTCCTTTCTGCATATAACCACGTATAAAGTCACTGAGTTTCAGTGAACTGTCTTCTTTCCAGCCGTTTACTGAAATCATACCGTCACGTGTGTCGGCACCCAGGATTATGTGCTCCTGGCCAAAATCCTCAATCCACTTTGACATGAGCTCGGGGTCGGTTACGGCGGTGCTGCCTACAGTGACCATTGATGCCCCGCATCCAAGAGCGGTTTCAAGGTCAACGGTGGTTTTGATTCCGCCCCCAAAATCTACCGTAAGGTCGGTGTGTCCGGCAATAGCTTCAAGGGTGGGGTAGTTCACTATATGCTTGCTGCGGGCCCCGTCCAGATCCACCAGATGCAGTCTGCGTATGCCTGCATCCTGAAAGCGCAGCGCCATATCCAACGGGTTGTCGCTGTAGGTCTTTTGCGCATTGTAGTCACCCTTGGTCAGGCGTACGCATTTGCCGTCAATTATATCTATTGCAGGAACTATTTCCATTGTGGCTATATGTCAAGAAAATTCTTAAGAATACGTTCTCCTGTGCCGCCGCTCTTCTCGGGGTGGAACTGGGTTGCGTAGAAGTTCTCCTTATGGAGCGATGCGCTGAACGGGAGTATGTAATCAGTCTTTGCTGCGGTCCAATTGCAGACCGGCACATAGAAACTGTGTACAAAATATACGTATTCAGGTTTACTGAATCCACAGAACAGACCATCACCGGTAGTCTCTATCGTGTTCCATCCCATGTGGGGAACTTTATCTTCATGCTTTTGCGGTATGAATTTAAGCACAGGAACATTAAAAATGCCAAGACAATCCGTATTGCCCTCCTCACTGTGGCTGCACATAAGCTGCTGGCCCAGACAGATACCCAGGACAGGCTGTTTCAAATCCTTGATTATGCGGTCCAGACCATGCGCCTTTAGATACTCCATAGTGGTGCTGGCTTCACCTACACCCGGAAATATCACCTTGTCGGCATTGCGCAGCTGTTCCTCGTTATCTGTCAGCAGTGGGTTCACGCCAAGCCTGTTCAGCGCGCCTATCACCGATCGTATGTTTCCTGCATTGTATTTGACTATTGCAACATTCATTTGGATGGATGTCTTTTTCAAGCCGCGAAGTTACTAAAAATGATGTCTGCCATCTGCAATCTTTATAATAAAATGAGTAAATTTGCGCCAAATTACGGGCAGGGAGCTCGTGGAAACATTGTAAATTCCTATATATCAGATAATTGTGATGAAAAAGTTTGCTGAACGCGGACAGCTTGACCTGTCACAGGTAAACAAAGACGTTTTGGAGGATTGGACAAAGGAAGACCTTTTCGCCCGCAGTATAAAAGAGCGTGAAGGTCATCCGTCATTCGTATTCTATGAGGGACCTCCCTCGGCTAACGGAATGCCCGGTATCCATCACGTCATGGCCCGTACCATCAAGGACACATTCTGCCGTTACAAGACTATGTGCGGCTATCAGGTTAACCGTAAGGCCGGTTGGGATACCCACGGACTGCCGGTTGAGCTTGGAGTTGAAAAGAAGCTCGGCATTACAAAAGAGGATATAGGTAAGAAAATCTCGGTGGATGACTACAACATGAACTGCCGCACCGAGGTCATGAAATACAAAGAGCACTGGAGTGACCTTACTCAGAAGATAGGTTACTGGGTGGACCTGGACAATCCCTACATCACATACGACAACCGTTACATTGAGACTCTCTGGTGGCTGCTCAAGCAACTTTACGGCAAGGGGTATCTCTATAAAGGTTATACCATCCAGCCGTATTCTCCCGCAGCAGGAACCGGCCTTTCAAGTCATGAACTGAACCAGCCCGGTTGCTACCGCGATGTCAAGGATACCACCGTTACCGCTCAGTTTGAGATGACTGATCCCAAACCCGAGATGACGGGGTGGGGAACTCCTTGCTTTGTGGCATGGACCACAACTCCGTGGACTCTGCCTTCAAATACCGCTCTCTGCGTAGGTAACAAGATTGATTATGTAGCAGTACGCACATACAATCCCTACACCGGCGCACCCGTTACCATCGTGATGGCAAAGGAACGTCTCAGTGCATATCTTGATCCCAAGGGTGCAGAACTTGACCTGAATGTCTACACTCAGGGTGACAAGGTAATACCTTATCAGATTGTAGCCGAGTATAAGGGCTCTGACCTGGTGGGTATGCACTACAAGCAGCTCTTCCCCTGGGTAAAGCCCGTATTCAAGGCCGAGGATGGTACAATACAGATTTCCGATGCAGGTTTCCGCGTAATACCCGGTGATTATGTTACCACCGAGGACGGTACCGGCATAGTACATATAGCTCCCACATTCGGTGCCGATGACGCATTCGTGGCCAAGGCCGCAGGAATCCCGTCACTCTTTATGGTGAACCGTAAGTTGGAGACCCGCCCTATGGTTGACTTTACAGGTAAGTACTGGCTCATGGATGAGTTGGATCCTGACTTTGTAAAGAACTGCATTGACAAGGATCTCTACAATGAGTATCAGGGTGCATTCGTAAAGAACGCATACGATCCCAAGTTCAACGTGGGCGGCAAGTACGATGAGGCTGCCGCATCCAAGGCCGAGGACCTGAACGTATATATCTGCATCCGCATGAAGCAGGCAGGCACTGCTTTCAAGATAGAGAAGCACGTGCACAACTATCCTCACTGCTGGCGTACCGACAAGCCGGTCATCTACTATCCGTTGGACAGCTGGTTCATCAAGGCATCAGCTGCCCGTGAGCGTATGATGGAGCTGAATGATACCATCAAGTGGAAACCGGAATCAACCGGAACCGGAAGGTTTGGCAAGTGGCTTGAGAACCTGAATGACTGGAACCTGAGCCGCAGCCGCTACTGGGGTACTCCGTTGCCTATATGGCGCAACGATGAGGGCGACGAGCTGTGCATCGGCTCAGTAGAGGAACTTTACAATGAGATTGAGAAGGCTGTCAAGGCCGGCGTGATGAAGTCCAATCCGTTCAAGGAGAAAGGTTTCCAGCCCGGTGTATATACGGCAGAGAATTATGATAAGATTGACCTGCACCGTCCGTATGTGGATGATATCGTGCTGGTATCTGGCTCTGGCCGCATAATGAAGCGTGAGCTTGACCTGATTGACGTATGGTTTGACAGCGGCGCTATGCCGTTTGCCCAGATGCACTATCCGTTCGAGAACAAGGAACTCATTGATAACGGTACCGTATTCCCTGCCGATTTCATTGCCGAGGGTGTTGACCAGACACGCGGTTGGTTCTATACACTGCACGCCATTGCTACAATGGTAAAGAACAGCGTATCTTTCAAGACAGTAATATCAAACGGCCTTGTTCTGGACAAGAACGGCAACAAGATGTCCAAGCGTCTTGGCAACGCCGTCGATCCGTTCCAGGAGATAGAGCAGTTTGGCAGTGATGCCCTGCGCTGGTACATGATCACCAACGCTCAGCCTTGGGATAACCTCAAGTTTGACGAGGAGGGTGTTAAGGATGTAACCCGCAAGTTCTTCGGCACACTGCATAACACATACAAGTTCTTTGCTCAGTACGCAAATGTGGACGGCTTTGACAATTCAGCCGCTCAGATTGCCGTAGATGAGCGTCCCGTTATGGACCGCTGGATACTGAGTGAGCTCAACTCGCTTACCAAGGATGTCCGCGAGAGCCTTGATGACTACGAGCCTACACGTGCAGGCCGTCTGATTACCAACTTCGTAAACGATTACCTGTCCAACTGGTATGTTCACCTTACCCGTGACCGTTACTGGGGCAGCAGCATGAGCGCCGACAAGCTGGCTGCATATCAGACTCTCTACACATGTCTTGAGACCGTGGCCCGTCTTATGTCACCCATAGCTCCGTTCTACGCAGACCGTCTGTTCCGTGACCTTACATCAGTGGCCTATTCTGATGCTCCGCTTTCAGTTCACCTGGCCGATTACCCTGCATGTGATGAATCCCTGGTTGACAAGGAGCTTGAAACACGCATGGAGTTGGCACAGAAACTTACATCCATGGTTCTGGCACTGCGCAAGCGTGACGATGTCAAGATAAACGTGCGCAAGCCGTTGCAGAAGATACTTATTCCCGTTACACCTGAACTGCGCTCACATCTGGAGCCTGTAAAGGAACTTATCCGCGACCAGGTCAATGTAAAGGAGATAGAGTTCGTAGAGGGTGCCACAAGCGTTCTGGTCAAGAAGGTAAAGTGCAACTTCAAGATCCTGGGCAAGAAGTTCGGCCCGCTTATGAAGGGAGTTGCCGCAGCCGTTCAGAATATGAGCCAGGAGGATGTGGCCAGACTGGAGCAGGAGGGCAGCTTTACATTCGATATCAACGGTACTCCCGCCACTGTCGATACCACCGAGGTGGAGATATTCAGCGAAGATATCCCGGGTTGGGTAGTAGCCAACGAGGGTACACTTACAGTTGCATTGGATATCCAGCTGACCGATGAACTCAAGCGTGAGGGAATAGCCCGTGAGCTTAAGAAACGTATCCAGGATTCACGTAAGCAGAACGGTCTGGAGATAACTGACCGTATCCGCGTCAAACTGAATTCCAATCCCCAGACCGATGCCGCTGTCCGCGAGTATGAGGAGTGGATAAAGAGTCAGGTTCTGGCCGACAGCATTGAACTTGTTCCCGGAATGGAGCAGGGTGAAGACATATCGTTTGATGATTATTCATTCAAACTTCAGATAGAGAAAATATAATCAATAAACCTTAACCTGTAATTACTATTATGGCAGAGAAGAACCGTTATTCTGATGAGGAACTGGAGGAGTTCCGTCAGATAATCAATGAGAAGCTGGAAGTTGCCCAGAGAGATTATGATGCACTCAAGGCATCACTGATGAATGCTGACAACAACAGCACTGACGACACATCGCCTACCTACAAGGTACTTGAAGAAGGTGCCAACACTCTTTCCAAGGAGGAGACAACCCGTCTGGCCCAGCGTCAGATGAAGTTCATCCAGTCTCTTCAGGCCGCTCTTGTCCGTATTGAGAACAAGACTTACGGCATCTGCCGTGAGACGGGCAAACTCATTCCCAAGGAGCGTCTTCGTGCCGTGCCTCACGCAACCCTTACAATAGAGGCCAAACAGAACAAACATTGATGCCATATATGGAGAACGGCAATCCGGAGAGCCATAATTGTGCCCGTCAGGGACGTTTGGCACTGATAATTATACTGTCAGTGCTGGTCATTGACCAGATTATAAAGATTCTGGTCAAGACAAATATGTCATTGGGCGAGAGCATAGATATAACGTCGTGGTTCAAGATACTGTTTGTGGAGAACAACGGCATGGCTTTCGGTATGGAGATAATAGGTAAGCTGTTTCTCTCCCTGTTCAGGATAGTTGCCATCGGATTCTTTATCTGGTATCTTATAAAGATAATAAACAAGGGCTTCCCCACAGGTTATATAGTGACCGTAGCTTTCGTGATAGCCGGCGCCACCGGAAACCTTCTGGACTGCATGTTCTACGGGCTGTTTTTCACGGAGAGTACGCCTCTCCAGGAGGCGACTTTCACATCGTTGGGAAGCGGTTACGCTCCGTTTCTTTACGGTAAGGTGGTGGATATGTTCTACTTCCCGCTCTGGACCTGGCCTGAATGGATGCCCCTGGTGGGTGGCGACATATTCTTCAGTCCGGTATTCAACTTTGCCGATGCATGCATAACCTGTGGAGTGGTATCGCTGCTGCTTTTCTACACCAAGGTGGTGAACATGGGCCTTCATTACGATGACGGTTCCGGTAATCAGGAAAATGCCGATGACACTGATGCGCAAGATTGATACAGTAATACTGGGGCTGCTTCTGCTTACATTGTCCGGTTGTCGTCTCAGACGTCCCGATGATGTGCTCTCTCCCAAGAAAATGGAGCAGTTCTTGTATGACTATCATCTGTCTCAGGCTGTAAGTCAGCAGTTGCCTCGTGATGAGAAATACGTTACCGATGCTTATGTCAACTGGGCTTATGAAAAGAATGGGATAACCAAGGAGGAATTCGACCATTCGCTGATATGGTACACCCGTTATCCAAAGGAACTGGCCAAGATATACAAACGTCTCTCCAACAGGGTAGAAGATGAATACAAGGCAGCCAGCAAATCCCTGTCGCAGATAGAAAAAAAATCCGTAGCCATACAGTCAGGCGACAGCGTCAACCTGTGGTATCTGGACAGGACGGCCTTGCTCAACACGTCTGTCTTCATGAACAAACTGACATACCGCATCAACAAGGATACCACTTTCCACAAAGGCGACACAATCTGCCTCAACCTTTACGGGACATTCGTCTCCATAGATTCCGGTGTACCGCAATATTCATATATATCGCTTTCCGCTTATTACGGAGACAGCGTCTCAACAGCCGATACCATACTTGACACAAACGGTCAGGTGTGCCTGCGGGTCACACTGGATCCAAAAACGGATTTCTCCAGCATAAGCGGCTCTATAAACTATATGGATTCAACCGATAACCGCGGCTCCATGCTGGTGCTTTCGGATATGGAGCTCATGCGTTATCACCGAGTTGGTGTGGCCGATACGCTAAAGGCGGATTCAATATCCAACTCAATACCGCCTCCTGCGGAACTCTGAGCAGGTTATGGCAGTGGCAATAGCCACGTTGAGGGATTCCGACGTCTCTGCACCGGCCGGCCAGTTGGGGATGTAAATCCTGCGCGTTACACCCTTTCCTGTTTCTGCACTTATTCCGTTACCCTCATTTCCCATGACAATCACTCCGTTTTGTGTCAATGGGGCGTGATAGATCGTTTCACCGTCCAGATATGTTCCGTACACGGGAATTCCTGCCGGCAGACCTGAAATCTCCTTTGCCAGGTCTGTATAGTGCAGTCTTACTCTGGCAATCGCTCCCATAGTAGCCTGGACTGCTTTGGGATTATACACATCGGCAGTGCCACTGGAACAGAAAATATCCTTTATCCCGAACCAGTCGGCAATGCGGATAATGGTTCCCAGATTACCAGGGTCCTGAACGTCGTCAAGTGCAAGTACCAGATTGTCCCGGGCCGCAGTTCCGATGCCTGTATCTGTACGCGGAATTTCAAAAAGCGCTATAACGTCTTGCGGGGCCTTAAGCAGGCTGGCCCGTTTCAGTTCATCGGGCGTAACTGTCTCTATACGTCTGGCAGGAATGGCCTTGTTCTCTTCCAACCATTGCGTTGTGGCAAACAGCATAGGGCAACTGAATCTGCCCAGCAGTTCTCCCACCAGTTTTGGCCCTTCTGCCACAAACAGATTGTTTTCCTGGCGGAACTTCTTGTGCTCCAGGCTCTTTATAAGCTTTATGTCATTCTTGCTTAACATACATTCGTTTTTTTTTGTTCTGTAAAGATAGTTATTTTCTGAATCTGAACTTTGAAAGCAGATTGAGTTTGCATATCTTTGTAGATTAAAACCATCAGGATGAATTGCAGGAAACTCACATATCGGCTGTTTCTGCTTATAGCCGTAATGATGCTGGCATCATGCTCGGTCTATAAGCATGTTCCTCAGGGTGAGTACCTGTTAAACAAGGTTGAGGTTACTTCAAAAGACAAGTCTGCATTGGAAGTGACCAACTTCAAAAGCCTTTCCCTGCAGTCCCCTAATTCCAGATGGTTCGGATTGTTCCGTATTCCGCTTAGGATTTATTCGCTCTCCAGCGCCCGGAATCCAGAAAAGGGTATTAACCGTTTGCTGCGTAATGCAGGAGAGGCACCTGTTATTTATGACATGTTGCAGGCGGAGGCGTCAAGTGCCGAGATGAAACGTGCCTTGGTGAATGCGGGTTATCTTAATGCGCAGGTTAAAGTATCGTCCATCAACAGCAGTCGTCCCAAGACGACATTGCGCTACAACCTTAATCCGGGTAAGATGTTTGTGGTTGACACTGTCAGGTTAAATATCCAGGACAAAGGGATAGAGCCTATCATATTTGATAATCAGAAAGAGACTTTCCTTGTGCCGGGAATGAACCTTGATGCCGATATACTCAATAAGGAGCGTAGCCGGATAGTTGAACTGATGCGCAAGCACGGGTATTTTCGCTTTAACCGGGACTATGTCTCTTTTGTGGCTGATACGATATATGGCAGTGAGAAGGTCGGACTGACCATGATTGTGGCAAATGAAAGCATTGATGATGACGGAGACGTTCATCCTCACAGGCAATACACTGTTTCATCAATAGATTATATTCTTTCTGACAAGAACGGCAATCTGCCCGGAGTTTCAGCTACCGTTGATATCGATACATGCCGTGGTTTTACGCTGCAGTATCCGTCTCAGGATGAAAAGCCTGCCATAAGGCCCAAGATAATAGACAACCATTCCTTTATCAGGGAGGGCATGCTTTACAATTCGGATTCCATCAACAAGACATATTCTTCACTGTCGCGTTTGGGAATACTCAAGTATTCAAACATTTCTTTCGATACGGTTGTTGGGACCAATGACTTGCTCAAGGCAAATGTCACATTGGTAAGACAGCCTAAGCACTCCTTCAGTTTTGAGGTGGAGGGAACCAATACGGCCGGAGACCTTGGTGCCGCCGCATCATTGTCATTCATTGACCGTAACCTTTTCCGTGGCTCTGAACAGTTGAGCATTAAGCTTCGCGGCGCATACGAGTCCATCACTAACCTTCCCGGTTATTCGGGCGATACATATATTGAATACGGTTTGGAAGCCAACCTGGATTTTCCGGAGTTCCTAATCCCGTTCGCTTCACAGGAACTTCAGCGTCGCAGTCAGGCCACTTCCCGATTCAGTGCCAAGATAGACGCACAGCGTCGCCCTGAGTTCCAAAAGACCATTTTCTCGGCAGGTTGGAGTTACATGTGGAGTGACGGTTGGCAAAAGTCCCACCGACTTGATGTTATTGACCTGAACTATCTTGTGGTACCTTGGATATCGGATCATTTCAGATCCAATTATCTGGATCCGATAACTTCGTCCGGTTCAATCCTTAAGTACAGTTATGAGGATCTGCTCATAACCAAGTTGGGTTACACATTCTATTATACCAATGCCGGCGTAAATTCCTCCGCTCCATTCCAGTATTCCGTCCGTGTTGGTGTAGAGACATCCGGCAATATGCTTAATCTGCTGTCTGAACCTCTTGGCTTTGACAAGACTGACAATGACCAGTACAAGTTCATGGGTGTGGCGTATGCGCAGTATGCCAAGCATGATTTTTCGTTCACGGCAAACTGGCGTCTGGACAGGATGAACAATTTTGTTGCTCATGTGGAGTGGGGGCTGGGCGTACCATACGGTAATTCAGAGAGCCTGCCGTTTGAAAAGCGTTTCTTTGCCGGAGGAGCCAACAGCGTGCGAGGATGGGCTGTCCGTGAACTTGGACCGGGTAGTTTCAGGGGCCAGGATAAAACAATTGATTATATCAGACAGTCCGGTGACATAAAATTGGGTGCCAGCATTGAGTATCGTTCCAAACTGTTCTGGAAAATCAACGCCGCAACTTTTATTGATGCCGGTAATATCTGGACGATAAAGGAATATGCCGAGCAACCGGAGGGCGAATTCCGGTTAGACTCATTCTATAAGCAGATTGCCGTATCGTATGGCCTTGGCTTGAGGCTTGATTTCGGTTTCTTTGTCCTCAGGCTGGACGGCGGCATGAAAGCCTATGACCCTTCGGGACAGACAATGTACCAGAGGCTTCCTCTCGTACATCCGTCGTTCTCCCGGGATTTTGCATTCCATCTGGCAGTCGGTTATCCGTTCTGACCAATATTTAATCCCATCATCATTATGAATAAGGAAATAAGACAATATAACAATGAAGACCTACTTTATGAGTTTGTCAAGTGGAAGCAGCGGCAACTGCTACTATCTTGGCACAGACGAACATGCAATCCTGATTGATGCCGGCATTCCGGTAAAACAGATCAAGGGATACCTTAAGGATGTAGGTATCCCGTTTGAGAAGATCATGGCCGTGTTTGTGACCCATGACCATGCAGACCATATCAAGGCTCTTGGTAACCTTGGTGAAAAGTGTCATATTCCTGTTTACGCCACTCGCGATACTCATGAGGGTATAAACAACAACTATTGTATGACGGAGAAACTCTCTACCTGTGTCCGTTATCTGGATAAGGATGTACCTTTCAGATTCCATGACTTTGTAATTACGCCGTTTGAGGTTCCTCACGACGGTACGGATAATGTGGGATATAAGATAGAGGTTGACGGCAAGGTATTCTGCTTTGTCACGGACCTTGGACATATAACAGAAAAGGTGTCCAGCTATATCCTTCAGGCAAACTACCTGATCATGGAGGCTAACTATGATGAGGACATGCTCCGCATGGGAAATTATCCCCAGTTCCTTAAGGAAAGGATCGTAAGTCCCAGGGGACATCTCAGCAACAGGACTACGGCCAGGTTCCTGGCAGAGAACATGACTCCTGATCTGAAATATGTCTGGCTCTGCCACCTGAGCGGCGAGAACAACCATCCGGAGATAGCTTACAAGACCGTTGAGTACGAGCTACGGGGAGTAGGAATAATAGCCGGCAAGGATTTCCAGCTCTGCGCCCTGAAGCGAACCACCCCCAGCCAACTCTATATTTTTGAATAGTGTAAAAGAGGAGCACCCCAAAAATACGCATGTACAAGCGTATTGAAGCGAGCTAATGCCTGGAGCGAGAACGCGGACCCGGAGGGCCGCCAAGCGAAATGAAATGGAGCGCTTTTGCGTAGCAAAATAAAAAAAGGTATATAATCAATGGTCCAGGGTCCGAATCCCTGATCGCGTACGAAAAAAGAAGACCATCGAGGTCTTCTTTTTTCGTACGCGATCAGGGATTCGAACCCTGGACCCATTGATTAAGAGTCAATTGCTCTACCAACTGAGCTAATCGCGCAAGCAGCTTTCCTTAAAAGCGATGCAAAGGTACTCCTTTTTGTCGTTACTCCAAAAATAAAAGGATACTTTTTTTGAAAAAAATAAAGCTCCGATGAATTGTTCATCGGAGCTTTATTTTTAAGATATTGTCAATCAGTTCCTATCTTCATTGTTGTCATATACAGACTTGGGAACCCATTCAATGAAGTCAAACAGGAATTCACCGTCTCTACTGTCAAGAATCTGCTTGATACGGATATAATAATCCATGTTGCTCTGGATATAATCGGTCATAAGTGTAAGACGACCCATTGTGTTGATGTCACGATGCGGAGTTTCACCGTCGTTGATGGTCTGTACACAGGAACCTTTCATCCAACCCGGTTCTTCATTGATTTATCCAGGGCAATGACTGCATCCTCGTCCTCAAGTTCGCTGTCCTTGATCCAGCCTACACTTGGATCGGTCATGTTCACTCGCAGGTCAACGGGAATACCCAGAGGCTTCCAGTCAGTACGTTCAACCTTGGTACCCGGAGCTACGCTTGCAATGTAGTTCTGAATGATACCGCAGTGTGAGTTGGCGCGGAATGACAACCTGAGCTGCCATGTGCCGTTATGCGGTACGGGAGGAAGCTTGACGTACATGTCAAACTGTCCCTGAATGTCAACACCGTCACCCTCGTATGCGTAACTGCCGCTTGCGGATGCTGAACGCACCTGCATTCTGTAGTCCTGGTTGTATGAAGCGAAGTTCTTGGGGTTCTTGAATCCGTAGCTGTAGTTTGATGATCCGGTGTTGCTGGCGTCAAACTGACGTGCTCCTGATGTTATGAAGTCAGGTGAAAGGGTTGAGCAGTCAATTCTCATGCGGCGGTCAAGAACGTCTTCACGTACATCCTCGTCATATTTCAGAATATTGTCAACGTAATGATATACACCGTTCAAAGCGCTGTATTGCTTGACACCCTTCTCTTCCATTTCCTGTGAAGTGAGAATCTTAACGCCTCTTACTTTTGGGCCTTTGAATCCGATGGTTCCGTTTCCTTCATTGTCACGTCTGTTGATATAGACATTGCTCATGTCAAGTTTCTTGTTCTTGACCATAGTGGATATTCTCATCAGACTGTTTGGAAGCAGGGTTGTGAAATAGTCCTCAGGATCAGTCTTAAGCAAACTGTGATTTTCTATGACTTCGCTTCGGCCGTTGATTCTTGACAGGTCCATAAGGAACGGAAGAATGTGATATGATATGAATCTGTAAAGCGGGTTCTTGGGATTCTTCCGGTTATTCATGATGGAATCAACGTCGTTGTACTCGTTATAGATGGTCTTTGCGTAGTCAAACATGTCATCCACAGTGTAGATACCGTTGGCGTTGAAAATTGAATCGACGGGGACAAGCAACGTAAAGCAGGTCTTTCTCTTTTCCCAGTAGTGAAGGGTCCAGTCATTACCTGCCTGAGTAAGATGTACTGATCCGCGTACGGAGTCTTCACCAATCGTATAGCTGTAATCATACCACTCGCTCAATACGGTGTGAAAACCGCACTCCTTGAGTGCTTTACTGAAAAGAACAGTATTGGGATCATTGTCAACAAGGTCATATACATAGTTGCCGCCAAAGTCAATGCAACGGTCAATGTAATGAACTACACCGTTCTCGCATGAGTCATCCTTGGCTACTATTATTGCGTTGTTCAGCTGCCTTCTCAGAGCCACCACAGAGTCACCCAACTGCTCAACCTTGGTTGAATCCAGAGTGAGTATCAGGAAACGGTCGTTGAGGTTTACTTTAGGCAGCAGGCCCGGAGTGAGATCTCCGATAAAGCATGTGATGTCAAGCAGATGGGTCCATGCCAGGGTGTCACAGTCCTCCTTGGGCAGGTCATCGACCGTAAGGTAGGTTGCGTCGATGCCTTGTTTCTTTGCAAACTGTTCACGTTCTTCCAGGAATCTGGCAATGGCATTGTTGTCGGGTGCAAAACAGGTGTTGTGACCGTAAGTTGAAAGGTCATTCCATATTCCTGCCCTTTGCAGGACTTTTACGAATTCACTGTAATTGGGGTTCTCGGCAAGGTCTGATGCTACGGTTTTACCGTTGAATGTGTAATATGTGCCCGGGTGTACCTCATCCCAACACGCTGTGAAAACAAATGCCATGACAATCGCGCCTACAAATGCGTGAAAGCCTCTGAATCTGAAATTTCTCATATTAGCATTATGGATTTAATAGGGTTTTTATTCTAAAAATATAAGCTTATTTGTACAAAGTTAAATTAAATATTTTAAAAACTAAAGAATTTTTTTGCGTTGTAATAAGAAATGTCCTCGATCATCTGTTCAATCCGCGGCATTTCACTTGCCGGAATCTCACCTTTCTCCACGTCATTGCCTATCAGGTTACACAGTATGCGGCGGAAATATTCATGGCGTGCGTAAGATACGAATGAACGGCTGTCGGTGAGCATTCCCACAAATCTTGACAGCAGTCCCAGCATGCTCAGCACCTGCATCTGCTGTTCCATGCCGTTCTTCTGGTCCAGGAACCACCAGCCTGCACCAAGCTGTATCTTGCCGGGTACGCTTCCGTCCTGGAAGTTGCCTATGGTGGTGCCTACCATCTCAAAATCAGACGGGTTCAGGTTGTAGATTATGGTCTTGGTCAGTTTGTCCATGCTGTTAAGACGGTCTAGGTAACGGTTCATGGCCTTGGCGGTCATGACTTGTGACATGGAGTCAAACCCGGTGTCCTTGCCTATAAGTTTGAACATCTTTGAGTTCTGGTTACGTATCACGCCGTAGTGGAACTGTTGTGTCCAGCCGGTATCGGCATCCATCTTGCCGAATTCAATCAGCATGGCGCTCTTGAACTTGCGTATTTCAGTCTCGGTGAGGTTGGTTCCGCCATATACTTTGCTGAATATGGCATCCAGCTCTGCGGTAGTGAAGTCATCGGCATAGAACTCTTCCATTCCGTGGTCGCTCAGACGGCAACCCATCTGCTCAAAGTACTTGTGCCGTATCAATAGGGCCTTTACAATGTCATCAAAACAATTTATGCTTACACCGCTCACCTTGGCAAGCTTGTCTATGTAGTCGCGGTATGCGGCCGGATTCTCAACTGTCATGGCCATATCCGGACGCCAAGTGGGCAGCACCTTGACCTTGAATCCGCTCTCACGTACCTGCTTGTGGTATTCCAGTGAATCCACTGGGTCATCGGTGGTGCATACGGCTTCCACATTATAGTGCAGCATCAGGTTGCGGGCACTGAACTCCGGGCTGGCCAGTTTCTCGTTGCACTCGTCATAGATCTCCTTTGCGGTCTGAGGGTTAAGGACCTTGTCTATTCCAAAACAGGTCTTGAGTTCCAGGTGAGTCCAATGATAGAGCGGGTTGCGCATGCAGTAGGGCATGGTCTCGGCCCACTTCTGGAACTTTTCCCAGTCCGATGCGTCGCCTGTAATATATTTTTCAGCCACTCCGTTGGTGCGCAGGGCACGCCATTTGTAGTGGTCGCCGCCCAGCCATAGCTCGGTGATGGAACGGAATTTGTGGTCCTCGGCCACCTCCTGCGGATTCAGGTGGCAGTGATAATCAATTATAGGCAGCTTCTTTGCGTGATCGTGGAACAGATGCACTGCGGTCTCGTTCTGTAAAAGGAAATTCTCATGAATGAACGGTTTCATATAATCGTTTTTTTAAGTTATTCAAAAAGACGTGCTATGTGTCTTTCAAGTATATTCTCCTTGACCTGCTCTGCAACTACCTGGGCATTACGCTTCAAAGTTGTGTAGAACTCATCGCCCAGTTCGGCGGCAATCTTGTAGCTTACATGCACAAGCTGGCGGAAATCAGGGTTGTAAAGCGGATCCTGCTGATTGTGTCGCAGTGCACGGGCGTATTCCTGACCGCTCCATGCGGCAATCTGTGCAGCTGTGGGCAGTTTGGCGGGATTTATGTCAATCACCGTAGCGTATGGGATGCACAGTTCTTCCATGCGTCCCAATGCTGATATGGCAATCTTCTTGGCCAGTTCCAGCGCTCTGTCGTCGGCCAGCGCAAGGCCGATGTTCTCCTCCAGCCATGTGGTGCCGGCTGTCTTTATGTGTATGCCTTTGTCATATTGCCTGATCAGTCTGCCCATAATGGGGTAGATTGAGAACTTGTCACTGCCGGAGTGGATGCTCAGCTTGAGTCCTTCCGGCAGTCCGAACTCCTTTATTGCAAAGTCAATCACCAGCAGGTCTTCGCGGAACTCTTTCTCAAACTGTGCCGTGTCGCCCACATAATCAACTCCTTTGTTGAACCGGCCGGTAAACTTGGGGGCTATTGTCTGCGCGGGTACACCTTCCTGTGCCAAAGCGCTCAGTATAAAGAAAATCTCAATGGGAGTCTGGGGCGAGTCAACCTCGTCCATCGATACCTCCGTTACAAAATTGTCAGCACCTTTCCTGTCGGCTATGTGTCGGTAAATACGTCCGGCCTCCTGAACGGCAAAAAGGTATTTTCCGGCCATAGTCTCAATCAGTTCGCGGTCCACCTTGAAAGGCTTTTCAATACCGGCAATCACCAGATTACCTGCGTATTTCAGATTGTTTTGCACAAACTTTTCCGTTGAGTCTGCATCGGTGGCTTTTCCTATGTAATCAGCAACATCTATCGTGAAGAAATCCGATGCATCCATAAACCTGTCAACATTGTTCATGTTTATGTGGTCGGCATCAACATAATAAGGCTTCCCGTAGCCCAGGGTGTTGATTGCTTCATCAGCTTCACGGCGCGTGTCCATAGGGTCGGTCCCTATAATCTGATGCTCACGGTTGGACTTGTTCCACACCGGTACAAAATCAATTCCGTATTTGTCCTTAGCCTCAATAAGTGCGGCCAGTTGAGCCTTTCCCTCATGTGAGAAACGGTCTCCTGTTCCAAAAGAGTATTTTCCTAATTCCATATTATTGCAAAGATATAATATCATTCATAAACTTTGAACCCTGCTTCTCTCAAAAATACTGTAGAACGGCCCGAATCATCGTTCCAGAGTCTGATTGTGTATGCTGGGAACTCTCTTCTTACAGGGTAGCGGGAACGCAGTCTCTCGAATGCCGTGATATCGGCCCTGAGCATGGAGCAGTCCTGCATTACATCGTATGTGTGCAGTATTGCGTCACCCAGCACGGTCTGCGGCTTCTTCCCCGATGCGTCGATGATGAACTCGGAAGACTGTATGGGAGCAGGTATGTCGCATACCTCCCAGTCTGCGCATGGCAGGTCAAAGAAATTGCCCAGAGCCTGCACGCACATGGCTGTGCCGGCAGCCTTGCCGTCCTGTGAATATCCTGCTATGTGTGGCGTGCCGGCAAAAAGAAGCTTAAGCAGCTCTCCGTCTATTTGGGGCTCGTTTTCCCATACATCCAGTGCTGCAGTCATGATTCTGTCGGAGGCAAGTATTTCCTTAAGCGCTATTGTGTCAACCACTTCGCCCCTGGAGGTGTTTATCAGTATCTGATGTTTCTTCAGGGTCAGTAACCTTTGTCTGTCAAACATATGATGAGTAGAGTGCCTGCCTTCATATGTCAGAGGTACATGACAGCTTATTATGTCGCTTTGAGCAATGATTTCATCCAGTGTCACAAAGCCGCCGTGGCCTTCTCTCTCTGCGCGTGGAGGATCGCACAACAGGACCCTGAATCCCAACAGGGCCGCCAGACGGGCCACTTTGCTGCCCACATTGCCTGCACCTACAATGCCTATGGTCCTCTCCTTGCAGTCAAACCCGTAATGACGGGACAGTGTCACCAGCAGGGAAGCCATATACTGTTGCACGGACCATGAGTTGCATCCGGGAGCGTTTGTCCAGTTTATTCCTTGCCGTTCACACCAGTCAGTGTCAATGTGGTCGTATCCGATGGTGGCGGTAGCTATGAACCTTACCTTTGAGCCTTCAAGCAATGAGGCGTCGCATCTGGTGCGTGTCCTTACCACCAGTGCGTCAGCATCCGCGACCATCTCATTGTCTATGTCACTGCCGCGTGCATACACTACCTCACAGTAAGGCTCAAGAGCGCCCTTGAGGAATGGGATATCTGAATCACATATTATTTTCATAATGATAAGGTGAATTACCTATTCCACAAAGTTCGCTATTTTCATCCCGTCTTTTGTTCATACTTATTTAAAAAATTGTTAAGTTTGCAATATTGTATCGTCAGAAATGTTTTTCGCTTCAAATAAAAAGGACAATAACCTGTTCTGTCTGATTTTACGTGCCGTATTCTGCGCAATGGCATTGACGTTGACCGTCTCATGCGGCATGAACGGCAAAATCCGTAAGGATCCGGATTATACTGTCCTGGTCATTCACTCCTATAATGATATGGGGCAGGAGGGAAGCTATTTCCGGAATTATATGGAAGGGCGTTTCAGGCACCATGGAATGAATGTCAGCCTTCACCACATTTATCTGGACCTGATACATAAGGAAAAGCCTTTCGTGAATGAGGATGGCCTGGACCTTTTTGTGGATACGGTATGCAGCTATGATCCGGATCTGCTTCTCATAAACGACGACCTGGCGTTCCATTACGTAATGCAGAATGAGGATGTCCTGCTTAAAACCATTCCTACTGTTTTTGCAGGAGTGTCGGCCTATACGTTTGCCCATCAGGACTATCCGCTGGTAACCGGTTGGCGTGACCCTGTCGATCTGGCTGCCAACTGTAACCTTTACCGCAATCTTGGTTACCCCGGCAATCCTATAGTTGAACTGGATTATGGAGGCTATCAGGATGAATTGCGCGAAAGGCTGTATGCCGGTATATCTGACACGGCATTCTTTATCAACAACTCTGATTTCCATCTTGAATACGCAGACCTGTCATCTCCCCGTTACAGGGACAAGATAATAGTAAGTTTTGTCTGCATGGCCGATCCCGAGAAGAATCGTCATCTTCTGTCCGTTGATGCCAATGATGGACTCAAGAACTCGGATATAGGCAAGTCGTATACCTTCGAGGGACGTCAGGGGCACATTCAGGTCAAATATGACCTGTTCAGCAACAGTCTTATTGATCTTACCCGTACTCCGCAGATAACTTGTATCCGTGAGCAGTTCGGCAGTTTCAGCAACCTTTTGGGTGCCAATGAGACTAATGCAGGTGAGAGTGAATATGAACGTCCCAAGTTCCTGTGCGGCTATTTTGCAAGCATAGAGACACAAATTACAGACCAGGTTCATTCGGCAATAAGGATACTGAACGGCGAGCATCCCAGGGATATATCGGTCGAGACGCATCAGAAAGGCTATTACATGGACTGGAATGCTATGGTCCAGATGGATCCTCCTCTTAACTACAGTGATTACAGGGAGCAGTTCAATATAGTCAATGTGCCGTTTGTAGTGGCCAATAGGGAGCTTTTCATATCACTTGTATCGCTGGCGGTTGTCCTTGTGGCAGGATTGCTTTCGCTTTTTACCAGCGTACGTTTCAAAAAAAGGAACACCCAGAGGGAAAATGCCCTGGCATTGCTCAAACAGGAGACACAGCGCCGTCTCCTGGTATTGGAGGGCAGTGATTCGCTCTTCTTCAAGGTCAAGGATGGCAGGATAGGGTTCCTTAAGAGTTCCGAGAGTGAATCCGTTAAGTATGAGTGGCCTATAGAGGAGTACAGAAAGGAATTTGTTGCTCCTGAGAGTTACGGATCGTTTGACATCTGTACGGGGGTTGTCAAAGCCGATTCGGAGAAGTCAAAAGTGAGGGTCAGGGCAAAGTTGCCCAACAATGAGTGGCATTGGTGGGAGGTTTCATCCCGCAAGAATGAATCGGAGGATATGGTCATAGGCTTTGTTATAAGCGTTGACAAGATAGTTGAATTCGAGAAGACCCTTCAGGAGTCTGCAATCAGGGCCGAGGAGGTTATCTCAAAGGAGAATTTCATTGCCAACATAACGCATGACATACGTACTCCGCTGAATGCCATCTCCGGTTTTGCACAGTTGCTGGCCGAAGGGTGCAGTGCGGAGGATAAGCTCCTTTTTGCAAGCCTTATCCGGGATAATACGGAGCAGCTGCTTGACCTTATTGACGAGGCGGTGCGCAAACCGGCCGACAGCACGGATTCCATGTCATTCAAGATACGCCGTATCAGTACCGCCAAGTTGGTGAATGACAGTTACCATACCAACCGCATACTGTGCCCTTCGCATCTCAAGTTCAAGTTCGAGCCTTATGAGGGAGATGATGTCATGATAATGGCTGATCCTATCAGAACCAGCCAGGTCATAAACAATTTCCTTAGCAATGCGTTCAAATATACTCTTCAGGGCTCGGTTACATTGGGTTGGATAGTTCCTGAAGGCGAGGGCTGCATCGAGGTGTACGTGACCGATACCGGTATAGGAATCAGTGAGGAGGACAGCAAACTGGTCAGGCAGCGTTTCGGTATGGCCAAGGGCAATTACAAGGGGACCGGACTGGGACTTGACATCTGTTGCTCCATCATAGAGAAGCAGAATGGCCAGTATGGTTTTACCAGTAAACTGGGGCAGGGTAGCCGTTTCTGGTTCCGTCTGCCTGTTGATAACGCTCAAAACGATACTGCCTTATGAAACTGAAAGGATTCCTTATGGCAGTGCTGTTGCCTTTTATGCTGTTGATTCCGGGTTGTACAAAGAGGCCTGCAGCAGGATATGACAAAGATAAGACATACAATGTCCTGTGTCTGTTCGTGTATGATTCAATATTCCAGAATTACAGGATTTATGAGCAGACTCTGGCACAGTCGCTAAAGGAAAACGGGATAAAGGCCGATATCCGTAACGTCTATTCATCGGGCCATCTTGACATGGCCCAGTCGGATGCCCTTGAGGCATCGCTCAAAAGGCTGAATGACGAGCGTTGGATTCCTGATGTGGTCTGCTGTATCGATGACAGGACGCTCAGCCTCTATCTGGATGGTGAGTACGGCAAATGGCTTCCTACGGTTGACAGTGTTCCAATGGTTGCTGCAGGCCTTCGCTGTCCGGATTGGACACGTATAAGACGCAGTAATAATACGGCCGTGTGTACGGACCTTCTGAATTTCCAGCGCAACATTGAGCTGGCCGTGCGCATGGCGCCATATACTGCTGTTCCAGGTCTGCCCATGTATCCGAATGTGGTGGTGATAGAACTTGATACTACAGAATATGACAAACGTATCAGGGAGAGGCTCCGTAGCGAACTGGACAGGCCTCCGTACGTGAACAATATGGATTACCACATCAAGGACCTGCCTCTTGATCAGCTGTCAGAAAGATTCAAGGATTCTATATTCATAAATGTGTTCTCCAATGCCTGCCCTGAACTTAATGACTATCGCAGTGACGGAGACTATCATACCCACAGGATAAAGATCCTGAACAGCCTCACAATGACACCGTTCCTTACGGTGAAGCGTGATATAGAAAACGAGCAGGTGCTCAGCAAGACCCTCAAACCTCAATTCTCGGCAGTCCGTGACGGATTCGGTGACGGTTCCAGACGCGTCCTGTGCGGTTATTTCGCATCGTATGAGACCGTTGCAAGGGATCAGGCGGAATATGTGGCGAGTATCCTTCACGGAGAGGCGGCCGGCAGCCTGCCTATCAAGGAACATGAGGCGGGATACTATATGTCCTGGAGGGCTATGGAGCTCCTTAACATGAATTACAGTGATTTCTGTGATGATTTTATCATAATGAGGGCTCCGTGGCGCGTGCAGCATCCGGTAAAGTTCATCATGTTCATCATCTTTGACGTGGTGCTTTTCATTACTCTCCTTTCATTGTTGCTGTATCTTCTGTTCCGCAAGAAGGATGCAGAGCTTCAGAATGCACTGACTGACATAGAAAATGAGCGTATCATGCTGGATATGGCTCTTCAGAACGCAGATTGTATAGTAGTGAGTTCGGCCGATGACCTTATGGAACTGGAGCCTATGCTTCATCCTGATGATTCGGATGTTTTTGCTGAGCTGCTGGCCTCACTGGCGGCGGGCAAACAGGTAGGAACAAAGGATTTCCGCCTTTCAAAGGATGGAGGCGAGACATACCGCTGGTGGCAGTTCAGGCCCAACGTGAACATGAATTCCGAAGAGCACCGTATCGATATGCTGGAATCGCTTTCCGGCATTGTCATAGACATCAATGACACGGTGGTATATAATGAATATATGACTGAAGCTGCCTTGGTAGCCGAAGAAATAACCAGCAAGGAGACCTTCCTGATGAATATCAGTCATGAGATACGTACTCCTCTTAATGCCATTTTGGGATTCGCACAGTTGCTCAGTACCGATGACGGTCTGATCCAGGGCGAGGAACGTGATGAGATTGTGGGTCTCATACGTGAGAACTCCAACTTGCTAGGTGAGATGATAGAGGATATTCTCCAGTTCTCGCGTTTTGAGAGCGGCAGGGTTGATGTAAATCCGGTTGAGACAGAGATAGCTCCGTTGATGAGGAAGATATTTGATGAATGGTCATCCAATGTACCGTCGGCCCTAGATTTCAGGTTTGAAGCAGGTCGCGAAAATGTCTATGCCATTGTTGACCCGGCCAGAATAGAGTCCATAGTCGGTCAGTACATCAAGAACGCTTTCAAATTTACAGCAAAGGGATCTGTCTGGCTTGGCTGGCGCTATAACCTTAGTGAAGAGAAGGTTGAAATGTTTGTCGAAGATACCGGCTGTGGTATCGAGAACCGCAGGTTAAACAAGGTGTTCAACATATTCTGGAAGGATGATATGTTTAAGACCGGAGTAGGACTGGGCCTGACCATTGCCAAGATGTTCACTGAAAAGATGGAGGGTGAGGTAGGCGTGGAAAGCAAGCCCGGAGTAGGTAGCTGCTTCCATTCATCTTTCAAGGCTTATATCAAATGCTGATACTGTTATGAAACGTCTGTCGGTATTGTTGTTAATGATTGTAACCTGCGTCTGTGCGTCGGCCCAGATAAGGAACCGCCTTGGCGTGGGTAATGAACTTTATCTCAAATATGCCAACGGCAGGATAAGACAGTTTGACGAGTCGAACATCCAGCTGGCCGATTCCATATACCGGTATGGAGTGCATAAAAATGACTCCAGGATCAGGATGCTTGCCCTTTCTCTTGAACTGCCGCCCAGGTTTATCCGAAATGATACCGTACGCGTAAATGAGATAGTTGCCGAGCTCAAGTCCATGTCCGGTTACAACAACCGTATGCGTGAGTTCTATTTCCTGACCATGCATGACTACTGCAATATGCTCATACTGGCGGGACGTATTTCGGATGCCATGCTTGAGGCCAGAGCCATGTCTTCGCTTGCCGCGGGAACAGGCAGTAACCTGGGACAGATGTATGCACACAGGGTCATCGGCCTTATACAGTCCTACCGTTCAAATGCCGAGCTTGCAGTATTCAATTTCAAGCAGGCCGCCGAATACAGCATCCGCGCCAAGGAGGAGCAGGAACTGCCTGTCATATATAATCTGATAGCGCGTGAGTATATCAAACTGGGCAGGTATGACCAGGTAGAGCATTACTGTTCCATGGCCGAGGAGTATCAGGATTTCTATCCCTCGCTTAGGGTCAAGACTATGCTGACCAAGGTTTATCTTTATGATGCCCAGGGTAGGACCGATGATTTCAATGCTGTATATCAGGAACTGATAAACAATCCTTTGTACCGTTCCCAGACAGACCGTGATACCCGTCTGATGATTGAAATCTGCTGGCTCCGTTCCTGTGGTCGGTTGCAGGAGGCTCTTGCCAAATCGGATTCACTGTCCAGTGACAAGGATCGTTTCGGCCAGAAACATCTGATTTATGCCGTCGGAAATGATTATCCCAGTGCCTACCGTCAGCTTAACAGTCTTATGGGAACCAAGGATTCAATTTACATCGCTGTCCAGAATGAGGATATGGCAATCCTTGACGCCGAGCTTAACAATGCTCGTCTCAGACTTGAGGCGCATCGTCTTAAGTCCCAGCAGGAGATGTCCATTATGTTCGGATTCATCCTGCTGTTCATGTTGGTCACGGCTGTCATACTGTTCTCCCAATGGAGTCTGGAGAAGAATCTGGATAATCTGCGGGAAAGGAACCGTCGTGAACTGGAGGCCCGGAACGCCTATCGTAAGGCTATCGATTCCAAGGAACTGGAGAATGAAATGAAAACAAGAATATTACAGAACAGGCAAAATAAGGATCTGATATGAAAACTGGAATTAAGAGTTTTATTGTCAAGAACCACTATCTGGTTATTGCGGTGTTGTGCTTTCTGGTGGGCGGTGTGCTGGCTATGATGTGTCTTATCCAGAAGTTGCCGCTGCTGTTGGGAGTGTTGGGCATTTTTATCCTTACTGGAGCAATGTTCTATTATTGCCTTAAGCTGGTAACTGAGAAAACGTACAGGGAGTATTACGAGGATAGCTATCAAATAGAGCACGAGACCATAGAGGAGGAGATAAAGAAATCAGTCACATATCATCGCTATCAGGAGGCTGTCCTGAACCGATACGAGTCAGCCTGCCGCGATCTGGGCATAAGCAAAGAGCAGAGCGAGTGGCTACTTATGCTTTTGATGGAAGAGAAAAAGAAAGCGGATACGGAGATGAAAGAGAAGGGAATTCACATCTGATCATTTCCCCGCAAGTTCAACCAGTTGGAGTTGCGTAACCACGCAGCTTGTCAGCTTTTCCAGTATTATGGGTTTTGTAATAAAGTCATTGGCGCCCAGACTGAAGCCTTTGACAATATCCTCGTTGGAATTAAGGGCAGACAGGATCACTACTCTAAGATCTTTTGTCTCGGGGTTCTCCCTAAGGCGTTTAAGCACTTCATAACCGTCAATCTCCGGCATCATAAGGTCCAGCAGAACTAGGCTGGGCTTGTTTTTTGCAATGAAATCCAATGCTTCCCTGCCGTTTGCAGCGGTGCTTATGGTGATGTTCAGACGTGACAGGATCTTGCTTATGAGAAGCAGATTCATAGGTATGTCGTCAACAGCCAGTACGGTGTGCTTGGACAAGTCAATATTCTTGATGTCGGTCGGTGTCATATATTATAGCCCTTTGTTGTTTGCGCAAATATAGGCAGTTTTTGCAAATAATCAAATTTTATCAAGCTCGGCGGTGACTGTTGACAGCAACAAATCCATAATTACCGGTTTCTTGATGAATCCGGAGGCTCCCAGGCTCATGGATTGCTCTATGTCTTCCGATGATGTATAAGCCGATACCATTATCACGGCGGTATCTTTGAGCGTGGGGTCTGCCTTTATCTCTTTGAGAACTTCCAGGCCGTTCAACACGGGCATCTGTATGTCAAGAAGCACTACATGAGGCCTGAGCTGGCGAACTATGTCAAGCGCATCCTGACCGTTCACTGCAGTCAGGATCTTGACGTTGGTCCTGGCTAACATCGTCTTGAGCAGAATTATGTTGACGGGTATGTCGTCAACAATCAGTACGGTGTATTTTGAATAGTCTTTCCTCTCTTCCATCTCTATTCTGGGTTATAGTTGTTGTTGCTGGCTAGCCAAATCTTTGGGGTGACACCTGTTATTTTCTTGAATACGTTGTTGAAAGCCGATGCGTTAGGAAAACCGCAAGCTTCGGCAATGTCCGATTGCCTGGCATCCCTGTGATGCAGCAGATACTGCTCGGCGTAGTCTATTCTCAGGGTATTTATGTAATCCGAGAAGCTCATGTTGTAAGTGTTGTTTACCAGTCTGGAAACGTATGTCCTGTTGGTATCGAGCATTGTAGCTATGTCAGAGATACGTATTCCCTGTTTCAGGAACAGCTGCTCGGTTACTATCAGGTCTTCAAATCTTATTCTCAGATCCTCTTCATCTGCCAGGCTCAGGTGTGGTTCCGCTATTATAAGACCGGATTCTTGGGATGATTCGTCAGTCTGCTGCTTCTTTTCCGTTTCGGGCTGCGGCATTTCGGCCTTGAATTGGAATATGCCTTTATATGAAGTGTAGTATATGGCACATGTCATAATGATTACGATGACCGCTTCAAACAGAGTTGATGTATCCCTGGTAATGATTGTGATTTCCCAGGCCGTCAATGCTATAATGACGGCAGTACAGTTCAGAAGCTGTATGTGACGGGAGCCCTTTACGGTTTTTATGACAAAGAATACAATCCAGGTAAGAACTTGTATTGCCAACACTATGTAGAACACCCAGAATGTACAGAGATGTATGAGATTGTCAATCCTGTCGTATCTGCCTGCTGCGGGCGTTTTATCTATGGCGTCTATAAAAGCGTCTGTTCCCGACAGCATTATCAGTATTGATTCGGCAAACAGTAGGGCCACGGGTATTGCAATCCATGCCTGTATTGCCGGTTGCGGTTTGTTGTCCGGCAACAGGCTGTTGGTATATAATATCGCCATCGGAATGATTAGGGGGGCAAAGAACTGCTTGATAAGGAAAAATGACAGCATTATGCTTCCTTTGCTGCACAATATGCCGGCTTGGGCAAGTGATAAGGTTCCTACTATTGCCAATAAAACCTCAAGCGTCCTGAACGCCTTTTCATTTTTTTGAATGAGAGGATTCAGGACAAGCCAGAAGAGACATGCCGCAAACGGTAGAAATGAAATCACTGTAATGAACATATCTGTACCTTGTCAATCAGAAAAAGTCGTTGTCTTCATATATCTTGTTTTCTCCCCATATACTGTTCATGTCAACTGAGTAACTGTTTTCCCAGTCAGCTACAACGGCTGTGAACTCTATTGCCTGGTATAAGGTGGCCAGGTCCAATCCAAGATGGAAGGTGTATTGTTTTCCGCATATATAGCTGTTGCCTGGAAGAACGCCGTATATGGGGAACTTTTGTACCTGGTCTTTCAATTCTCTGAGATGCTGCCCGTTATAATCAAAGGCATCCACGTCAAATACCACTTCAATATATTGTTTGCCCATCTTTATTTCATCCGGAACTGAATAGAATCGGCTGCTGTGCTTGCGGTCCGGAACCAGATTGTCTATTCCAACGAACATCTCATTCTCCGTTCCCACGCCTACGCGGGCATTACCTCTGAATACTTCAACCTCATCGCGGATCACTCTCTGGACCCATCTTCCGCCGTTGCTTCCCAGGGAGTCTATGTAATAACCTTCGGTTGCTACGTTGTGTGCGGAAAGTTTCCTTATCCTGATGTGTCCCTGAAGTGCGGGATCGTATGTGATGTCGCAGATGCGGAAGCCTATGTCATTTGTTATGTGACGGAATACAAGCGGTATTACATCCAGGTATGATGTGCTGCGTTCCACGGGTTTTGACACAAGCGGACCGGCTTGCGTGTCCTCCTGACGGTATGGTATCATGTAAGTGCGGTTGCCGGACAAGAATTCCGTCTCATCAACATACGGATAATATGCGCTTAAGAGGATGGTTTCAGTACTGTACCAGTTCCTTGAATTGAAGGTGGTTGACCTGATGCCTGCGTTATCAAAGACCCTCTCATTATTAATAAGGATAGCGTTGGTCCTGGCGTCTATACCCATAAGTCCGAAAGGCTTGCTTGGGTCCAGTTTTGCTTCCTGGTCATTTTCTGTACGAAGTTGTCATATCCGTTGTCACCCCTGGTTCCAATACGTCCTTCTTTTGAAATGACTACATCAAAACTTACGTCCTTTTTGTCTTCAAATCTGTCAAAAGAATCCATTTCGTCATTTGTTGTGCACGAAATGATCGTGAAAACGACAATCGCTAAAATAGTCCCTAATGTGATTGTTCTTTTCATATTGAGTAATTTTTCATTGCAAATATACAACGATTTTACGATTCTGCAAAAAATTATTGCAAAATCGTCAAAATTTTTAATCTTGCAATTTTTTATAGACAAAAGACCCGACCAAATGGCCGGGTCTTAAGCTTCAGTGTGTCAATAACTTCTATATGTCAATAAGCGAACATTGGGTAATCTTTCATGATGTTGTTCACTTTGGCACGTACTTTTGCAATTACGGCTTCATCCTCCGGAGCATTGAGCACTTCCTCAATCATTTCGGCTATGACAGCCATCAGGTCCTCCTTTGCTCCACGTGTGGTTATGGCGGGAGTTCCGAATCTCAGACCTGATGTCTGGAACGCGCTGCGTGAATCAAACGGAACCATGTTCTTGTTTGCGGTAATGTCAGCTGCAACAAGTGCCTTTTCTGCAACCTTTCCGGTCAGGTCGGGATACTTGGAACGCAGGTCGACCAGCATGCTGTGGTTATCGGTGCCGCCTGATACAATGGTGAAGCCGCGCTTGGTCAGTTCCTCGGCAAGTTTCTTGGCGTTCTTCTGAACCTGAATCTGATACTCCTTGAATTCCGGCTGGAGAGCTTCGCCGAATGCAACGGCTTTGGCTGCAATCACGTGCTCCAGCGGACCGCCCTGTGTTCCGGGGAATACTGCAGAGTCAATGAGCTGTGACATCATTTTGGTCTCACCCTTGGGAGTCTTGCGGCCACGTGGGTCTTCAAAGTCCTTTCCAAGCAGGATAATACCGCCGCGTGGACCGCGCAGTGTCTTGTGGGTGGTTGATGTTACAATGTGCGCGTACTTTACGGGATTCTCCAGCAGGCCGGCTGCGATAAGTCCTGCGGGGTGTGCCATGTCTATCATAAGGAGAGCGCCTACCATATCGGCAATCTTGCGCATGCGTACGTAATCCCACTCACGTGAGTATGCTGAACCGCCGCCTATGATGAGTTTTGGCTTAACCTCAAGGGCAAGCTGCTCCATTTTGTCATAATCCACGCGGCCGGTTTCGGGATTCAGGTCGTAACCAACGGCGTGATAAAGTATGCCTGATGAGTTTACGGCCGAACCGTGTGAAAGGTGGCCGCCGTGTGCAAGGTTAAGTCCCATGAAGGTCTCACCCGGCATCAGGACTGCCTGAAGTACTGCTGCGTTTGCCTGAGCTCCTGAATGGGGCTGTACATTGGCATATTCTGCACCGAAAAGCTTCTTTATACGGGCAATAGCAAGGTTCTCTGCCTCATCAACTACCTCGCAGCCGCCGTAGTAGCGTTTTCCGGGATAGCCTTCGGCGTACTTGTTGGTCAGGCATGATCCCATGGCCTGCATGACCTGGTCGCTTACAAAATTCTCGGAGGCAATCAGTTCAATGCCTTTAGCCTGGCGCTGGTGTTCGCGCTCAATGATGTCAAAAATCTCTTGGTCTCTTTTCATTGTTATTGTAAAGTTGGTTTTCAAATCCTTTTAAAACATGATTCCGTATGAGAAGGATATTATGCCTACCCGTCGGTCAAGCCTGTAATTCGGGTCCGGTTCGGTTTCATTTGTGGCGTACATGCCCCGGGTTACCTTGCTTATTGTTGCCTCATACTCAAAATCCAGGAATGTCCTGCCTATCTGTATGCTTAACCCTAAGGTCCATCCCATAATCAGGTTGTTGGGCGATTCGCTGAACTGGTACGGGGCGGGCGCCAGATTACTGTATTCTGATGTATAGTACTTGTCGGGAATATATCTCAGGCGCGGGCCTGTAAATACGGACATGCTGTATGGTGGCTGGTTCACGAAATGGTAGCCTATCTGTACTGGAATCAGCAGTGATTTCATCGAATAAGAATATGTCAGTTCGTTTCTGGAACCGGAATCCTTGTCCCAGCTGTTCTTGTCAATTATGAATGATGATTTATTGAGACTCAATCCTACTCCTGTCTGGAAAAGCATTTTTTTTGAATTAAGCCTCAGTTGCAGGGATGCGAAATTGCCCACTTGGGTGTCTTGCGTGTATTCGGACAGGGAGTGCCCGTCAATGAATATGTCTGTCATGTAGGTGCTGGTGGCGGCGAACCCGATGCGTGCTCCCCACACAATAGACGGTATGCCCCCCTCATTTCCTGACGGTTGCATAGCGTGCGTCATCACTGCGGGAATGATTGCACATACCATTGCCGACACAAACCTTTTCATCATTACAGAAGTTTTATCTCGCCTTTATGGATATCCTTGTTACAGTAACGGCAGCGCAGCGTACCGTTATCCTTGTCAACTACATCAAACACGGTCTGCATGGGCTCGTGGTTGGTGATGCATTTGGGATTTCCGCATTTCACTATGCCGCATACCTCATCAGGCATGGAAATCCTCTTCTTTTCCACAACCTCATAGTCACGTATGATGCTCATGACTATATTGGGTGCTATGACAGACAGCTTGCTGCATTCCTTTTCGGTGAAATAACGGTCAGCTATCTTGATGATACCTTTGCTTCCCATTTTGTGGCTGCTCAGGTTTGAACCGATGGTTATGGGGGTGTCAATGCTTGTAAGTCCAAGCAGATTGACTACGTCAAACACCTTGTCTGACGGTATGTGGTCTATTACCGTTCCGTTTTGCAGTGCCGCAACAAGCAGTTCTGATTTTCGTGTCTTTTCCATAGCGTTCAGTTAAGAAGGTTCAACGCATTGCAGATAAGGGCTTCGCGGACATACAGTCCGTTCTTGGCCTGCTGGAAGTAATATGCCTTTGGATTGGCGTCAACGTCCTGGGCAATCTCGTTTACCCTGGGTAGGGGGTGTAGTATCTTCAGGTTGGGTCTGGTGTTCCTGAGCATGTCATTGCGCAGTATGAACATATCCTTTACACGTTCATATTCCATCAGGTCGGTGAATCTTTCACGCTGCACTCGTGTCATGTACAGGATATCAGCATCGGCTATGGTCTCCTCGTCGAATGTTGAATGTTCCTGGAACCTTATGCCGTTCTTGCGGCAGTATTCCTTGTACTCCTCAGGCATTTTCAGTTCGTCGGGTGATATGAAATGGAACGTGGGATTGAAGAATCTCATGGCTGTGAGCATGGAGTGTACGGTACGGCCGTACTTGAGGTCTCCCACCAGATATATGTTCAGGTCATCTAGCCTGCCCTGCGTCTTTAGCATGGAGTAAAGGTCAAGCATGGTCTGTGAGGGATGCTGGTTTGCTCCGTCGCCTGCATTGATGATGGGCACCGGTGATACCTCGCTGGCATATCGTGCTGCACCCTCCAGGTAGTGACGCATTATTATCAGGTCTGCATAGTTGCTTACCATCATGATTGTGTCTTTGAGCGTCTCTCCTTTTGATGAACTGGTGGTAGCCGCGTCCGAGAAACCGATTACCCGGCCGCCAAGACGGTTCACTGCTGTTTCAAAACTGAGTCGTGTCCTTGTGGAGGGTTCGAAAAAGAGTGTGGCCACTATCTTTCCGTCCAGGATCTTCCTGTTGGGATTGGCCTCAAATTGGGCTGCATGGTTAAGTAGCCATAGGATGTCTTCCCTGTCAAGCCCCTCAAGCGAAATCAGACTTCTGCCTGTTTGGTCCATTTGCGTATAGTTTGTTTTGGAGTCCAAAATTACTAAGAAAAAGCCAACAAAGGGAATGTCTGTTCATAACTTTCCCTAAAATGCCAAATTTTGCTTCATGTCTATTTTCCATACAGTCTTTTTGTAGTAATTTTGTAAATTATTTAATAAGGGATGCCGGCCTGTCGTATGCCGGCGGCGGTTTAGTTTTAATACAGATGAGCAAGACAGTAAAACGTATCATATTGGGTCTTTGGATCCTGTTCCTGGCCGGTGTCCTGGCTGTGTATATTGTCTTTACGGGTATCAGCAAGGGTTGGATAGGAAATATTCCTTCCGTGGATGATCTGGAGAATCCTATCGACAAGTTCGCAACCCAGATCATTTCGGCCGACGGGGTGGTTTTAGGAACTTTCGCCCGCAGTGAGGACAACCGTGTATGGGTGGATTTTGAGGAACTTTCACCCTATCTGGTCAAGGCTCTGGTGGCAACAGAAGATGTCCGTTTCCAGGAACACTCCGGCATAGACCTCAAGGCTCTTGTCAGGGCCATAGTCAAGCGCGTCATCCTTCAGCAGCGCAGTGCGGGAGGAGGCAGTACTCTTACCCAGCAGCTGGCCAAACAGCTTTATACCGAGCATGTGGCACGCAGTTCTGTTCAGCGTGCTCTCCAGAAACCCACGGAGTGGGTGGTTGCCGTCAAGCTGGAGCGTTGCTACACCAAGGAAGAGATACTGACGCTTTATCTTAACAAGTATGATTTCGGCAACAATGCCATAGGAATTTATACTGCATCCAGGACATACTTTGGCAAGCTGCCTTCCGAACTGAATGCCGAGGAGTCGGCCATGCTAGTGGGAATGTGCAAGAATTCATCACTTTACAATCCTCTGCGCCGTAAGGACATGACCCGTGAGCGCCGTAACGTAGTGCTCAGCCAGATGGAGAAAGCCGGTTATCTGGGTGAGACAGAGACTGATTCCCTGCAGGCTACAGACCTTGTGCTGAACTACCATAAGGTTGACCACAAGGCAGGACAGGCCACATATTTCAGGGAATTCCTGCGCATCAGGCTGAATGAAAAGAAACCGGACCGTAAAAATTACGCTGAGGCGTGGCGTCAGCAGCAGTTCTACGAGGATTCGCTCGACTGGGAGCAGGATCCGCTCTTCGGATGGTGTAACAAGAACCTTAACCAGAACGGAAAGCCTTATAACCTCTATACCGATGGTCTTAAGATTTACGTAACCATAGATTCCCGTATGCAGCAGTATGCCGAGGAGGCTGTAGCTGCGCAGTTGCAGGATTATCTGCAGCCAGATTTCTTTAAGGCCAAGAAAAAAGTCAAGACTGCTCCGTACACCAGCAAGATAACGGCTGACCAAGCCCGCAGGATGCTTGAGGACGGACTTCTGAATGCAGGATACAGACGTATGCGGGACAGGGGCGTTCCCATGGATTCGCTCCGCAAGATATGGAACACTCCGCATGAGATGGAACTGTTTTCCTATGACGGTTATGTGGATACCATACTCACTCCTATGGATTCCATCCGTTACATGAAACATTATCTGCGTTCAGGTTTCATGTGTATGGAACCCAGGACAGGTTATGTCAAGGCGTATGTGGGCGGACCCAATTACGGAGCCTTCCAGTATGATATGGTTACCAAAGGCCGCCGTCAGGTGGGTTCCACCATGAAACCGTATCTGTATTCACTTGGTATGGAAAGCGGTTTCTCTCCATGTGACCAGGTTGTCAACGAGACCCAGACGCTGTTGACGGAATCGGGCCAGATATGGCAGCCCAAGGATGACGGCAAGCAGATGCTCGGCCAGTTGGTTTCTCTCAAGTGGGGACTGTCACGTTCCAACAACAACGTAACGGCCTGGCTTATGGGGCAGCTCAGTCCATATGCATTCGTCAACATCCTGCATGAGTTCGGTCTCAGGAACCAGGCCATAGAACCTGTAGAGTCACTTTGCCTGGGTACATGCGATGTATCGGTCCAGGAGATGGTCAGCGCATACACGTCATTCGTGAATCACGGAATACGCACGTCACCGGTTTACGTTACACGAATAGAGGATTCCCAGGGCAATGTCCTGGCACAGTTCACCGCACGCAGCAATGAGGTTATAAGTGAGGAGACATCGTTCAAGATGATAGACATGATGCGCGCCGTGATAAATGAAGGTACAGGTACCCGCTTGCGCAGTTCCAGGCTTTTCCCCACGTTCTACAAGGTTGACTGCTGCGGCAAGACCGGTACTACCGACAACCACTCCGATGCATGGTTCATGGGCTATACCCCGGAACTGGTGGCCGGCTGCTGGGTAGGAGGTGAGGACCGTGATATCCATTTTGACGATATGGACCATGGTCAGGGTGCTCACGCAGCGCTTCCTGTATTCGGCATGTTCATGGACAAGGTATATGCCGATTCCGTCAATCTGGGTTATTCGCCCAGTGCCAGGTTTGACATACCCAAGGATTATGACCCTTGTGCCGGAGATGCAAGACATGATGTTATAACTGATAACTACTCGATAGAATCTTTCTGATGGAATTTGCAGCAATCATACCTGCCCGATACGCTTCCACGCGCTTTCCTGCCAAACCGCTTGCGGTACTTGGAGGCAAGCCGGTCATCATACGTGTCTGCGAGCAGGCAAGTAAAGTGTTCAGTCACGTTTTTGTGGCTACTGATGACCAGCGTATATTCGATGCGGTAAAAGAAGGCGGTTTTATACCCGTCATGACGCGCCAGGACCATAAGAGCGGCACGGACCGCTGCTATGAGGCTTTCTGCAAATGTGGCGTGAATGCCGATGTGGTGGTCAACATCCAGGGTGACGAACCATTCATACAGCCGTCGCAGCTCCAGACCATAAAAAGCCTGTTTGACTCTCCTGATACGGATATCGCCACGCTTGTCAAGCCGTTTTCGCCTGATACTCCTTTTGAAAAACTGTCTAATCCCAACAGTCCCAAGGTAGTGGTTGACGACCATTGGAATGCACTCTATTTCAGCCGCAGCGTTATACCTTATCTTCGTGGCGTACCTGAATGTGAATGGCCATCCAGACATACTTACTATAAGCACATTGGGCTTTATGCTTTCAGGTCTCAAGTTCTGAAAGCGGTTACGGAGTTGCCGCAGGCGCCGCTTGAAAAGGCCGAGAGTCTGGAACAGCTGCGCTGGCTATCGGCAGGCTATCGAATAAAGGTAGGTATAACCAATGTCGAGACCATAGGAATAGATACTCCCGATGATCTGGCAGCCGCCAATCTTTTCCTCAAAGAAAAATCGCTATGAAGAGATTCCCAGGCATATTGACACTTATGATTCTGGCATTTGCCGCATTGCCGGCAGGTGCAGCCAGGCCGGACAGCATAAGGCAGGAGCGTAAGAACATTCATGAGCTCAAGGACGGCTCTGTTTATTCCGGCCAGATGAAACTGCGTAAGCCGTCAGGTACAGGCCGTATGGAGTATTCCAACGGCGATGTTTATGAGGGTGCGTTTGAGAAAGGTCTGCGCTGTGGTGTAGGTATATGCCATTATTCCAACGGTGACCTCTATCTGGGCTTCTGGGATAATAACGTCCGTTCCGGTGAGGGTGAGCTTCAGTATGCATCGGGCGATGTGTATAAGGGCAGTTGGCAGGATGGAGAGAGAAACGGCAAGGGAGTCTATATGTGGGCTGACGGCTCTTTTTATTCAGGAGAGTGGGATGATAATCTGCGTCAGGGTACCGGAACCATGTGCTGGAGTGACAGTTCTGAGTACAAGGGCTCCTGGAGCAACGGATTGCGTGAAGGTCAGGGAGAATTCAGGAGCGGTTCATACATCTATTCCGGTTCGTGGAAGAATGACCTTGAGAACGGCAACGGAAGCTGTTCAATGCCTAACGGCGACAAGTATAAAGGGCAGTTCCGTAACGGAGCCATAACCGGAAGCGGACAGTACAGTTTTGCCAACGGTGATTCATACAACGGTACGTTGCGTAACGGTATGGCCGACGGCAAAGGCGTGTTCACGTGGGCCGACGGCTCTGTGTATGACGGCGATTGGAAAGATAACCGCCGCGAGGGAACCGGACGTATGGTCTGGGCCAATGGTGACAGCTATTATGGTGAGTGGCAGAATGACATCCCGTGGGGTGAAGGCTCCATGAGCCTGGCCGATGGCACCAAGTTCAAGGGCAGTTTCGTGAACGGAGTCGTTGACGGCAAGGGCGTTGTCGAGGAAGCTGACGGCACACGCCTGGAAGGCATGTTCAGCGAAGGGTTCCGTACAGGCACATTCACCGTTAAGGACAAATCGGGAAAGAAAATAAGGACAATCATATATTGAGACTATGATACTTGATTCACTTGACAGACTTGAAAGCTACGGATGTATCAGTCCGTTTATGGGAAAGGTCATTGACTTTTTCCGTAACACAGACCTTGCTGCTCTTGAGCCGGGAAGAATCGTGTTGCAGGGTGATGACCTTTTTGTCAATGTTAACCGTCAGGATGCCCAGACCCGTGACGAGGCACCTATTGAGGCGCATCGTGACTATATTGACATACAGGTTCCTATCTCTTGTGATGAGGAGATGGGATATGTTTCTGCTGCGTTCCTGCCAGCCCCTTCGGTAGAATATAGTGAGCAGAAGGATGTCGCGTTCTATCCCGGCTTGTGCCATACGTACCTTAGTGTCAGAAAAGGTATGTTCGTGGTCTTCTTTCCGGGCGAAGGCCATGCACCGGCCATTACGGAATCAGGAATACTTAAACTCATAGTAAAGATACGCAAGCCATGTTAAGGATAATTGAGAATGACCCTTGGCTGACACCATATTCAGGAGCCATAGAAGGTCGCCACGATCATGCGTTGTGGCGTGAGAGCCAACTTACCGGCGGTAAGTCCAGTCTTGCTGATTTTGCCTCAGGCTATCTCTATTACGGACTGCTGCGCACTGACAGCGGCTGGGTCTTCAGGGAGTGGGCTCCCAATGCCACTGAGATATTCCTTATAGGCGATTTCTCCGGATGGCAGGAACAGGAGCGTTTCCGTCTTACGCGCATAAATGACAACGGAGACTGGGAATTGCGTATCCCGCTCGGCATGATAGGTCACGGACAGCATTACAAGATGCGTGTAAAATGGAATGGAGGTCAGGGTGACCGTATTCCCGCATGGTGCCGCAGGGTAGTGCAGGATGATCAGTCCAAGATATTCTCGGCCCAGGTGTGGGATCCCAAGGAGGAGTATCGTTTCAGACATAAGGATTTCAAGCCCAAGCAGGACCCGCTACTCATTTACGAGTGCCATGTAGGCATGGCCCAGGAGCGCGAGGGTGTAGGCACATACATAGAGTTCAAGGACAACGTTCTTCCGCGTGTCAAGGCTGCCGGCTACAACTGCATACAGGTCATGGCCATTCAGGAACATCCATATTACGGCAGTTTCGGTTATCATGTATCAAGTTTCTTTGCACCGTCATCCCGTTTCGGTACGCCCGAAGAGCTTAAGGAACTCATTGATACCGCACATGGCATGGGCATATCGGTAATAATGGACCTGGTACACTCGCACTCCGTCAAGAATGAGTACGAGGGTCTGGGTAACCTGGCCGGTGACCCTAACCAGTATTTCCTGCCGGGTGACCGTCATGAACACTCTGCATGGGGCTCGCTCTGCTTTGACTATGGCAAGACTCAGGTTCTGCATTACCTGCTCTCTAACTGTAGGTACTGGCTGGATGAGTTCCGTTTTGACGGATTCCGTTTTGACGGTGTTACCTCCATGCTTTACTATAGCCACGGTTTGGGTGAGGCATTCTGCAATTATGATGATTATTTCAACGGCCATCAGGATGATGATGCCATCTGCTATCTCATGCTGGCCAACCGTGTCATACACCAGTTCAATCCCGGTGCCATCACCATTGCCGAAGAGGTAAGCGGAATGCCCGGTCTGGCCGCCCCGTTCGATGACGGAGGCTACGGATTCGATTACCGTCTGGCCATGAACATACCCGATTACTGGATCAAGACCATCAAGGAGAAGAAGGATGAAGACTGGTCTATGGCAGGTATTTACTGGGAAGTGACCAACCGCCGCAAGGATGAGAAGACCATTTCATACGTTGAAAGCCATGACCAGGCCCTTGTGGGTGACAAGACCGTAATCTTCCGTCTTGTCGATGCCGATATGTACTGGCATTTCACCAAGGACGGTGGCAATGACGTGACATCACGCGGAATAGCTTTGCACAAGATGATAAGGCTCATAACCGCATCGACCATAAACGGCGGCTACCTGAACTTTATGGGCAATGAGTTCGGTCATCCGGAGTGGATTGACTTCCCTCGTGAGGGGAACGGCTGGAGCCATAAGTATGCCCGTCGTCAGTGGAGTCTCATAGACAACAAGCAGTTGGCATACTCCTGGCTGGGTGATTTTGACCGAGCCATGATGAAGCTCATCGGCTCTGTCAGGAATTTCCAGAACAAGGACGTGGTTGAGTACTGGCATAACGACGGTGATCAGGTGTTGGCTTTCGGGCGCGGTGACTATGTGTTCGTGTTCAACTTCAATCCCACACGCTCGTTCTCTGATTACGGTTTCCTTGTTCCGCGCGGTTCATACAGGACGGTTCTGGACAGTGACAGCATAGAGTTTGGAGGCTACGGAAGGCTTGATGACAAATTGGAGCATTTCACACTTATGGATCCCTTATATAAAAAGGTACGCAAGGAGTGGCTCAAGCTTTACCTGCCGTCACGCTCGGCAATTGTCCTTAAGAAGGTCAGGAAATAATGGGTAAACTGTCGTGTGATATCTGTGTCAGGTGGTTGTGCGGAATCCTTTTCTCGGTTTTTGCATTCTGCTGGCTGTATTTTCTGCAGAGGGATCTGATAAGTGCGACCATCATTGAACTTTTTCCGGCAGATTCCGTCTTCTCTGGGTGGATGTCACACCATCACCTTGTGGTGAGCCTGTTCCTGACTGCCGTCGCTCTGCTCTTAGCTATTCCCGGAAGAATGCTGTTGCGTTTCAGGAAAGGACTGTATGCCTGTAATTATCTCTTCTCGGCGTTGTTTCTGGCAGTCATTACAGGTTATGACGGTGAATCCCTTTTAGGTCAGACATATACTGAGTGGATTGTTGCGGGACTGTTTATGCTGATACTGTTCCTGGTGTGCAAGATTGTAGGCTCTGTTCCCAAATCCAGTTATAATGACCGTCCCCGTACGCTTGCCGGAAACCTTTTGATCATGTCACTGCTCTTCTGCATTACAGGTTATCTGGGCAATACCGATGAGAACCTTCATCGCCGTCTCCGCCTGGAACAGCTTTTTATTGACGGTGATTATGACCGGATGCTTCAGTTAGGCAGACTTGAAGAGGAATCGGATAGGGACATAGACCTGCTCAGGGCTAAGGCTATGCTCAATATCGATGCGGGAAACAATCCTGCGGGAAGCGGTATTGGTGACAATCTGTTCAGTTACAGGATTTCAGACCCTCATGCACTTGCCGTTGCTCTTAGGCAGGATGGTGGACATGAGGCCTATCTGGCATCCTGCCTTCTTGAAGGAGACACGGACTCATTCTGCCAAAGCATTGAAATAAAGTCTTACAATCCTATCCCTAAGTATTATATGCAGGCATTGGTGATGGCAGCCGACAGCTCCGCGCAGAGGTCGTTTGCGGACCATTTCGCCAAGGAAAAGAGCGTATATGATAACTTTGTCAGGACTTTGGAGCCCCTGTCCGGTGAATCATCGTCATTACGTTCCAACAGCACCTATATAGATTATCACGATACCTATTTCTGGTTCTATCAATTCTGCATCAGGTAGTCGTAATCTACATGGTCTGCTATCATCCTTTTTGAATGGGAATCATATTTGTCTGACAGGATATCCCTGGATGGTTTGTAGTCCTTGCAGTCAATGCCGCCCAGTCTCAGCAGCGTATGCTTGATGTTGCTGTTTATTAATGGCTTGTCTGAGTTTTGTACTATGGTTTGTGCAATGTCGGGATGATTCTGTCTGAACTTGTCTGACATCAGGAAAAAGAACGGTATCTCAAACTGGTATCTTGCCACCTCTTTTGTCATCTGTCTTTCATCGGTCCGTTCATGAAAATCACGCCAGTCATAAACCTCCTCGCCATGGTCAGAGAGGTATATTCCCACTGCATCATGTTCCTTTACAAGACTCCATACCTTGTCAACCACATAGTCATTGTAAAGGGTGGCGTTGGCATATTCGGCCAGAATCTTTCTGGCCTTTGAACCCCCGAATGCGGTTTGCATCTGATCGGCGTCAAAATATTCAAATTCTTCAGGGTACCTCTCCTTGTAATTCACATGTTGTCCCATAAGGTGCACAATCAGCAGAGTGGGGCGGTCAAACAATTGTGATGTATCGGGCATCAGATCCAGTATCTCAGCGTCATATTGCATGAGATTCTCGTTGCGCCAGTCAAACAGGGATTCCGATAATTCCGGTTTATTGAATATCGTTCCGCCTATGCTGTTCCAGATATCAGAACTGTTAAGTGCAAACTGATTGGTCAGGTACCATACTGAATAACCCGCTTTGCGGAATATGGCAGGGAATAGAGTATGTTGTGTCCAGTTGTCACTGTAATCTTCATCCCACATGGAGAACATGTTTCTCATTACGTTTGATGTAAGGTTGCTTGTGGTTACCACATCAGTGTAAGGAACAAGATATCCGTTATCTTTAAGCTGCTCGAGCTTGGGATTGGCAGGTGGCACCTGCGCATTATAAAGTGTTGTATGATATTTGGAGAAAGATTCTCCTATTATAAGTACAATCAGCGGGCACTCATGTGTACTGTCGGCACTAGGCGTGTCGTGTGCCGTAACGGTAAGTGCGTTCAGTTCTCTTGGCTGTACTATGTTGAATGCTATTCCCTGCAACAGTCTTATTGCGGTAGTTGAAAGGTGGGGCATGTATTTTTTCTCAGCCAGGAGCCTGTATTCTTTTGCTGCGAAACAGCGCCCCAGTTTGATGTAAGCAGGTATCTCTCTTGTTGAAGACCACAGGATAAGAACTATTCCGGTCCAGTTCAGTATCTTCAATGTCCGTTCTGAAAATCTGTTGTAGTTTTTGTTCAGAAGATAACTCAAGTAAACGGTTATACCTGTAATAGCTGCCGAAATCCAGAGACTGGGATGGCCTGAAGCAGATGCCAGAAACTCTTTCGATTCTCCGGGAGTAGTCTCCATTACCAGCTGGATGACCCTTATGTTGTATGTGGACTTATAAAAAAGGATTGTGAAGAGTTCTCCTGTAAAGACCAGTATTGCAATAGCCCAGATTATCCAGCCCAGTTTTACCTTTTTGAAAAGACTTGCCGCAAGGCATATCACGTAACAGTCAAAAATGGGCATGAGAATACCTAGAAAAATACTTCCTCCCACTCCCATGACATGGGAGGCTGCAAGTATTATCAGTTCCATCAGGATGCTGAATGTGAACAGCACTTTTTCTGAGCGGACAGGGTAGGATAGTATGTCTTTGAGTTTCATGACTGCAAAGGTATAAATAAAATAGGTAGAGATTCAGTCTCCACCTATTTTAAAGTTGTGTAAAACTTCCTTATTGCAGTAATAGTATGGCTACCAGCCATACCCGTCCTGAGGACGGCATGTTTCCATCAGGAAACTAAAAGGAGGTCTTATAATTGCAAACTGCGATTAGCAGTTTTCAATTGCGCCCTGGGCAGCAGCCAGACGTGCGATAGGCACGCGGAACGGTGAGCAGCTCACGTAGTTCAGACCTACCTTGTCGCAGAACTTGACTGATGAAGGCTCGCCGCCATGCTCGCCGCAGATACCGCACTTGAGGTCGGGACGAACTGAACGGCCCTTCTCTACAGCCATCTTGATGAGCTGGCCAACACCCTTCTGGTCAAGAACCTGGAACGGGTCAACCTTAAGTATCTTCTTCTCCAGATAAACCGGCAGGAATGAAGCGATATCGTCACGTGAGTAACCGAATGTCATCTGAGTCAGGTCATTTGTACCGAATGAGAAGTACTCGGCGCGGGCAGCAACTGCATCAGCTGTAAGAGCGGCACGCGGGATCTCGATCATTGTACCAACCTTGAACTCGAACGGCTTTACACCCTCTTCCTTGAACAGCTGGGCTGCGGTAGCGCGGATTATCTCCTCCTGCTGCTCGAACTCGTAGTGCTTACCTACCAGCGGAACCATGATCTCAGGTTTCGGGTTCAGGCCCTCCTTGCGGAGCTGGATGGCAGCGCCTATGATAGCCTTGGTCTGCATCTCGGTGATTTCAGGATAGGTGTTACCCAGACGGCAACCGCGGTGACCCAGCATCGGGTTGTTCTCTGACAGGGACTCAACGCGAGCCTTGATCTGCTCCAGAGTTACGCCCATGGCATCGGCCATCTCCTGCTGACCCTTCTTATCGTGAGGTACGAACTCATGCAATGGGGGATCAAGCAGACGGATGTTCACTGGCAGTCCGTCCATAGCCTTCAGGATTCCGTAGAAGTCCTTGGTCTGGTAGGGGAGCAGTTTGGCAAGTGCCTTCTCGCGGCCTTCCTTGTTCTCGGCCAGGATCATCTCACGCATAGCTTTGATCTTCTCACCCTCAAAGAACATATGCTCGGTACGGCACAGACCTATACCTACGGCACCGAATGTGCGGGCTACCTCAGCATCGTGGGGAGTATCGGCGTTGGTGCGTACAACCAGACGAGTGTACTTGTTGCAGAGATTCATCAACTCTGCAAAGTCACCGCTTATCTCGGCAGCCTTGGTCTCAATCTGACCCTCGAATACCTGACCGGTAGAACCGTTGATTGAAATATAATCACCTTCCTTAAGGACAACGTCCTCAATCTTTACTGTCTTCTTTACGTAGTCAACGCTCAGTGCACCGGCACCTGATACGCAGCACTTACCCATACCGCGGGCAACAACTGCAGCGTGGCTGGTCATACCGCCGCGACATGTCAGGATACCCTCGGCAGCAGCCATACCGGCCAGATCCTCAGGTGAGGTCTCGATGCGTACCATGATAACCTTGTGGCCGTTCTTGTGCCAAGCCTCAGCGTCATCGGCATTGAATACTATCTGACCGCAGGCGGCACCCGGTGAAGCGGGAAGACCGGTGGTCAGAACCTTAGCCTTCTTAAGAGCGTTCTTATCGAATACGGGGTGGAGCAGCTCGTCGAGCTTCTGGGGCTCGCAGCGCTGGATGGCGGTCTTCTCATCAATCAGACCCTCGTGCATCAGGTCCATGGCGATCTTAACCATAGCGGTACCTGTGCGCTTACCGTTACGTGTCTGGAGGAACCAGAGCTTGCCCTCCTGAACGGTGAACTCCATATCCTGCATATCGTGGTAGTGGTTCTCAAGCTTTGTCTGCAGAGCATCCAGCTCCTTGTAGATAGCGGGCATTGCCTCTTCCATTGAAGGATACTTGGCCTTGCGCTCCTCCTCAGATACGCCTGCCAGAGCAGCCCAACGCTTTGAACCCTCGATTGTGATCTGCTGCGGAGTGCGGATACCTGCAACTACGTCCTCACCCTGTGCGTTAACCAGATACTCACCGTTGAACAGGTTCTCACCGGTTGCGGCGTCACGGCTGAAGCATACGCCTGTAGCAGATGTGTCACCCATGTTACCGAATACCATAGCCATAACTGATACGGCAGTACCCCACTCATCGGGTATTCCTTCCATCTTACGATACAGGATTGCGCGCTCGTTGTTCCATGAACCGAATACAGCGCAGATAGCGCCCCAGAGCTGATCCATAGCGCTGGTCGGGAAGTCGTGACCGGTGCGCTCCTTAACGGCAGCCTTGAACAGCTTGACCAGTTTCTTCAGGTCGTCAACGCTCAGGTCCTTGTCCAGAACCACGCCGCTCTCCTCCTTAACCTTCTCGATGATAGCTTCGAACGGGTCAACATCGGTCTTGTTCAGGGGCTTCATGCCCAGAACTACGTCACCGTACATCTGTACAAAGCGACGGTAGCTGTCCCAAGCGAAGTGGGGGTTGTTGGTCTTACGTGACAGACCCTCTACAACCTCGTCATTGAGTCCCAGGTTCAGAATTGTATCCATCATACCCGGCATTGAGGCGCGGGCACCTGAACGTACTGATACCAGAAGCGGATTCTCAACATCACCGAACTTTGAATTCATCAGTTTCTCAATGTGACGGATGGCCTCCTCAACATCGTTCTTCAGAATGGCTACAACCTTGTCGCGACCAATCTGATAATACTCGTTGCAAACATCAGTGGTGATGGTGAAACCCGGAGGTACCGGTACACCAAGAAGATTCATCTCGGCCAGGTTGGCACCTTTACCACCCAGCAGATTGCGCATTTGGGCATTTCCCTCAGCTTGTCCGTTTCCGAACTTGTAAACTCTTTTTTCGCTCATAAATTTTTTGATATGTTATGTTGTTTATGTCTTTATTTTTGATTTTTAGTCCCTCATTTCATTTTTGCGGGTGCAAAGGTACTTATTTTTATTATAAGTATTGTATTTTTCTCCTGTATTTATTCTATTTTGCTACCTTTAAGCTAAAGCTTGAAAATATACTGCGCCTCGGGATAAAAATGAACAAGTTCTTTTTTCTCCTCTCGGCTTGTAGTATCTTTGCAGCCCAAAAGGTAGAGATATGTCAAGAAAGAGACGCGAACAACCGATAATAGAAAACGTAACTATAACCGGTGTGGCAGCCGAGGGTAAGGCATTGGTCCGTATAAATGATCTGGTAGTCTTTGTGCCGTTTGCCGTACCTGGCGATGTTGTGGATCTTAAGATTCTCAAGAAAAAGCACAGTTATGCCGAAGCCGTTGTAGTGAAGTTCCATGAATTCTCAAAGGTTCGCGCCGTGCCGTTCTGCCGTCATTTCGGTATCTGCGGCGGATGTAAATGGCAGAACCTGCCTTATCAGGAGCAACTCCGTTTCAAACAGCAGCAGGTAGTTGACAACCTTACCAGGATTGCCAAGGTTGATTTACCGGAGATCAGCCCCATATTAGGGTCTGAACAGACCGTCCGGTACCGTAACAAACTGGAGTATTCATTCAGTAACATGCGCTGGCTGACGCAGGATGAACTTGCTGAACTTGAAAATCCGGACAGTGGAGCAGAGCGTAAACAGCCGGGTCTGGGATTCCATATACCGGGAGCTTTCGATAAGGTTCTCCATATAAGCGAATGTTGGCTTCAGGACGATGTGTCGGACCGTATTCGCAATGCTGCTTACGCATACGCGACACAGCACGACATACCTTTCATAAACCTTCGTTCGCAGGAGGGAATGCTGCGTGACATGATGGTACGTGTGGTCACAACAGGCCAGATAATGGTGCTGGTACAGGCCAAGATTGAGACTCCTGCCCAGAATGAACAGTTCATGGGACTGATGCAGTACCTGTCCGATGAGTTCCCTCAAATCACCTCTCTGCTATATGTCATAAACAACAAGTGCAACGATACTTTCGGTGATCTTGACGTGCATGTGTTCCGTGGTCAGGAGTTCATCTATGAGACTATGGAAAACCTCAGGTTCAAGATAGGACCCAAGTCATTCTTCCAGACCAACAGCCGTCAGGCATACCGTCTCTATTCCGTTGTCCGTGAGCTGGCAGCCCTGAACCCTGACGATGTCGTTTATGACCTTTATACCGGAACAGGTACCATAGCACAGTTCATCTCGGCAGGGGCAAAAAAAGTGATTGGAATAGAGTATGTTCCCGAGGCCATTGAGGACGCCAAGGTAAATGCCGCCCTCAACAATATCAATAACACAGAATTCTTTGCCGGTGACATGAAGGATGTGCTGAACGCTGATTTCATAGCCGCTCACGGAACTCCCCATGTCATAGTGACAGATCCGCCTCGTGCCGGAATGCACAAGGATGTGATAGATGTCATACTGGCCGCTTCGCCCAAAAGAATCGTATATGTGAGCTGCAATCCCGCCACGCAGGCCCGTGACATAGCCCTTTTGGACCAGAGCTATAGGGTGGTTACGGTGCAGCCGGTGGACATGTTCCCCCACACCCAGCACGTAGAGGTAGTAACTCTCCTCCAGAAACGCGGTTAGCGTTTTTGCAACAGTTTTGCAACGCAATTTGTTTGTATCGTCAGGTTTTGGCGGTGTATTTTTGCTGTGTGATTTCTTTGGAAACGTAATCAGGATAGAAAAAATGTTAAGATTCCGTTCCCAAATTTAACCAAGTGCAAGATAATATATCAAAGTTACAGTAAAAATATGATTTACACAGGCAGTATGCATCCAACTTATCAAGTCTCAATGAAAAAGAAGATTTTCTTATCTGTCATCGTTTTGTTTTCCCTGCTGGGTCAGGCTTATGCCCAGACCGGTGCAGATAGCGTTGCCAAGAGTACTCCTACTACCTATACCACAAAACAGGGAGATGTTATTACCCAACCCGAATTCAAGGGTGGTGTGGAAAAGATGTATGAATACATAAATACCAACTTCATCTATCCCGAGGAGGCCGCAAGGCGTTCCGTAAGAGGAAAGATGGAGGTTGAGTTCACTGTCGAAAAATCGGGCGACATAACTTATGTGGGTATCCTCAAGGGTCTTGACGAGTCAATTGATGAGGAGATATTAAGGCTTCTCAAGAACATGCCCCGTTGGACTCCGGCTACAAAGAACGGAGAACCGGTAAGATATAAGGTGTCAATGCCCATTAATGTCCGCGCATCAAGAAAAGGTCAGAAATCAAGCCAGGACCTCATGAATTATTATGAGCAGTGACAAATTTTATGTTTGTCATTAACAATTCCTGTCCTTTTCCGTCCTGTGTATAGAACGCTAAAACTATTTTGTCATGAAAAAGATTGTTTTTCCAATAGCAGCGGTAGCATTGATGTTATGCAGTTGCGGTGATGTCTATAAGACATATGAGACCTATGAGGTCATAAAGCAGGGTGTCGATATGACCACGTTTGAAATCACTGCGCCCAGGAACAACTGGCATGCTTCCAAGCACGGAGAAGGTAATCCCGGCTTCTATGTATATCAGCAGTTTGATTTCCCCGAAATCACATCTAAGGTGTTCAATGAAGGATCTGTTCTGGTCTATCTCATAGAAAGCAATCCCGAATATACCAGCAAGCATATTCTCCCGTACGTGTATTCCAGGGATCTTGTGGATGAACATAACGGTTCACATTTCCAGATTATGCAGAACATAAGGTATGAGGTTGAACCTGGTCTGCTCACCATAGCCGTGGAATGGCAGGATTACTACAGTTGCCCTTTGGATGAGGACTTTACGTTCAGCGTTTGCATCCTGTCGCAGGGAACAAAGAAGTGATTTACGTTACATGTTTACATAGCCGCATCGTTCAGGTGCGGCTTTTTTATTCCGGTGCCTGCAGTATTATGGTGGTGGCTCCCAAGGTGATTATGGCCCCGTCTTCAATCAATACCCGCTCCCTGTCGCCAAGTATACGGTTAAACAGGAACGTGCCTGTCAGGCTGGGAAAATCCCTTAGGGTATAGCTAATCTCTCCAGACGGCTCTTTCTTTACTGTAATGACGCAGTGTCTGCGGTCCATGCTGCGGTCATTGGTGTCAATGGGGATGGTTATCGTGTCACCGGGATTGTACCTGCCTATAATGTTCTCTCCCTCCTGCAATGCAAAACTCTGTCGGAATCCGAAAACATTCTCAATTACCAGAATGGAGCCGAACCCTATGTCATTCACCTCTTTCCTGCGGTCGGCCTCCTTTTGCGTCGCTGCCAGTTTGCTGGTCCCTATGCGTATCCTGAACTGCTTGCGGCAGTTTTCGCATTCAAACACCAGTGACTGTCCCTCTTTGTATAGGGTCTCGTCAAAGGTGTTGTAGTGGTCACATTTGGGGCAGCGTACTCTTTTCATATATTGCCTGGATGGATAATCAAATTAAAGCTGACCTGTAAGCCGGGTTCTGTGGGGTCGGTACACGTACCTTCCCTGTCTGCCATTAATCTTGACCAGCCGTCGCCGGCATGGCTCCGCAGCCTTATGGCTCCGCGCGTTCTACCCTCCGGCTCGGGCGGGCAGCCCTCTGACGCCGGTTTACATGAACTTGCAACTTCCAAGGCGCACAGCACCTGTGTCACCACAGGCCTGGTGGGCTCTTACCCCACCTTCTCACCCTTACCTTGCGGCGGTTGTTTTCTTCTGCGCTTGTCAGCCGTTGCCGGCTGCTTCCCGTTAGGAAGTGGAATGCCCTGTGTCGCCCGGACTTTCCTCTGCCCTGTAAGGGACAGCGGCAGACCGGTCAGCTTTCAGAGCGCAAAATTACTTATTCTTTCCAACAATCTGAACTTATTGTTATTTTTAAGCGTTGCTTGAATAAAGGCTTCGCTCAGGGATAAAAATGAGCTTGTATCTTATTTCTCCTCTGGTCTTGCTGTTATTTCCTCTCTAAAAAGCAGTGATTTATATTCGGCTGGCGTAAAATCGGCGGATTTTATGTAAGTTTGCAGTTGAAAAATAAAAAGGATATGAGAAAGACAATTTTGTTTTTGGTATTGCTGTCATTATATGGCTCCGTTGTTGCCCAGTCTCAAAAGGATTCCATCAGCAATACTTCAGATACGACAAAGGTTGTTATTATACCACCGGAATTTAAGGGCGGTAACAAGAATCTGAGCAAGTACATTACGGATAACTTCGTTTATCCCGCTGATGCCAAAAGGCGTTCTGTCGAAGGTAAAATTGAGATTGAGTTTACTGTCGAGAAATCAGGTGACTTGACTTATATCGGTGTTGTCAGGGGGCTTGATCGTTCAGTTGATAAAGAGATTGTCAATTTGTTTAAGGCGATGCCTCGTTGGACTCCCGCCACCAAAAACGGACAGCCTGTAAGATATAAGATTCACATGCCTCTCAAGATTCGTGCATCAAGAGTCGGTGAGGCCTCTGCCTCTACCGAAGGACTGGAGTTTATGAATGAATCACTTTTGGAAATGGCAGATAGGAGGGACGCCTTCTTTTACTAATGAAACTGTCTGATTAATTCAACTGTTATGAAAAAGACATATATTTTTTTATTGATAATCGGTACTCTTACTACTGCCAAAGCGCAAAAGAGTGGCGGGATAACAGAGAGTATGCTGGATGAGATTCGAAAGGGATATAGTGATACTCCTGCAGAAAAAGCCGTGCGTAATGCACTTGCCGGCCAGTCAATATCAACCCTTGCGGTAAATGCCGAAAACCTGGCCATGATGGATACCCATTTCTCGGACAAGGTTACAACCAAGGGTATAACAAACCAGAAATCATCCGGACGCTGCTGGCTGTTCACAGGCCTGAATGTGCTCAGGGCCAAGATGATAACCACTCATGACCTGGGTGAGTTCGAGTTCTCCCAGAACTACTGTTCGTTCTATGACCTGCTCGAAAAGTCAAACCTTTTCCTGCAGGCCATCATCGACACCCGTTCCAAACCTGCCGATGACCGTGAGGTTGACTGGCTCTTTGAGAATCCAATAGGTGACGGCGGCCAGTTCACTGGTGTATCAAACCTCATAATGAAATACGGTGTGGTACCTAAGGATGTCATGCCTGAGACCTATCAGAGCAACAATACCTCCGATATGCGTTCCATCCTGTCGCAGAAACTCCGCCAGTTCGGTCTGGAACTGCGTGAGATGAAACCCGCCGAGGCATCGTCACGCAAGGTTGAGATGCTTACAGAGATATACGGTATCCTTGTCAAGTGCCTTGGTGTGCCTCCCACGGAGTTCGAGTGGGCCCGTTATGATGCCAAAGGCAAGTTCGTGAGCCGCAAGACCTATACTCCCAAGAGCTTCTATGACGAATTCATAGGCCAGGACCTTGAGAACAATTACGTCATGTTCATGAATGATCCCGTACGTGAATACTACAAGACGTATGAGATTGAGTATGACCGCCACGTCTATGACGGTGACAACTGGATATATGTGAACCTGCCTATTGAGCGTATCAAGGAGATGGCTATAGCATCCATCAAGGATAACACAGCACTCTATTTCTCATGTGATGTCCGTAAGTTCCTGGATTCCGACAAGGGAACCCTTGACCTGGCCAATATGGATTACGCTTCGCTGTTCAACACAGAGTTCCCCATGGACAAGAAGCAGCGTGTGCAGACACATGCCAGCGGTTCATCGCACGCCATGACACTTATGGCTGTCGATCTTGATGAATCCGGCAACTCCAAAAAATGGATGGTAGAGAACAGCTGGGGCTCCACATCTGGCTACAAGGGCTTCCTTATCATGACCGATGAGTGGTTCAACGAGTATATGTTCCGCCTTGTGGTGGAAAAGAAATATGTCCCGGCCGACATAATGAAGCTTCTTGACAAGAAGCCGCAGAAACTGCCCGCATGGGATCCCATGTTCCTCCCCGAAGAATAATGTCCTAAAAAAAATGTTTAAATGAAAAAGTTCAATTTGTTTGCCGTGACAGCACTTATGCTGCTCGGCGTAGTTTCATGTTCCAAGTATGAGACCGTAAAGGGTGACCCCATGAAGGTCAAGATCTATACCCTTGACAACGGGCTCAAGGTCTATATGTCAGTAAACAAGGAGCAGCCCAGACTTCAGACCTATATCGCAGTACGTAACGGCGGTAAGAACGACCCGTCCGACAATACCGGTCTGGCACACTATCTGGAGCACATCATGTTCAAGGGTACCGAGAGTTTTGGTACATCTGACTATGCTGCCGAGAAACCTCTGCTTGATGAGATTGAGAGACAGTTCAACATCTACCGCACCAAGACGGATCCTCAGGAGCGTCTGGCCATATACCATATCATAGACAGTCTGAGCTATGCTGCATCAGAGATAGCCATCCCTAATGAGTATGACAAGCTCATGTCATTGATTGGCTCCCAGGGCACGAATGCGTTTACCTCCGATGACCAGACGGTCTATCAGGAGAATATCCCTTCAAACCAGATAGACAACTGGGCACGCATCCAGGCCGACCGTTTCCGCAATCTGGTAATCCGCGGATTCCACACAGAGCTGGAGGCCGTTTATGAGGAGTACAACATGTACCTGAATGAGGATGCCGAGAATGCCATCTATGCAATGGATTCCGTACTCTACAAGCATCATCCTTACGGCTCTCAGCAGGTCATAGGCACACAGGACCATCTCAAGAACCCGTCCATCAGTGCCATCAAGAAGCAGAAAGCCACCATGTATGTTCCCAATAACATAGCCATCTGCGTATCAGGTGACTTTGATCCGGACCAGTTCGTGACTATAATAAAGAAGTACTTTGGTTCCTGGGAACCCAATCCTTCAATTCCTGAGTTCAAGTATGAGCCCGAGAAACCGCTTACATCGGCTGTGGAGAGACACGTCTATGGCAATGAATCGGATTTCCTGCTCTTCGGATGGCGTGTTCCTGGTGAGAAAGACGCTGATTTTGATATAGCCGGAATCGTTGAGTCCATCCTCACCAACGGCAAGGCCGGTCTGATAGACCTTGACCTCAATCAGCAGCAGAAGGTTCTTGCTGCCGGTTCCCAGCTGTATGACCGTATTGACTATTCAGATTTCCTTATTCAAGGTTATCCCAAGGATGGCCAGTCAATGGATGAGGTCCGCGCCCTTATCCTTGCCGAGGTTGCCAAGCTGCGTTCAGGTGATTTTGACGAATCACTTATCGGTGCTGCCATTGCCAATATCAAGCTTGCCAAGATGCGTCAGCTGGAATCCAACAGCAGCCGCGCCATGATGATGGTCAACTCATTCATCAAGCGTTCAGACTGGGTCGATGAAGTACATGAGTTGGACCGCCTGGCCAAGGTTACAAAGGACGATGTCGTGAAATGGGCTAACAAGTATTTGTCAGACAATTCTTATGTGGTAGTCTATAAGCATCAGGGTGTGAATCCCAAGAACAATAAGATCATTGCTCCGGCCATTACTCCCATTGCAACCAACCGTGACAAGCAGAGTGATTTCCTTACAGAGATATCACAGATTCAGGTCAAGCCCATCGAACCTGTCTTTGTTGATTATGAAAAGGACCTCTCCAAGTCTGAGTTCAAGAAGGGCATTGAGATGCTTTATAAGAAGAATGAGAACAATGACATCGTAACAACCACATTCCGCTTCGATATGGGCAAGAGCACCAATCCGGCACTGGCTTTTGCGTTTGACTATCTCTCATATCTGGGAACTCCTACACGCAGTGCCCAGGAAATTGCGCTTCAGGAGTATAAGCTGGCAGGCAACCACAGCTTTAATGTGGGTGACAACACCATGACATTCTCTGTAAACGGTCTCGCTGAGAACCTGGGCCAGATGCTTGATATAGTAGAGGACCTCATGCTCAATGCCGTTCCCGATGAGGATATCCTTATGAACCTCAAGCAGGATGAGCTCATGGCACGCCAGATGACCAAGTCAAACCAGAACAGCTGTTCAAGTGCCCTTAACAGCTTCATCATTTACGGTCCCGAGTATCTCAAGTCTGTAACCCTCTCAAATGAGCAGGTAATGGCTCTCACATCAGAGCAGCTGCTGGCTATGGTCCGCGACGTGCTCAAAAAGCAGCACACAATACTGTATTACGGCCCGCAGGACGAATCTGCCGCCAAGAATGTGATAGCTCAGCATCATAAGTACTCCGACAATCCTGAAAAGCTTGTCAGGAAATATGCCAAAAAGCAGATTGTGAATACCTCCAAGGTATATATTGCTCCGTATGACTCACGCCAGTTCAATTACATCCAGTATTCAGACCGTGGCGAGAAGTTCTCCATGGCCGATGTTCCTGCCATTGAACTCTTCAACGAGTATTTCGGCGGCGGCATGAATACCATCGTATTCCAGGAGATGCGTGAGGCCAGGGCATTGGCTTACAGTGCCGGAGCATACCTGTCATCACCTTCTTATCTTGATGATACCTACAGCTTCTATGCCCGCATCGGGTCACAGAATGACAAGCTGAAAGATGCTGTCCAGGCATTTGACCTCATAATAAATGACATGCCCGAATCCGACAAGTCATTCCAGATAGCCAAGACCGGACTGGAGTCCGTGCTCCGCACCAGCCGCACTACCGGAATGTCAGTTCTCAACAGTTATCTTAATGCCAAGGAGCTTGGCCTGAAAGAACCTCTTGCCAAAGTTGTCTATGACAAACTGTCAGACATGACAATGGCCGATGTTCTGGCCTGCCAGCAGAAATGGGTAAAGGGACGTACGTATATATATGGTATCCTGGGTGATGCAAGTGATCTTGACATGGATTACCTCAAGACCCTCGGAACCGTTGAACAGGTATCTCTCGACCAGATTTTCGGATACGAATAATCATAAGCCGAAACATGAAATGCAGGCATGACGTAGAAGTTCGTGCCTGCATTTCTTGTCCTTGTAAATGTTAATTTGACGGGTCTAAGGTTAATTTTTGGGAAATATTTGCCTTAATATGTAACAATGGCTTGGATATTGTATATATTTGAATGACAAAAGTGTTAACGCAAACCAAATATTTAACTAAAATAGGAGAATTAACTATGAAAAAGGCAACTAAAATCGTAGCTTATTCGATTGTACTTATTTGCTGCTGCGTAGGTGCATCAGTAATAACAACTAAGCTTGTCAATAAGAATAATGACAAGGTTGTATATGTGTCGGAGCAGGGTGCTCCTTACACAACACTTTCTCAAGCCTCTATGCCGTCCGCTGGCAGAAATCAGCCGGTAGATCTCACTGAAGCTGCCGAAAAAACCGTACACGGAGTGGTGCATATCAAGTCAACCATCAAGAGCCGCACCCAGACGTATCAGGAGGTACCTGATATCATCGAGCAGTTCATGTTCGGAGCACGTCCCCGTCAGCGTCAGTATCAGTCGCAGCCTCAGGTGGGCTATGGTTCGGGAGTTATTCTCACCACCGACGGCTACATAGTAACCAACAACCACGTCATAGAGAAGGCCGATGAAATCCAGGTCACCCTTAATGACAACCGCGTCTTCAACGCTACACTTGTGGGTGCTGATTCCAATACAGACCTTGCTCTTATCAAGATTGAGGGCGATGAATTCCCTGTAGTTCCCATGGGTAATTCCGATGACCTTAAGCTTGGTGAGTGGGTGCTTGCCGTAGGTAACCCCTTCAATCTCACATCCAGCGTGACCGCCGGCGTGGTAAGCGCCAAGTCCCGTAAGATAGGAATCTATGAAGGCGGTGAGAGCATAGAGTCATTCATCCAGACCGATGCCGCCATCAATATGGGTAACAGCGGCGGAGCTCTGGTCAATGTCCGTGGTGAGCTGGTAGGCATCAATGCCGCTCTCGAATCACCCACAGGTACATACGCAGGTTACGGATTCGCCATCCCCACCACCATCGTTAAGAAAGTCGTGGCTGATCTCAAGGAGTACGGAACCGTACAGCGTGCCATGATCGGCATCATGGGTGGCGATGTTCTTCAGATGCGTCAGGATGAAAGGAACAAGAATATTGACTTTGGCGATGTCATCGACGGTGTATATGTATCCGATGTTGTTGACGGAGGCGGAGCCCTTGCCGCAGGTATCAAGCAGGGTGATATAATCACCGCCATCAACGGAAAGAAGGTCAAGACCATGAATGAGCTTCAGGAGACCATCGTCCAGTACCGTCCGGGTGACAAGGTAACAGTCACACTCATCCGTGACAAAAAGGAAAAGAAGTTCGATGTAGAGCTCAAGAACTCCCGTGGCAATACGGACATAGTCAAGGAAGCCGATATGGAAGTGCTTGGCGCAACCTTCCAGGACGTATCGGATCAGACCCGCCGTCAGCTTAACATAGGCTATGGCGTACAGGTGGAATCGGTCAAGAACGGTCTTATGAAAGATGCCGGCATACAGAAAGGCTTCATTATTCTCAAGATCAACAACCGTCAGATCAGGACCGCCCAGGAAATCGAGCAGATTTACAAGGAGGCAGCCTCTTCGCCCGATCAGGTGCTCTTCATCTCCGGAGTTTATCCTTCAGGCCGCAGGGCAAACTATGCTATCAGTCTCTCTGATGACTGATCGGACTTGACAATTTAATTGCAAAATTGAAGTGGCCTCAAAAACCACTTCAATTTTTTGCGTATAAATAATCATACATATTTTTATTTTGAGTAAATTTGCACCCAATTCGCTTATTTCATACTGAAGATGAGACAACTCAAGATTACAAAGAGCATTACAAACCGTGAAAGCGCATCACTTGACAAGTATTTGCAAGAGATTGGCCGTGAGGAACTTATCACGGTCGAGGAGGAGGTGGAGCTGGCACAGCGTATCCGCAAGGGTGACCGCGCCGCTCTTGAAAAACTCACCCGCGCCAATCTGCGTTTCGTAGTGTCTGTTTCTAAGCAGTATCAGAATCAGGGCTTGAGCCTGCCGGACCTTATCAATGAAGGTAACCTTGGACTTATCAAGGCAGCCGAGAAGTTTGATGAGACCCGTGGATTCAAGTTCATCAGCTATGCCGTATGGTGGATCCGTCAGTCCATACTTCAGGCATTGGCAGAGCAGGCGCGTATAGTACGTCTGCCTCTCAATCAGGTCGGTTCACTCAACAAGATAAGCAAGGCCCTTTCCAAGTTCGAGCAGGAAAATGAGCGTCGTCCGTCACCGGAGGAACTTGCCGAGGAACTTGACATCCCTGTTGACAAGATAGCCGATACTCTTAAGGTGTCAGGTCGTCATATCTCCGTTGATGCTCCGTTTGTCGATGGTGAGGATAACAGTCTTCTTGACGTGCTTGTCAATGATGACTCACCTATGGCCGACAAGACTCTTGTCAATGAGTCCCTGTCCAAGGAGATAGACCGTGCGCTATCCACGCTCACAGACCGTGAGAAGGATATTATCCGCATGTTCTTTGGCATAGGCTGCCGCGAGATGACCCTTGAGGAGATAGGCGATAAGTTCGGCCTTACCCGTGAGCGTGTCCGCCAGATAAAAGAGAAGGCCATCCGTCGTCTGCGTCAGAATTCCCGTAGCAAATTGCTTAAATCATATCTTGGTTGATATGAGAGTATCGCTTAAATCCGTCCTTGTTGCCGTGATGCTCCTGTCTGCGTTGTCTGTATCCGCGCAAAGGTCAGGCAGGACCAAGGATCCTACTTTGAATAGGGGTGAGGGTCTTGAAATGAACCGTTCTGACCTTGATAAGATGCGTAACCAGAGTCAGGACAAGAACTCCCGTATTGTTGACATATACATCTTCGGAGCCTCGTTTTCACTCATTGATTCGGTATTGTACGTGTCTTACCCCCAGAAAATGGAGAATGTAACAGTCAATAACAAGCGTTTCTTAAAAGGGCGTGCCGATTTGGAGAAACAGTATGCTGACTATCTGAGTAACGGAGTCGAATCCTCTCAGATGTCCACCATCTATTTCTCGGAGAAACTTGAGAAGCTGGAAAAGAGCAGGGCAAGGCTGATCAAGAGAAATTCCAAGAAAAACCGTTTCGATCTTGTACAGATGCCTGAGTTCCAGTTTACCGCAATACCGGAAGAGGAATAATCAGAATCAATATTGCAGGTGTACTGCAATTCTCAAGCCCCATTGGTCCACATCGGGGCTGTTTTTATATGTCATTCTCTTGAACCAGTTGATTGACATCAGCTTGAAAATGTTCTCCACGCCTGCGCCAATCTCAACAAAAGGCTCATTCATTACCGTGCCTGTGGCTTTGCTGCGGTCTGTGGGATATAAGAAAATATTGCCGCTCTTGTCTATAGCGGGGTTGTTCTTGTCACTCAATGAACCCCAGGTGCCTCTGCAGTAAAGAACCTCTCTCAGTTTCAGTTTCTTAAGCAGAGGTGTCCTGTTAAAGATCAGGCCGTTCATATAATAAACCACATCCCAGGTCAGATGCTGATCCATCACGAACTCCATTGGAGTCATTGTCTCGAATGTCTCTTTCCTGTACGTATATGACAGGTTTGCATTGGGAATGATAAGCAGCGGATAAGGAGCCTGTCCCCATATCTTACCGGCCCTCAGCATAACGTCAAAGTAGCCTATGGGGGCAGCCATGATACGCTGCCTGTAAGACAGCTCGGTGTGTTGTATGGAGTAGTCGCTACCCAGTAGTCCGGCTTTTGAGAAGGTGTGGTTTAAAGTAAATACGGGGTGCTCCGGAGTCTTGCTTTTCCTGTTCCACTTATGCTGCACGAATTTCTCATGTGGCGCGTATCTCAATCCTATCTCAAGCTCCGTCTGCATAATCTCATTCACCGGTCCGCTGCCGTCGCTTCTCTCCATCGGAATAAAACGTGTGGCCTCATTTACGCGGTTCCTCAATACTCCAGTAAATGAAAAGCCGCTGTGGCGCTCCATGGTATAGGTAAGTTCCGAGTTGCGTACATAGCCAATCATGTTGTCCGGAAGACGTTTTATTGATAGCAGCGCATTGTCTTTGTTAGTGTACAGATACTGCTGGCCATACTGATAAATGTCATCCTCGTACTGCAGCCTTATCGAATGTACAGGAAACTCGTTCCATTGCTCCTTTTTGGGCAGGAAAGAATATTCCAACCGGCCGTAGTACTTGAATCTGTTGTCATCAAGGCCGTAAATCAGATAGCCCGTACCAAAAAGATGCGGATTAAGATTAGCGGTTGTCATGCCTCCCAGTTTGATCCTGAGCTTCTCCATGCCGTTATAGCTCAGTATCGTGTTTATCGGGCCTACATAGAACGGGTTGTTCTCCTCCCTTACAGGTACAAAACCTGAGAATATCAGGTTAATCAGTTGCTCGGTCCAATAATATAAGGGAACCTCTCTGAGTCTTGCAATCATTTCCTCCACGTCCTGTGTCTTGCCGCCGTCACCACCGTCATCCATGTTGCGGTATTGTGCCCAGAATTCAGAGTCCCTATCCAGGGCTTCTGCTGTCTCTATAATGGGCTCCTGGTGCGTAAACGGTTCAGTATCGACATCGTCGTTGAATTTGTAGCCGGAATAGTACACTTCTCTTCTTCCGTATATACCGTCTATGAAGTCATACAGTTTCAGCTCGGCCGTGATACATTCGTAAGTGAGCAGTCTGGGATGTTCGCTGTCCCTGTCAAACTTCTGCTCCACGTTCATGTACTCCACAAAGTTCAGGTTTATGTCATAGGGCACATTCATCTGGACCCATTTTACAAAATGTGTGGAATCCACTGTAATGTACAGATGACCTGTAAATCCGAATGATTGCAGATTCCTGGGCACGAAAGCCAGGTCAACGCATTTCTCCCCTTCAACCAGAAGCGTGTCCTGCAGATAGAATCTGTAGTATGTGGTGGCTATATCAGAAAACGGACTTACAAACTCGTTTCTCATAATCATCACCTTGTCGTTGAACAGGTCCACGTCTTTAAGGGTTGCCTCCAGCGATGCTCTTACCTCCTCGTCAGGCAAGAAATCCTCAATACCAATCCATTCCCTGCCGTGTACCTTCTGCTTCTGTCTTGAAGGTCTCCTCTGGAAATAGTCTGTTGCAGCCAGTTCCCTCGATGAAACATTCAGTACAGGCTTACCCGATACTTTCGATGTATCCACATACTCTTGCAGGAACGGGAAGTTGCGGAACGTAGCCTGTTGCTGTTTCTCCTCAGTAAAGTTATCCAGTGCAATCAGGAAAGTCTCATACCTGTCTCTCGATACGAATTCGTTGTTGAACGGATTGTCTTCATTCCTGCGGTTTATGATTTCGGTTATCAGTTCCACGGCAGGATTTCCCTTTTTCTGGTATCTTTCTCTCGTGGGTTTGATGACAACCTCCTCCATGTCGTATGCGGACGATGTAAGAGTTATTTTTAGAGGATAACTGGTGCGTGAGGTGAGCTTTACTTCATAATCTTTGTATCCTATGGAGGTTACTACCAGTGTTTGGCCGTCGGCTTTCGCGTTGAAAGAAAAGTTTCCGTTATAGTCCGTTATGCAGCCGGTCGATGTGTCTTTAAGTCTTACGGTAGTGTAGGGCAGGACTTCGCCATTCTCATCTTTTACATTGCCGTGTATTCTGGTAAGGCCACTTTGCGCATACATTGCCGATACATTCATTATGATAACGGCAATAACCAATACATATTTCCTTACAGAGTACATACCTTATTATAAATATAAGCGTTGCTTTTCAATGTGCAAAGATACAGCAAGCCGAGAGGATAAAAAAGGAACTCGTTCATTTTTTATCCCGAGGCGCCGCGTATTTTCATGTGTAACATAAAGATACTGCAAGCGATGCTTAAAGTTGCAATCTGAGAGGATAAAAAAGGAACTTGTACATTTTTTTATCCCGAGGCGCCGCTGGATAATATATTTCTCAAAAAAAATCTTCAAATTGTTTGGTCAGTATTTAAACTCGCCGTATCTTTGCATCCGCTTTCCGCAAGGAAATTGTGAAAAGCGCATTGAAAAGACGATCTTTGAAGAGATTCCATACAGACAAGTAGTACGACGGGCGTGCTCTTATTATCAGAGTATGTCCAAGGGTAATACGAACCGTCAATTAGAAACTTTAAGGAAAAAACGAGACGGACCTGAGCAAAAAAAGACAGACTGGTG